>LXNI01001407.1_pt1 | contig 21080 bp, 16 predicted proteins | sample 809091 | NCBI WGS metagenome assembly LXNI01 (sample SAMN04870527, study PRJNA318959) | sponge metagenome | biome: 01000161; feature: marine sponge reef; material: water | host: Sarcotragus foetidus | place: Greece: Milos, Mediterranean Sea | collected 2013-05-29 | depth 5-7 m | reverse complement strand
CCTGGCAGTTCTGGTACCATAAAATTCCCATTGACCTGGAGAACAAACCCCAATGCCGCATCTGGTTGGCAAAAAGTGCCTTTGCATTCTGGGTATGCACCGTAGCGGAACGAGTTGCCTGACGGGTATCGTGCAGCAGTACGGCGTGGAGTTGGGAGAAGTCTTTACGGAAAATCCCCACAATCGTAGAGGCAATCGCGAACATGCCGGCATTCAGGCATTGAACAATGATGTGCTGACCTGCAATGGTGGAAACTGGGACTGGCCGGTAGAAGTCCGTCACTGGAATGAAGAATTGATGGACCGGAGGGACCGGATTATCGAAGAAATCAGCCAGCGGGCGGATATCTGGTGGGGATTCAAGGACCCCAGGGTCATGTTGACCCTGCCATTCTGGCAGGAAGGTATCGGTCCGATGGAATTTATCGGCACTTTTCGACACCCCCTCCTGGTGGCTCAGTCAATGGCAAAGAGGGACCGGAAATCCATTGAAGAAGGGATTGCCCTGTGGCTGACATACAATCGTTTAATGTTGAAATTGCGGCAACAACACCACTTTCCCGTGGTTGATTTCGACATGGCGGAATCCGACTACATCAGGGATGTGCAGCAGAAACTGGAACGTCTTGGGTTAACATCGGAAGCACCGCCGGACTTCTTTGATTCCTCACTGCGGCACCAGACAGAAATTATTGAAGATAATTGCATAATGACCGATGAAGTGTCGATGGTATTCCAGGAATTGAACAGTGCCGTTGCTTAGAAGATCCCCCAGGCCAAAAATATCGGTCGTCGTCATTTTTTATAATATGCGGCGGGAAGCAGCCCGGACACTGTATTCACTGACGACCCGATACCAGCAAGGCATTTCGGAGGATGACTACGAAGTGCTGGTCATAGACTCCGGTTCACAGGAACCGCTGGATGAAAATAACGTCACATCGCTGCAGCGGAATTTCCGGTACCGGTTTGTTGAGACATCACTGCCGACGCCATGTCAGGCAATGAATACCGGTATCGAAATGGCCCGGGGAAAAACGGTGGCCTGTCTGGTCGATGGGGCGCGGATTCTGTCGCCGGGAATTCTGCAGAACATGCTGCGGGCGACGCTGCTGTTCAAACGTCCCCTGGTGTATACCATCGGCATGCATCTGGGCAGTATTCGACAGAATCAGGCCATGCAGGAGGGTTACGATCAACACATCGAGGATGAACTGCTGGCCTCTGTCGACTGGCAGCAGAATGGATATTCGTTGTTCGACATTGCCTGCCTGGCAGGGTCATCCAAGGATGGTTTCATCAACCCCATTTATGAAAGCAATTGTTTTTCCGTGGCGCGATCAGCCCTTCTCGACATCGGTGGATTTGACGAGGCGTTTCAAACCCCGGGCGGTGGACTGGTCAATCTGGATGTGTTTAGAAAATTTACCACCGATCCGGATATTTCACCGGTGATGCTGGTTGGCGAGGCGACTTTTCACCAGTTTCACGGCGGAGTTTCTACCAATGTTCCCGTTGCGGACAGTCCCTGGAAAAAATATCAGGCTGAATATACGGCGCTGCGAGGGCAGGAATTCGACTTCATCGGATTTCCCAGCCCCCCCTATTTAATGGGTGAACTACGAGAAGAATCCAGGCGATTCTTCCTCCCCCCGCTGTAGCGACTCATCCAGGGCATGAACTGCATTACCGATAACAGCCTGAATAACGACACCTTCCGACCAGCCTGGATCTCCCGTCGCTTCCGCCACATCGACGGGATCAATTTTACAGCATCTCTTTTGGCGGCAAGCGCTGTTGCCAGTTGGCCGCGAAAACCAAGGCGAATAACAACAATAATAGTCATCAACAGGTGCAGAGGTAACGACAATATCAGCAGACTCGCCGGCATGTTCTTGATATAACACCAGACCAGGTTCCGGTGACCGTGGTAGGTTGCAAATCTGCTCCTTTGACCACCACTGGATACACCGCCGGCATGAGTAACCACAGCGTCAGGCGCCAGAAGACAACTTTCACCTCGCAGCCGTAGTCTGAAACCCAGATCGACATCTTCCACATACATGAAAAAGTCCTCATCGAACCCACCGGCTTCCAGCACTGTCGATGTGCGATACATGGCGGCTGCACCACAGGCCGAAAACACTTCCTGGTAACCCTTACTATCAGGTACAGCCCTGCCATGCCCTTGCCGCCAGGCCAGGCCACTGAAGTGATAGCAGTCGCCGTCGCCATCCAGCGACAGTCTGTCTTCACTGAGCAGACGGGAACAGAAAAACGTGTTCTCGGGAAATTGTTCACCAGCCCGCACCATGTTCTCGAACCACGAGGGATCTGCAGCAGCATCCGGATTGAGCAACAGTGACCAGGTTGAATCCCGGGCCTCCCGCAACAACAGGTTGCAACCAGCGGCAAAACCAAGATTTTTCTCACTCTCGATCAGATGCAGACCAGGCCAGTGGCGAATGTCATCGGGAACGGGATCGTCGCTGCCATTATCCAATACATACAGACTGAAGTCCCTGACAGACTGTTCCCGCAGCGAAACAAGACAACGCCGCAGATAATCCCAGCAGTTATAGTGGACGATAAGAATCGCGTACTCAGCCAACAGAATGACTCACCAAAAAAAGCCTATAGCAAGGCATAAAATAATCCTGGAAACCGTCATTATTCCTTGATACACACAGTGTACAGCACACAGCAGATGGTTTGGGGGTGTTCGTTTGCACCAGCATAATGTCGGAGCACCGAGCTGGAGGAGCATGACTACAGGCATGCGGGGGAGGGGAGGGAATCCCGGAGGGATGCGCAGACGCTGGAGCAAACGAACGCCCCAAAGCCTTCTGCGGACACCCTGAATTACCATACCATCCTCCGAATAAAGAACACTCCAAGCCTTCTGCGAACACCCTCAAACGGAGTTGGCGAGTAATAAAAGGGACCTGACCCCATTTTAGGAGCTAAAGTCATCAAGAATGGCATCACTGGCGGCCTGTACCGAATAGTGTTCGCTGATCAGAAGTCTGGCGGAATTGGACATCCGGTTGAGTTCATCGTGATCCTGATAGAGCCGGATAACACTGGCGCCGTAATCATCAATCGAAGACACACACATGCAGACCTCAGCCTCAGGAATACCCTCGGCGCCAATGGCAGACGTCACTACAGGCACCCCCTTGTGCATGGACTCCAGAACTTTCCCCTTGACGCCGGCCCCATAGCGTAACGGGACCACGCAAAGACGAATGGAACTGTACAATGCATCCAGATGTTCATCCTCCAGGAAGCCATGCATGATGACATTGCCACCACCCAGGTCATTTATATCGCCCGGCATATTGGACCCGACAACGTGCAATTTTACATCGGGCAGACTGGCGGTGACCTGCGGAAAAACCATCTGAATGAACCACTTGACGGCATCCACATTAGGCGTGTGGTTGAAGCCGCCGACAAACAGCAGATCCCTGCGGACATCGGAGACGTAGACCTCCGACCCGTCTTCCTCAAAGATATAGAGAGGAATGGCCTTGACCTGTAATTCCGGCATTTCCTGTTTGATCCGGGAGACTTCCACTTCGGAGGGATAATAGACGAGATCAACCTGATGGAAGATGTCAAACTCACGTTGTTTCCACTGCGCCGCTTCACTGGCGAGTTGAGGATCGCGTTCCACCTCATGTTGACGTTCCAGTCTCAGAAAGTGCAGATCATGGCCAAAGTAGATGATCCTGGGCCGGTGTTCCAACGTGTTGATCACCGGGAGGTAGTTTTCCGAAATATGCGGGCGCTGCAGGTATATAACATCAATGGCAGGCGCATTGTCGATGATCCACTGTTGCCAGTTCCGGGCATAGTCATTGCCGCACAAAACCTCGATGCCCATATTTTCAAGTTCGGTGGCATAGGGTTCATGCCGGAAAAAGTTATCGCCTATGAATTTTACGTTGAATCCGGCGCTGACCATCAGTTGAAGATATTGCCAGGTGGAACGGCTGCCGGCGTCCCTGTCGTAATGAGGAACATAGTGGTCCACGACAAGAACCGTCGTTTTAAATCGCGATCTGTCGCGGGCGAGGAACAGGTTTTCTGCGTTCGGAAAATGATCGCGTGCCAAAACGCTCTGCCACTTTGCAAGAAATTTACCCTGGTTCTCAACCTGAAAACGTTTGATGCCACTGCCAGTTTCGGTCCCGTTGGTGACACCCTCGAAATGGACGATATTCGAGCGCGGTTGCATAAAGACCTTGTATCCGGCGTCTCTGACCGCAAATGCAAGATCGGTATCCTCGTAATAGGCAGGCACAAATCGTTCATCAAACCGGCCCAGTGAGGTCAGCAACGATCTGCGGATCATTAAAGCTGCACCGGAAACATAATCCACCTCTTTAAGATAGTTGAATTCCGGTTTTTCGGGGTCATCCAGACGTCCAAAGTTCCATCCGCTGGCATCGTCCCAGACGATACCGCCGGCTTCCTGCAATTTGCCATCAGGAAACAGTAACCGCGAACCGACGATACCGGCATCCCTGTGCTGATCAAAGACGGCTGCAAGACTGTCAAGCCAGCCTTCGGTAACCTGAGTATCGTTGTTCAGGAAAAAGACAAACTCACCCCGGGCATGCTCCGAAGCATGATTACAGGATCGGATGAACCCCATGTTTTCGGGATTTCGAATATATCTTATCCCGTATATGGGAGGGATGACATCCCCGGTGTCGTCGGTTGAACAATCATCAGCAACGATGATTTCAAATGAACAATCCGGATTGTGATCAGCAATTGATTGCAGGCAGCCCAGGGTAAAATCCAGTTGATTATAGACAGGGATGATCACGCTCACCCGGGGTTCTTCCGACAATGCAAATGCCAGTGAAATTTTGCCGGATTTCCCTTTGATTTCTGTATCTGTCGATACCGGGAGTGCAGGCGTCCGTTGATTTTTCCCCTGTAACTGATCCGTGTAATGACCAAAAACCTGCATACCCAGTTCCGGACGGCGATAAACGATGACCATTGTATTTCTGATTCTGCGCAAGCTGAGCAGTTTCAAGCCGTTGAGTGGATGACGGAGCGCCTGACCTGCCATGTTCAGGGCGAGTTTGACCGTGTGTCTGTTTCTGAACAGAGGCAGGACGAGTGAAACAAATGGCTTGCGAACGGGCCATGTAATGAAACGGCCAAGACGATAGCTGTAAGATCTTCTCACCTCCGCCAGTTCGGTATTGAGACGCTGCTGTTCCTGGTTGAACGCTGCCTCTTTCTCTATCAACAAGTGGTTCAGACGGTCGAATTCACTCTGGGCAGACTGATCTTTATCAATCAAAAGTCTGTTCAGACGATCAAATTCGCTCTGGGAAGACTGATCCTTGTCAGTCATCAGGCTGTTGAGATGGTCGACTTCCTGCTGCCATTCAGTTTTAGCGGTGTTCAGTTCAGCATTGAGACTTTGCTGTTCCAGGTTGAACGTTGCTTCTTTTTCTTCCAGCAGGTGGTTCAGTTGGTCGAGTTCGCTCCGGGCGGTCTGATCTTTCTCGATCATCAGGCTGTTGAGGCTGTCGACTTCCTGCTGCCATTCAGTTTTAGCGGTGTTCAGTTCGGCATTGAGTCGTTGCTGTTCCTGGTTGAACGCAGCTTCTTTTTCTTCCAACAATTGGTTCAGGCTGTCGAGTTCACTCTGGGCAGACTGATCCTTGTCATGCATCAGGCTGTTGAGTTGGTCGACCTCCTGCTGCCAGATATTATTGGATTCAGCCAATTCGGCATTGAGGCGTTGCTGCTCCTGATTGAACGCAGCCTCCTTTTCTTCCAGCAGTTGGTTCAGGCTGTCGAGTTCACTCTGGGCGGACTGATCCTTGTCATGCATCAGGTTGTTGAGTTGGTCGACCTCCTGCTGCCAGACGCTGTTGGATTCAGTCAGTTCGGCATTTAGTCGCTGCTGTTCCTGGTTGAACGCAACCTCCTTTTCTTCCAGCAGTTGGTTCAGGCTGTCGAGTTCAGTCCGGGCGGACTGATCCTTGTCGATCATCAGGCTATTCAGGCTGTCTACTTCCTGCTGCCAGGCGCTATTGGATTCAGCCAATTCGGCATTGAGACGCTCCTGTTCCCGGTTGAAAGCAGCCTCTTTTTCTGCCATCAGGCTGTTCAGGTTGTCCACTTCCTTCTGCCAGTCAGTATTGGATTCAGCCAATTCGGTAAGCATCCGGGAAATCTGCGACTCATATTTTTCCGTATTGCTGGAGAGTTCCCGGGCGACCCTGTCGGCTTCCCGTTTCCACCCTGCCAATTCGGTGACCCGTTGCTCGTATTGCTCATTCTGTGTCCTGAGCCTTAAATTCAACCTGAACCGGTCATCAGCGATAAAATCACCAAGCTTGCGGTTGAGGCGTTCCTCATCTACAACAGCATGTCTGCTGGTGAGCAGTTCAGACCGGACATCTTCCAGACGGCAGAGATGTTCCAGATGCGCCATCAGCCCCCTGGTGAAACCGGGTAAGGGCACAGGCCCGTCGGCTTGATGATGCCGCAGTGAAGGGTCCGTAAAGTCGTTCAGGAATGTCGACAGGGAAGGCCAGTCCACATTGTCGATACCCAGTTGACGCTGAATGCGCTCACACTGGTCAATGGGGTGCTGCATGAATAAATCGTAGCTGACTACGGAAACAGGAGAGTCCTGTGGTATGGATTTCAAACAGGCATGGTTATAAGCCAGCCAGATCAACACTGATTTTTCCCGCGAGAAACCGTTTCTCGCCTTCAGGGAAGCGGCAACCGAAAGGGGTGGCCGGTATGTCAGCAGGTACCGAGTGTCAATTTCAAGGTCGTCAAGGACCTCCTGCCAGAATGGAATCAACAGACTGAATTTTGGATCCTTGATGACAAAATTGCCGTCTGAAGGGTAGTGATCCTGGATCAGTACGCGGGCTTGTTCGCGCCACCGGTTAACGCGCTGACCCCTGATATTGTCGAGTTTGTCAAAATTGACGGAGTTCCATTCGCATTGGAATGCGTTCAACAACCGTTCATTGAAGGCTGTGACACCGGCATCTTCCCAGAATCCCCTTGGATTATCCGGTTGCGCCGGGATGAGATCATCGGCCAGCGTCAATCCCATAGCGGACAGACACCGGGTGATCAGGCTGGTGCCGGAGCGATGGCAGCCGATGACAAGTGTGGCCGATGGCTTATTCGTTACCGTCATAAGGACTTCAAATTCCGTTTATCGATAATAAAAGTAAAGAATATGAGGGCATATAAAAAGAGCATTTAAAGAAAAAGGCACAGAAAGTTTAGGCAATTGAAAGAATTATAACCCTTAAAACACTCATTCTGTCGCAACCCGGGCACTTATGATGTGCAGATGAGGGCTTCCTGCGTAAAATAGCCGGTTTATCAACCGGCAAACAAAATAGATGGTAAAGACGGTCCAGAGACTCGGCGACATGCTGGTGGAACGCAATCTGATCCAGGAATCCGACCTGGAGCGAGCCCTGCATCTGCAACAGCAGACAGGCGGGAGAATAGGAGTATGCCTGGTCCGCATCGGTTCGATCTCGGAGGACAATCTGCTCAGTGTCATGTCAGAGCAGTTATCCATGCCCCTGGTGACACAGGACCAGTGTCCGGACCCGTCAGAAATCTACCGGTTCATGGTGGACTCGGAAGTGAACTTTGAATGGTTCCTGTCCGAAGGAGTGCTCATCTGGCCCGGCGATGAAGACACAATCTGTTGTATTGCCAGGGATGTGATGAATCCGCAGGTAGATGAAACACTGCGCCATTTCCATCCAAAGTTGAAAATTGAATACCTGCTGGCCACTACCGGTACGCTGGATTCACTCTTTAACATGCTGCAGGCGGAACATTCCGTCGATCTGCTGTTTCAGGACACCGAAGACGCCCGGCAGTTGCGGGAACTGGCAGAAGAAGCGCCCGTGGTGGAACTGGTCAACAACCTGTTGGCCCAGGCAGTGGACATCGGTGCTTCGGATGTTCACTTTGAACCCCTGGAAACATCCTTCAAGGTTCGCTTCCGGGTGGACGGTGTCCTTCATGACCGGGTCACTCAGCCGCTGGAGAGGTTCGCGGCGGTGGCTTCCCGGATCAAGTTGATCTCGGGTCTTGATATTGCCGACAAGAGAATGCCCCAGGATGGCCGGATTACAACCCGATTGGGCGGTGAAGAGATGGATGTCCGGGTGTCCACGGTACCGAGTGTGCGCGGCGAATCCGTCGTCCTGCGACTGTTGCCAAAAAACCGGGCGGAACTGTCCCTGGACAACATCGGTCTGGCGCCGGACCACTACGAACTGATGCAGACCTGGGCCCGGTCCAATGGCGGTATTATTCTGGTCACGGGTCCCACCGGTTCCGGCAAGTCCACCACGCTGCACAGCGCCATCCTGGCGACTAATGATGGACTGCGCAAAATCATGACCGTGGAAGATCCGGTTGAATCCCGTTTGCCCGGTATTACCCAGATTCAGACCCACTCGGAAATAGGCTATACCTTCAGCCGGGCATTGCGCGCCATACTGAGGCAGGATCCGGACGTGATCATGATCGGCGAAATTCGTGACTTTGAAACTGCCGAAATCGCCATTCAGTCTGCCCTGTCCGGGCACCTGGTGTTATCGACCCTGCACACCAATGATGCCATTTCATCCTTTACCCGGTTGATCGACATGGGCGTGGAACCTTTTCTGGTGGCAGCGCCGGTCAAGGGTGTTCAGGCGCAGCGTCTCGTGCGCACGGTCTGCAGCAATTGTATGCAAGAAATTGACCCGCCGGATGAGATCAAAAAGGAAGCCTCCCGCTTACCGCAGAACTACATCGGCAGCAACTGGGTACGTGCCGTCGGTTGTCAGGAGTGTCAGAATACGGGCTATAAGGGGCGTATGGGCATTTACCAGATGGTCCCCGTGGACGAAGGCATGCAGGAACTCATCGTCAATGGTGCGTCCTTGAATGCGATGCGCGACTACGCCAGACAGCAAGGCTGTCGCACGCTGTACCAGGATGGCCTGTTGAAAGCATCCACCGGCAAAACTACCATAGAAGAAGTGTTGCGCGTTGTGTCGGAAACCGAATCAATATGAACTACGCATACGAAGCAATAAACAGCCTGGGCGCCACGGTCCCGGGTGAACTGGAAGCGGCCAGCGAAGCGGAACTGGTGCGGCGGCTGCAAATGCAGCAGCTCGTGGTTACCGACATCCGGCCAGCCAGAGAAACGTCTACCGGGCTCGCCAGAAAAGCCACAAGGAAAGACCTGCTGGTGTCATTCCATGAGATGACCACGTTGCTGGAGTCCGATGTCAGCATTGCCGACACCCTGGAATCCCAGTCCCATGCGACATACCCGGAAAGTCTGCTCCGGCAGTATCGGCAGATGTCGGTGTCGATCAGGCGGGGCCAGAGTTTTGCCGAGGCGCTGGCTGGCGCCGACTTTGACCTGCCGTCGTATTTTCATCATCTGGCAAAGGCCGGAGAGTTGACCGGCAATCTTTCTGCCAGCCTGCGGGAAGCAGTGGATCAATTCGAGTATGAACTGCAGCTTTCCCGTGATCTGAAGAGCGCACTGATGTACCCGTCGATTCTCGTCATTGCCAGTCTGTCGGCGGTGATGCTGATATTCGTCTTTGTCGTACCAAAGTTTGCACCGTTGCTGGAGCGCAGTGACAATCTCCCCCTGCTCTCCAAAATCGTGATGCAGACTGGTCTCTGGGTTAATGAGAACCTGCTGATGATGTTAATTATCGCGGGGATGATCGCCGCCGTGCTGTTTTTTACGGTCAGCAATCGAAAATTCAGGGAAGCAATGCTCGGGATCATGGACAGGGTCCCCTTGATAGGAAGATGGCTGGCGGAGACCGAAACCACAAAGTGGTCCTCCGTGATGTCTGCGCTCTTGAGCAGCAAGGTGGATCTGGTGACGGCACTGGAATTATCGGTTCAGTCCCTGCGCAACAAGCGTCGCCGGCTGGAAGTGGTCTCGGTGATATCCGATGTCAAGGGCGGCATGAGCCTGGGCGAGAGTCTTGAAAAAACCACCGTACTGACGGCTACGGCACTCAACCTGATACGGTCCGGTGAAAAGACCGCAAAGCTGCCGGAGATGATGCGATCGGCGGCAAAACTCTGCGATGAAGCATCAAGAGTCAGGATGCAGCGGGTATTGACCCTGATCGAACCCCTTGCCGTGTTGACCATGGGCGGTGTGGTGGGGCTCATCATCGTCAGCGTTATCCTGGGTATTACCAGCGTTAACGACGTAAATTTTTAGGGGAAACGCAATGACTGAAACAGTTAGTCTGTACCCTCATGTGGACTTTGCTGAACGAGATGAATTTCCAGGGGAAAGTGTGATGGCTGAATCGAGTAGTCTGTATCTCTCTATGGACTTTACCGAACAGTGTGAATCATCACCGAATTTCCATAGGGAAATTGCTGAGCCTGATAAATCTTCAGAGAAGGATGTGAAGTCTGAAACGGGAGGTTTCAGCCTGATAGAGTTACTGGCCGTACTGGTCATCATGGGCATGCTGGGCGCCCTGGTAGGTCCCAGACTGTTTACCCAGGTGGACAATTCCAGAGTGGATACTGCCATGACCCAGGTGCGTATGCTGAAAGCGTCGATGCAGACCTTTCGCCTGGATGTAGGCAGATATCCGAATTCCGAAGAAGGTCTGAATGCATTGATAACAGCCCCCGTTGACGTCAGGAACTGGCGCGGACCCTATCTGGAGGATACTGTGCCCAATGATCCCTGGGGCAATCCCTATGTCTACCGCTCCGGGGAGAACAGTTTTCAGGGATTCGTACTGTATTCCCGGGGCGCCGACGGCAAAGAAGGCGGAACAGACCTGGATAAGGACATTGGCTTTCTGCCCGACTCTTCAGAACAGGGGACTGGATCATGATCTGCACCAGGACCTCCATCAGGACAAAAGGTCACAGGTGAGCCATGAAGGGTTTTTCCCTGCTGGAACTTCTGGTGGTTTTGACGCTGTTGGGGCTTATTTCAGCCATTTTGTTTCCCAATATCACGTCGCTGGTGGGCAGTGTATCCGCCCGGGTCGAGATTGAGGAAGTCCGCTCAAGGATTAACTCTCTGGGCATTTATGCCGCGACGGAAGAGGTCGCCTTTGCCATCGGCGGGGATGATGACATCCTGAATCTTGCCGTTGGCCTGGGATCAGATGACAGGGTGATAGAAAACTGGACCCTTCAGGCAGAAGAGCCGGTGCGTTACAGGCCCAATGGGGTCTGTCTCGGCGGCGCCGTAGAACTGTATCACGGGGATGATTTGTACAGCACGGTCACCCTGGAACCACCGTACTGTCAACTCCCTGAGACGCTGTAACACTTGATTCCATGAATATAAAAAACAACACCGGTTTTACCCTGCTGGAAGCCCTGGTTGCCCTGGCAATCCTGGCTACCAGTGGTACCGCATTGCTGGTGTTTTACAGTAACGCCATCAACGGCCTGATCCGGGCGACGGAAATTCAGGAAACGCTGCTGTTGGCAGAAAATCTGCAACCCCTGTTCAACACCCTGACCCTGCAGGAGGAAACGGAACAACAAATGGAATTCAACGGTTACCAGATACACTGGCACGCGCAGCCGGTGGAACCGAAGCAACAGGGACGCAATTCCAATGGCACAATGAGCAGGTTCATCATGGGCCTCTATGATATTGAAGTCACCATCCTTAAAGATGATCGGGAGATAGACCGGTATACCACCAGAAATGTGTCCTGGCAGCTGATCCAGGGCGAGGGTTTGCAAAGTGGCTCGTGAGATAAAAGCGTGTGGTAAACAATGGTTTGGTAGTAACCAGGCTGGTATCACCCTGCTCGAGATGCTGGTTGTTTTTGCCCTGGTCAGCCTTCTCTCTACACTGCTCCTGCAGTTTACCGGCTTCCTGACTTCTGGTTTTGAGCGCACTGCAACCATGGAGAGGGAGGCGTTTCGGTCCCGCCTGTTTCAGCGCTGGTATCAGAACAGCACGGCCGGCATTGTGGCCTCTCTGGATGAGGAGGCCGGTTTCCATGGCGCCAAAGAGTCAATGACAGGATATACCCTGTTCCCGGTATTCGGACCCTCCGGTGTGCCGACCCGGTTTAACTGGTCATTACAGGAGGAGGATGACACGGTCGGGATATGGTATCAGGAAGCAGATGCACCGCCGGTAAAGATGTATCAATGGCCCGCCGACAAGGTGGAATTTTCCTACCGGCCGCTCAACGGCTCATGGGCAGAAAAATGGCCCTTACCCGGTGTGCCGGAAGGAGTTTCGCCGTTTCGAATTCTCTTGAAAATACAGACCGGCGCCGACGAATACCAGATACTCTCCGCCGTACAGGTACGCCGCACCGGCGTATATGACTTCCGTGACTTACTTTAATTCCAAAAAGAGCCCTCAGCGGGTCTCCAAAAAGAGCCTTCAGCGGGTTTCCAGGAAGAGCCTTCAGCGGGTTTCCAAAAAGAGACCTCAGCGGGTTTCCAAAAAGAGCCCTCAGCGGGTTTCCAGGAAGAGCCTTCAGCGGGTCTCCATAAAGAGCCAGTCCGGATTCGTACTTCCGGGCACGCTGGCGGTGCTGGTGGTTCTCACGATTTTTGTCGGATTCTTCGCTGCTGAAGTGGCCGTGATCAAGGACAGGACTCTGGCGCTGCAGCAGGATAGAACCCATATGCTGGAACAGCAGGCAGCCGAAGCCACGATCCTGTATATGTTGGCCACCCGTCCCGTCAGTTATGCCGGGTTGACGGTGGACCCTCATGAACCGGGATCGGGTCTGGATGAACTGGATCCCTTTAACTATGATCCATACTGGATAAGAGGCGGGGAAATAAAACTCAACGGAACACCTTATAAAGCCTTCACTTCAACGCATTTCAATCTCCAGGACACGGGTAGTCTGATAAGTTTGCGTAATGAAAATTCGACGATTCTGGATCGGTTGCTTTGGCGTCAGGGTATAGACAGACCTGACAGAGTCAGGATGCTGGGTATGTTACGTGACTATATCGATCAGGATGATGTGAGCGGTGTCGATGGTGGAGAAAAGGAGACTTACCAGGAGCCAGGCGCGGCGCCGCCGACCAACAGGTTTCTGTCAAGTCCGATGCAACTGTTGAATGTGGCCACCTGGGATGACGCATTTGCGCGCCAGGATTTTTACCGGTTTCTGCAGGAAGTGACGATATTCGTTGCCGACCGGCAGAACCCGAATACGATGACACAAACCGGGATGCAGACAGTGCTGAGGCTGGATGAACAGACTGCGGCGGAAATTGTGAAACAACGTAACGAGAAAGCAATCACTGACTTGTCAGAGTTTTCCCGGGAAACAGGCATACAGATGCGACCCGGGTATGCTGTCCTGGTGCCTATGCGGCACTTCCGTCTGACCCTGTGGAACAGGGACACACACCTTGAGCACGAGGACAGTCAGAATGAGGATGCCCAATACCGGGATACCCAATACGAGGACACATACTTACAAGACCCATACGGGGACACACACCAACAGAACGAGGAGCCCTGGAACACACAATTAGAGGACACACACCTGCAGTACGACCCAGACACAGACCCATACGGGGAAACAAACCTGAACTACGATGACCCCCGGAACAAGAAAAATAACCAGACCTGGATCGGGATATCCCTGACGCCGGATTCACCCCTGGCGCCCTGGGAAATTGGCTATCGAATGAAAATCGAACCGCCTGATGGTCTGGAAAATCCGGCAGAAGACCCATATGAATCAGACTTTGCCGGATTCAGTGCTGATGACTTTGCCGCCAATGACTTTGCAGAAGGTGCCGGAACCGGAAATTTCAATGCCATAAAAGATAGAGCAAGATTCCCGGAAATTTCCCGGGATGTCACAGCAGCAACCGTTGCACAGAACCGGAATACAGTGGCAATCGATCCGCCATCGCCTCTACTCCGGCAGTGGCTGCCAGAAGCAGAAGAATAAAAGACAATGCCGACAAACAAGCTGAAGATAAAATTGCCAAAGCCAATGCTAAAGCCAAAGCCTGATTCAGGGCCAAAGCCCGATGCAGGGAAAGCGCCCGGAAAGACGCCGCTGCAATCACTGCCCAAAGAATGGTGGCAATCGATTCGCCGTCGCCTCTACGCCGGCAGTTGCTACCTGCAGACGGATTCAGGGGTGACGGTGGTTCAAACCCCCGGGCAGCAGAGTGTCTGGGTCGTTGGCCGCGACTGCTGCGTATTCCGCAGCGTCGACCTGCAGCACGTCCCTGTCTCAAGGCGGGACGCGGCGCTAAAACTGCAATTACCGGTGCTGTCTCCATTTGCCGACTTCGGTTACCGGGTGGAATGGCAATCGGGTGTCGCCCGGATTTGGCTGTGGAATGAAAAGAAGCGCGCCGAACTGGCCGCCCGGCAGACATCAACCGGAGAAGTGGTAGTCGAATCCGCGTTTACCCGGGCAGAGGAAGGGCTGACGCTGTATCAATGTCAGCGTGGCTACATGGTCCAGCAGTGGCGGGACGGTCAACTGCTGATGGATTCATGGTGGGAATCCCTCCCCGGACACGCGGCATGGCAACATTTTCTGCGTGCGACAGAGCCTGCCGACTACTCGGAGAATTCCGATGCCGCCGGTGCCATCTCCATAAACGGACAAACCCTTAACGAAACGATAACCGGACAAACACCTGACCAGGATACAGCCAGAGCGCTGCCGGTTATCGGACACACACCCAGAACCGCGGGTGGATACGATGCCCTGCGTGCCAGAGAGACGGGGATCATCATCGCAACATGTCTGGTACTTTGCTGCATCCTGAGTTTTGAGGTGGTAACCATGGGTCGGAATGCCCTGGACAGGTATTTCCTGGCGGCAGAGGTAAAGGAACTTAACGCCAGACATCAGGAAGTGATTGCGGTGCGTGACCAGGTTTACCGGCTGCATGGAGAAAATCTCGCCATTGCCGGTTTGTCCGGCATCGGCCAGATTGAGACACTGGCCAAGGTTGCAAAAAGTCTTCCACCCGGCGCCGGACCCGTATTCTCATGGGAATTCAGGGATGGGGAACTGAAAATTTTGCTCAGGGACGAAAGTCCGGACCTGCGCCAGTATGTATCACGGCTGGAGGCCGTGTCCGGTTTTAGTGATATTGCAGTGCAACCTCTGGATCGTCAAAGGCGGGTGGAAATTACACTGCGGGTCGGGAGGGTCAACAGTGCTGGCTGAACTGAGCCGACATTTTAACCGGATACTGGAAGAGCTGGAACAGAACAACCGGCTTCGCTGGGGCGTTCTGATCATTCTGTTGCTGGCAGCCGTTTGGCTGTTGCTGGTGATGTCCGATCAGAATCGTGCGTTTCGTCTGGACAGGCAGCAATATGTGGATACCCTCCATGACCTCAGCCAGATAGAAGAGGAACAGGTGTGGCGGCAACGGTTGTCACTGGCGCAACAGGACCGGGAGCGCCTGCAGGCGCAACTGTGGTCTGCCCCCAGCGACGGTCTCCTGGTGGCCGAATTACAGACGGCGCTGCGCCGCATGATGGATGAATCAGGTCTGACCAGCATGAATATCCAGGTAGGCTCGGCACAGCCGCTGACCAGTCCTCGGGGTGGCAGGGTGATCCGCGCCAGGATTCGGGCGGCATTTGAGGATAATAAAATGCTGGACCTGCTCGAGGCATTGGAGTCTTCACCGCATCTTCTGGTACAGGAACAGGTTTCGTTCAATTACGGCAATAAAAGAGTGGATATCAGCCTCAGGACTTATGGGATCACGCCATGATATTCAACCTTTATTCAGAGTTGCTGCGCCGGCGCATCTGGTTTCTTGCGGCAGCGGTGCTGGGCCTCCTGGGCAGCTTTCTACTGGCCCCCATGAAAGCTGCTGTTGATAATGAAACAGAGGCCATTGGCTGGCGGCAGGTCACCATGAACCAGCAGGACCCAGCCGCATTGCTGGAACAGGTTAACGGGTCATTGCTGCTGCCGCCTGTAGCCCCGCCGCAGGTGGAGGAAGAAGACACAACCGAAACAGACGACATGGATGTTCCGGGGGCGTTTACCCTGGGAAGTGGTTATTACCGCTTCGTCGGCATCGTGCAACTGAGTGGTCAACGTTATGCCCTGATAGAAAGTGCCCTGATAGAAATGGAAACCGCCGAAGTCCGGCAATTTCAGATCGGAGACAGCATCGGGGATGATGGCCGCATGGTTGGTCTTGGGGATTCGCATTTGATTGTCGAAGGGAGAGACGGCCGCCGCCGGGTTGAGTTATACCCGTCGCCGGAAGACCCCGGCTCAGACGAAGAGCCGGAAGGCATTACAACACAGGCTCATATGACCCCGCCGGGTCATAACATGAACGATAGGAGTTCACCGTGAACAGAACACTGCATATCCTGCTATTGACGTTGTCCCTGGCGGCCTGCCAGACCGTGCCGGAAGATGACAAAGCCGGAACCGCCGCGGCCGCAAGGGTAGCGACAACCCCGTCCGGAGAATCTTCATCCCCGGAACCTGAATTGCTCAACCCTGAACAGGCAGGACATGAAAGTGGTACGGCATTCAGTGAAACCCCATCGTCAGGGCTGAAGGCGTCGGACTTTTCCAGCGCAGATCTGACCGTGGATAATCTGGAGGCGCATCTCAAGACCCACCTGAAGGGAGGCGAGATTGAAGTCAACTTCAAGGACCTGGCGATTCCGGTCTTCATCAATGAAGTATTCGGCAATCTCCTGTCGCTGTCCTTTGAGATCGATGCCTCCATCAGCGAGCGGACAGACCTGGTGACCCTGAGGGCGGAAGAAACCAAGACCGGCTATGAATTATTCGGCATTGCCCTGCAGGTACTACAGAATTATGGCGTCGGTGTGGAGTATCAGGGTGACGTTCTCCGCTTTGTTCTCAGCAAAACTGCAGCATCCGGGGAACCCCCGTTGCTGATCAGCGGCCGGACCCTGCCTGAGGTCCCGGCCAGTCATCGCCCGATTATCCAGATAGTTCCCCTCAGGGCGGTCAATAACACCAGTGTCGCCCTCTGGCTGAAGAGAACCTTTCAGGGCATGGACCTGCGTGTAACGGAGGACATCGAACGCAATGCCCTGGTCCTCCAGGGTCCTGCCAGAGTCATCAGACAGGCGATCAACGCCGTGGAACTGCTGGATAAGCCCAATATGCGGGGCCGGTACAGCGTTCGTATAACCCCCGCCATACTGGATGCAGAAACACTGGCTTCACAACTCATCGACATGCTGCAGGCACAGGGATATGGCGCCAGTCGGACACCGGTACGGGGTGCAATAGTGATCCTGCCTATCAGGCAGACCAACTCTGTGGTCGTGTTTGCGGGGGACCAGGACGTCCTGGAGCATGTCAAGTCCTGGGCCATAGACCTGGACAAGCCGGGTAAGGCCAGTGCCTCCAGCGGTCTGTTCTATTACCAGGTGAGAAACACCAGTGCGGAAGATCTGGCAGAGGTACTCAACGAGGTAAACATCAACAAGGCAGTCGAGGAACCAACCACTGCCGGTGTGACTTCCGGGGGCAACGTTATCGTGGACAGGAACCGTAACGGTCTCATCTTCACCGGGGACTCCAAGAACTGGGAAGGGCTGTTACCCATCATCGCCGCCATGGACCGTCCCGCCAGACTGGTGCAGATCCAGGTGCTCATCGCGTCCGTAACCCTGACCAACGACACCGATGTGGGCATAGAATGGCTGTTCAAGGGCCGGGCGGGAGATTTCGATCAGGTCGGCAGACAGGATGTGGCGCTGGGCGGAACCGGGTTTACCTATACGCTCAACAACAGCGGCCAGGTGCGCTTTGCCCTGAACGCCCTGGCCCAGGATCAGCGGGTCGCCATACTGTCTGAACCCAGGATTCTGGTAAAAAGCGGTGAAAGCGCCCAGATTGATGTGGGTGAGGAAGTGCCAATCATTACCAGTCTGGCACAGAGTACTGATGCTCTGAATGCCCCGGTCCTGCAGTCCATTCAGTACCGGAGAACGGGGGTGCTGTTGCAGGTGGAGCCGATCGTACATTCCGGGAACAGAGTGGATCTGAACCTGAGCCAGGTGGTCAGCGAAGCCCTGGAAGCCGGATCCGGTGTCAACAGTCCGTCGATATTCAACCGTTCGGTGCAGACCTCGCTCACGCTGAGCGACGGTGGCGCCGTGGTGATCGGCGGGCTGGTCTCCAATTCAGAAAACGAGGGCGACACCAGAATCCCCGTACTGGGCAGCATCCCGGGACTGGGTGCGCTGTTCCGCTCTTCCGGAAAAATGAACACGCGCAGTGAACTCATTCTGATGATCCAGGCGTATATCGTCGACGAAGGCGAAACCGATGACTTCAACCAGAGAATGCGAGACGATCTGGACCTGCTGGACCCCGACGATCTGTATTGAACCTGCAATTTTTAATGCTGAACCGCCTTGGGTAAATGGAATTAAAAACCCTGCTGACACCTTGTGACACCTGAGCATGGTTTTTACCCCCGTTTCGTGGTATAAAGGGTGCTGACGAGGGCAGGACTGGCCAATAGAACAGACGTCGGGGATAATAGTTAACGAATTGTTTGGATTCAAAAAAAATATCTTCCATCCATGGATTTTTTGTTGTATCTTACAATTTAGTGAGGTAGGGCCTGTTAGTCACTGATTATGTACGGAATAAAGCCAAAAAAATGCAAAAAAAAGTGTTTTCGGGGTTGCATCCGTATATTTGGGGCTATAGACTCTCCTTCGTTGACGCCGATTGCTTGCTCAAGTTACGGGTAAGTCTGGTAACCAGACTTGTTTATAGAGAGCTATTTATAGAGAGCTATACACTCGGGTTGATCGAATGTTAACGTAGTTCGCTTGCTTCCCACGGGAGGCAAGTCTGGTAACCAGGAATGCTTTTGACTAATCAGAGGCGACAGAAATGAAACGATACAAGGTGACTCATATCATGAATAAGAAACAATTAGGTTTAATTTTGGTAGCCGGATTATTCTGTGGCACTGCCAATGCGCAGGTGGATTTGAATGCCGATGAACCTGCTACGGCGACCATCGCAAATGAAAACGAGATTGACGAAACTGAAGTAAGTGGTACTGCCTACGATGTCTCGGGTGAAGTTGGCTTTATAATCCCAACAGGTGAAACGTACTATGCACGCATTGACCTGGGAGGTGGTGCTACTTTCGCAGGTACTGCGACTGTGTCAGATAGTTTCAGTCTTCCCTCTGGTCGTGCATCAGGAGGTTTGGGGGACAGTGATGTTATTCTGTCTATAGCTGGTTCTCAAGCTGATGATGCTGCATGGACCTTGACTGGTATGACCTATGAGCTGGCGGGCAAAAGCGAAGTCAGCTTCACATACAGACTGTATGAAACTGCCAGTACCGCTGTAGCCGGTGGCGATAACGCACTGAGTACCCAGACTGCTACTTTGATTACGTTCGCGGATGCAACCAGCATGGCTGGCGCAGCTACCGATTCCTCGCTGATTGATGTAGAGACCAGTTCCAAAAAATATGAAAATGGTACAAGTACAACGCATATCATGAAGGTCAACATCAAAAATGTCACGGATACTCAGCAACTCGCTGGTGCTAGTGGCACTGATGTTATGTTGGAAGCTGTTGTAGATAAGATAGAGCTCACTGCTACAGGTGATTTCACTGCAGTTCAGGCTATCACTGATGCTGATGATAAAGTTGTCACTGCAGCGGGTAAAGTCTGGCTTGACAAGGATGCTGAGTGTACACCGGATGTTCCTGCAGTCCCTGACCCTGATAACCCAGGAACTAATTTATCGGAAGCGGTTGCCGGTGGAGATAAAATAGGAGCAGTTGCCAAAATTAATGATGCAGGACTAGAAGCAGTAGTTGTGATAACTAATGTTGATAATTCTAATGCTGATGCTGGTGAAACAGTAGATGGTGACAAAAACAATGATCCTGCTGGTGAATCTGGGCATTTTGGTGATATCACAGACGCTTATCTCTGCATGGAGACCAACGGCGTTTCTGAAATTCCAGAGGGTAGCTATCGGGGCGAACTGTCTATGACGGCTGCTGGTGATTTTGAAGCCATCGCGGATGTCGACTTCAAAGGTTCAACGTTGGCTAAGAACAGTGAAACAGTCGATCTGGACTTCCTGCTCACACCGGAAGGCGTATTCAGGAACTTTGTCCGGCTGACCAACACATCGCATGTACCAGGCAGCAATCTCATGGTCACACTGATAAATGATGCCGGTGACAGCGTATCATTCCCTCTTAGTGATGCGGGAGTTTCCTCTGAACTGGCTGCAGGAGCTTCTACACCGTTGATAAACATCAATGCCTTGTATGCCGCTGCTCAGGCAGTGGACCGTGGAGAGGATGCAGACGATAATCCGATAGCTGCGTTTACAGTCGAGGGTCCAGACATGGGCAACAAGCTGAGAGCCGAGTTTGAAGGAAGTGTCCTTGCAGGCCACCTGAAAGCACAGGCACTGAGTGTGTCCACCGACAACACAACGTTCTTCACATTCTGATCACTAAACCCACTAACCAAAAAAAGCAGCCCCCGGGCTGCTTTTTTTTTGCCCCCAAAAAGGGGTCAGGTCCATTTTCCACCCCCACCCCCAGACAAACCCCACCTTCCAGTAAAGGACACACACCTTATGATCCTTCACTCGTTTCCAGTAAAGGACACACACCTACCTTCCAGTAAAGAACCTTCTATTTAGGGACACACACCCGACATCCACTTCAACTTTCGTTCAAGGAAACTTTCGTTCAAGGACACACACAATTCATTCCCCTGGCAATGGGAATCGCGTTGGTGAACCAGCAAGTGGACTTCCTATATCGACCGGACTACATATCGGCCACACCCCAGCCACAGACAAATGGCAATCTACTCAACTCTTTTAAGTGTTTTGCCATAGCACATCCACCATCATTTGACCGATCCTTACAGACCAGCAAACACCGGACCCTGCCATGGCAGACAGGATCAGTCACGACCAGAACTTTAAAAACCTGATACTGGACTATCCTCGGGATGCTCTGTCTTTCTTTGCTGC
>LXNI01001406.1_pt1 | contig 21080 bp, 15 predicted proteins | sample 809091 | NCBI WGS metagenome assembly LXNI01 (sample SAMN04870527, study PRJNA318959) | sponge metagenome | biome: 01000161; feature: marine sponge reef; material: water | host: Sarcotragus foetidus | place: Greece: Milos, Mediterranean Sea | collected 2013-05-29 | depth 5-7 m | reverse complement strand
GGACCTTGCCCGCCAACCCCCCCAACCCCAAACTCCATCCCCCCATCCCTCCTCACCCTTCGCACCCCCCCGCCCCACCCACCGGCTCGTTCATGCTCATGTCCGGGTTGGAAAACACTGTCGAGCTTACAGTGTGACCGGGGCGAGCGAAGTGTCCAGCGCGGATGCATCGCCGCTCGAATGCCGGGGGGATTTTGTCCGCGGGCTGCTACGCCCCCACCACCGGCCACGGCGCCCAGTCCCTCCATTTCCCCCGCGTAAAGTCCGGAAATTCCACCGGTGCACTCCCGTTCGCCACGCTGATCTCCGACAGTTCGCACACAGCACTCAGCGCCGCAGCGTCGTAGACGTTCATGTCCAGCGGCAGCCCCTCGCGGAGACACTTGATGAGCCGATAGTCCTCCATGAAATCCATCCCACCGTGTCCCGCGCCCGTGGATGAAGGGCCCAGCGCCTTCCACAACGGATGCGCGAACTCCTCGTAGTAGGCTTCGGCCTCTTCCCAGCGGTGTCCCGGGCTCCGTCCCTCGATGTACACCCGGTCCGGATACCCCTGGAAGATCCCGCGCGTCCCCTGGACCTTGTTGATGCGGTCGTACGGGCGGGGGAGATTGGTGTCGTGGGCGACGTATATGGTCTTGCCGAGAACCGTCTGGATGAGGCTGCCGTTCACGTCGCCGAGCGCGAAGGTCTCGGCGCGCTTGGGGTGTCCCTCGGGATAGTTGGCGATGGCATATTCCTGGAGCCCGCGTGAAGGGCTGCTCATCGAGACCAGGTGGGCGAACTGGTCGCCGCGGTTGATGTCCATGCAGTTGGCGACGGGGCCGAGGCCGTGAGTGGGATAGAGGTTGCCGTTGCGGGTCCAGGAGTGGTCGCGGCGCCAGAGACCCTCGGCTTCGTCGCCGAACTTGATGCCGCGCAGGTCGTGCAGGTAACCGCACTCGGCGTGTAGGATCTCGCCGAGCAGGCCCTGCCGAACGAGGTTCAGGCAAAGGAGTTCGGCGCGACCGTAGTTGACGTTCTCCATCATGGAACAGTGACGGTTCGTGCGCTCGGCGGTCTCGACCAGCTCCCAACAGCCGTCCAGGGTGTACGCGGCGGGGACTTCGGTGGCCGCATGCTTGCCGTGCTCCATGGCAGCGACGCAGATGGGGACGTGCCAGCGCCAGGGGGTGGCGTTGAAGACGAGGTCGAGGTCCTCTTCGGCGCAGAGGCGCTCGAAGTCGGTCTCGCCGTTGGTGTAGAGTGCCGGTCTGGGGTGTCCCGCCGCTTCGATGATGTTGGCGGCGTTCTCGGCATGGGCTTCGCGGATGTCGCAGACTGCGGTGATCACGCATCCGTCGATGCGCACCAGGTTGCCGACATGCCCCGTGCCCTGCAACCCGACGCCCACGAAACCGATTCTGACGTTCTCGATGGGCGGGGCGGCGAAGGTCTGGGCCGGAGGAGAGGCCAAGCCGCCCGGGACAGAAGCTGCGTTGGCCAGGGCGTTTTGCCCGTCATCCGCTGCACCACAACCCGAGACCGCCCCCGCGGCCAGTCCCAGTGCTCCGGTCTTGAGGAAATCCCTTCGGTCGAGTTCGCTCGGGCCGCCTCTCATCGTTCGCTTTTCCTTCCCCATGGTGTTTCCCCGGATGTGCGCGGGCGTCGTGCCTCGATTGGGGTCAGCGGAAGCAAGGTGAGCTTTCCCCGGTGTTCTGCGGGCGACCGCGCGTGGTTTCTGGAAGCCCGAATCCTGGGCAGGGTCCGGCGAGCGGGCAAGGACCATTCACCCGCTACCTGTCACCCACCCTTCGTCCGCATCCACTTCAACCCGGGGTGAAGCGCCAGCAGCGCGGCCAGACCCGCCACCGGCATCGACAGCAGCGCGGCGGTTTGCGGCCCCGCCACGTCGGCCACCACTCCCGTCCCCATGACCCCCACCGACCCCACCGTCCACGCGAGCCCCATCACGATCCCCGAACTGGCGCCGGGTGCCCGCGGAATCATCTCCTGGGCCATAACGACGATGGGGGGCAGCGTGGACATGCCGAGAAAGCCCGCCACCGCGATGGCCGCGAGGCCGAGACCGTTCCAGGGTCCCAGCCAAACCGCCAGCAGGTGCGCCGGAAGTGCCAGCGCGCACAGCCGGAAGAGCAGCTTGCGACGGTCCATCCGGTCCGTGAGGACCCCTCCCGCCACCGTGCCGAAGGCCTGCGCGCCAAGGTACACCGAGAGCGCCACCGCGCCGAGCGCCTCCGATCCCCCCATCTCCGCCACGATGATCGGTTCCATGGTCAGGAAGGCACGCTGTACGAAGGTCATGGCCGAGCTGATCCCGAAGACGATGCCGAGGGGGCCGGCAAGCTGGCGGAGGACTTCCGACGGTGGAGGCGCGGGCGCGGCGCTCCGGGCCTCCATTCGCCCGCTGGGCAGTCCCCGGAAGAAGAAAGGGGCAAGCAGGAGCGCGGGCACCATCGCGACCCAAAGCCTCTCCATCCCCCCCCAAGCGACCAACCCGACCGCCACTAACGGCCCCACGGAGTATCCGGCCGCGCCCCCGAACGAGAAGATCGAGTAGCGGGCGCCGCCCCCTTTCCCCTCGGACAAGCGGACGGCGTAGGAGGCGCCGGGCGGGTGAAAGGCCGCGCCTCCAAGTCCCCCGACCACCAGCAGCACGAGCAGAACCCAGTACGACGAGGCGAACCCGATCAGAGACACGAACACCGCGCTCACGAGCATTCCGCCCACCGCCAGAGTCCTGCGTCCGAAGCGGTCTCCCAGGTAGCCGAAGAGGGGCTGGGGAAGCGCTGTCGCGATGGAGAACGCCGCGCCCAGGACCGCGGCCATCGCAATGGAAATCCCCAGATCGTCCATGATCCGCGGCAGCAGCGGCGGCACGATCGAGGCGTAGGCGTCGTTGATGCCGTGCGCCAGCGCGATGATGACCGCGATGCGCACGGCGGAGGGGGACATCCGGTCGGTTCTCCGGGTTCGCCGGTTGGGAGGTGAGGTCTCTGAACCGAGTCACCTTCCGCAAACAGCCGTTTGAGGTCAAGTCCGCCCGCCGGTCACCAACGGAGTTGATCCTTTCGGTGTCCTTGGTACGACTGGAAAGCAACGCCGCCGAACCATATGATTCAAGGCTTGGCGGTTTTTTCCGCCCCTTCCCCAAAGTCAGCCGGAAGAGGAGTCCGGTGTCCAGCCTGACACACCCGACGCATCACATGACTCCCATCGCCACCGAGAATGCTCGCCATCGGACACTCGTGGCGCTCCTCTGCCTGGTGGCGGCCGCCACTTCCGGTTGCTCCTCATACGCGGCGACCACCTCGGGCGCGGAGCCCCTCGCACCCCCGGCAGTCACTCCCCCCGGCCTCCAGGCCAATCCACCCACCCCCGACCCCCGCGTAGGCCTCGCCTCCGGCATGTTCGACGCGGGCGAGGCCATCTGGAACCTCGAACTTCTCTCGACCACGCCGCCGCCCGAGGAATTCGTGGGCGCGATGAACTCGGACCTTGCGTTCACCGGCAACTACGCCATCCAAGGCAATTTCAACGGCATCCAGGTGTGGGACATCTCCGACCCGGCAAATCCCGTGTCGGTGGTGACCCATGTCTGTCCGGCCTCGCAGAGCGACGTGTCGGTGTACGGGAACCTGCTGTTCGTCTCCGGCGAGGACCTGAGCGCGCGGCTGGATTGCGGTGACGAGGGCGTGCGCGAGCAAGTGAGCCATGAGCGCCTTCGCGGCATCCGCATCTTCGACATCTCGGACATCGCCAGTCCGGAGTACGTCGCGAACGTGCAGACGTGCCGCGGGTCGCACACCCATACGGTGCTCGAGCACCCGGGCGACGAGGAGAACGTCTACATCTACGTGTCGGGCTCGTCGTCGGTGCGTCCGTCCGAGGAGCTGTCCGGCTGTTCGGCGCTGTCGCCGGAGGAGGACCCCAACTCGTCGCTGTTCAGGATCGAGGTGATCCGGGTGCCGGTCGACAACCCCGGGGCGGCCGCGATCGTGACTTCGCCCCGGATCTTCCAGGACCTGGTTGCGCCGGAGACGCACGGTCCGGCGCCGGGCGACATCGTGGCCATGGAGCAGGCGATGGCGCGCATGGAGGAGAGAAGGAGGGCGCGCGAAGAGGAGAGGAAGACTCGTGCCCGGGAGGCGCGTGAGCGGGGTGATTTCGTGGTGGAAGCGGCGGATCTGGTGGTGACGTTGTCGGCCGCCGAGGCCGGGGAGCGACTGGACAGCATCGTTGCGGCGCGTGGGGGAGAGGGCCCGCCTGCCGCCGCCGACAGCGTGGCCTTGCGCGACCAACTGGAAGCGACGCGCCGAGCCTCGATGCCTGCGGCCATCACCCCGATGGGCACGCGCCGGGCCCAGCCGGCCGACGGTCCGCGCCCCGGTCCCACCCAGTGTCACGACATCACCGTGTACCCGGCGATCGGCCTGGCGGGCGGCGCGTGCGGCGGCTACGGCCTCCTTCTCGACATCAGCGACCCCGCCAACCCGTTCCGGCTCGATGCGGTGGCCGACTCCAACTTCGCGTACTGGCACTCGGCCACATTCAGCAACGACGGCAGCAAGATCCTCTTCACCGACGAGTGGGGCGGCGGACTGGCGCCCAAGTGCCGCGTGGACGACCCGATGGAGTGGGGCGCCAACGCCATCTTCACGATCGAAGACGGCACGATGGTCTTCCAGAGCTACTTCAAGCTGCCCGCCGCGCAGACCACGCTGGAAAATTGCGTCGCCCACAACGGCTCGCTCATTCCGGTACCGGGGCGCGACATCATGATCCAGGGGTGGTACCAGGGTGGGATCTCGCTCATCGACTGGACCGACCCGCGGAACCCCGTCGAGATCGCCTACCACGACCGCGGCCCCTTCAACGGCGAACGCATGCAGGCCGCCGGCAGCTGGTCCGTTTACTGGTACAACGGCGTGATCGTGAACTCCGAGATCGCGCGGGGGCTGGACATCTTGAAGCTCGTCCCCAGCGAGGCGCTTACGCAGAACGAAATCGACGCCGCGAATTCCGTGCGGCTGAAGCACCTGAATTCCCAGGGCCAGCCGGTCTACGAGTGGCCGGCGACCTTCGCGCTGGCGCGTGCGTATCTGGATCAGTTGGAGCGCTGGGGGGGCTTGCCGGGGGAAGAGATCGCTTCGGCGCGCGCGGAGCTGGCGGCGGGGGAGAGGGCTTCGGGGACGGCTCGGGGGGATGCGCTCCGTTCCCTGGCCCGGTCACTGAACACGCACGCCGAGAATGCGGCGCATTCCGACAGGATCCGGAAACTCGCCGCCGCAGTTCAGCGTTTGGCAGACGGGGGTGACTGACCCCTCGCCATCGGCTTCGACACTCACCAACATGCATCGACAGCAATCACACAGATCAGCCCAGAACAGGAAGACAAGATGACTCCGATCACCATTGTGAACGACCGTTCCCGGAAGCTCGCGCGCCTCGGGGCGCTCTTTTCCCTCCCGGCCGCGCTGGCCATCCTGACGGGATGCGCCACGCAAGGGACGCCGGGGCCGGCGGAGAATTCGGAGCGCGCGGTTCCGCCACTCCTGCGGACGTTTTCACTCACTGGCGAGGGAGACGCCGAGTTCGCCAATCCCCCCGGCCTTCAGGTCAACGCCCCCACACCCGACCCGCGGGTCGGGCTGGCACCCGGCATGTTCGACGCCGGCGAAGCCATCTGGAACCTGCGCATGCGGTCGACCACACCCCCACCGGACGCCTTCGTCGGCGGGATCAACTCCGACCTCGCCTTCACCGGCAAGTACGCCATCCAGGGCAACTTCAACGGCATCCAGGTGTGGGACATCTCCGATCCGGCCAACCCGGTTTCCGTGGTATCGTATGTCTGTCCCGCTTCGCAGAGCGACGTGTCGGTGTACAAGAATCTGCTCTTCGTATCGGGTGAGGACTTCAGCGCGCGCCTGGACTGCGGCGACCAGGGAGTCCAGGAACAGGTCAGCCACGAACGGCTCCGCGGCATCCGCATCTTCGACATCTCCGATATCGCCAACCCGGAGTACGTCGGGAACATGCAGACCTGTCGCGGTTCGCACACGCACACGGTCCTCGATCACCCCGGCGACGACGAGAACGTCTACATCTACGTGTCCGGTTCTTCGATGGTGCGGCCGGCCGAGGAGCTGCCGGGTTGCTCGGCTCTTTCTCCCGAAGAGGACCCCAACTCTTCACTCTTCAGGATCGAGGTGATCCGCGTTCCACTCGCCGATCCCGCATCTGCCGCGATCGTTAGTTCGCCCCGCATCTTCCAGGACCTGGTGGCACCGCCCCAGCACGGCGCCTCCCCGGCTGACGCGAGAATTGCCGAAGAGGCCCGCGCACGGGGGGAATTCGTCCTTGAGATCATGGGGCAGGTACAGGTTCTGCCCGCTCAGTTCGTCACCCCGATGCTCGACAGCATTGTCGAAGAGCGGGGAGGGGAAGGTGCCCCGACCGCCGCCGACAGCACCGCCTTGCGCGAGTACTTCAACGAAATGGTCGCCCAGATGATGGCCGGCGCGGGAGGGGGATCACCCGAAGACGGCCCCGCCCCCGGCCCCTCCCAGTGCCACGACATCACCGTCTACCCCGACATCGGCCTGGCAGGCGGCGCCTGCGGCGGCTACGGCCTCCTCCTCGACATCACCGACCCCGCCAACCCGACCCGCCTCGCCGCCGTCGCCGACTCCAACTTCTCGTACTGGCACTCGGCCACCTTCAGCAACGACGGCAGCAAGATCATGTTCACCGACGAGTGGGGCGGCGGCGGCGGGCCGAAGTGCCGCGAGGACGACCCGGCGGAGTGGGGCGCCAACGCCATCTTCACCGTCGAGGACGGCGAGATGGTCTTCCAGAGCTACTACAAGCTCCCCGCCCCGCAGACCACGCTGGAGAACTGTGTCGCCCACAACGGCTCGCTCATTCCGATTCCGGGGCGCGACATCATGATCCAGGGCTGGTACCAGGGCGGTATCTCGCTGATCGACTGGACCGACCCGAAGAATCCCGTCGAGATCGCATTCCACGACCGCGGCCCCTTCAACGCCAACCAGATGGCGATGGCCGGCAGCTGGTCCGTGTACTGGTACAACGGCGTCATCGTGAATTCCGAGATCATGCGCGGACTCGACATCTTCGAGCTGGTCCCCAGCGAATCCCTCACCCAGAACGAGATCGACGCGGCCAACTCGGTGCAGCTCACGCACCTGAACTCGCAGGGGCAACCCGTTTACGAATGGCCGGCCACCTTCGCGCTGGCCCGCGCCTACGTGGACCAGCTCGAACGCTGGCACGGAATGGACGCGCCGCGGGTGGCCGCCGCACGGAGCGCGCTGGACTCGGCGGAGAGCGGCTCGGGGACGGCCCGCCGCGATACGCTCCGCTCGCTCGCCAACGCGCTCGCCGCACACGCTGCGGACGCAGCGGATTCCGACAAGGTCGCCAAGCTGGCCGACGCGGTTCAGCGCCTGGCGGACGCCGGCTGAGTCAGGGAGGTTGCCATGAAAAACCGTCACATACTATTCGCCACTCTGCTGAGCGGCACGCTCCACGGTTGCGCGGGCGGACCGGCCCCCGAGCCCCGGCCCAGCATACAGCCCCCCGCCGATCCACCCCCCACCGACCCCGCCCCTCCCGTCACCCGCCCCGACGCGGCCACCATCTCCAGACTGGAAGCCCTCTACCAGGCCCGCGCGGACAGCGCCCTCACAGGCTACCACGCCGCCGATGTGCACTTCATGACCGGCATGATCGGGCACCACGCGCAGGCCCTGGTCATGTCCGGTTTCGCACCGGAAAATGGTGCGAGCCCCACCATCCAGACGCTCTGCGCGCGCATCATCAACGCGCAGAAGGACGAGATCGACGTCATGCAAGCGTGGCTGCGCGACCGGGGGCTCGAGGTGCCCGAGATCCATATCGCCGACGGCCATCTCATGATCCACGGCCCCGAGCACGCCATGCACATGCCGGGCATGCTCTCCGAGGAGCAGCTCGCGGAACTCGGCCGGGCCCACGGCACGGACTTCGACCGCCTTTTTCTGAAGTACATGATCATGCACCACAAGGGCGCCGTCACGATGGTGCTCGAACTCTTCGACACCGACGGCGCCGCCCAGGACGATTTCGTCTTCAAGCTCGCCTCCGACATCCAGGCCGATCAGAGCTCCGAGATCGAGCGCATGCAGCTCATGCTCGACGCGCTCGAAGGAGCACGCTGAACCGGCCACGGTTTTCACACCCCGGGTCACCCCATCAAACGTCAGGACAGCCCCATGACCCCGATCAGCACCACCAGCGGCCGCGGCCGCCCCCTCCCACGCCTCGCGGCGTTCCTCTCCCTCACGGCCCTCATGGCCACGCTGCACGCCTGCGCGTCGCAGCCCGCGGCCGATCCCGGCGCGACAACCGCCATGACCCCCGTCGCACCGGCCACCTTCGCCAATCCCCCCGGCCTGCACGTCAACCCACCCACCCCCGACCCCCGCGTCGGCCTCAAGCCCGGAATGTTCGACGCGGGCGAGGCCATCTGGAACCTGCGCATGCTGTCGACCACGCCTCCGGAGGAGCCCTTCGTCGGCCAGACCAACTCCGACCTGGCGTTCACCGGGAACTACGCCATCCAGGGCAACTACGACGGCGTCCAGGTGTGGGACATCTCCGATCCGGCGAATCCGGTCTCGGTGATCACCTATGTGTGTCCCGCGTCACAGAGCGATGTCTCGGTGTACTCGAACCTTCTCTTCGTGTCGGGCGAGGGCCTGGGCGGACGGCTGGACTGCGAGAGAGGCGCCCGCGACCGGGTCAGCCACGAACGGCTCCGCGGCATCCGCATCTTCGACATCTCCGACATTCGGAATCCGCAGTACGTCGCCAACGTGCAGACCTGCCGCGGCTCGCACACCCACACCGTGCTCAAGCACCCGGGTGACGACGAGAACGTGTACATCTACGTGTCAGGCTCGTCCCAGGTGCGGCCCCCCGAGGAGCTGCCCGGCTGTTCGGCCCTGTCGCCGGACGAGGATCCCAACTCGGCACTTTTCCGCATCGAAGTGATCCGCGTCCCGCTGGCCGACCCCACGACCGCCGCGATCGTCACCTCGCCGCGCATCTTCCAGGACCTGGTCGCGCCGCCGAGGCACGGTCCCGCGCCGGCCGACATCCGGGCCCAAGAGGAGCGCCAGGCCGAAGCGGAAGCCGTACGAGACCGGGGCGGGTTCGTTAGCGAATCCCGCGGTGGCCGCCTGTCGGTCATGCCCGACCGGTTCGTCCAGCCGCTGCTGGACAGCATCGTGGACGCGCGGGGTGGCGACGGCGTCACCGCCGCCGACAGCGCGGCGCTGCGAGACATGCTCCTCCAGATGGACGCCGAGGGCGCGGCCCGCGCCGCCGAACGCGCCCAGATGCCCCAGGGCCCCCGCCCCGGCCCCACCCAGTGCCACGACATCACCGTCTACCCCGACATCGGCCTGGCGGGCGGCGCCTGCGGCGGTTACGGCCTCCTCCTCGACATCACCGATCCCGCGAACCCCTTCCGCCTCGCCGCGGTGGCCGACTCCAACTTCTCGTACTGGCACTCGGCCACCTTCAGCAACGACGGCAGCAAGGTCATGTTCACCGACGAGTGGGGCGGCGGCGGCGCGCCCAAGTGCCGCGAGGACGACCCGAAGGAATGGGGCGCCAACGCCGTGTTCACCATCGAGGACGGCGAGATGGTCTTCCAGAGCTACTACAAGCTGCCCGCGCCGCAGACCACGCTGGAGAACTGCGTTGCGCACAACGGGTCGCTTATTCCGATACCGGGACGCGACATCATGATCCAGGGATGGTACCAGGGCGGCATCTCGCTCATCGATTGGACCGACCCGAAAAATCCCGTCGAGATCGCCTTCCACGACCGCGGCCCCTTCAACGCGGAGCGCATGATGAGCGCCGGTTCGTGGTCCGTCTACTGGTACAACGGCGTGATCGTCAACTCCGAGATCAAGCGCGGCCTCGACATCTTCGAGCTGACGCCGAGCGACATCCTCACCCAGAACGAGATCGACGCGGCCAACTCGGTCGAGCTGACGCATCTGAACTCACAGGGCCAGCCCATCTACGAGTGGCCCGCCACCTTCGCGTTGGCTCGCGCCTACGTCGACCAGCTGGAGCGCTGGCACGGGGTGTCGGCCTCGGTGGTCGCCTCGGCGCGCCAGGTACTGGATGCGGCCGAAGCGGCGTCGGGAGAGGATCGGCAGGATACCCTCGTGGCCCTGGCCAGGAGGCTTCGGGAAGCAGCTGCGGACGCGGCCGACTCCGAGAAAGTCCGCGAGCTGTTGGTCGCGGTCCGTCGCCTGGCCGCAGAGGCAGGCTGAGCCGGACGCCGACCCGACGGCCCAAACGAAAGCCCCGCGCCGCTCATCACCGCGGCGCGGGGCTTTCGTACTCCCGTTTCCAGTCCTATCCCACCCCGGCCGAAATCCCCACCCGGATGGTCATCAGGTTGGCGTCGCTCACGATCGGATCGGCCTTCCATTCGCCACCCCGCAAGTTGATCAGGTTGTCGTCCCCGTTCGCCAGGTACTCGGTCAGCCCATTGTGCTTGTAGGAGGCCGACAGGTCCAGCGAAAGCGGGTTCCGGCCTCCACGGAGCCGGACCGACAGTCCCCCGCCTCCGGTGAACGCCAGCCGGAAATCGCTGTGGTTGGTCGTGGACGCGATCGGCTCATTCTCATACATCCCGCTTACGCTCGTGGAAGTGACGAAGAACGAGAAGCCGACCGTGCCGTAGAAATACGGCCTGATCGCCCCGCTGCCCATGTAGATCTGCGGACCCAGGCCCGCCGACACGATCCCGTTGGTGGTCTCCTGTTCGACATCGACGAATGAAACGGTGTTGCTGAAGGGGACCGCCCGGCGCTCGGCCCCGTAGATGATGAAGTTCCCCTCGGCGCGGAGCCCCGCGAGCCGACTCTCGCCCAGGAAAAGCACGCCACCGAATCCACCTCCGCCCCCCAGGTTGTCGACGTAGGTCGAGAAGTCCCCGATGGGGATGGCGAGATCGAGGTAGCCGAAGACCTCGCCCTTCGCGTCGTCCCACTGCGCGGTCGCGCGCTCGGGCGACGCGAGCCCGATAAGGGCCAGGGCCCCCGCGAGGATGATCCTGCTCGTGAAAGCCTTTGTGATTCTTGACATTACTCGCTCACTCCATTGCTTGCAGTCTTGTCCTTCTCTCGTCGATCGAGGACCGCACCGGGCAGAGCGCCGGTGGGCTTGCCGTCGTCAACCGTGAATCAACCGTTGACCAGCACGTAAATGGATACCCGTCGGGTAACGGTCGGGTTCCATGATGGTGGCGGGCGCGGTGCGTGTCATGGCTGCCAGAGGACGGGAGAGCCGGCTGGGGTGCCCTCGTCTTCGCCCGCAATCCTCTCTAGGGCCCATCGAGCGTGCTCTCGCACCAGGGCCGAGTGGTCCGCAGCAGCTCGTTCCAGCACCGGAACCCCTTCTGCCGCTCCCCAGTTGCCCAACGCCACGCACACATTCCGCAGCAGCCCGTTCCGCCGCGCCCGCGACACCGGCGAATCGCGGTACTCGCGCAGGAAGGCCTTGCCGGACATCTCCAGCAGACGCGTGGCCAGGTCGATTAGGGAGGGGTTGTCCAGTTCCGTTCGTGGCGAGTAGGCGGGCTCGGCGGTCGCCGAGGCAAACCTTTCGTTCCAGGGGCACACCTCCTGGCAGATGTCGCAGCCGTACACCCGGTTGCCGATGGCGGGACGCAGTTCGACCGGGATGGGCCCCTTGAGCTCGATGGTGAGGTAGGAGATGCAGCGCGTGGCGTCCATGACGGGGGCGCCGTGGTCGTCGTAGCCGAGGAGGGCGCCGGTGGGGCAGGCGTCGAGGCAGCGCGTGCAGGTGCCGCAGTGGTCCTCGGTGAAGGGCGTGGAAGGTTCCAGCGGCAGGTCGGTGAGCAGGCCGGCCAGAAAGAAATACGACCCCCGGCGCGGGTGGATGAGCATGGTGTTCCTGCCGAACCAGCCGAGGCCGGCGCGGACGGCAAGTTCCCGTTCCAGGAGTGGTCCCGTGTCGACGTAGGCGCGGTGTCGGAGGGGGCGTCCCGCGAGGTCTTCGAGGCGGTGGGCGAGGGTGTCCAGCTTGTCAGTGATGACGTGGTGGTAATCGCGGCCGCGGGCGTAGCGCGCGATGATGGCACGGGAGGGGTGGATGGGTGGGGTGGTGGGTTGGTCGTCGGCGTAGGAGTGGGCGACGACGAGCGCGGACCGGAAGCCGGGAAGGGTGCGGTCGAGGTCGGCGCGGCGTGTGACCGCGTCGGGGCGCGACAGGTAGTCCATGCGGCCATGGAGGCCGGACTCCAGCCAGCGCCGGAAGTGAGCCATGTGTGCGCTCTCGCCCCGGGTGACGACGCCAGCCATCTCGAAGCCGAGGGTGCGGGCTTCGGCGACGGCGCGGTCGGTGTGGACCAACGAGTCGTTCGGCCTCCCGCCGCTGTCGGTGGCGCGCGGCCGATCCCTTCGCTCCACAGTGCGATCCTCTCTCATTCGGGAAACCGGGAAAGCCGGTCAGGCGTAGTGCAATGCGATCATGACGTTGCGGTCATGGGATCGCAACCGACCCAGGGGAAGGTCGAAAGGAGTGTCGTCCCATGAAACGTCGATCCGCCATCGCGACAACGTTGCTTGCGTGCGTAGCCGCACTGCTTCCCGCCGGCGCGACGGCCCAATACTGGTCGTTTGGCATTTCATTGGGAGGTGGGACCACGGTCGCCGCCCACATGGGCATGCACCTCGGAAACACGGACGACCGCCGCGAGTCCGGCCTCACCGGGGGCACGACCGAGGTGGAACTGGTGATCGGGCTGTCCAGATTCGTGCGCGAGGGCGGCAGCAAGAGAGCCAGACCGAGCTTCGGATTGAACCTGCGGGAGACAGCGAGATCCGGGGTCTCGGCGGGCCTCGGGTTCCGGTTGGCCCCGCCGCCGCCCGACGCGACGGGCGGCTACCGCGCGGTCATCCACGTTCCGGTGGGATTTGAGCCCTACCCGTTGCCGGCCAGATTGTTCGTCTTCGTTGGTCTTGGCAAACGCGTGGTGCCGTCAGGCTACAGCGGCTTCTTCAGATGGTGGGAGTCCTTTGTTACCTGGCCCCAGCTACAGGTCTACCTGAAGCATACGGGGGGCTTTCACTGGACGTGACGAGTGGCGTTTCCTTGTCCCGTGGCCCCAGCTACTGGTCTATTTGAAGCACACCGGCAGCTTCAACTGGACCTGATCCACCCCTGGACAATCCACCCGCAGATCCCGTCGCCCCGGCGACGCCCATCATGAACCTCGACCAGATCCGCGCCCAATTCCCCATCCTTCAGCGCCCTTCCGGAGCTACGTCGCAATCCGGGCACTCATTGGTGACCTCAGCCATACGACCAGAACGGGGGGAGGAGCCTCCCCCCGTTCCTGACCACGGGAGACGATCGCCAGCGCTGAACTCAGTCAGTTGCAACCTATCCAGGGAGCCATCAGTCTACGAGAATGCGATCGCCATTGCGGCCGCCGCCGCCGCAAACCCCAAGGCGGTAAAGAACAGCGTCTTTCGACGGTTCTTCCTGGCCTCTTCTGCCAGCCAGTTACGACCGGTCAGTCGTTCAGGACACATAGCCACCCCGACGCGTAGCTAAGCTAAGCTAGCAACGTAGCCAGCCACTCCCCACAGGATCGGTCCAGCTGGGCCACCTATGGCACTGAAGATTCCGGCCCAGCTCGCTGCCACGCCGACGCCTGCCAATCCAAGACAAACCCATTTCATCGTTTTTCCCCTTCGTTGGGAATCGTAGTGTTGGCCGACGGCCCATGCAACAGGGAACGCCAACCGCGTAGTGGATGCAAGCCCGCTCGGGCAACCATCCAGAGAGCCACGACGGCGTCCACATCGACCAAGATCGGTTTGCATTGTCCTCTCAACGGTTTGTGTCCCGACTTTCCATCCGATTGGTGGCGGGCGCGAGAAAAACGTCGTCCACAGCCCTCCTCACCCAGTACTCCAGGGGAACGTTCGGAAGCTGGCTCGGCGTTCTTCCCACGAGTCTCTTTGTGAATCGGCTCCAACCGGCGAGATCGGAGAATCCCAGCCGCATCGCAAGGGTTAGCGCGTCCACGCCCTCAGCGCGGAGCGCCATGCCGTGCAGCAAGCGAATCCAGCGTACCGCTCTCGAATACTGGAATCCATGGCGTAGTGCGGCCTCCGACAGATACGCCCGTCGACACCCGACGTGCTTGGCGATTTCGGCAACCCGATGCAGGTATCCCCAATCACCCCCGCCGTCCCCTGATCCGCGACCGTACTCCGCGTCCGCCGGCACCTCATCGCCTTCCCCGGAGGGCTCCAAACCTCGAATGCCGCGCACTTTCTGGAATGCGACGATGTGCAGCCCACGCTTCGCCACCGCCGGCGCCGGGCACGCGTTCAGGAAAAACCTGATCTCCTCGTCGAAGCTGGGCCGACGCTCCTCCATGGCACTCCTCCAACCGCTGAATGGTTCGACCAATCCATTTCAGTCGGCGAAGCACCCATCCGCCCGTCGCCGTCCGCTTTCGGGACGATACCACCCACCCCCAACCCCGTCAACTCTCACCGGCCGCACCTCTTCTTCGGCACGAACAGTCCCTCCTGCATGCTGGCGTTTCCTTGTCCCGTGGCCCCAGCTACAGGTCTATTTGAGGCACACCGGCGGCTTCAACTGGACCTGATCCGCCTCTGGACAATCCACTCACAAATCCCGTCGCCCCGGCGACGCCTATCATGAACCTCGACCAGATCCGCGCCCAATTCCCCATCCTTCAGCGCCGCAACTACCTGAACTCGTGCTCGCTGGGCGCCCTTTCCACCCGGGCCGAGGACCGGCTGTCCGACTTCGTCGCCACGTGGCACGAGTTCGGCGCCTCGGCCTGGTACGAGCACTGGTGGGGACTCCTGGCCGAGCTGCGCGGCCGCGTCGAGACGATGTTCGGCGCCCCAGCCGGCACGGTCGCGCTCATGCCCTCCACATCGGCGTGCCTGGCCGCCGTCTCATCGAGCCTCGACTGGACGAAGCGCAACCGCATCGTCACGACCGAACTGGACTTCCCCACCCTGCTCTACCAGTGGAAGGTGCGCCCGGACGCGGAGATGGTCGTGCTGGAGAGCCACGACGGCGTCCACATCGACCCGCAGCAGTACGCGGACGCGGTCGACGAGCGGACTCTCGCGATCGCGACCAGCCACGTCTTCTTCACCACCGGCGCAATTCAGGATCTGGGGACGATTGCGGACATCGCGCGGCAAGCGGGCGCGTTCAGTCTGATCGATGGGTACCAAGGGGTGGGGCAGGTTCCCTTGGACTTGCCCGAGAGCGGCGTGGATTTCTACGCGGCGGGGCCGTTGAAGTGGTTGTGCGGGGGGCCGGGGCTGGCGTATCTGTACGTTCAGGAGGAGTTGATCGGGGACCTGGAGCCGCGGATCACCAGCTGGTTCGCGACGCGGGACCAGTTCGACTTCAACTCGGGGGATTTCCGGTATCACGATGACGCGCGGCGGTTCGAGCTGGGTACGCCGGCGCTGGCTACGGTGCATACCGCGCTGGGGGGGCAGGAGATTGTCGACGGGGTGGGGATGGAGGCGGTTCGGGCGCGCAATGTCGAGTTGACGGAGCGGCTGGTGGAGGGGTGTGGGGGGGCGGGGTTTTCGTTGCGGGTGAGCGGGTGCCGGGAGACGCGGTCGGCGATCGTGTTGGTGCGGCATCCGGATCCCGGGGCGGCAGTGGTCGCCTTGGGCGAACGGGGGATCATCGTGGACAGTCGGCCGGGCGTGGTGCGGGTCAGTCCGCACTTCTACAACACGGTGGAGGAGGTGGACGAGTTTGTGGAGGGGTTGCGGGGGACGGTGTGAGGGGGACGGCACTTGACATGCCAACCATATGTGACTATGGTCATGACCATGGTCAAATCAAGAACCTACAAGGCGTCTGAATTCAAGGCGAAGTGCCTGCAACTCATGGACGAAGTGGCAGCAACCGGGAGCAGCATCGTCATCACCAAGCGCGGTCGCCCGGTTTCGCGACTGGTACCCTACCGGGAGAGACCGGACCGGGTCTTCGGGATCGACAGCGACGTCATCGAAATCCATGGTGACATCGTCGCTCGCGTGCCGGTGGTTTGGGAGGCTGCGGAAGGAGTCCGCGAAGAGTCCGGCGGTTGATCGTCCTTGATACCCATGTTCTCGTCTGGTTGCGCCTCGGTAGCGAGCGATTGGGGCCGCGCGCGCGTCAAGTAGCCGAAGAGGCATGGAGAGCCGGCGACGCCGCGGTGTCCGCAATCTCCTTCTGGGAGATCGCAATGCTCCAGGAGTCGGGACGGTTGACACTGCGACACGACCTCGACTCCTGGCGCGACACCCTGCTTGACGAGGGACTGCTGGAAATCCCGGTTGACGGCAGGTGTGGGATACGGGCCGCATGTCTTGCCGATTTCCACGGCGATCCGGCCGACCGCATCATTGTAGCTGCCTCCCTGGAGGGGCATCGCCTTCTGACTTCAGACCGGCGAATCCTCGATTGGCAGGGGCCGTTGGTCCGATTGAACGCTCGGGTTTGATACGGGGGACCGCCGTCCTTCCGGCCCGTTTCGACCCTGTCAACTCACCGGCCGCACCCTCTTCTTCAGCACGAACAGCCCCTCCTGCATGCTGGTCACGATGATCGTGCCGCTCTCGAAGTACGGGTAGTTGCTCCACGCGCCCCCGAACCCCGGCCCCTCCGCGTGCGGTGCCGTGTCGAAGTAGCCGACCTCGCGCGGGTTTTCCGGGTCCGAGATGTCGAGGATGTGCAGGCCGTAGAGATAGTTGGCCTGGTACATCAGGTCGCCCTTGATGTACAGGTTGTGCGCGCTGGCGGGCATGGAGCCCATGAATTCATTGATCAGCACGGGGTCCTCGAGATCGCTGACGTCCCAGACGAGGGTGCGCGTGGTCTCCGCGTTGCCGGCGATCACGTCGGCCTCGTCGTTCTGGTAGAAGTAGCGCTGGTCGTCGGTGAGCCAGCCCTGGTGAATGTAGGCGGGATTCGGAGACGAGCCGCTCCCCAGGGTAGCCGGATTTTGCTTGTCGGTGACGTCCTGGATCTGGAAGGTGCGGCCGTTCGAATTGAAACACACCTCCCGTCCCTGGTAGTCCTCGTCGGGGCCGCGGTAGGTGACGCACTGGGTGTCGTGAGTGCCGCCTGTAGGGGCGCAACCCACGAACTCCGGGTTTTTCGGATCGTTGATGTCGATCATGTGGAGGCCGCCGCCGCAGGTGTCGCCCGCTCCGCCGCCGCCGATCGTGTAGGCGATGCCGGTCTCCTCGTTGATCGCGATGTTGTGCGAGCTGCCGATGCGGCGGTAGTGCACATCGGGTTCGAAGACTACGGGCATCTCGTCCGGGGTGACATCGCGCAGGCGTGTGAGATCCAGGACTTGCATGCCGTGCTCGCCCGCGCCGTCGGCTACCACGAACGCGTGACTCTTGTACGTCTTGATATCACGCCACAGCTGCGACGGCGGGGTGCCCCAGGGCTTGGGGAGGTCGCCCACGAGGACCGGGTTGGTGGGATCGGTGAGGTCGACGAACGATGTACCGTCGTTGCGTCCCACGAGCGCATACTCGCGCCCGGTCTCGGGGTCGGTCCAGCCCCAGTTGTCGTTGGCGCGCACGCCGCGGGCGCGGTCCCCGGCCCGGAGAAGCGAGGGCGGAATGTACGCGAGCAGCTCGATCTCGTCGCAGTCGAAGAGGCCGACGCGGCCCTCTTCAGGGCAGCGGTGCTCTTCGCCGACGACCGCCGCGAGCATATCGGGCGCGCTGACGAGCATCTGGCCGTCGCCCCAGTCGCCGCCGTTGCGCTGGAAGAGGTGGACCGAGCCGGCCTGGTGATGCATGCCGGGCGCCCCGACGGCCACGACCCCGGCGTCCGCGACGACCAGGCCGCCGAAGTTGTCGCTTTCGACCGTCTCTTCCATGGGAAGCTGGATGCGGCGTGGCTGGGCGGGCAGCGAACCATCGGCCTGCGCCTCGTACACGAAGGCCGATCCGAGTTCGTAGCCCCGCGTAGTGGGCGCGCCGACCCACACGTCGTCCCCGGCAAAGGCCAGGGCCGTGCCGAAGCGGTCGCCGTTCTCTCCACCAGCGAAAGTCAGCCGCTCGTCGCCGGGCACCCACCGGTCGGAGTTCCATGTGTACGTGTACATCGCGCCCCGGCTGTCGTTTGCGCCCGGGGCGCCGACGAGAACCCTGTCACCCGAGGCCGCGAGGGCAGACCCGAAGTTGGCGTTGCCCCCCGCGTCCGTTTCGAGGGCTCCGGCCTCTTCCCAACCATCGCTACCCAGGCTGAACCGATAGACACGGCCGGTTTGTTCGCCTGCCGGGTCCCCCGTGCTCCACTGCGGCGCCGCGATCAGCACCCCATGCGAGGTGAAGAGGATGGCCGCACCGAAGAGGTCGCCGTCCGTGCCGTCGCCGGGCTGCAGCTGGGCGCGCTGGATCCAGTTGCCGTCGCCGTCCCGCTGATACGCATGCACCACGCCCCGGGGATCGGTCGGCTCTTCCTCGTCTGAATCCGGTGGTCTCGGGAACCGACTGACAGGCACCCCCGGCACACCCACCATCAGCCAATCGCCGCCGGCCGCCAGGCCAAGTCCGAACTCGGTGCCACAATACCCGTCGAAGCGGCACGTCGGGGACTCTCCGGCGATCTCGTCGCCCTCGATCGTTCCCGTGGCCTGCCATGCGCCGCCGTCCTCGCGCTCGAAGACGTGAATCGGGCCGCCCCGCTGGCCAATGAAGAGCGTGTTGCCGGTCTTTGCCAGCAGCGTCCCAAAGCCGTCCGCATTTTCCGAATCGGGGGCGTGCAGGACTGTGGACTCGCGCCAGGCGCCGCCCGACTGGCTGTAGATGTAGACCGCGCCGGGGCGGAAACTGGTGGTCGGTTCGGCGATGAGGACTTCGGTACCGTCGATGATGACCTGGTGGCCGAAGGCGCCGGACTGGGCGGTGAGGGGGGAGGCGGCGGTGACGAGCGCGAGGAACGCGAAGGCGCACGTTGGGGCGAGGGCCGCAAGGCGAGCCGTGGGACGGGTGGCGGTTCCGGGGAACATGGGTCACTCCTGGTGGGGCTGGATCGTCGGGATCGGCATGGTAGCCAACGGGATCGGGGCGGCGCAATGGCTTGCGGTAGTCGGCGGGTTCGGCGCCCGGCAACAGCGCGGTAAGTGGCACCGGACCCCCGTCCCAGGTCACCCCGATTCCGGCGACCACTCCAGAATCAGCACCTCGATATCCCTCGCGACGATCATGCGGTCATCGAGGACAATGATGTCCTCGACACGGAACCCTTCTCTCCACCTGTTGAGTCCCTCCGCCAGCACCCTCATCGAGGGCTCCCCTTCGGCGAGTGGGATGGTGAAGGCGACGGGGTCCACCATGCCGACCGACGCGATCCAAAGCCTGTCCCCTACCATTTCCGCCCGGTGAAACGGCCGGAGCTGGGCGTCGGGCTCCGACACGACCTCCGCGATCTCCGCCAGACGCTGGCGTACATCGCCCGGGATCGGCAGTTCCACCAGGCTGTCTACCCGTGTGGAAGCAGCATCGACAAACGCCCGCCATCCGCGAGGATCACTCGAATTCAGTACAATCGCCACTTCTCCCGGGGCGATCGGAGCCAGCTTCCACCCTGCCACACGCTCAAGGAACTCGGCACTGGCCAGTGCTGAAGGGACCACCACGGGATTGACCAATTCCCTGTTCTCTGCGGCGCTGAAGAAGGACAGCAGGGTCTCGGCTTCCCCGTCCGGATCCTCGAGGGGATGTGCCCCCGTCGTGGGGACCAGGACTCCGTTGCCAAAGGGCGCAAACGTCATCCCCGGGGTTTTCTGCGCATTCACCGTCTCAACGAGCGCGCCGTCCGGGCTGAAGCGGGTCACTCTTCCGTTTCCTTTGTCCAGAACCCAGACCCCCCCTCCCTCGGCGGAATGGATTGCGACGGGTCCTTCCAGCTCACCAGGCCCTTCCCCCTGACCGCCCATCGACGCCAACAGGTTTCCATCCAGATCGATATGGTGGACCTGGTAGTTCCCGTCATCCAGGATGTAGACGCTCTGCTCGTCGTCTGCCAAAGCCAGGCCGTTCACGCGGGCAAGGAACACGGACGTGTCGCCGGGCGGGGGGAAAACGGCCAGGGTGTCGCCCGGCCGCGCGACGACGATGTCCGGGAAGAACTCGGGCGCGGGGTCGTCGGGCGCCGTACACACTGCGAGCCCGACGGCCACCAGCGGCAACCAGATCCGTCCGTGAAAACGAGTCGCTATCGTCCGACCGTCTTCCTTCGTCGCCTTCTTCACGAGCCTGCCCCGTTCGTGCGTACTACCGGTTCACCGGCCGCGGCCCCGCCCTCCACACCTCTTCGTGCAACCATGGCCGCGCACCGTACGGCCGCTCGTTCGGCCACAGCTCGTCGAGCGTCAGTCCGTCGTAGAGGATCCCGCCCTTCATTACCAGCATGATGTCGGTGGTGTTCCGGATGTTGTCGAGCGGGTTGGAGTTGAGGATCATCAGGTCGGCGAGCTTGCCGGGCGCCAGCGAACCCACGTCTTCCGTGGCGCCCAGGAAGTACGCGCCCTCTACGCTCGCCAGCTCCAGCGCGCCCATCGGTCCCATTGCCTCGGCGGCCATCCACACTTCCCAGTGGGACGCAAGACCATGCTGTTGCCCGTGCGCGCCAATGGCTCCATGGGCGCCTTCGGCCATCCAGTCGGCAAGGATCTGGGCCAGCATGGGGAAGCTGTAGTCGGTGCGGGGACGCTTGTAGACGCGGCGCGAGTGCGGCACCAGCTGCTTCCACGGCATCCACAACCTCAGTTTCTCGTCCCTCCAAACCTCGGTCTCCTGGAAGAACCATTCATCGTTCCACGGACCCGGTCCCCCGACCACGAAGGTGGGCGAATAGACCGTCTCGGCGCGCCCGAAGAAGCGGGCCGCGTCGGAGTACATCGGCACGTAGCTGATCGGGTGCTCCCA
>LXNI01001405.1_pt1 | contig 21156 bp, 24 predicted proteins | sample 809091 | NCBI WGS metagenome assembly LXNI01 (sample SAMN04870527, study PRJNA318959) | sponge metagenome | biome: 01000161; feature: marine sponge reef; material: water | host: Sarcotragus foetidus | place: Greece: Milos, Mediterranean Sea | collected 2013-05-29 | depth 5-7 m | reverse complement strand
GCCGGGCCGGGTCGATTCGCCGCCGACGTCGATGATGTCCGCGCCGGCTTCGGCCATGGCGCGGCCGTGCGCGATCGCGTCGTCCTGTGCGGCGAAGTCGCCGCCGTCGGAGAAGCTGTCCGGGGTCACGTTGAGGACGCCCATGAGGCGCGGCCGGTCGAGCGCAAGGCCGCAGAGGGGCCCGCGGGGCGCGCCGAGCCGGGTGCCGAGGCGGGCGATCTCGTGCGCCGCGCCGGGGGCGTTCTTCTCGGCCCAGCGGTCGAGCACGGCGTGCTGCAGCCGCACCCGGCGGCGCGCGGTCGAGCCGCGAAACAGCACGTCCACCAGGTCGAAGGTGAGGGCATTGCCCGGAACCGGGTTGCAAGGGCGGAGGTAGACGCCGCCGGGGACGGGCTCCGGCGGGATCGCCTCGGCGTCCAGGGTCGCCGGCTGCGTCCGGGGTGCCGCCGTCATGACGGCTCGGGTGCCGCTAGGAGCCCGGCTGCGGGTGGGGCTCGAGATCGGGCGGCGTCTTGCCCTTGCGCCGGCTGGAGGAAGGCACCGTGCCGCGCCGCCCTTGCGTCACGACCGGCTCGTCGTCGTCCGTCCGCACGATCGATTCGCCCTTGAGGACGGCATCGATCTCCTCGCCGTTGAGCGATTCGTACTCGAGCAGCGCGTTGGCCAGCCGGTGCAGCGGCTCCAGGTTGTCGGAGAGGATGCTCTTCGCCCTGCCATAGGCTCCGTCGATGATCTTGCGGACCTCGAGGTCGATTTTATGCGCCGTCTGCTCGGAGACGTTCTTCTGCTGCGTGATCGAGTGGCCGAGGAAGACTTCCTGCTCGTTCTCGCTGTAGCTGAGCGGGCCGAGCTCGTCGGACATGCCGAACTGGGTGACCATGCCGCGCGCGATCTGGGTCGCCATCTTGATGTCGGAGGAGGCGCCGCTGGTCACCTTCTCGTAGCCAAAAATCATCTCCTCGGCGATGCGCCCGCCCATGGCGACGGTGATGTCGGCCTCCAGCTTCTCGCGGCTGACCGAGATGCGGTCGCCCTCCGGCAGGCGCACGACCATGCCGAGCGCGCGGCCGCGCGGGATGATGGTGGCCTTGTGGATCGGGTCGGACGCCTCCAGGTGCGCCGCCACCACCGCATGGCCGCCCTCGTGATAGGCGGTAAGCCGCTTCTCCTCGTCGGTCATCACCATGGAGCGCCGCTCGGCCCCCATCATGACCTTGTCCTTGGCGTCCTCGAACTCGATCATGGTGACGACGCGCTTGCCGCGCCGCGCCGCGAGCAGCGCCGCCTCGTTCACGAGATTGGCGATGTCCGCGCCCGAGAAGCCGGGCGTGCCGCGCGCGATGGTGCGGGGCTTCACGTCCGGCGCCAGCGGCACCTTGCGCATGTGCACCTTGAGGATCTTCTCGCGCCCGAGCACGTCGGGGTTCGGCACCACGACCTGGCGGTCGAAGCGGCCCGGCCTGAGCAGGGCGGGGTCCAGCACGTCCGGCCGGTTGGTCGCCGAGATCAGGATCACGCCCTCGTTGGCTTCGAAGCCATCCATCTCGACGAGGAGCTGGTTCAGCGTCTGCTCGCGCTCGTCGTTGCCGCCGCCAAGGCCCGCGCCCCGGTGCCGGCCGACGGCGTCGATCTCGTCGATGAAGATGAGGCAGGGCGCGTTCTTCTTGCCCTGCTCGAACATGTCGCGCACGCGGCTCGCGCCGACGCCCACGAACATCTCGACGAAATCGGAGCCCGAGATGGTGAAGAAGGGCACGTTGGCCTCGCCCGCGATGGCGCGCGCGAGCAGGGTCTTGCCGGTGCCGGGCGGGCCGACCAGCAGGACGCCCTTCGGGATCTTGCCGCCGAGCCGCTGGAATTTCTGGGGATCGCGCAGGTACTCGACGATCTCCTCAAGCTCCTGCTTGGCCTCGTCGATGCCGGCGACGTCGTCGAAGGTGACGCGGCCCTGCCGCTCCGTCAGCAGGCGGGCGCGCGACTTGCCGAAGCCCATCGCCTTGCCGCCGCCCGACTGCATCTGGCGCATCATGAAGATCCAGACGCCGATGAAGAGGAGCAGCGGGAACCAGGAGATCAGGATGCCGACGATGCTGAGCCCGCCTTCCTCCACCGGCTTGGCGGCGATCTGCACGTCGTGGGTGCGGAGCGTCGTGACCAGCTCGGGGTCGTAAGGCGCGTAAGTGTTGAAGGCGGTGCCGTTGGTGTAGTGGCCGCTGATGTTGTTGCCCTGGATGGTCACATCCTGGACCTGCCCGGACTCGACCTCGGCGAGGAACTGCGAGAACGCGAGGTCGGTCGAGGTCTGCCGCGTGGACGACCCCTGGAAGACCTGGAACAGCGCCACCAGGACCAACCCGATGATGATCCAGAGCGCCAGATTCTTGCCGAAGCTACCCACCGTCCGGACTCCGGTTGTTCCCGCGTTCGCTTCCCGTCATTGCCGCCGTCCTAGCCGGAGCGCCGCCGCGCCCGCGCGCTCGATGCGAACGCCCGGCCGGCGCAGTGTACACGACATTGGTCGCACGGGCGATCAATAGTCTCTTCAACGGTTTCGTCAACTGTCTTCATCCTGCAGCGGCAGCACGCGAAGGGTCGCCGGAAGCCCTGGAGCCAACGGGCGCGCCGGTGCGAACGATGCCGCAAACGCTGCGGCCGTGGCTTCGTTCCGGTGCGATGTTCGCCCGTATTGCAAGTGGGGAGCGGCGAGCGGCCCGTCAAGGTCGAACAGCGCGGGGAGCGCGGGCCGCGCCGGCGGCGGAATGCGCGCGGCCCCGAGCGGTGCGCCGCCCGCGCGCGCCGCGGCGCGAACCTGGGAAAGGCCGTCCGTGCCGAGCCGGCGGACCGTGAAGCGCCCGGGCGTGGCGGAGCGGGCGAGGGAGACGACGAATCGGCGGTCCCACAGCGCGCGTTCGCCCGGCTCGAGGGAGAGGGTTTCCGAGGCCGCCGCCGGCTCCCGGCAGACGAGGACCCGTCCGCTCCCTTGCAGCACCACGCGGCAGCCGCCGAGCGTTGACGCCTTGCCGTTGCTGCCGAGCAGCCGTTCGGCGAGCCGCGCCAGCCGCTCCTGCCGCGGCGGATGGGGGGCGCCGGCGACCGTGGTGACGGCGCGGCCCAGCGCGCGCACGGCCAGCGCCGGCGGCGCGCGGCGCAACGCCGCCAGATCCAGCGTGACGAAGCCGGCGGGCGAGGGCTGGGCGCAGCCGGCCAGCAGGTCGGTGCAGAGCCGGTCCAGCGCGGCGCGGTCGTCCGCTGCGCGCTCGGCAACCCTGGCCAGACGGGCGGCGCCGAGCCCTTCGGGACCGAGCTGCGCCAGCGCCGCCGCCAGACGGGGGCGCGCATGGTGGGCGTCGCGGTTGGTGGGATCGTCGATCCAGGGCTGGTTGAGGTGCGCCAGCGTGGCGGCCAGCGCGTCGCGGGGCACGGAGAGCAGGGGACGGAGCAGGCGGACGCCGCCGCCCGCCGGCTCCAGCGCGAGGCGAACCGGCGCCATTGCAGCAAGCCCATCGATGCCGCTGCCGTGGACGAGTCGCTGAAGCGCGGTCTCGGCCTGATCCTCCCGCTGATGGCCGAGCAGCAGATGGAGGACGCCGGCCTGCCGGCACCAGCCGGTGAGGAGCGCCAGGCGCGCGGCGCGGGCCTCCGCCTGCGTGGCGCCGGTGGGTGGCGCGCCGGTCCAGCGGAGCGTCCGGTGCGCGATGGCGCAGGCTGCGAGCCAGCGTCGCACCTGGGCGGCTTCGGCCCCCGATTCTGGGCGCAGGCCGTGGTCGACGGTGAGCGCGAAGACCGTGCCGCCTCTCGCCCCCACCCAGCGGCCGGCAAGCAGGCAGAGCGCCAGGCTGTCGCAGCCGCCCGAGACCGCCACTGCGACTCGCGGCGCGGGCTCGAACGGGCCGAGGGGCTGCATGAGCGCCTCGAAGGCGCGTTGGTCGAGGGGCGGCGCGCCGGGGGCGGCGTTCTCGGGAGCGACGATGCGGGGCGCGGCCACGCGCGGTCGGGCCTTACGAGCAGTTGGCCTGGCGCTGCCCCTGTTGCGCCGCCCGGCGGATGTTCAGCGGCGGGTCGGGAAAGTTCCGGTCGAGCTGCGCGAAGGTCCGGCACGCCTCCTCGGCGCGGTCGAGCCTGAGCAACGCCATGCCGAGCTTGACCATGTTGTCGGGCGCCTTGCGACCTTCCGGGTACTGCCTGAGGTTGAGCGCGTAGGCCTTCGCCGCCTCGGGGTACATCTTGCGGGCGTAGAGGCTCTCGGCCCGCCAATAGGCCGCGTTTTGCGCGAGATCGTGGTCGGGGTTCGTCTCGATGAAGCGCGCGAAGGCGTCGTGCGCATCCTCGTGCCGCGCCTCTTCGAGGAGGCCGAACGCCTGGGCGTATTGCGCGTCCGGCGTCAGCGCAACGAGAGGCGCGTCGGCCGCGTCGGTCGCCGGGATGGTTCCGAGGGTGCTGGGCTCAGCGGACGGCACGTAGCCCTCGCCCTGCTGCTCGGCGATGCCGGCCTGTTCTGCCGGCGCAACCGCGGCCTCCTCGCCGGCCGGCACAACGGCCGCGCCGCCCGCCGCGCCGGTCTGCCCCTGCTCGAGGGCGGCCAGCCTGAAGTCCACGTCGGCGACCAGCCGCTCGATACGGGCCTCGAGCCGGCGGAGCGTGTTGTCGAACTCCTCGAAATGGCCGGTGACGCGCCGCCGCCACTCCCTGGCTTCGTCGATGTCGGCCTCAAGCTCGGCCAGGCGCCGGCTGTTACGTTCCGACGCTCCGCCCTCCGCGCCTGCATCGGCCGTCGCGCCTTGCGCCCCGCCGCCGCGATGGACCGCGCGCTCCAGGTCGGCGAGCTGACCGCGCAGGCTCGCGATCTGATTGGTCAGGGTGCGAATCTGCAGCCTGAACTCGGAGGTCGATTGGGCGTCGGCCCCTGCCGGGGCCAGCAGCAGCGCCCCCGCCAGGAGCAGCGCCAGTGCCGTCACCGGCGCTGCCATCATCCACCGTCGCCCGCGGCGAACGCCGCCTTTCGGCGCGGCGGCCGCTGCGCTGCGCATCTTCCGCCTGGCTCCCCGGCCGCCTAGTCGATAACGGAGACTGAGCGCCGATTGAGGGCCCACGCCTCTTCGTTGTGGCCGAGCGCGTAAGGCCGTTCCTTGCCGTAGGAGATCGTTCTCAGCCGCGCAGGCCCGATGCCCTGCGTGATGAGGTATTCGCGGACGGCGTTGGCGCGGCGTTCGCCAAGCGCGAGGTTGTACTCGCGCGTGCCGCGTTCGTCGGCGTGCCCCTCCAGGACCAGCGCGATCTCGGGGAACAGCCTCAGCCAATCGGCCTGCCGATCCAGCGTGCGGCGGGCGTCCGCGCCGAGAACCGCGCTGTCGAAATCGAAGAAGACGCGGTCGCCGACGCTCTGGACCAGCTCTTCCTGCGAGCCGGGTAGCGGCTGGCTCGGGTCGAGAGCCGCGACGGTCGTGTCCTCCTCGACCATGATGTCGTCGGCGGAGTCCGTGCCCGAATCGATGGTCTGGTCGGCGCCTGCGCCGCTGCTCGATCCGGTATCGTCGGGTGTGCTTTCGCAGGCCGCCACGCCAAGCGCCACCACACACGCCAAGATCAGTCGTAGTCGCATTAACACGCTCCTCTTCGTCAGTGAGTGATGGCGGGACCGTCCGAGTCCCGTTCCCGTCCGGCCGACATTCCACCGATCCTCAGGCGCCAAAGCACGGCGCAGCGCGTTCTTGCGTGCCGTGAAGCTGAGCCGCTGCCGAGAAAACCGACTCGGCGAACGGCGGCGCGACTATAGCTTTGGGCCATCACTGGATCAACGGCGACCAGGCCGGATCGGACGCCGCCGTGCTGGTGAACAGGATTCGCTCGTTGCGCCCGGTCAGGTCGATGGTGACCAGCTCGGCGCTGTCGGGATCGCGCGAGCTTGATCGGAAGAACATGATCACGCGCCCGTTGGGCGCCCAGGTAGGACCTTCGACCAGGTAGTCCTGCGCCAGGATGCGCTCGCCGCTCCCGTCGGGCCGCATGACACCGATGTAGAACCGGCCCTGATGGCTCTTGGTGAAGGCGATCAGGTCGCCGCGCGGAGACCATACCGGGGTGCCGTAGCGCCCCCTGTCGAAGGTGATGCGGTGCACGTCGCTGCCGTCGCGGCGCATGACGTAGATCTGCTGGCTGCCGCCGCGATCCGATTCGAAGGCGATGAAGGCGCCGTCCGGCGAGTAGCAGGGCGCGGTCTCGATCGCCGGGTTGTCGGTGAGCCGCCTGACCTGGCGCGAGCGCAGGTCCATCTCGTAGATGTCCGAATTGCCGCGCTGCGCCATCGTCATCACCACGTGGTTGCCGTCCGGCGAAAAGCGCGGCGCGAAGGTCATGCCCGGAAAGTCGCCGAGCAGCTCCTGCTGGCCGGTGTCGATCTGGCGCAGGTACACCCTGGGCACGCCGCCTTCGTAGGAGAGATAGGTGATCTCCTGCGCGGTCGGCGAGAAGCGGGGAGTCAGCACCAGGTGCCGGCCGTCGGACAGGTAGCGCAGGTTCTGGCCGTCCTGGTCCATGATCGCGAGCCGCTTGATCCGCTTGTCCGGCGGCCCGGTCTCCGCGATGTAGACGACGCGGGTGTGGAAATACCCCGATTCGCCGGTCAGCCGCTCGTAGATCTTGTCCGACATGGTGTGGGCGATGGAGCGCCACGCCTCTCGCGCGCCGCTCAGCTTGAGCCCCACCAGGTCCTGCTCGGCGAAGACGTCCCAGAGGCGGAACTCGACCATGAGCCGGCCGGGATCGCCGCCGGGCACGACGCGGCCGGTCACCAGCGCCTGGGCATTGATGATCCGCCAGTCCTGGAAGCGCGGCCGCACCGTCATGCCGCCGGGCTCGATGATGAAGGCGGCCGGGTCGATGGGGCGGAACAGGCCCGAGCGCTCCAGGTTCCGGGTAATTACCTCGGTGATCTGGCGGCCGATCGCCGCATCCGCCTCGCTCGACCCGGCGAGGTCGACGAGCGCGATGGGCAGCGGCTCCACGTGGCCGCGCGTGATGTCCACGCGAAGCTCGGCCTGGGCGGTCGCGGCGGCCCCCAGCATCGCGAGGCCGAGGGCGATGGCGGCCGGCAGCGGCAGGGCGCGGCGCACCCTCTGTGCAACGTGTCCACTCAGTGTCAGAATTCGTCTCATCACGGCACCGTCGTTTCCTCTGATTGCATCGGGCCCGAGCGCAGCGTGCGCCCTACACCGGCGGACTGAAGGTCATGGTGATGTCGCGCCAACCTTCATACCTGTCCACGTAACGCGTCAAGATTTCGAAGGGGCTGGCCTTGAGCACGGCGCGCCGGCCGCTCTCCGCCATGGTCCGGTAGTTGGCGCCGCTGTCGGCATCGACGATCTCCACCCGCCGGACGGAACCGTCGGGCGCCAGCTCGATCCTGAGCTTCACCACTAGCTCGGCGGCATCCAGCACGCCGGCCGGAACGCTCCAGTTCCTCTCGACCTTCTGCTTGATGGCGTCGGTGATGGTCTGGCGCATGGGTCCCGTCAAGGCCACCTGCGTTGCGGCCTCGGCGGGTGGCACTTCCTCGGCGTCCGCGAGGCTGGCCAGCAGGTCGTCGAACGAGTCGTCCTCCTCCTCCGGCGGCGTCGCCGGGGGCGGCTCCGGGGTCTCTTCCTCGGCGAGATCCTTCAGCAGCTTGTCGAAGCTCGGCTTCTTCGCCGGCGGCTTGGCGAGGGGCACAGGCGTCGGCGCTTCCGGCTCCGGCGCGGGCTCGGCCACGGGTTCAGGCGCCGGTTCAGGTTCAGGTTCGGGTTCCGGCTCTGCGACGGGCTCGGGCGGGGCAGGCGGTTCCGGTACGGGCGCGGGTTCCGGCTCGACGATCGGCTCGGGATCCAGCGCGGCGACGATTTCCGGCTCGGGCTCGGGGATGGGCTCCGGCTCGGGGACCGGCTCCGGCTCGGCGATCGCCGCGGGCTCGGGCTCCGGTTCCGGGATGGGCTCCGGCACGGGTTCGACTACGGGTTCAGGTTCCGGCTCGGCAACGGGTTCCGGCTCGGGCGGCGGCGCGCTCGCCTCGTCCGCGATCTCGACGAGGCTGACCACGATCGGCCGCTCGCCGGGATCGAGGGCGTCGCTCTCGAACATGTCCGGCAGGCCCAGCACCACGGCGATGACCACGGCGGCGTGGAGGAGAGCGGAGAAGATCCAGCCGCGCTTACTCATCGCCTGCGGACCTGCGCGGCTCGGTCACCAGGGCGACGTTGTTGAAGCCGGCGGCATTGAGCACGCCCATGACCTCCATGACGCGCCCGTACTCGATCTCGCGGTCGCCCCGGATGAAGATGCGGACGTCGGGCCGGCGCTCGGTGATCGCGCGGAGCTTGGGGATCAGATCCGAGAGCGTCACCTCGATTTCCTGGAGATAGGTCGTGCCGTCGCCGGCGATGGTGATCGAGAGCGGCTCGTCGTCGCCGGCGAGCGGCGGCGAATCGGTCTCGGGCAGGTCGACCTCGACCCCCACCGTGAGCAGGGGCGCCGTGATCATGAAGATGACCAGCAGGACGAGCATGACGTCGACGAAGGGCGTCACGTTGATCTGGCTCATGGGCGGGCGGCGGCGGCGGCCGCTGCGGCGCCGGCCGTTGCCGATCGCGCCGTCCCATTCGGCCGCCATCAGACGGAGCGCTCCTCAAGCTGGCGGCCGAGAAGGGCGCGGAACTCGGTGCCGAAGGCTTCCAGGCGCCCGGCGTAGCGGTCGAGGTCGCTGCTGAGCTTGTTGTAGGCCACCACCGCCGGGATCGCGGCCACCAGCCCGAGCGCCGTGGCGAACAGCGCCTCGGCGATGCCGGGCGCCACCACGGCGAGCGAGGTGTCCTTGCTGGCCGCGATCGACTGGAAGCTGTTCATGATGCCCCAGACGGTGCCGAAGAGGCCCACGAACGGCGCGGTCGCGCCGACGGTGGCGAGGAAGCCGAGGTAGCGCTCGAGCTGATCCAGCTCCCGGTTGAGCGCGGCGTCCATGGCGTACGAGATGCGGCGCTGGAGGCCCTCCAGCCGGTCCGGCGAGAGGTGGGTGCCGCGGCTCGAGAAGCGACGCCACTCCTCCATCGCCGACGAGAACAGCACGGTCATCGGGTGCCTGCGCTTGGTGGCGACATCGTCGTAGAGCTGATCGAGGGAGCCGCCGGACCAGAAGGCCTGCTCGAACTCGACGGCAAGGCGGCGCGCGCGGGCGTAGCGCAGCGACTTGTCGAAGATGATCGCCCAGCTCCAGACCGACGCGATCAGGAGGACCACGATCACGGCCTTGACGATGATGTCGGCCTGCAGGAACAGGCCCCAGAGGGAAAAATCCTCCGCTACCGCACTGGCGCCGATCTCGACGGCGCGAACAAGGTCGGACTCCATGGTTCCTCGCTACCTCCGATCCGACGACACGAACTCTGAAAGCGCACGGCGCAACGGCGCCGGCAGGCGCACGGCGCGGCCGTTGCGGCCGACGCAGCCGAGCTTGAGGCCGACTTCCGCCAGCAGCGCGCTCTGGCGGAGCACGCGCTGCACCGCGTCGATGTGCGCGCCGGCCACCCGGCCGATGGTCGTCCGCACCTCGATCTCGTCGTCGAGGTGGGCGGGCTGGCGGTAGTCCACGGTGCAGCGGCGCACGACGAAGGCCGCGTCGTGCTCCCCCAGCAGCGTGACGTGGGAGATGCCGGCGCCCCGCATCATCTCGGTCCGCGCCCGCTCGGCGAACTTGAGGTAGTTGGCGTAGTAGACGATGCCGCCTGCATCCGTGTCCTCATGGTAGACGCGGAGCGGATAGACGTGCTCCGCGCCTTCGAAGCGGCCCGCGAAGGCCGCCGCCGGTGCGTGCGGCTCAACGGCTGCCATGGCCATCGTCCAGAAGCGCGAGCTGGGCCGGTGCGTCTTCGGGCTGGGCCAGGCCCAGGTGGCCGAAGCCGTGCCGGGTCAGCATCCGCCCGCGCGGGGTCCGCTGCACGAAGCCCTGTTGGATGAGGAAGGGCTCGATCACCTCTTCCAGCGCATCGCGCTGTTCGGAAAGCGCGGCTGCGATGGTCTCGATTCCCACCGGGCCGCCGCCGTAATTCTCCGCGATGCAGGCGAGATAGCGCCGGTCCATCGAATCGAGGCCGCGCTGGTCGACCTCAAGCCGGTTGAGCGCGCGGTCGGCGACGCCGGCGTCGATGGTCCCGACTTCGGCCACGGCCGCGAAGTCGCGCACCCGGCGCAGCAGGCGGCCGGCGATGCGGGGCGTGCCGCGCGAGCGGGCGGCGACCTCCGCCGCGCCGTCCGCGCTCAGCACGACGTCGAGCAGCGTCGCGTTGCGGGTGACGATCTCGACCAGCTCGTCCACCTCGTAGAAATCGAGGCGGAGCGGGATACCGAAGCGCTCGCGCAGCGGCGTGGTGATGAGGCCCGTGCGCGTCGTCGCACCCACCAGCGTGAAGGGCGGGAGGTCGATGCGCACCGAGCGCGCGCCCGGCCCCTCGCCGATGATCAGGTCGAGCTGCGAATCCTCCATCGCCGGATAGAGGATTTCCTCCACCGCCGGGTTGAGCCGGTGGATCTCGTCGATGAACAGCACGTCGCGCTCGTTGAGGTTGGTCAGGATCGCGGCGAGGTCGCCGGCGCGCGCGATGACCGGGCCGGAGGTCGCGCGGATGCCGACGCCGAGCTCGCGGGCGACGATCTGGGCCAGCGTCGTCTTGCCGAGGCCGGGGGGCCCGTAGAACAGAACGTGGTCCAGCGCCTCGCCGCGCTCGATCGCGGCCGCGATGAAGACGCGCAGGTTCTCGCGCACCGCGCGCTGGCCCACGAAATCGTCGAGCTTGCGGGGCCTGAGGCCGGGGTCGAGCCTGTCCTCGGGCTCCGCCGCGCCGGCGACGATGCGTGCTTCGCTCACTGCGCGAGCTCCTTCAGCCCGGCCCGGATCAGGGCCTCGACGGAGGCCTCATCGCCGAGCGAGCGGGATGCGCCCGAGACGGCGCCGTGCGCCTCGGTCGGGCGGTAGCCCAGGTTGACGAGCGCCGCGATGGCATCGGCGTTGGCCCCGCCGCCGCCGGGGGCTGCGGGCATGGGCGCTGCGCCCGGCACGGCCGGCGCCTTGTCCGCAAGCTCGCTCAGGATGCGGGCGGCGAGTTTTGGTCCCACGCCGGGCGCGCGGGTGAGGCCCGCCCTGTCCTGCGCGGCGATGCAGGCGGCGAGCTCCGCCACGGGAAGCGCGCCGAGAATCGCGAGCGCCAAGCGCGCGCCCACGCTTTGGACGGTCTGCAGCAGGCGGAACCAGTCCCGCTCCTGCTCGCTGGCGAAGCCGTAGAGGTGGATGTGGTCCTCGCGCACCACGGTCTCGATGGTGAGGCTCACGTCCTGGCCCTGCGCCGGCATCGACGCCAGCGTGCTGGTGGAGCAATAGGTCAGGTAGCCGACACCGCCCACGTCGACGACGGCCCAGCCGTCGCCCACGCTGTCGAGCACGCCGTGCAGCTTGGCGATCATGGGCCGGGCTTCGCCGCCGCCGGCTCCGGGGCCGGCTGCCAGCGGGCGTGGGTGCCGGCGGCATGGGCATGGCAGATGGCCGCGGCGAGCGCGTCGGTCGCATCCGCGGACGCATCGCCCACGCCCGGCAGCAGGTGGCGGACCATCATAGCGACCTGCTCCTTGTCGGCGTGGCCGGCGCCGACCAGCGCCTTCTTGATCCGGTTCGCGGCGTACTCGTGGACGGGAAGGCCGGCGAGCGCCGGCGCGAGCAGGGCGACGCCCCGGGCGAGGCCGAGCTTGAGCGTCGAGTCCGGGTTGCGGTTGACGAAGCTCTCTTCCACCACCGCCTCGTCCGGCGCGTAGCGCGCGACGATCTGCGCCAGGCCCTCGTGCAGGGTGCAGAGGCGCTCCGGCACGCTCGCCGTGGAATCGGTGTCGACCACGCCGTGGCCGACGTGGCGCAACCGGTTGCCCACGGTCTCGATCACGCCCCAGCCGGTCCGCCGGAGGCCGGGATCAATGCCGAGGACACGCGCCACGCCACCCGCCTCCGCTCAGGCCGAGAGCTTCTGCAGGACATCGTCGCTCACGTCGTAGTTCGCCGACACCTGCTGGACGTCGTCGCTGTCGTCGAGCGCTTCCATCAGCTTGAAGACGGCGGCCGCCTTGTCTTCGTCAATGGGGATCGTCGTCTGCGCCCGCCAGGCGATCTCGACCCGCTCCGGCGCGCCGAACCGGGCGGTCAGCGCCTCGTTGGCCTCGCTCAGGGAGTCCGGGGCGCAGGTCACCTCGTGCCCGTCCGCCTCGCTCTCGCACTCGTCGGCGCCGACCTCGAGCGCTGCCTCGAACATGTCGTCCGCGCTGGCCGCGTCCGCCGGGAAGCGGATCACGCCCACGCGCTGGAAGAGATAGTTCACGGAGCCCGTCTCGCCGAGGGTGCCGCCGTGACGCGTGAAGATCGAGCGGATGACGGCCGCGGTCCGGTTGCGGTTGTCGGTGATGGCATCGACGATGACGGCGACGCCGCCGGGCCCGAAGCCCTCGTAGCTGAGCGTGTCGAAGCGCTCCTGACCGTCGCCGCCGCCCGCCGCCTTCTTGATGGCGCGCTCGATGTTGTCCTTGGGCACGCTCTGCGACTTCGCCGCCGCGACGGCCGTGCGCAGCCTCGGATTGTGGTCGGGGTCGGGCGTGCCTTCTCGTGCCGCAACGTAGACCTCGCGGATCAGCTTGGTGAACCGCTTGGCCCGCCGGGCGTCTTGCGCGCCCTTGCGGTACATGATGTTGGCCCACTTGGAATGACCGGCCATGGGCTCTTCTCGATCGCTCGGGGAGATCCGGGCTGTTGCCGCGACTCGACACAAAAGTCTGTCATCGCCCCGTGTGGGCGGTCAATGTGGCGAGATTGCGGCGGCTCCCGGAATCGGACCGCTCAGATTAGGCAGTAGTTTCGGGCCTCAGCGCCGGGGACGGCAGAGGAGTCGATGCGGGCGTCGAACGTGACGAACCGTCCGCGGTGCGCGACGGCAAGGGCCAGAAGATAGACATCAGTAATTTGTTTCGGGCCGATCAGCCGGCGCCAATCGGCCACGCCCGGACTGAGCAGGCTGACGGCATCGGGCCAGAACCGGTGGTGGGAGGTTGCGGTCGCCCGCCCGAGGCGCTCGGCTGCAACGGGGGCGGGCACGCGGTTGGGATAGGTGGACTGGGCCATGACTCGCACGCACCCGTTCTCAGTGATCGGGCACGTCGCCCATCCCTCGCGTATGTTGTCCCGCAGCCACCGCCTGGCGGTCTCGTGGTGCAGGTGGTCGGAATCCAGCAGCGCGATCAGGACGTTTACGTCCAGCAGCGCCCGCATCAGTCGCCGGTTTCCTCGCGCAGCCGGTCGATCAATTCGTTGGTGACGATTCCGCCGCGCTTGGGGAACGGGCGGAAGCCGAATTCGGTTTCTGGCTCGGAGCTCGCCGTGTCGTCCGCTTCCCCGTGCGTTAGAGATTGACGCACCAGGCTCGACATCATGTCGCCCAACGATCTCGACTCGCGTCTGGCGAGTTCCTTCACGGCGATAAGCACGTCGTCATCGATATTCAGAGTAGTTCGCATAGCCGCGTCCCCGTCGGTCTGATGTGATGCTTACACATCACGCACCAAACATCAACTGAATTTGTGTCGTCGCCACTTGTTGTCGAGACGATTTCTACCCGTCGGCGACCCTCACGGCGACGAAGCGGAGGCGGGTGTAGTCGGTGAGCCAGCGGCCGTCCGGGCAGAGGCGCTCGCGGGTGAGTTCGACCGTGCGCTCCGAGACCGCCTGGGCGCGGCCGGGCGGCGCGGCGTCGGTGAAGTTGCGGCCGAACATCACGATCCAGTCGGCGAGGCCGTTGGGGCAGTCGTCGAGCGGCGTGGGGCGCGCGAAGTAGTAGAGCTGCGTCACGTCGAAGCCGCCGTCCTCCAGCAGGCCGACGTAGCGGCTCGTGCGCGGGAAGTACCAGGGGAAGTCGACCGCCTCGGCCGGCACGCCTTCCTCGGCGAGCGCCTGGTAGAGCGCATCGGTGATGATGCGCACATTGCGGTGCGCGCCCATCTCGGCCACGAAGCGCCCGCCCGGCCTGAGCGCGCGGGCCACGCAGGCGATGACCTCGGGCGGCGCCTCCTTCATCCAGTGCAGCGCGGCGTTGGAGAAGACGGCGTCGGCCTGGCCCGGGATGGCGAAATCGCGCCCGTCGGCGTGTTCGAAGGCGAGTGTGGGGTGTAGCGCCCGCGCGCGCTCGACCATCGCCGCATCGCCGTCGATTCCGATCACGTCGGCCCCACGGGCGGCGATGGCCGCGGTCAGCGTGCCCGTGCCGCAGCCGAGATCGACGATGCGCTCGCCGGGCTCCGGCGCGAGCAGATCGACCATGTCCGTGGCGAAGGCCGAGACGAAGCCGAACGAGCGGTCGTAGAGGCCGGCGTCCCAGGCCGGCCCGTCCGTCAAACCCGGACGCGCTCTAATCATCGGCATCCTGCTGCGTGGCCGCGGCGTCCAGCATGGCGCGGATCATCTTCGGCCGGGGCACGGCGGGCCTGGGATGCGCGATCGGGCTGTGGCTGTGGCCGAGGCCCAGCACCATCTCCACCATCTTGAGCGAGAGCGGCCCCGGATTGACCACGGGCACGGGCAGGTTCTCCGAGAGGTAGGGGCCGGCCTGCGAGAGTGTGGTGGAGCCGAGGACGATCACGTCGGCGCCCTTGGCGAGGCCTCTCTCGCAGGCCTCCTGCATCTTGGGGAAGACCTCCGCCTCGCGGCCGGAGAACAGCGCCTTCATGTCCGACTGCGCCTCGAACAGCTCGATGGAGGAGCAGAACTGGGCGACCTCGAACTTCTTCATCAGGTTCTTGTAGAAGGCGAGCCAGGCGTCGGTGTACTGCGGATAAGCCGGGTCCGTCTGCGCGATCACGCAGAAACGGGTGCCGAGGGTGAGCGCGTAGAGGAGCGACGACTTGCCGTTGGAGACGACGGGGATGTCGAGGACCGCGCGCAGCTCGGGCACGCCGGAATCGCTCAGCGTGTTGACCGTGATGGCGTCGTAGCCCTCCTCGGCGAGCGCGATGCCCGCCTCGAAGATCGCGAACTCGACCAGCATCTCGTCGTGGCGGCCGATGAAGTGCTTCGGGCCCGCCTTGAGCGGCTTGTAGTCGAAGGCGACCTGGCCCGAGAGCTGGACCTGCTCCATCTCGGCACGCCTGTAATCGAGGCCTTCCTCGTCGAAGGGAAACGGCACGATGACGGCTGCGCGTGGCATGGCGATCCTCCCTTTGCGTGGGTTCCTATACCGGGTTCCCGGCGAGCCAGCGGGCGTAGTCCCGCACGCCGTCGGCGAACGCGACTTTCGGTTGCCAGCCGAGGGCGCGCGCGGCGGCCGAGATGTCGAAGCGGCCGTGGCTCTGGTCCTCGGGGTCCGCGCCTTCGCCAAGCGCGATCTGCGCCGCCGGCACGGCCTGGCTCACGGCCTCCGCGATCGCGCCGAACTCGAGGCGCTGGCCGCCCGTGACGTTGAACGCGCGCTGCAGCCCGACTTCGCCTGCGTCGAGCGCCGCGATCACGGCGCTCACCACGTCGTCGATGTACACGTATTGGCGCGTGAAGCCGCGGCCGTAAGGGAGCCGGCTGGCGCGGCCGGCCTGCGCGTCCTTGATCATCTCGCGCACCACGCAGGGGGTGCGGCGGCGCGGCCCGTAGACCCAGGAGAAGCGCAGCACGATGCCGTCGAGGCCGGTCTGGGCGGCGTAGGCGCGGGTGAGGATGTCGCCCGACGCCTTGGTGGCGCCGTAGATGTCGTTGGCGGCGAGCGGCGCGTCCTCCGGCACGGGATCGAGGCCCGTGGCGGTGTCGCCGTAGGCCGACGTCGACGAGCAGAACACGAGGCGGACGCCGCGCTGGCGGGCGATCTCCAGCAGGTTGGCGGTGCCGGCGACGTTGGTCTCGATCACCGCGCGCGGGTTGTCGCGGCCCAGCATCGGGCCCGAGACCGCGCCGCAATGGACGATGGCCGAAATGTCGCGGCTGCAGATGGCGTGTAGCTTGTGGACGTCGGTAAGCTCCGCATCCGTCGACGGGAAGCCGCCGTCCTCGCGCGGCTGGATTCGGTCCGTGCCGATCACGGTGCGCCCCTCCCGCGCAAGGCGGGCCGCGACGCCGAATCCGATCAGCCCGGCGGACCCGGTTACCACGATTGCCCCGCTCGCCATCGGCTTTCCCCCGCAATTTCCTTCGCTTGCAGGGTGCGGCGGGGCGGCCGAGCGCGTCAAGCGCAGCGCCGGGAGGCCGATTGAAGCGCCCGCGTCCGCACGCCGGCTTCGATTGACCCGCCCGATCGTCTACAATCGATCGCATGACGATTCCGTACCGCTCATGACCGCCCGCGCCACCCGCGACCCGAAGAAGATCAGGCAGATCCTCGAGGACGAGCGAGCCGAGCTGCTCGCGCTGAGCGAGGCTGCAGCCGACGAGAGGCGCCCGGTCGCGCTCGATCAGCAGAGCGTGGGCCGCGTCTCGCGCATGGACGCCATGCAGGTGCAGGCGATGGCGCAGACCGTGGAGGCCCGCCGCCGTGCGCGCCTGCCGCTCATCGCCGCGGCTCTGCGCCGCCTCGATTCGGGCGACTACGGCTATTGCGTGGACTGCGGAGAGCGGATTCCGGCGAAGCGCCTCGCCATCGACCCGACCATCGCTCGCTGCGTGGACTGCGCGGGTTAGAGCGAGACCGTCGCCTCCATGTAGAGCACCGCGCGGCCTGCGATCGAGACGCGCTCGCCCCTGTCCTCGCAGACCATCCGCCCGCCGCGCGCCGAGAGCTGGCGTGCGGCGAGGCGGCTCTTGCCGAGGCGGGCCGCCCAGTAGGGCACGAGCGCGGTCTGCACGTTGCCCGTGACGGGGTCCTCGGGCACGGCGTTCTTGGGCGCGAAGAAGCGCAGCACGTAGTCGGCGTCGCCCGCGTCGCCCGGTGCGGTCGCCACCACGCCGCGGCGGTCGAGGGCCGCGAGCAGCGTCTGATCGGGGTCGAGGCCGCCGACCTGCGCCGCATTCTCGAACACGGCGATCCAGTCGGCGCCGGCGAGCACCTCGGCCGGCGCTGCGCCGAGCGCCTGCGCAAGCACCGCGGGCGGGGCCTCCGGGTGCGCCGGCTGCGCCGGGAAATCCATGACCAGCGCCTCGCCGTCGCGGGTGACCGTGAGCCTGCCGCTCAGCGTCTTGAAGGAGACGCTCTCCGTGCCCGGCCTGAGCTGCTCGAACACGACGAAGGCGGCGGCGAGCGTGGCGTGGCCGCAGAGGTCGACCTCGACGTTGGGCGTGAACCAGCGGAGGCCGTAGCCTTCTCCTTCCGGCACCATGAAGGCGGTCTCCGAGAGGTTGTTCTCGGCCGCGATGGCCTGCATCGTCGCCTCGTCGAGCCACGCGTCGAGCGGGCAGACCGCGGCGGGATTGCCGCCCAGCACCCGGTCGGTGAAGGTGTCGACCTGAAGCAGTCTGATCGTCATAGGCTTTCCTTCCGCCTGGACTACAGGTGCTTTCTTCGCTTGGACCAGGTGAGCACCGCGAGCCCCGCCAGCAGGAGGGCGGCCGCGATCCAGGCTGCGCTGCTCAGGCGCTCGCCGAAGATCACCGCGCCCCAGCCGAACCCCGTCAGCACCACGATATAGCCGAATTGCGAGAGAAAGAGCGGGCCGCCGAGCCTGAGGATCTCGAAGATGAGGTACCAGACCAGCGCGGTGACCCCCGTCGCGCCGAGGATCGCGAGGTCGCCGGCAAGCAGCGGGCCGGGGAAGAGATAGGTCTCGCCGGTGCCGAGCATGACGGGGACGAGCACGACGGCGCCGCCCATCTGGATGCCGCAGGCGAGTCCGAGCGAGTGCGCCCTGGGCGGCCAGAGGATCGCGCCCACGATGTTGAAGGCAGCGAAGCAGACCGGCGCGAGCATCGCCAGCAGCAGCCAGCTCACCTGCGTGAGGTTGGGCAGCGTGATGCCCGGCACCACCAGGATCAGGATGCCCGCGAGCCCGAGCGCCACTCCGCCCGTGCTGAGCAGGCGGAACCGCTCCATGCGGAGCGCCATCGCCATCAGGTAGGTGCAGGTGGGCGACAGGCAGGTGACCATGACCACGAGGCTCGCCGGCAGCCTGGGCGCGACATGGGCGAGCAGCGACACCGGGATCGAGATGCCGAGCGCGCCGGCCACGAAGTAGAGGCGCAGGTGCGCGCGGTCGAGGCCCACCGGCGTGCGGGTCGCGAGGCAGCCCAGCCCGAGGAGCAGCCCTGCGCCCAGCGTGTGCCAGAACACGTAGGCAAGGCCCGGCACGCCGTTGGTCGTCGCCACCTTGTTGATGGAGAAGAGCAGGCCGTAGAGGGTGCCCGCGAACAGCAGGTAGGCGACGGCGAGCGCCCCGACCCTGGGCGCGCCCGCCCGAGCCGTGCCCGAGGGCGCTTCCCCCGCGTCGGTCATGGACTGGGTGAGAGGGTGCCGGTGCGCGGCGGGCTAGAGCGCGTCCGACTTTGACGGACGCGCGATAGGCCGCGATAGCGGTCCGCCGCGTATGCGGCGCGCCTGCATCGTGCGCTCTGCGCGCGTCCCGCGCGACGGCGCCGGCCAAAGGCCGGCTGCCGTGAGCGACAAATGCCTAGAGCGTTTCCGTGCAAGACGGATACGCTCTAGGCTCCCGCCGCAGGCTCCGGCCGGCGCGTGCCGCCGGCGGACGTCACCACTTGGCGTGCTTGTAGCGCTCGGCCCAGTCCACGCCCTGCCAGGTCAGCTGCGTGTCGGGCTTCAGGAAGATCAGCCAGCGGGGCTCGACCAGCGTGGGCTCCAGGTACTTGGGGCCGTTCTCGCCGAGATAGCGCAGCGACATCTCGGTCGCGACCTGGACCCACTTGCCGCCGACGTTGGCCTCCTCGACGATCTCGGCCCGGCCCCGCGCCATCACCTTCTGCATCGTCTCCCAGATGTCGACGCAGAGATGCACGCGGGGGTCGCGCTGGATGTGCCTGGCCCAGATCGAGCGCGCGCGGGGAACGACGTAGAATCCGCCGTCGGCGTACTGGTACCAGAGCGGCACGATATAGGGCCAACCCTCCTCGTCCAGGCAGGCAAGCCGGCAGAGGTGGGGCCCATTGAGGAATTCATCGACTTCTTCGTCGGTCATGCCGCCGACCTTGCCGCGCCACGAGTCGTTGTCCGCCATTCCGCTTCTCCTTTGCCTGCCCGGGGCGCGGCGATATCGCCAGGGTGATGCCGCGCCGACGAGGCATGATAGCATGCCGCGCGCCGGCCGCTCCGGCCGCGCACAACCGCGATCGAGGGAGGATTCGCATGCAGCTTGGCGTCGTTTTTCCACAGACCGAGATCGGCAACGATCCCGCAGTCTTGCGCGACTACGGGCAGGCGGCCGAGGGGTTGGGCTACAAGCATGTGCTCGCCTTCGATCACGTGCTCGGCGGCAACGCCGCGACGCACGATCTCAACGGCCCCTACAAGCACACCGACGCGTTCCACGAGCCGTTCGTGCTGTTCGCCTTCCTCGCCGCCGTCACCCGGCTCGAGTTCGTCACCGGCATCATCATCCTGCCGCAGCGCCAGACCGCGCTGGTGGCGAAGCAAGCGGCGGCGCTCGACGTGCTTTGCGAGGGCCGGCTCCGGCTCGGCGTGGCGGTCGGCTGGAACCACGTGGAGTTCGAGGCGCTCGGCATGGATTTCTCCGACCGCGGGCGGCGCATCGACGAGCAGATCGAGGTCATGCGGCTGCTCTGGACCAACGAGCTGATCACCTTCGAGGGGAAGGAGCACCGCATCACCGACGCGGGGCTGAACCCGCTGCCGGTGCAGCGGCCCATCCCGGTCTGGTTCGGCGGCCACGCGGAAGCCGTGCTCCGGCGCACCGCGCGGATCGGCGACGGCTGGTTCCCGCTGCTCGCGCCGGACGAGCAAGGCGCGGCCGAGGTCGAGAAGTTCCGGGGCTACATCCGCGAGGCCGGGCGCGATCCGGCGGACGTCGGGATCGAGACCTGGCTCGACATGGGAGACAAGTCGCCCGAGCAGTGGCGCGAGGAAGCCGAGGGCTGGAAGAAGCTCGGCGCCACCCACTACTCGGTCAACACGATGAACTCGGGGCTCTCCTCGCCGCAGGCGCACATCGAGGCCATCGGCCGGATCAAGGAAGCGCTCGCGGGCATCTGAGCCCAGCGGCGGCGGATCATGGGCGAGGGCAGGGCGGCCGTCCTCGACGAGGGCGCGCGCGCCTTCCTCGAGGGGCGGCGGGTGGCGCATCTCGCGACGGCGGATGCGGCGGGCATCCCCAATTGCGGGCCGGTCTGCTTCGCCCTTGCCGCCGATACCGTCTACATCACGATCGACCGCAAGCCGAAGAGCGGCCGCCCGCTCAAGCGCCTTCGCAACATCGCGGAGAACCCGAACGTGACGCTCACCGCCGATCGCTATGACGACGAGGACTGGTCGCGGCTCCGCTGGGTCATGGTGCGCGGCCGGGCGGAGATCCTGGAGGACGGTGCCGAGCACGACGAGGCGCAGGCGCTGCTGCGCGCCAAGTACTCGCAGTACCGCGCGATGGACCTGGCGCCGCTCCCCGTGATCGCGATCAGGATCGAGCGGGCCGCGAGCTGGAGCGGCGCAGGCCGGAGCGGCGCGGGCGAGGCGTCCGGATGAGCGTGCGGCCGGCGCGTCCCCGCGCTCTCTCCCTCTTCGCGTTGCCGGGCATCCCCATGGTCCGGCCCGGCGACGACCTCGCGGGCCTGATCGCGGACGGCTTCGCGCGCGCCGGCGAGGCGGCGGCGGCCGGCGACGTGCTGGTGGTGGCCCAGAAAATCGTGTCCAAGAGCGAGGGGCGCTACGCCAACCTCGCGGACGTGGAGCCCGGCCCGCAGGCGCGCGAGCTGGCCGCGCAGACGGACAAGGACCCCCGCATGGTCGAGCTCATCCTCGGCGAATCGCGCCGCGTGGTGCGGCATCGGCCGGGGGTGATCATCGTCGAGCATCGCCTGGGCTTCGTCATGGCGAACGCCGGGATCGACAATTCCAACGTCGAGCCGTCGGGCACGGACGAGCGGGTGCTGCTGCTGCCCCTTGATCCCGACGGCAGCGCACGGCGTTTGCGTGCAGGGCTGCGGCAGCGGCTCGGCGCGGATTGCGCAGTCATCGTCAACGA
>LXNI01001403.1_pt1 | contig 21161 bp, 23 predicted proteins | sample 809091 | NCBI WGS metagenome assembly LXNI01 (sample SAMN04870527, study PRJNA318959) | sponge metagenome | biome: 01000161; feature: marine sponge reef; material: water | host: Sarcotragus foetidus | place: Greece: Milos, Mediterranean Sea | collected 2013-05-29 | depth 5-7 m | reverse complement strand
GTTCCCTCAGGCCATTCAGATCGTCGACCTGTTCCATGCCAAGCAGCGCCTCTGGAAAGTGGCGCACGACGCCTACGGGGGCGACGGCGACCTCGCCGCCACCTGGGCGCACGCCCGCAGCGCCGAACTGGAGGCGGGACGCATCGGGACCGTGCTCGCCGCTTTGCGCCGTCGGCCCGGAGAAGAAGCCCACGCGGCCGTTGGATACTTCCAGAACAACCGCCACCGGATGCGCTACGCGAGATTCCGCCGGCAGGGCCTGTGCCTCTCCTCCGGAGTGGTCGAATCCGGATGCAAGCAGGTCGTCGGCAATCGCCTCAAGCGCGGCGGCATGCACTGGACGGTGGACGGGGGCAATGCCATCATCGCCCTGAAATGCTGCCTCCTCAGCCATCGCTTCGAGGACTTCTGGGCGCGGCGCGCCCAGAAGGCACAGTCTCTGGTAGGTCTTTACACTACAACCGGCCCGGCCCCGGAACCACGGGCCAAAACGAAAAAATGCGCATGACTTTCAAGTCAATCCAAAAAATCTGTCGTGCACCCACCCAAGAACTCAAGATCGAAAGTTTATTTTGGTCGGATTATTCCAAGCTGAAGGATTCTCTCTATTTTGACTTTTGAGCCACAACTCGAATTACCAATTTTTGGTATAGTGATACAAGAGGATCGATCTATGGCCAAAAACACTTCAATTTCGCTCGGCGATCACTTCTCGGATTTTATCGATAATCGAGTTGAATCCGGGCGGTACAACTCGGCCAGCGAGGTGCTGCGGGCAGGATTGCGGCTACTTGAGGAGCATGAATCTAAAGTCGAGGCCCTGCGCAACGCTCTGATCGAAGGTGAGCAATCTGGTCCTGCAACGCCCTTTGACTTTGACGCATTCATCGCCAGCAAAAAATCTTCCTAGCCAGACATGTCGGGCTACACGTTATCTCCAGCGGCTCAGGCCGATGTTGAGAATATCTGGCATTACACTGAAAAGCATTGGAGCAAGCTACAAGCCGAGCGCTATACGCGGAACATTCAGGCTGCAGGTGAGGCTTTGAGTAATGGCTCACGAGTCGGTCAACCAGCTGATGACATTCGCTCCGGCTACCGTAAGGCCGCCGTCGGCTCACACGTAATCTTCTACCGTATGCAAGGGAGGATGGTGGAGGTAATCCGCATTCTGCACCAGCGCATGGACGTAGAGCGACACATGTAGCCTTCTAATCCACGGAACGACTGTGGCTAATCTTGGAAATCGACCTGCCCAAACATGCCTCACCTGATGACCCCGCTAGAATGGGTCAGGGTTCATCCGCCAGGCGAGACTTGTCTCGAAATGTAGTTGAACTGCGCATTGCAGGTGGACCACGCGGAGTGGACCCGCCAGAACATAGACTTTATAATTGACTACTTGAGCTATAATATATTTATAGTTATCTTCGACTTTATTGAAGAAAAATCCCGAACAATCATGCCCAAGCTCATCTCCGCACCCTTTTTCAGCGCCAACCCGGTCTTCCGCCGCGCTGAATACGCCGCGGCGGTTGGCCGACGCCCCCAAGACAGGGTCGTCACGGCGATGCTCACCCAGCATCTCCAGGCCGGCAACATCCAGCGCATCGCCCGTGGCGTCTTCGCCTCGGTGCCCAAACATGCCGACGCCGCGACATGGTCGGTCGACCGCTTCCTGGCCGCCTCACGTCTGCGCCAAAGCGGTACGATCGCCTATCACTCGGCCCTTGAACTGCACGGCTACGCCTACACGGAGGGGCATGACGTGCAGGTCATCGCGCAGGGAGAGCCCGGGATGTTCGAGGCAACCGGTTTTGCCTGCCGATTCGTCAGACCCCCGCGCGGCTTCGCACCCCCGGATGGCGTCATGGCTGTCGACCGCCTGGGGCAGGAGGTCAGGGTGACCACAATCGAGCGGACGGTCGCGGACCTGTTCAATCGCTGCGACTTGGCCGGTGATGCCGAGGAACTCTTCAACTCCCTGGATCTGGTGATGCGTGTCGACACCGCGGCACTGGCCCGATACGCGCGTACGCTCGGCAAAGCCACCGCCGCCGGTGCGCTGGGCTTCTGGCTGGAGCACGAGCGGAAGCGGCTGGGTATCCCGGATGTTGCACTTGAAGGTTTCCGCACACTAATGCCGGCTCAGCCCAGGTATGCCCTTGGCGCCAAACCGGGCGAAGGAAGGACAGCCAGGGGGTGGAACGTCATTCTCCCTGCCCACGTCCTTGAGCGCCGCTTCGAGGGACTATAAGATGGCGGCACCCTCTGCCCAGACCCTGCAACGCCTCGCCGATAACACCGGCCACCAGGCCGGCACACTGGAGAAGGTGCTTCGGCTACTGGACTTGTTGCAGGAGATCTCGCGAGATCAAACCCTGTCGGACCGCCTCGCTCTCAAGGGTGGAACTGCACTCAACCTCTTCCACCTAGGTCTCGACCGACTCTCGGTCGATATCGACCTCAACTATGTCGGTGCGCTCGATCGAACCGCCATGGAAACCGAACGTTTGGCTGTCGATGCCGCTCTTGAATGCCTTCTCGTGTCCCAAGGATACGGCGTTCGCCGCAAGCCCGACGAGCATGCCGGTGGCAAATGGCTGGCGCGCTATGCCTCGGCACTCGGCGGCAACGCCACGTTGGAGGTCGACATGAACTACATGGCGCGCCAGCCACTGTTCGGCATGGCGCGCATGGGCTCACTCCCCCTGGGCGGCATGCAGGCGAAGGATGTTCTCGTCCTCGACCTCCACGAAATCGTCGCTGGCAAACTTGTGGCGCTCGTCGACCGGCATGCAGCACGGGATCTGTTCGACGCGCGCCGCATCCTTTCCATCAACGGGCTCGACTGGAACCGGATCAAGGCTGCCATGCTAGCCATAGGCGCCAGCGGCCGACGCGACTGGCGGACCGTATCCATCGACCTCATCGAGGGCGACCCGCGAGAGTTTCATCAGAAACTTGCAATCTGCTTGCCACGGAAGCATTTCGCCACCCGGGGAGAAGTCGTCGCATGGATTGACGAGACCGTCGCTCTGTGTCGTGAAAGGTTCGCTTTTCTATTCGATCTGACAGCGAACGAGCGGGCGTTTCTCGATGGCGTGCTTGATCGTGGCGAGATCGACGCTGACCTGCTGGACATCGCACCGGAAATCCGTACCCGGATTATGAACATGCCCATGCTTGCGTGGAAGATTAAACATGTCCGAAAGCATCGTGGATTGGAAACTTAGGAGATAAAGTGGGGTGGGACCCCGGAAGCCGGACAGACAGCAAACGATTCCTTTGGGACATTTTTACCGCATGTAAGGGAAGATGGTGGTGGTAGTCGCATTCTGCACCAGCGCATGGACGTAGAGCGACACATGTAGCCCTCTAATCAACAGGCCGACCGTGGCTAATCTTGGAAATCGACCTGCCCAAACTTGACGCACGGCAGGATTCAGCCATAATTGGAGCAGGCAATTTAGGCGGCCGCCGGTTTAGTGCGGCGGCATGGTCCTGATGGCCAGCTAAATAATTAAAAAACCCATGAGGAAACTTATGAGAAAAACAACTTTTTGTACGAGCCTGGCAGTGGCAGCCGCGATGGCATGGACCGTTCCGACACTGGCGGATGAAACCTGCATGTCGCCGTACATTGCCAAGATCCAAGGTCAAGAGGATTATGTCTATGTCTGGACCTTGGGCGTGGAAGGCATGGGGGACGAGCAAGACAAGCTGGTCACCATCGACACCAACCCCGAATCTCAAACCTTTGGCCAAGTGGTCAGCGTACTGTCAGTCGGCGGACGCAATGAGGCACACCATTCCGGACTGAGCGACGACCGCCATTACCTGTGGGCCGGCGGACTGGACACGAACAAGATCTTTGTGTTCGACATCCACTCCAACCCGCGGCAACCGAAGCTGCACAAGGTCATCACCGACTTCGTCGAGAAGACCGGTGGACTGGTTGGCCCGCACACGTTCTATGCCCTGCCTGGGCGGGTGATGATTTCGGCGCTGTCCAACAATGCCGATCACGGCGGACGCACCGGCTTGGCTGAATACAACAACGACGGCGAGTTCGTCGCGTCCCACTGGATGCCGACGGACGAAGATCTGCGCGGTGCGGTCAAGACCGGGCAGCATGCCGACGGCTACGGCTACGACGTCCGCGTGAAGGCTGAAAGCAACGTGATGCTGACCTCGTCCTTCACCGGCTGGTCCAATTACATGATGGACTTCGGCCAGATGCTGCAGGACAGTGCTGCCATGCAGCGCTTCGGCAACACCATGGTGGTGTGGGACATGCATGCCCGCACGCCGCTCAAGGTGCTGGACGTGCCGGGCGCACCCCTGGAGATCCGCTGCGCTTGGGACCCGGATCACCGTTATTGCTTCACCACCACAGCGCTGACCTCTCAGCTCTGGCTCCTGTACGAGGGTGAAGACGGTGAATGGCACGGCAAGGCCGTTGCCGATGTCGGAGTTCCTTCCGAGATTCCCCTGCCGGTCGACATCTCCATCACGGCTGACGACACGGGACTTTGGATCAACACCTTCATGGACGGCAAGACCCGCTTGTTCGACATTTCCGACCCGCATGCGCCCAAGCAGGTTTTTGAGGAAGTGATCGGAAGCCAGGTCAACATGGTCTCCCAAAGCTGGGACGGCGATCGCGTTTACTTCTCCAGCTCCCTGCTGAACAACTGGGACAAGACTGGCGAGGCGGACGAGCAGTACGTCAAGCTTTACCACTGGGACGGCGAACAGCTCGCGCACCAGTGGACGGTTGATTTCTACGCTGAGCAGTTGGGTCGTTCGCACCAGATGCGTTTCGGCGCTTACGCTCTATACGGGAAACGCCCGGATGCTGACGTCAAGGTCTCCATGGCCGAATAACCTGTCGCGGCTCTAAGCCGAGCACACGTTGAAAGCCGCCCTGCCTGTCAGGGCGGCTTTTTTTGCCCAGAAGAAACTAACTCGGCAAACTTGGGTCGCTCCTATAAAATACTGGTGATGAAACACTTAAACCGCATCCCCGCCCTGGCTTGGCTTGTCGCCCTGAGTCTGGTCTCGGCCGGACATGAAGCCGTGGCGCAAGATGACATCCTCGCACCCGGGTGGAAAAACCTGAGTTATACGCCCCCCGCCGTAGGCAGTTACCAGTTGCCCCCCATCACCGAAGCCTCGGACGGGACCGTGCTGCTTGAAGATGGCACGGAATCGAACTTGTTCGACCTGATGGGCGACCGTGTCGTGCTGTTCAGTTTCATCTACACCCGGTGCAACGACATCAACGGCTGTCCTCTCGCGAATGCGGTTTTCCATAAACTCCAAGCGAAACTTCAAGAACGCCCGGAAATAGCCCAAGCCACGCGGCTGCTGTCGATGTCTTTCGACCCGGAGCGTGACACCCCCGAGGTCATGAAGGAATTCGGCCAGGGACTTGGCGGCAACGGTGTGGACTGGCAATTCCTCACCGCGAAAGACTACGATACCCTGCAACCGATCCTTGGCGATTATGGGCAGTACACCATACGCGAGTACGATGAAAGCGGGAAATACACCGGGGATTTCGCCCATATGTTGCGGGTATTCCTGATTGATCGCGAATTGCGCATACGCAACATCTACAGTGTCGCATTCCTGCATGCCGACATCCTGATCAACGATCTGGAGACTCTCCTCCTGGAGTCTCCCTCCAGCTGACCCCCGCCATGCGCCATTCGGCACGGATACATTTCCGCACCTTTGCCGCAGTCCTTGTTTCCACAAGTTTCTGCGCAGCGGTCTTCGCGCAGACCAGTGGCGAACTTGATACCCAAAAGGATTTCGACGCCAGCCACACGCAGGGACCCGGAGATGTCAAGGAAGGTTATGAAAGCAAGGACTACCAGACCCGGTCACGCAGCCTGCTGAAGCGGCGTGGCGTCAAAAAGGACCTGATCCGCTTCGCGCAAAATCCGCCGCTGGGTCTGCCGCCCGTACCGATCCCGGCGGGAAATCCTCTGACCCGGAGCAAGATCGACCTCGGCCGAAAACTATTCTTCGACCGTCGCCTGTCGATCAACGACACCTTCGCCTGCGCCACTTGCCATATCCCAGAGCAAGGCCTCACCAATAACGAGATGCGCACCGCGGTCGGCGTGGAAGGCCGTTCGGTGCTGCGCAATTCGCCTACCCTCTACAACGTCGCCTATCTGGCGCGGCTGTTCTTGGACGGGCGGGAGATCAGCCTGGAGAATCAAGTCTGGCAGCCGATGACCTCGCACAATGAAATGGCTGCGCCCTCTATCGGCTGGGTCATCAACAAAATCCGCCGCATGCGCGACTACGACGGCCTGTTCGAGAAAGCTTTTGACGGTGCCGAACCAAACATCCTCACTATCGGTCAAGCACTGGCCAGCTATCAACGCACCTTGCTGGCAGCGGATTCTCCGTTCGATCGCTGGTATTTCGGAAACCAGACCAATGCGGTCGATGAATCCGTCAAGCGGGGCTTTGGAGTTTTTTCCGGCAAAGGCCAGTGCATCGTATGTCACACCATGCAGAAGGAACACGCCCTGTTCACCGACCAGAAATTCCACAACACGGGCCTGGGGTTCTTGATCTCATTCAACAAGGACTCCGAGGAAACCTCCAAAACTACCCGCGTACAACTCGCACCCGGCGTATTCGTGGATGTCTCGAACGAGAAAATCAAAGCGGTCTCCCAGCAGAAGCTTCCGAACGACCTTGGCCTCTACCGGGTTACCGAAAATCCGAACGACCGCTGGCGGTTCCGGACCCAGAGCCTGCGCAACGTTGAGCTGACTGCGCCATACATGCACAACGGCAAGTTCGACACCCTCCGAGAGGTGATTGATTTCTACGACCGCGGCGGCATCCCGAACGAACTTCTGTCTCCCCTGATCTTCCCCCTCAATCTCAGCGAACAGGAAAAACAGGATCTGGAAGCATTCCTGCTCTCTTTAACCGGCAGCACCATCCCGGAAATCGTGGCCGACGCCTTCGCCGCACCGATTGGCGACCTAAGTCTGGAAGATCCCAATTGGGCACACGAGGAGACGCTGGGTTATTGATATGAAGCGCTTTTTCGCTCTGCTGCTCGGCAGTGCACTTGCCTTGAGTGCAGCTAGCTGCAGCGACGAACCTGAATTGATGGAGGAGGCATCCGGAAAATCGGCTCCCGACTTCGTGCTTCCGGATCTGGACGGCCAACCTTGGCAGTTGAGTCAGGCCCGGGGCCAAGTCCTGCTGATCAATTTCTGGGCCACCTGGTGCGAGCCATGCCGGCGCGAGATGCCCGCACTCGCCCGCCTCCATGAGGCCATGGCCGATAAAAACTTCCAAGTCATCGGAATCCACGTCGGCCCCAGCACGGAAATCAAGGGCTTCCTGGTAGAAACCCCCGTCGGTTTTCCCATCCTGATTGATGCGGAGTTGGCCCTTGCAGACTGGAACGTCCCGATGCTGCCCGCGACGTTCCTGATTGATGCAGAGGGACGTGCCCGCTACTGGGCAATCGGCGAGCGGGAGTGGGATTCACCGGAGGCGGTAGAGTTTTTCTCTGCGGCCCTCGACTGACGCCCAGCACCACCTGAAAACCTGCTTGGCAGGTCAACGACCCTCCTTTTCCAGTAAAGCCTGCGTCAAATCCAGAGCCTGCCGATTCTGCCACACGTCGTGCACCCGGAAGATTCGTGCCCCCGCGCAGAGACCCCAACCCGTCGTCACCACAGTCGCCGGCACTCTTTGGCCCGGGTCGGAAGCACCGGAAATCTCGCCCATGAATCGCTTGCGCGAAGTCCCGAGTAGCACCGGATACCCCAACTCGACAATCTTGTCCAACCGTGCGATCAGTTGCAAGTTGTGCTCTGTTAGCTTGCCAAAGCCAATACCCGGATCGACGATGATCTTTCCAGACTCCACCCCCGCTCGTTGCGCTGCCTCGGCACGTTCTTCTAGAAACTCCCGCACTTCTTTGACCGCGTCGGAATACTGAGGGTCATCCTGCATGGTCTTGGGCGTCCCCTGCATGTGCATCAGGCAATACGGCACTTCTCGCTCGGCCACCAATGAGAAGATCTCGGGATCGTCGCGCCCGGCGGAAATGTCGTTGACCATGCCCGCCCCCGCGTCCAACGCCGAACGGGCGACTTCGCTCAACGTGGTGTCTACACTGACGACCACCCCTTCTGGAACCGCCTTACTGACCTGCTCCACCACATCCAGAATGCGCCGCTTCTGCTCTCCCGCATCCACCCGATCCGCTCCCGGCCGCGTGGACTCGCCCCCGATATCGATCAGCGTCGCACCCTCCTCCACCATCTCCAGCGCCCGAGCCAAAGCCCGACTGGAAGAAGGGTAGGCCCCACCGTCGGAGAAACTGTCGGGCGTAACGTTGAGGATCCCCATGATTCGGGGAGTCTGGAAAAAGTTATCCGTGGTCACAATATCGCCATCAATTCCATGGTGCAAATCGACCCACACATATGGTATCTTATACTCCTATTCGGACTCCTTGCGCTCCTCGGCAGCACGCATTGCTGCATTGCGTTCCTTTTCCATCTGCTTCATTAGAGTCTGGCAGTCCTTCTGGATTATGGCTTGCTCTACAGCTTCAGCCTCTCCTTTCAAGCGCATCAATTCCTCTTCTCTGTCACTACTACTAATGAAAAACAGCGCTGGCCAAAAAATAACAAGTCCTACACCCATTGCGACAGCATCCCCCGTAGCTGTAGATCCCTGTACTCCTGTAACTTCAGCAACTCGACGACCAATACGACGCATCTCTTGCCCGAGTTGACTACAATCATATTCTAAATATTCCAAGGGAGAAACATACGAAGATGAAAGATCTTCCGGCTGAGTAGCACAACTTACTAGAGAAAAGCTAATAATCAGGCTGTAGAGCACAGTTCGCAATTGGAAAGCATGCATGAAAGTCTCCTAAGTGATTATGTAGTAGAAAGTGCAATTTTATATTACGAGAATTTTGTTAAACACCTTAATCTAGACACATACGAGTCAGTCTATAGTTCCAAGGCACGAACGAAACCAGTCGGCGAGTTCATCCTCACTCACCTTGCCTCCTGCGACCCCTTCCATAATCCTGATGGCATCGAAAGGATCGAATACAAGATTCTGATCGTTGTCAGCCAGAAACACACGCGCCACAACCCAGGCCGTACGCTTGTTCCCATCGACAAAACCGTGATTACGGGCCAAACCAAACGCATAAGCCGCAGCCAGTTCGGCTGCATCAGGATTGCCACAGGCCACAAGATTCATCGGACGCGCTAGAGCGGATTCGACTCCCCCCGAATCGCGAATGCCACTCGCTCCACCGTGTTCCGAGATCTGGCGATCATGAATCGCAAGAACGACAGGCAAGGTTACCCAACGCCATGGGCCGCTCGGCCCTGTGCTCACTTCGCCAAGACCCTCAGCACCTCGCGGTCATCATGCATGACCTCTTCAGCGAGTGCCATTTGACGCTCGAATTCAGGATCGTAAGGCGTCAACCGATAACTACCGTCCGATGCCTCGGTCAAATAAAGCGTATCGCCTTTCTCCACTCCAAGCCGTGCCATCGCCTCCTTGGTCAGGATGATGCCTGCAGAGGAGCCGACTGTGGTGACCTTGAAAGAAAGCATGGTGAACCCTCAGATGATTATTATAATAAATATTATATAGCAAGCTGCGCGGCTTGCCTAAGCTTATAGATAACAAGGGGGCCGGTGGTGGGCCATCAGGGACTCGAACCCCGAACCTGCTGATTAAGAGTCAGTTGCTCTACCAATTGAGCTAATGGCCCATCCTGGGATGGGGTGAGCGACGGGATTTGAACCCGCGACCTCAGGAGCCACAATCCTGTGCTCTACCGACTGAGCTACGCTCACCATTGACCGGCTGGCGCGCCCGGCAGGACTCGAACCTGCGACCCTCGGTTTAGAAGACCGATGCTCTAATCCGCTGAGCTACGGGCGCGATTCATCCCTGAGTAAAAAATCCCGGGCACTGTGCGCTGGTCGGGGCAGCGGGATTTGAACCCACGACCCCCTGCTCCCAAAGCAGGTGCGCTACCAGACTGCGCCATGCCCCGCCGTGCGCAGTTTATCAGATGGCCGCCGGTATCGGGCAGGCTCAAAGGGCTAGTGGCCGCTCTCTACCAATCTTCCGTCCGACCCAGATTCACGCCTTCCTGAGGCGCCAGCCGTACATTACCCGCCCGTAAAAGTTGAACCACTTCCTCGCTTCAGTATCCTGGAACGGATAGTCCGCTCCCATCTGCCTCGCCGTGACAAGACCGGTCACGAAACAAGTCTCCTGGCTATTAATCAGGGTATGGGCGCCGCAGTACCGCGTCCGCCTCTTTCCCTGAATGAAGCGAAAAATGTTGACGAAAAGGGCTACGTGACGCACATCGTGCACGATGTGCTGAAACCACCACTTCTTGATGATCTTGCCTTCGTCAATGCGACTGATCGGATTGTAGGTTACCAAGCAGGGCTTGTCGGACCGCTTCGCCCAAGGTTGCTGGTTGTGCATGATGTAGGTGATTTCGTAGTTGTCGGGTCTGACCCCGTATTGCTCGATGTAATTGCTCCGGGTGTCGAGCTCCTTGATTTCGCTGTCCGGAAGCACCGAGGCGTCCGAATGAACAATCGTGTGATTGTGCAACTCGCTTTCGTAACGGATCGAGGAAAGAATCCATCGCTCAAGAAAGGTCGGCTTGTCCAGCATCATCAGCGTTTGGTTTGCGTTGCACGCGAAAACCACTTCATCAAACGTCTCCGTCTGTCCGTTTTCGTCCTCGACGACGACATCGGAAGCGCTCCGATGCACTTTTCGAACCGGTCGGTCTAGGTAGATCTTGTCTTGAAAGGCAGCCGACAACTCTTGATAGATGCGCCGTGTACCCTGATCCCAGGTTTGCATCGGCGTTGCGGTTTCAATATCGAAGAACTCCAGATACCGGGAAAACAAGGCCGCGGGCATGTCGAACACGTTCGTGGCCATCAGGAAGTTGACGAACATGGGCTTCAGGATCTTGTACCGGAAATCTCCGGACAACCCGCCAAAATTCAGAACCGTGCCCATGCTGACGTAGTTGAACGGGTTGAGAGCATTGAGCAGTTTGGATCTGGAATGGCCGAGTCGACCGAACCATTTGAGGCGTTTCAGGATCTTCTGGAATTTCTTGATTTCCGGTTGCAGCTGCCTCCTGATGTCGGAGTCAAAATCGTGAGCGTAGACGCCGCCACGATACTTCACGCTGTAGCTGAACTGGGTATCGACCAGCTCGATACCGTGTTGCTGCATGATCAGAACAATATGGTGATAGACCGAGGGAATGCATGCAGTGACGGAAATATCGAACGGGATTGAAGTCCCGTCGTCCTGCGGCATGTCGACCGTAATGGCGTTGCCGCCGACCTGAGATTGCGCTTCGAACAGTCGGAAGTCGAATCGGTCGGGATGCCGATTCAGCGCATAGGCCACTCCCAGTCCTGAAACCCCCCCACCGATAATCGCGATTTTTCTTGGCATGGCTGCGTCTGCTTCACACGTGGCTCCGATCTACCACCGTCCGCGACCTCCTCCAGAGAAATTCCATACTCGACCGAACATATGCTGCGGCGATTATATACGTGAGGCACTTGGGCGACTGAATTCTGGACACGCGGGAACAAAAGGGCGACAATGCGGTCAACAGTATCAATGGGTTAATCCCCCCCTCCATCCTAACCTGAGGAAAACATGAAAAAATCACATTCTTTGGCATCCAGCCTGATCGTGCTGGCTCTCGGCTCCGGCCTGGCTTCCACTTCCGCACTGGCGGTTCCCGATGCCCCCAAGAACTGGGAAAAATGTACCGGCATCTCCAAGGCTGGAATGAACGACTGCGGAGCGACGGACGGTGCGCACAGGTGTGCTGGCGCAGCTCCGGAAGATGGCATGGAAACCGAATGGATCTATGTTCCGGAAGGCACCTGCGACAAGATCGTGGGCGGAACGGTGCACGCGGTCAAACCCGCCAAATAAACTCCTTTGATGCTTGCCGAAGGTACGGCAACCCCACTCACGGGAATGGGGGTCGGCTTACGCGGCCCCCACGTCCCGGAGATCCTGCAGCAAAACCCTGCGGTTCCCTGGTTTGAACTTCTGACCGACAATCACCTGTCTGCCGGAGGCGCGCTCAGGTTTCAGGCCGAGGCCATTGCCGAACGGTATCCGGTCGCCCTGCACGGCGTCAACCTTTCCCTTGGCGGCACCGACCCGCTGGATCGCGAATACCTTGGCCGGGTTCGGGCTCTCGCCCAGAGCACCGGAGCCCGCCATATCTCGGAGCACCTTGCCTTTACTGCCTGCAGCGGCATTCACAGCCATGATCTGCTGCCATTGCCGTGGACCGAGGAAGCCTTGGAACATGTCGCGGATCGGATCTCCCAAGTCCAGGATTTTTTCGGCCAAACCATCTTGGTTGAGAACATTTCCACCTACCTGGAATACGAACATTCCACTCTGAACGAAGGCGATTTCCTGCTGGAACTCTGCACGCGGACCGGCTGCAAACTTCTCCTGGACATCAATAACGTCTACGTCAACGCGGTCAATCACAGCCACGACCCGCAGGACCTGCTAGGCACCATACCTTGGGCACACGTGCGCGAAGTTCATCTCGCGGGCCACGAGGAACGCGGCGGGCTTTTGATCGATACGCACGGAGGGTGTGTCTGCGATGAGGTTCTGGGTCTTTTCCTGAACGTGGCGCCTCGCATCCCGGAGGTTCCTGTACTGTTCGAATGGGACACCTCCCTGCCTCCATGGCCTGTCGTCTGGCAGGAAACCCAGCGGCTTGACGAGGCCTATCAAGCAGTACTCGCATGAAGCTTGCGGAACTTCAGGCCAGGATGCTGGAAGCGGTGACCCGGGCGGAAGACGCGGACCCCGGGCTCAACTCCCTGATTCCTCCGAATCGCGGCATTCAGCCGGAAATGCGTCTGGATGCCTATCGAACCAATATCAAGGGAGCGCATCTGGAAGCACTTGACGCTGCTTATCCGGTTATCCGGGAGATTCTGGGGCCTCGCTACTGGCGACAGCTTCTAATACAGGAAATCCCGGCATTCGGATCCCAGTCCCCCGATCTGCATGAATACGGCGAGTTCCTGCCCGAACTACTCAGCCGGGCTCAGGAAAGCCGTAAGGAACTGGCCGATTTCGGTTATCTCGGCGAACTTGCGCAACTCGAATGGCAGATCCATCTGGCACGATTCAAGGCACCGGGCCCGGATTTTGACTGGGCGGCCTTCCAAGCTTTAGAACCGGACCACCGAATTCGGGTTCGCTTCACTTTGAGTCATGCGCTGCACAGGGTGCGATTTTCCCAGCCCGTTGATGCACTCTGGCATTCCCACCAAGCAGATGGACTGGACCTCCCACCTCAATCCCCAATCGCCTGTTGCGTGCACCGGAAGGAATCGTTCGACGTAACTGTGACCCGGCTGTCGGACGACGAGTGGGATCTGCTGGAAGCGCTCAGCGAAGATCAATGCTTGGAAGCTCTACCTGCTGGCGATTATCAAGCCACCGTCCGGACCCTGCACGACTGGATTCAGTGCGGCTGGATCAGCGGATTCCGGGAATAGGCAGTGACTTGATTAGTGTCCAACATGCCCAAGCGAGGCGGCTGGTTCAGGATGCCAGCTTCTTGTATAGCGAATCAAACCGAAGTCGGTTTTCCTTGTAGGCGCGCATCACACGAGGCCGCACTGTGCCGCTGCACCGATCCTTCAGAAGATTTCTCAGGGCTTCCTCAACGAGAGCCTGAACCTCGCAATCTTCTTCTTTTGCCAAGATATGTAATTCGACCAGTAATGCGCTATTGATCCGAGTGACGAACTCAACGCGAGAAGCTTGTGCGGTCATACGCCTAAACAACTAATGCTTGGTCAGGTGCACCCGCGCCACGCGGCGGCGACCAACCTGCAGTACAACTGGATTGTCGAAAGGCAATTCGCATTTCAGGTCGTCGACTTTCTCCCCGTCCATCCGGACAGCACCGGCTTCGATCATCCGCCGTGCCTCTGAGGTTGACGAACATAACCCTGCTTGCTGGAGAGCATTCGGCAGCAGTAATGCTTCTGCCGCCGTCAATGCAATTTCTTCCATGTCCTCCGGTAACTGGTGGTCGCGAAAGCGTGCCGTGAAATCTTCCTGAGCCTGTTCGGCTGCCTGCTCGCCATGGAACCGGGCGACGAGTTCCCGAGCCAACTCCAGTTTTGCGTCGCGAGGATTTCCTCCGTCCTCAATCCGTTGGCGCAAATTCTCTAACTCTGACTCCGGCCGCAGGCTCAGCAGATCGAAATACCGCCACATCATGGGATCCGACAGCGACATCAACTTTCCGAACATCTGTTCGGGATCTTCCTGAATCCCGATGGCATTGTCGTAGGATTTGGACATTTTCCGTACGCCATCCGTCCCCTCCAGCAGCGGCAGGGTCATGACGATCTGCGGTGGTTGTCCACGCCGTTTCTGCAGTTCCCGCCCAACCAGGAGGTTGAACGTCTGATCCGTCCCGCCTAGTTCCACGTCTGCCTCCAGCATGACCGAATCGTAGCCCTGAATCAGGGGGTACAGGAACTCGTGTATCGAAATCGGCTGGTTCTCACCATAGCGCTTGGCGAAATCATCCCGCTCCAGCATGCGCGCCACCGTGTGTTCTGAAGCCAAGCGCACCAGGTCGTCCGGCGTCATCTGGTCCATCCACTCCGAGTTGAAGCGCACCTCGGTCTTCTCCCGGTCCAGGATCTTGAATGCCTGTTCCAGATAGGTCTTCTGATTGTCTTGTAGTTCCTGGGCGGTCAGAATCGGACGAGTGGCATTGCGTCCAGACGGATCTCCGATCCGCCCCGTGAAATCCCCGACCAAAAAAATCACCTGATGCCCAAGATCCTGAAATTGCCGCATTTTATGCATCAGAACCGTGTGGCCTAGATGCAAGTCCGGCGCCGTCGGGTCGAACCCGACCTTGACTCGCAGCGGCTTGCCGCCTTCCAAACGTTCGGCTAGATCCTCCTTGTGGACAACCTGTTCAATTCCACGTAGAAGAGCGGTGGGTTGGGTGTTCACAAATGCAGGAAAACAGGTGGATAATTCTGAAAAAGGAACGCTTGCATAGGAATTTCGCCTCGCCCACGAACCTATCTGAGGAAAGTCCCATGTGCGACAATCGGGTCTTGTTTATTATAAATGCCCCTTCAGAAAACTGCCCACTTATTCCGCGAGTCGAACTCCTGCCCGTTCCGCCTGTCTCAGCTTGAACCATCCTTTGAAATCTTAGATTTATAAGGTTGACTAATTACAATTAATTCGATAGAGTTCCTGTTATATTTCCTAGCTCTTGCCTGTTTCGGTATGTTTTCACGATCATTTTCTCCGGCCAATTTTTTCCCCAGGTCAAACTGGCGGCATGCGTCGGTGATGCTCGTCTCTCTCTGTCTGCTGGGAGGCGTCCTGTCTCTCATCCCGAAACCCAGCGACACTTATGCATCCGTCACGCCTGTGCCCCTACAACCGCCTCCGCGCTCGGTCGAATCAGAAATCTCCCAACCTGTATCATCCGCCAAACAAATCGCCCTCCCCTCCCCCTCCCTAAAACAAGACTCAAAAAGTCCAAATATTCTCCCTGACCTGCGCAAGTGGGATGTGGAAGTTACAGTCCGCTCCGGCGATTCTTTGAGTGTGATCTTCAAGCGGCTGGGCCTAAGTCGCTCCGTCTCCGCCTTGTTGCGGCTCGGTGCTGCTACCAAACCGCTACACCGGCTGCATCCCGGTCAAGTCCTGCACATCCAGCGGGACGACCAGGGACTGCGCCATCTGATGTTCCGGCCGACTCGCTCCCGGGAAACCCACTACTGGCGCATACCCGGCGGAACCTACACCATTGGCCATACCGACCTGCCGGTAGAGCACAGGCGTCGGACGGTCACCGGCACGATCGACCGTACGCTGTTCGAGGCCGGGGATGACGCGGGCCTCAGCCCCTCCATGATTCTGGAACTCGCACGCATCTTCGGCTGGGACATCGACTTCGCCCTGGAAATCCGTAAGGGTGATCGATTCAAACTAATTTGGGACGAGCAGTGGATTCAAGGCCAGCATGCCGAAGACGGCCCGATCCTCGCTGCCGAATTCGTCAACCGAGGGCAGACATATCAGGCATTGCGCTATATCGGAAAGGATGGACGCGCCGACTACTACACACCGGACGGCAAGCACCTGCGCAAGCAGTTCCTGCGCACTCCCGTGGATTTCACGCGCATTAGTTCCCATTTCAATCCGCGCCGACTGCATCCGGTCCTCAAGCGGGTCCGACCGCACCGGGGCGTGGATTATGCCACTCCGACAGGTACCCCCGTCTATGCGGCCGGTGACGGAACCGTCATACGCCGTGGCTGGAAAGGCGGCTATGGCCGGGTGATTTTCATCCAGCACGGCACTCGCTACACCACCGTCTATGCACACCTCTCAAGATACGCCCGGGGCCTCAAGGTTGGCAGCAAAGTCACTCAAGGACAAATCATTGGTCGAATAGGAAGATCTGGCATGGCTACCGGTCCCCATCTGCACTATGAATTTCGCATCGACGGCGTTCACCGGAACCCTGTAAAGGTCAGGTTCCCTTCCCTCAATCCTCTTCGGTATGCCGAACTCGCTGACTTTCGTCAGCAAACGTGGCCCATGCTGATCGCTTTGAGAATGCCCTACAATCTCCGCATGGCCTACGCCGATGTCCAATGAGCATGCTGTATCTCGGTGCCTTGTCGGGCACCAGCATGAATTCCATTGATGCCGCACTGTTTGACTTCACTCCCAAGCAACCAAAGCTCCTCGCCCATCACGCTGCTCCTTTTCCCGACCTCCTCCAGGAAAAGCTCCAGCACCTGATCCTCAACCCGCACTCGCTGCGGGAATACGCATTGGCCGAGCATGCGCTCAGCGAAAGCTTTGTGCAATGCATTCAAACTCTGCTCGAAAATAGCGAAGTGACCCCAGATCAGGTCGCCGCGGCAGGAATCCATGGCCAAACCCTCCTTCATCAAACTGGCAGCGAACCTCCGCTGACACTGCAACTCCTCAACCCGGGCCGAATCAGCGCCCTATGCGGTATATCGGTAATCAGCGATTTTCGGCGACGCGACTTGGCAGAAGGTGGAGAAGGCGCCCCGCTCGCGCCACTCGCCCACTGCCGCCTGTTTCATTCAGTGACCGAAAATCGGGCCGTAGTGAATATTGGTGGCATTGCGAATGTCACTTGGCTGCCCACCGAAGGGCCGGTACAGGGTTACGACAGTGGGCCGGGCGGCGGCCTGCTGGATGAATGGAGCCAACTGCACCTCGGCGAGGATTACGACCGTGATGGCCGGTGGGGAAGAACCGGGACGGTGCAGGAAAAACTGCTGGAGACAATGCTGCGCGACCCTTATTTCGCTCAATCACCACCCAAGAGCACGAGCCGCGAATACTTCAACCGTTCATGGGTTGAAGGTATGGTCATGGAGCACCCGGCCAGCCCTGAAGACATACAGGCAACCCTGACCGAACTCACTGCCCGCAGTATCGGAGCTGCGCTGCTGGTCGTCTCGCCAGAAATTCAGAGAGTGTTGCTCTGCGGCGGCGGCGCGAGGAATGCCTACCTCAGGGAACGCCTCGCTGCCCAACTATCAGTGCCTGTCGAGCCGACCGATGAGTACGGCCTGGACGCCGAGTGGGTGGAATGTTTTCTGTTCGCGCTACTTGCTTACTTGCATGATCACCATGAAGCTGTGGACTTGACGGAGATCACGGGCAGCCGCAAGGCTACCGTACTGGGCGCGGCTTGGCCGGCTTGAGGATCGGTTTTACGGGGAGAACGAAGATCCGCAGCCACAGGTGGTCGAGGCGTTGGGATTCCGGATCACGAACTGCGCGCCTTCCAGGCCTTCGGTATAGTCAATCTCGGCTCCCACCAAGTACTGGAAGCTCATCGGGTCGATCAGGAGGGTAACTCCAGCATTCTCGACCTGGGTATCGCCGTCCTGAGTTTCCTCGTCAAACGTAAATCCGTACTGGAACCCGGAACAACCGCCCCCGCTGACGAAAACACGCAACTTCAGCGCTTCGTTTTTTTCTTCCTCGATCAGCTGTTTCACCTTCTGTGCAGCCGAATCGGTGAAAATCAGGGGTGCAGCCGAGTCCATCTCAGTGGCAGGCATCGCTTCGCTCATGAACTATCCTAAGAGCTCGTTTCTTGACATACTAATATAGCATAAGAACTGGGCGCAATGTAGTCGACATGAAGTTAACCGATTGTCTTTCCTTGGAATTTTGCCCACCTATCACCCGGAATCCGACATCGCCCGGCGCCAACTGAAGCTCTTATTAATTGCTCCCAGCTTCTTGTCGCTTGGAGACGCCTCGACTTCGATTCGTTCGACCTCAAATCTCTCAGGTAACTTGAATTCCCCGCTCAACGCGACGAAATGACGAAATGAAAAAGACTGTTGCTGGCTATCTTCAGTGAGATCTGAAAGACGGTACTGCCCCGGGCTACCCTCCGCGTGGCCATGCAACACGAGATCGTAGCGACCTTCCGCGATATTGGAAAAGTCTCCCTGGTATAGAACCAGACGGTAACCCCAGCGTCCGTTTTCGCCAGTCACAAACACTTTAAGCGTATGGATGGAGAGTTTTTCCTCCCGATTCGGTCCCGTGATCTTTCGGAACAATTCGATTTCCTCTCGAATCTTCCTCAACTCAGCCTCACTGGTCTGCAGCATCTGCCGAAGGTATTCGAGAGTCTGATTGCTTACCTCCAGGCGCCGTTCCGCCATGGTCCGGTCCACCATCAAAGCCTCGTTGCGCCGCATCAATTCCTCAATCTGTTCGCCCTGCCGGACATCCATGATCTCCAATTCGTGAACCGATACCCGCAGAGCATAAATGCCGATGAAATAAGCCAAAGCGCCAGATAACACCATCAGCAGGACGACCACCGGCCAGGCCTCCGCTGGAGGAAAGCGCAATCTCATGCCGGCAACGCGATCTGTGACAGGCCAGTCTGCTCTGGAAAACCGAACATCAGGTTCATGTTCTGGACCGCCTGTCCCGCCGCTCCTTTGATCAGGTTGTCGATAGCGGAAAGGACGACCAGCGGCTCGCCCCCACCAGGATGCACGGCAATCCGGCAGACATTCGAACCACGCACGTTCTTGGTCTGCGGCAGGCTTTCCGGCGGCATCACGTCTACAAAGGGCTCGGCATCATAACGTTGCTCGTATAGTTCCTGGACCGCTTCCGCCGACAACTCGGTCCATGCGTACAGAGTCGCCAGGATTCCCCGGATCATCGGCGCCACGTGCGGCGTGAACGTCAATTTCACTGCTTTCCCGGCCGCCTGACCCAAGGCCTGCGCTATTTCCGGCCCATGCCGATGCTGATGAACGCCGTAAGCCCGGAAGTTCTCCATCGCCTCGCTCATCAGCAAGGGCGTGCTGGCTTGACGCCCGGCCCCGCTGATGCCGGACTTGGCGTCCGCGATCAGATGGCTCAGATCCACGGCAGCCGATTCCAGCAGCGGCAGAAGCCCCAAGGTCACCGCCGTCGGGTAGCAGCCCGGATTCGCCACCAACCGCGCCTGGCTCACTTGCGCCCGATTCAGCTCCGGCAATCCGTAAACTGCTTCCTCCAGCAATTCTGGGCAAGCATGCGGCACTTGGTAATGTGACTCCCAGACTTGAGGGTCTTTCAGCCGGAAATCAGCCGCAAGATCTATCACTCGCCGACCTTGCTCCAGGAGCATCGGGACTTGCTGCATTGCGGTACCGTTCGGTGCCGCGAAGAACACCACCGCACACTCGGTTTCATACAGTTGCTGGTGGGGAATGTAGGCAAGATCCACCCCGGCCCGCAAATGCGGGTGCACGTCGGCCACGGGCCGCCCGGCCTCGGAGTCTGAACTGACCGCGACCACCTCGACTTCGGAGTGGCCACTGAGCAACCGCAACAACTCCACACCGGTATAGCCGGTCGCCCCTACGATGCCTGCCTGAATCATCTGCTCTGCCCTATACAATGCAAGCGTCCATCATATCTGATTGGCATACTGTTTTATACTGGAATTATGCTCTGGCTCAAGGCCCTGCACCTGATTTTCATGGTGACCTGGTTCGCCGGCCTGTTCTATCTGCCCCGCCTGTTCGTCTACCACTCAATGAGCGACGACGAGGCCAGCCTACAGCGTTTCTGCGTCATGGAGCGGAAATTGCTGTGGGGCATTACCACCCCAGGCGGAGTACTGACCCTTCTGTTCGGGTTCTGGCTACTGGCCTACCGACCCGACCTGCTCTCCGCAGGCTGGATGCAGCTGAAATTGATCCTAGTCGGCATTTTGGTCGGATATCATGCATGGTGTGTTCTCCTGCAGCGTCGGTTCGCACGAGGAGACAACCGGTATGGGCATGTCTGGTATCGGTGGTTCAATGAGGCGCCGGTCCTCGTCCTGGCTGCCGTCATCCTCCTGGCAGTGCTTCGCCCGGAAGTGTTTTAGGCTCCGTCAACCCTTGCCTTTCTCAGCAAGCTTCATGTAGTGCGGGTGATTCTGGAGGAAATGGGAGGCTCTTCGCGGAAGTGGGCGGAACGACTTATCCGGCTTTTCCCTCCCGGCCTGACTCCGCGACGCTGCCTCGTGATAGTATTTGTATACCATGCACCGAGCCTCCCGCTACCGCCTGTATCCGAACCAGACGCAGGAGCGGGAGTTCGCGCGGCTGTGCGGGGCCGGACGGTTCGTCTACAACGAACTTCTGGCTGGCCAGATCCGGGAATACAAGCGTTTCGAGGCCGGCGAGGCGGAGAAGCCGGGATGTTCCGAGTTCGATTTCGCGAAACGGTATGTCTGCCTGAAGGCGAAGGAAGGCAATGAATGGCTGCGGGAGTTGTCGTCCACCGTCATGCGCGGCACGGGCGCGTTTCCCCTGGGGGCGGCGTTCGCACATTTCTCCCGGCGGATCCGGGAGGGCAAATGCGGGAAGCAGGCCGGATTCCCCCGTTTCAAGGCCAAGGGCAGAAGCCGGGAGTCGTTCACCATCCCGGAGGCCGTGAAGGTTCAGAAAAAA
>LXNI01001402.1_pt1 | contig 21164 bp, 19 predicted proteins | sample 809091 | NCBI WGS metagenome assembly LXNI01 (sample SAMN04870527, study PRJNA318959) | sponge metagenome | biome: 01000161; feature: marine sponge reef; material: water | host: Sarcotragus foetidus | place: Greece: Milos, Mediterranean Sea | collected 2013-05-29 | depth 5-7 m | reverse complement strand
AACGAGAGACGCCTACACTCCGCCCTCGGCTATCTCAGCCCCAACCGCTTCGAAGAGGAGCAGTCCCGCACCCCGGTCAAAACCGCCGCATGAAACTGTCCGACCCCAGGGGCCCACTCCACTTTGCGTCCTTTGCGCGTCAGCGTGTGTACTTTGCGGCGTCGCGTGCACCCCCCTGCATCCGGCGACGCTCATGGACGCTCTTCGCACTTGAGCGGAACCACGCTCCCCACAGCTACAGGGGTGCCAACGGAGGGTGCAGGTTCGCAACTTCGTCGCGCTGAAGTTCCGCGCGACTGCGAAAGTCAAAGGCGAAATAGCGTGCGAGAACAGCCCACGGAATGCACCCGTAAGGCTTGGCGCGGTCAGCAAGGGCGACCGTCCATCGCGTGCTGGGAGCAACGGGTGGCGTGTAAACACGCTCGCGCGCGTCACTCAAATGCCGGGTCTTGAGGACGGCGAGGGCGCGGGACACGCCGCTACGGGAACGTCCGCACCGTCGCGCGATGGTCGCTTGCCCCGCCACGCTCTTGCCCGTCTTGAAGTGGGCGCACGCTATCAAGCCGAGACACACGCGGCGCTGAGCAGGCTCCAAGAACGGCTTCCCCGATTTCGCTTGTGCCTGTAACCACGACGGGACGAGCAAGAACGGTTTGTCGCACACATACTTCCCATGCGCGTCGAACTCGTCGGCGACCACGGTGTGCGCTAGCGTGATGTGCTGACCTTGGCAAACAATCAGGCCTCGTTCTTCCAGGGTCCGCTTGCCGGCCTGCCAAGACCGGGAGGCCATTTGAGCATAGTCTGTCCAACCGTAATCTGGCCTGTGCGCATCTCTGAAGGCGCCCGCTTTCACGTAGATCGCGAGCAAGGCAGACAAGGGAAGATTGCCCAGGTCATCATCGGGAGCAGCGGGGAAGATCTGCAAGGTCTCTCCGCGGTGCTGCCGTTGCCATGGTCCCGGATGCGCCAACATCGCGGGGTCGAGCGCTGATTCTACACGAATCAAGACGGGGCGGCTATCGGAGCCGCCCCTGTCGCCTCGTTCTCCCCCCTCGCACACGCGTGCGTGAGGCCGTGCACGGCGTGCAAGGCGACAACCTGATCGACTTCTTTCAGCGCCTGGCGGACCGTGCGACTCTGCTTCGACTTCCACGCCAAGGACCAGATGAGCTGCTCCGCCGTCTTCGCCGGTGTCATGCAGGCCGAAGGCACAACGATCGACAAGGCCCTCACCATTGCGGCGTAGTTGGACGGCGAATGCGCGGCCCGTTCTTTCGGAACGGCCGGCAACTCACTGCCGGGGAGCTGCTACGCGATCGGATGAACGCGCGCGCCTACAAAGGGCCGTTGTCGACCCCTAACGCGAACCTGCAGCTAAACCGGCCGGCTCCGGCCGTTCGCCAAGTGCGGGCAACGATTCCAATCGACGGAACGGCGCTGGATGCTCTGCTGTGGCTGCTTCGCGTATGCCGAGCGGAGCGGGGAGTGGTGACACGATCTGGTCGGCCGAGTCGGAATCGCAGAGAAATGGCTTAATATATGATTTCTGAGATAGTGACATTATCGCTAAAATCGCTAAAATAGCGGCGACCTGATTCGCCGAGAGGGCATCAAGCCGTGTTGAAGGTCCTAGTCTCACGGAAGGAAAGCGTCAGGCTGGCCGCTATCACGCCAAGCTATTTGCGGGCACTGGTCGCGAAGGGCCGGCTGATCGAGGAGGACGCACTGATTGACGGTGTCGTCCGCAAGGGCGTGACGCTGGAAAGCCTCGCGGCCTATTTCGGCTGGTCGCCGCGTGTCGTTGCCGACGTACTGATGATGCACCGTGTGAACCCTCACTCGAGCGGCTACCACTACCTGACCGGCCCAGACGGCTGATCCGGCGATGCACCGCCTCCTCACCATCGACGAAGCCGCCGCCGAGCTTGGCGTGCCGCGCGCGTCCCTGCGAACGGCTGCCGAGCGGCACGGCCTCTTGGTGAGGATAGGGCGTGCCGTGCGTATTGATCCTGACACACTAGGGGAGCTCGTAGAGAAATGCCGAGACCGAGCAAGGGCGCCCGCCTCGAGCGGCGCGACAACGGCGTCTATCACATCCGCGACGGCGGACGCCGCGTGTCAACGGGCACTCGCGACAGCCGAAAAGCTGAAACAGCGCTTGCCGCGTACATCACCCGAAGAGACCGGCCCGGCGGCCCGAGTACACCCGATACGATGACCGTGAACGCCGCGCTCAGCATCTATGGCCGTGAACGTGCGCCTACCGTCAAAGCTCCCGAGCGCATCGCCTATGCCATCGAAGCGCTAAGTCCGATCCTGGGTGCCTTGCCGGTGGGCAGCATCAACGGCGCGGTCTGCCGGCGCTATACGCGGACTCGAAACAAGGCGGACGGCACGGTGAGGAAAGAGCTGGGCGTCTTGCAAGCGGCCGTGAACTTCTGCTACCGCGAGGGATATCTTACTGCCCCGATCAAGGTGACGCTCCCGGCCAAGCCGGCGCCAAGGGACCGCTGGCTTACTCGCGACGAAGTAGCGGCCCTGCTTAGAGCAGCGCGGCGCAATCCCAAGACCCGACACCTTTGCCGGTACATTCTGACAGGGATCTACTCGGGCAGCCGCAGAGAGGTCATCCTAAGTCTGCGGTTCATGCCTCACGTCGGCGGTGGGTGGGTGGACACCGAGAATGGTGTTCTCTATCGCCGCGCCACTGGCGAGGCTGAGACTGCGAAGCGGACCCCGCCCGCGCCAATCCCGCCCCGCCTCCTTGCTCACATGAAGCGCTGGGAGCGTTTGGGCGCGCGGCATGTGGTCGAGCATCGCGGTCAGAGGGTGGGGAGCATCAAGAACGCATGGAAGTCTACGCTAGCGGCGTCAGGGATTGATCACGCTCGCCCTCACGATCTCCGCCACACCTGCGCAACTTGGTTGCTGCAGGGTGGCGCCGAAATGTGGCAGGCAGCCGGCTACCTCGGCATGGGAGTCGACGTGCTCGAACGCACCTACGGACACCACAGCCCGCGCTACATGCAAGGCGCGGTAGAGGCGCTATCGCGGCGGCCTGGCGCGTGAGTTTCTGTCCAATTGGACAGATACCCGGCCAGCGAAACGCTACGAACGAGAACAAAACGGCGCGAAAATGCCGACTATAGCGGGAACAAAGCGGGTGGCGGAGTCCTCCGAAGGCAGAGGTCACAGGTTCGAATCCTGTCGGGTGCGCCACCTTGAATCAGTAAATTGCTGGCCGCGATTCGGGCCCTAAGCGCGGAGGCGATGCTAGCCCGGATATTTCATTGCGGGTCTGATCTTGGGGTGGCGGACGTAGCGTAACCCCTTGCCATCGGTTAGGAATTCGTTGTCGAGGCGTCTTCCTCTCCGAACAACGAATACGCCACGACCGCCATGACCGACGATGGCCTTCTCCCCTTCGATCTGCCAAGCGCCCAACGCAGGACGGTGAGCGCCGCCATTCCCCGCGCCGTGCCGCTCGCCCGTGCAGAGTTTGCAACCCTCAGGCTGCGCCTGCTCAAGATCGGCGCCCGCGTCATCGAGAACGTTACCTGTGTCCGCATCCACTTCACCTCGGCCTGCCCCGACGCCGCTCTCTTCCGCCTGCTGGCAGGCCGTCTCGCCGCAACAGGCCCCTGAGCGCCGGGGCGCCGTGCCCCGATCACCCGGGCCCCTTCAACCCCCAACCCAATAGCGACCATCCTCAGATCCCGGCGCCATACCGCGTCAGGCCCCGACGCGACCCTTTTAGCCGAGCCTCAACGACACGGCAGTCCATGAATGGGTCGGGATAACAACATGCCGCCGTTCATGGCGCTCAACTTCATCATCAGGGTTTGAGCGGCCGGCGCTGAGCAAGGCCCCGGCTCACTCCGGTACCCTTCGGTCCGATGTGAGCTTTTGGGCCCATCCCCACTGGTATCTGTCGATCAACCGGCCTCTCTCAATCCTGCAGTTTCCAAACTCAGGGTGCGGCTCCACTAAGAGCGAAAACACTTTGCCAACCTGCGCTGTCGTGGCCTCATCTTTAGGAAGCTGAGCGGCGCGCCGCCTGACGTCCGGATTGTTGTTATGAGCCAATGTCCAGCCCAAGTCGTCAAACAGCAGCCAACCTCCAGGTTTCAGCAGTTTCTCGACCAGGAAAAAGGCGAACCCGGTGACGTCCCACGTGTGTCCTCCGTCCAAGAAGCAAAAGTCGAAGCGAGGTCGGCAACGGCCGTTCACAGTCGCTGCCTCGATGACCTTCATCAACTCCCAGGTGAACGAGCGATTCGCAAAGACCGGCTGGACCCAGTCACTCAATCCGGTCTGCTCGAGCACTGTCTCAATGTTCGGCGACAATCCTCGGGCAGTTGCTTTATCCATGGTCAGGACTGACCCGGAACCGAGCTCCTGGATCGCGGCGCCCAGGTAGCAACTGGACTTTCCATGCGCGAAGCCAAGCTCAAGGACATCGCGGCACTCATTCTCAATGACAAAATCGTACAGCGCACGAGCCCGGCCCGAGGAAATGAGGGGAAGCCCTTTCAGATGTCGATCAATTTGGTTGAAGTCCATTCGTATATCGCTTCCATTCGCTTCGGCGATGAGTTCCGGTCTCTAGCCTGAATTCGGTGGAGGGCAAGACCTCTTGAACTAAGCCCCCAAGTCCTGATGGACCCCACTAACCCGGATCATTCACATCGGGTGTGAATTGGGGGTGGCGGACGATAACCTTCTCCCCTTCGATCTGCCAGCCGTCCAACGCGGGAAGGAGAGCGCCGCCTTCGATGGTGGCCTGAACTCGTCGGACGGGGGCCTCGTCCTGTTGCGTGTTAAGCGGCCGGGCCGGGGAGGCCCTGCAGCCGGCCCGGAATCACGCAAACGTCAGCAACGGGTCTCCAGTCTCAACCCCCGCCCCTCGCATGACGCTCCGCCTCTGCGACGCACGTGTCGATCTGGCTTGCGCGCTCGGGCACCTTGCCCCGGATCGCGTTGGCGATCCGCGTCGCGGCGTGGGCGTTCACGACGATGGCGCCGTGGCCCTCCAGGCCGATCTTGATGCTCGGCTCCTGGAAGCGATCGTCAAGCGCCTCGAATTCGAAGGGTTTCGGGCCGGGCACGCCCAAGTTCGTGAGAATGGCTGCACGAGAAGGCATCGTGGTCCTTTCCTCTTCCCAGAGGCCGCCTCCCCAATTGAAGTATGGAGGCGGACGCACGCGCCTTCAACCGCAAACCGGGCCCGCGCCGCGCCGCCCGCGCCCTCCGAAGACTACGCGCCGCAGTAGCGTTTCGCACCCGCTTGGGGTAGCGTGGCTCCGTCACGCAGCGTGGGAAGCCGGTGACGCCCGCCTCAACTGAGGCGCGGGCCAGTCCGGCGCTGCCCCCGCAACTGTAAGCGGCGAGACGGGTCCGTTCGCGCACCGCGCAGGCCACTGATCCGCAAGGGTCGGGAAGGCCGGGCACCGTCGACGACCCCGAGCCAGGAGACCGGCTGCGCGGCAGGGCTGCAACGTCCTCGGAGGGAGGATCATGGCGGGTCTTGACCAGGCGCCGGATCCGGCGCGCATCACCCTCGTTCTCGGCGGCGCCCGCTCGGGCAAGAGCGCCCATGCGGAGGCGCTGCTGGAGGACCACTCCGGCGCGCGCCTCTACATCGCGACCGCCGAAGCCCGCGATGCCGAGATGGAAGCCCGCATCGCCGCCCACCGCGCACGCCGCGGCCCCGGCTGGCGCACGCTGGAAGCCCCGCTCGCGCTCACCGAGACGCTGGAGGCCGAGAGCCGCCCCGGCGCCGCGCTGCTGGTCGATTGCCTCACCCTCTGGCTCAGCAACCTCATGGAAGCCGGCCGCGACATCGCCGCCGAGACCCAGCGCCTCACCGCCTGCCTCGGCCAGCTGGAGGGGCGGGCGGTGCTGGTCGCCAACGAGGTGGGCCTCGGCATCGTGCCGGAGAACGCCGCCGCCCGCGCCTTTCGCGACCACGCAGGCCGCCTCAACCAGGCCGTGGCGGAGGCCGCCGGGCGCGTCGTCTTCGTCGCCTCCGGCCTGCCGCTCGTGCTGAAGCCGTGAGCGCGCCCCGCATCGCCTCGCTGGTGCCGAGCGCGACGGAGATCGTCGCGGCCCTCGGCCATGCGGAGAACATCGTCGCCCGCAGCCACGAGTGCGACTGGCCGCCGCACGTCGCCCGCGCGCCGGCGTGCACCCGCGCCCGGATCGACGCGAGCAAGCCGAGCGGCGCGATCCACGAGGAGGTGGGCACGCTGCTCGCGGCGGCGCTGAGCCTCTACGACCTCGATACCGACATCCTGCGCGCGGCGCGGCCCACCCACATCGTCACACAGGACCAGTGCGACGTCTGCGCCGTGGGCCTCGGCGAGGTCCGGGCGGCGGCCGCCGCGTTCCTGGAGGAGCCGGTAGAGATCGTCTCCCTCGCGCCCATGCGCTGGGGCGACGTCTGGGGCGATTTCGTTCGCGTGGGCAAGGCCCTCGGCGTCGACGCCCGGCCCGTGTGCGATGCGTTGGGCGCGCGGGCGCACGCCATCGCCGAGCGCGCCGATACCCTCCCGCCCAGGCGCGTGGTCACCATCGAGTGGACCGACCCGCCCATGAGCGCCGGCAATTGGGTGCCGGAGATCGTCGACCTCGCGGGCGGCATCGACCTGCTCGGCGCCGAAGGCCGCAATGCGCCGGTCGTCAGCGCAGACGCGGTGGCCGCAGCCGATCCCGACGTGATCGTGCTCATGCCCTGCGGCTACGACCTGGCCCGGACTGCCGACGACGGCCGCGCGCTGCTCGCCAATGCGGCCTGGGCGGAACTCCGCGCCGTCCGCGCCGGCGAGGTCTATGCCACCGACGGCAATGCCTACTTCAACCGGCCGGGGCCGCGGCTCGTCGAGTCCCAGGAAATCCTGGCCGAGATCCTCCACCCGGCGCACTTCGACTTCGGCCACGAGGGCACCGGGTGGGCCCGCCTGGAGACATGAAGAGCGATGCAGAATCAGAAAATCCCCGCGACCGTGATCACCGGCTTCCTCGGCGCCGGCAAGACCAGCCTCATCCGCCACGCGCTCGGCGAAGCGAACGGGCGGCGCATTGCGCTCATCATCAACGAGTTCGGCGACCTCGGCATCGACCAGGAAGTGCTGCAGGGCTGCGGCGACGAAGCCTGCGACGAGACCGACATCGTCGAGCTCGCCAACGGCTGCATCTGCTGCACCGTGGCCGACGACTTCGTGCCGGCGATCGAGGCGCTGCTCGCCCGCGAGCCCGCGCCCGAGCACATCCTGATCGAGACCTCGGGCCTTGCGCTGCCGAAGCCGCTCGTCGCCGCCTTCAACTGGCCCGAGATCCGCACCCGGCTCACCGTGGACGGCGTGGTCGCCGTGGTGGACGGCCCGGCGCTGGTGGAAGGCCGCTTCGCCGAAGACGAGGCGGCGCTCCAGGCCCAGCGCGAAGCGGACGAGGCGCTGGATCACGAATCCCCGCTCGCCGAGGTGTTCGAGGACCAGATCGGCTGTGCCGACATGGTGATCCTCAACAAGGCCGACCTGCTGGCCGCGAACGGCGCCGAGGAGGGCACGGCACGCATGGAGCCACACCTCAGGCCCGGCGCGCGCATCGTCAAGGCCGCCCACGGGCGCGTGCCGCCGGACCTCCTGCTCGGCCTCGACGCCGCGGCGGAGGCCGATCTCGCGAGCCGTCGCTCGCACCACGACGGGCTCGACGAAGAGCACGACCACGACGAGTTCGAGAGCTTCATCATGGCCCCCGGCACCATCGACGACCCGGCCGCCTTCGCCGCCCGGCTCAGCATCGCCGCGGACGCATACGGCCTGCTGCGCACGAAGGGCTTTCTCGACGTTGCGGGCAAGCGCCGGCGGCTCGTGGTGCAGGCGGTCGGCACCCGCGTCGACCGCCACTTCGACCGTGACTGGCGCGCGGGCGAGACGCGGGAGAGCCGCCTGGTGGTGATCGGCCTGGCGCCGCTCGACCGGGCGGCGGTCGAAGCGGCGATCCGGGGCTAGGGAGACCCCCACGTGCACCTGCTCGCAGCCCAGCCCGGCGCCATCGAGGACGGCGCGGAGGCCGTGGACCTCGGCCAGTCGCCGGGCGACATCGTGCTGCTGTCGGCCGCCGATACCGAGCTTGCCTGCTTCGCCCAGGCGCAGGGCCGCCTCGGCGCGGGCGCACCGACGCTCCGCCTCGCGAACCTCATGCAGCTCGGCCATAACCTCTCGGTCGATCGCTATGCCGAACAGGTGGCGAGCGGCGCGCGCCTCGTGATCGTGCGCCTCCTGGGCGGCGAGAGCTACTGGCCCTACGGGGTGGAGCGGCTGAGCGCCGTCTGTGCCGAGCGCGCCGTCCCCATCGCCTGGCTGCCGGGCGACGACAAGCCGGATGCGGGCCTCGCCGCCCGCAGCACACTCGCAGCCGACGCCGCCGAGACGCTCTGGCGCTACTGCACCCACGGCGGCATCGACAATGCGGAGCACGGGCTCCGCTACGCCGCCGCGCTGATCGGGCGGGGCGGCGCTTGCGAGCCGCCCCGGCCGGTGCCCCGCGCAGGCCTCTACTGGCCGGGCGAAGGCGTGCTCGACCTGGAGGCGCTGGCCCGCCACTGGCGCGCCGGTGCGCCGCGCGCGTGCGTCGTCTTCTACCGCGCCCTGCTGCAGGGGGGATCGCTCGCGCCCGTGGATGCGCTGGTCACGGCACTCCGGGACGCGGGCCTCGACCCGCTCCCCGTCTTCGTCACCAGCCTGCGGGATGCGCCGGCGGCCGAGCTGATCGCGACGCTCATGCGCACCACCGGGCCCGAGATCGTGCTGAACGCCACGAGCTTCGCCGTCTCCCGCCCCGGCGCGCCCATGGAGACCCCGTTCGCCGAGGCCCGCGTGCCCGTGCTGCAGGCGGTCTTCGCCGGCGCCACGGAACGGCAGTGGGCGGACGCCACGCGCGGGCTTTCGCCCCGCGACATCGCCATGAACGTGGCGCTGCCCGAGGTCGACGGGCGCATTCTCACCCGCGCCGTCGCGTTCAAAACCGAGGCGCGTTTCGACGAGGCGACGCAGGCGCCCATCGTGGTGTCGGAGGCGAACGCGGAGCGCTGCCGCTTCGTGGCCGCCCTCGCCGCCGCCTGGGTGCGCCTCGCCCGCGCGGCCCCGGCGGAGCGCCGCATCGCCCTGGTGCTCGCTAACTACCCCAACCGCGACGGGCGCATCGGCAACGGCGTCGGCCTCGATACGCCCGCGAGCACGGCGCACATCATGGCCGCCCTCAGGCACGCCGGCTACCGGGTGGAGCACCCGCCGGAGAACGGCGCGGCGCTGATGGCCAGGCTCCAGGCAGGCCCCACCAACGCTTCCGACAGCCGCACCAAGCCGGCCGAGGCCACGCTCCCCCTCGCCGACTACGCGCGCTTCTTCGCCGCGCTGCCGGACGCGGTCCGCACGACGGTCGCCGAGCGCTGGGGAGACCCCGAGGCCGACCCCTTCTATCGCCCGGCCGAAGGCTGCTTCGCGCTCCCCGCCGCCCGTTTCGGCAACGTCGCCGTCGCGATCCAGCCCGCGCGCGGCTACAATATCGACCCCGAAAAATCCTACCACGACCCCGACCTGCCGCCCCCCCACGGCTATCTCGCCTTCTACGCCTGGCTGCGCACGTCCTTCGACGCCCATGCGGTGGTCCACGTCGGCAAGCACGGCAACGTGGAATGGCTGCCGGGCAAGGCGATGGCGCTCTCCGCCGAATGCTTCCCCGAGGCCGCGCTCGGGCCGCTCCCCCACGTCTATCCCTTCATCGTGAACGACCCCGGCGAGGGCAGCCAGGCCAAGCGGCGGGGCGCGGCGGTCATCGTCGATCACCTGACGCCGCCGCTCACGCGCGCCGGCAGCCACGGCGCGCTGGAGGAGCTGGAGCGGCTGGTGGACGAGTTCTTCGACGCCGCCTCGGTCGACCCCCGCCGCTGTGCGCCGCTGTCGGCCCGCATCCTGGAGCTTGCCGCCTCCATCGGGCTGGATGAGGATTGCGGCATCCGGGCCAGCGACGGCAGCGACGACGCGCTCCGCAAGCTCGATGGCTACCTCTGCGAAATCAAGGAGATGCAGATCCGCGACGGCCTCCACGTCTTCGGCCAGGCGCCGGAGCCCCAGCGCCGCACCGAACTGCTGCGCGCGATAGCACGGAGCGTGCGGGGGCCGGGTGCAGGCGAGGCCTCGCTGCTCCGCGCGCTGGCGGACGATCTCGCGCTCGGCATCGACCCGCTCTCCGCTCCCCTCGGCGAGCCCTGGCAGGGCCCGCGACCGCAAGCGCTTGCCAACGGTGCCGCCTGGCGCAGCACCGGCGACACGGTGGAACGGCTGGAAACCCTCGCCGCCAGCCTGATCGCCGGCACATACCGCCTGCCCGCGGAATGGGCCGCCAGCGCCGCCGTGCTCGAGCAGGTGGCGGAAACCATCGGCCCCGCGCTCGACGCAAGCGCGGACGCCGAGACCGCCGGCCTGCTCGCAGCGCTGGACGGCCGCTTCGTCGCACCGGGCGCGGCCGGCGCGCCCACGCGGGGCCGGCCGGACGTGCTGCCCACGGGCCGGAACTTCTACTCGGTCGACACGCGCCAGGTGCCGACCGCCGCGGCCTGGCAGCTCGGCTGGGCTTCGGCCCAGCTCCTGGTGGAGCACTACGCCCAGACCCACGGCGACTGGCCCCGCGCGATGGCGCTCAGCGCCTGGGGCACGTCCAACATGCGCACGGGCGGGGACGACATCGCGCAGGCGCTCGCGCTCATCGGCGCGCGCCCGCGCTGGGAGGGGCCGTCCGGCCGCGTCACCGGCTTCGAGATCATGCCGCTCGACCTGCTCGACCGGCCGCGCGTGGACGTGACGCTCCGTGTCTCCGGCTTCTTCCGCGACGCCTTCCCCGGCCTGATCGACCTCTTCGATTCCGCCGTGCGCGCCGTCGCGGCCCTGGACGAGGGCGCGGACGACAACCCCCTGGCCGCCAAGGTCGCCGCCGACGCCGCACAGCTTGCCGGCAACGGCACCGCCGAGGCCCGCGCGCGCCGCATGGCCTCCTACCGGGTCTTCGGCTCGAAGCCCGGCGCCTACGGAGCCGGCCTCCAGGCATTGATCGACGAGCGCGGCTGGTCGGATGCGAGCGATTTCGCCGCCGCTTACGTCGCCTGGGGCGGCTGGGCCTACGGCGCGGGCGAAGGCGGCGCTGCCGAGCATGCGCTATTCGAGCGCCGCCTCGGCGCGGTCGAGGCCGTGGTGCAGAACCAGGACAACCGCGAGCACGACCTCCTGGACAGCGACGACTACTACCAGTTCGAAGGCGGGCTCGCGGCGGCGGTGACGGTCCACGCCGGCCGTGCGCCCGCGCTCTATCACAACGACCACTCGGTGCCCGACAACCCCCGCATCCGCACCCTTGCCGACGAGCTCGGCCGCGTGGTCAGGGCGCGTGTGACCAACCCCAAGTGGATCGCCGGCGTCATGCGCCACGGCTACAAGGGCGCCTTCGAGATCGCGGCGACGGTGGACTACCTCTTCGCCTTCGCCGCCACCACCGGCGCGGTGAAGGACCACCACTTCGACGCGGTGTTCGACGCCTACGTGGCGGACGACGACGTGCGGGCCTTCATGGAGGACGCGAACCCGGCGGCGCTGCGCGAGCTTGCCGAGCGGCTCTTGGAGGCGCAGGAGCGGAGCCTCTGGCGGCCCCGCGCGAACCACGCGCATGCGCTCCTCGCGGCGCTCCGCGACGGCAGGCAGGAGGCTCTCTGATGGCACGCGATAACGAGACCGAGGCAGAACTCGACCAGCGCCACGCCGAGAAGATGCGCAAGCGCAAGGCCGCGCGCGAGCGCATGCTGGCCACCAAGACCATCGAGAAGGGCCTCCTGATCGTCCACACCGGCAAGGGCAAGGGCAAGTCCACCGCCGCCTTCGGCCTCGCGGCGCGCGCCATCGGCAACGGCATGAAGGTGGGCATCGTGCAGTTCGTGAAGGGCAAGTGGGCGACCGGCGAGCGCACCGTGCTGGAGCGCTTCCCCGACCTCGTCACCGTCCGCGTCATGGGCGAGGGCTTCACCTGGGACACGCAGGACCGCCAGCGCGACATCGCCGCCGCGCACAAGGCGTGGCAGTCGGCCCAGGAGTTCCTCGCCGATCCCAGCTACCGCGTCGTGGTGCTCGACGAGCTCAACATCGTGCTCCGCTACGACTACCTCGATCTCGACGACGTGCTCGCCGGCCTCGCCGCGCGCGATGCGAACCAGCACGTCGTGGTCACCGGCCGCAACGCGAAGCCCGCGCTGATCGAGGCGGCCGACCTCGTCACCGAGATGACCGAGATCAAGCATCCCTTCCGCGCCGGCGTGAAGGCGCAGGTGGGCATCGAGTTCTGATGGCAAGCGCCGCCAGCCAGCCGCCAGCCCTGATGTTTCAGGGCACCGGCTCCAACGTCGGCAAGTCGCTGCTGGTGGCGGGCCTCTGCCGCGCCTATGCCGCGCGCGGATTGCGCGTGCGCCCCTTCAAGCCGCAGAACATGTCCAACAACGCGGCGATCGCGGGCGACGGGCGCGAGATCGGCCGCGCCCAGGCGCTGCAGGCCCGCGCCGCCGGCATCGAGCCCCACGTCGACATGAACCCGGTGCTGCTCAAGCCCGAGAGCGAGCACGGCGCGCAGGTGGTGGTGCAGGGCGCAGTCACCGGCACGGTCGACGCGCGCCGCTATCACGCGCTCAAGGCCGGCCTCATGCCCCGCGTGCTTGAGAGTTTCGAGCGGCTGGGGCGGGGCGCCGACCTGATCCTGGTGGAGGGCGCCGGCAGCCCGGCCGAGGTCAACCTGCGGGAGAACGACATCGCCAACATGGGTTTCGCGCTCGCGGCCCAGGTCCCCGTGGCGCTGGTAGGCGACGTGGATCGCGGCGGCGTGATCGCGAGCCTCGTCGGCACCTGGGCGCTGCTGCCGGCGGCGGAGCGCGCGCTCACCAAGGGCTTCGTCGTCAACAAGTTCAGGGGCGACGCCACACTCTTCGACGACGCCAATGCGATCATCGAGCGGGAGACCGGGTGGACAGCGCTCGGCCTCGTGCCCTGGTTCGAGGGCGCGCGCCAGCTCCCGGCGGAGGACAGCGTCGGCCTCGATTCGACGCCGGCCGTCGCTGCCGTCGCGCCGGACCGCGCCATCAAGATTGCCGTCCCCCGCCTGCCCCGCATCTCGAATACCGACGACCTCGACCCCCTCCGCGCGGAGCCCGACACGGTGCTCGACCTGGTGCCGCCGGGCCGCGCCCTGCCGGGGGACGCCGACCTCGTGCTGCTGCCAGGCAGCAAGGCCACCCGCTGCGACCTCGAAGCGCTGCACGCGGCGGGCTGGGCGCTCGACATCGCCGCGCACGTGCGCCGCGGCGGCTGGGTGGTGGGCCTCTGCGGCGGCTACCAGATGCTGGGCCGCCGCGTTGCCGATCCCGCCGGCATCGAAGGCCCGCCGGGGGAGACACCCGGTCTGGGTCTGCTCGACGTCGAGACGGTGATGAGCGCGGGCAAGCGCCTCGTCCGGGCAGAGGGCCGCGCCTGCGAAGGCGGCGAGGCGGTCGCGGGCTACGAGATGCACTTGGGGGAGACCACGGGGCCCGATACCGCGCGCCCGCTGATCGATCTCGAACGCGGCCCCGACGGCGCACGCGCACGGGACGGCCGGGTCATGGGCTGCTACCTGCACGGCCTCTTCGCCGCCGACGGCTTTCGCCGCGCCTTCCTCGCCCGGCTGCGCGGGCGGGAGACCGCAGGCATCGCCTACGACGCGCTGGTGGAAGAGACCCTGGATGCGCTCGCCGCCCACCTCGAGGCCCATCTCGACCTCGACCGCCTGCATGAGGTGGCCCGTGCGCGCTGAGCCCCGGCTACGACCCGCCGAGCGCCGTCCCGGCGGCGATGGCGGCCGCGAGCACCGCCACCAGCACGCAGGCCACGGCAAACACCCGCACCGTGCGCCGCAGATCGTCGGCCGTGGCCTCCGCACGGCCGTCGCCGAGCCAGGCTTCGTCGCCCGCCGCCTCGCCCTCGTAGCGGCGGGGGCCCAGCAGGGCGAGGCCCAACGCCCCCGCCATCGCGGCCTCCGGCCAGCCGGCGTTGGGCGAGCTGTGCCGCGGCGCATCCCTCACCATGGTGCGCCACGCCCGCCCCGGCGCGCAGCCCGGCACGAACGCAGCCGCCAGCCCGACGAGCCCGCCCGCGATCCGCGCCGGCACCCAGTTCACCGCATCGTCGAGGCGCGCTGCCGCCCAGCCGAAGGCCCGGTGGCGGGGCGAGCGGTGGCCGATCATGCTGTCCATGGTGTTGATCGCCTTGTAGGCGCAGAGCCCCGGCAGGCCGAGCAGCAGGTACCAGAAGGCGGGCGCCGCCACGCCGTCGGAATAGTTCTCCGCGCCGCTCTCGATCGCCGCCCGCGCGATGGCGTGCTCGTCGAGCGTGCGCACGTCGCGGCCGACGATATGACGCACCGCCTCGCGCGCGGGCTCCGCGCCGGTATCCAGCGCACGTGCCACCCGCGCCATGTGATCGCACATCGTCCGTTGCGCGAGCAGCATCGCGACCAGCGCAAGCTCGGCGAGCCAGCCCCAGGCGAACGCGGCCACATGGTGCGCGACCGCCCAGCCGGCAGCGGCGCTCGCGCCCACCACCAGCACCCCCGCGACCGCGCCGAGGACCACACGCGCGCCCTCGCCCAGGCGTTCCCGGTTGAGGGCACGGTCCAAAAACCCGGTGAGCCAGCCCATCAGGCGGACCGGGTGCGGCAGCCAGCGCGGGTCGCCCACGAGCGCATCCAGCGCCAGCGCCATGAGAAGAATGAACGGCACCGCCTGGCCGATGGGCCAGTCGGGCGCGGCGAAGAGGAGCATCGGCCCACAATGAAAAGGCCACGCAGCCTGGTCAATGGACGGAATGGAGCGGGGCGATGAGCGCGCCCGCGGTGCGCGCGCCTGCGGTGCTTCTCTGCGGCCACGGCAGCCGCGACGACGACGCGGTGGCCGAGTTCGAGCATCTGGCTCGCGTGGTCGCGGCGCGCCTGCCGGAGCGCAGCGTGAGCCACGGCTTCCTCGAATTCGCGCGGCCCACCATCCGCACCACCCTCGCCGCGCTCAAGGACGAGGGAGCGCAGGCCATCGACGCCGTCCCCGGCATGCTCTTCGCCGCAGGCCACGCGAAGAACGACATCCCCTCGGTGCTCAACGACTTCGCCGCCGCCAATCCCGGCGTCGCGGTCCGCTACGGCCGCGACCTCGCCGTCGATCCGCTGCTGCTCCGCGCCGCCGCCGAGCGCATCGAGGCAGCGCAGGCGCCCGGCGACGCGCCGCCGGCAGAGAGCCTCCTCGTCGTGGTCGGGCGCGGCACCTCCGACCCCGACGCCAACAGCAACATCGCCAAGGTCACCCGCATGCTGTGGGAGGGCCTCGGCTTCGGCTGGGCGGAGACCTGCTACAGCGGCGTCACCACGCCGCTCGTGGGCCCCGCGCTGGAGCGGATCGCCGGCTTCGGCTTCCGCCGTATCGTGGTCTTTCCCTACTTTCTCTTCACCGGCGTGCTGGTGCGGCGCATCTACGACGCCGTCGACAAGGCCGCCCGCGCGCACCCCGGCATCGCCTTCCGCAAGGCGGCCTACCTCAACGACCATCCGCTGGTGGTGGACGCCTTCCTCGCGCGCATCGCCGAGATCCCGGAAGGCGACAACCGCATGAACTGCCGGCTCTGCAAGTACCGCGAGCAGATCATCGGCCACGAGGCCGACCTCGGCGCGCCGCAGGTGGGCCACCACCACCACGTCGAGGGCATCGGCACCGACGCCGACCACGCCCACCATCATCACCATCACGGAACGGATGGACATGGCGGCCACCACGACGGCTGACTACCTGCGCGACCCGGAGGGGATCACGCGGCGCTCCTTCGCCATCATCCGGCGGGAGACCGATATCGCCGGCCTGCCGCCGGGCCTCGTGGACGTCGCCTACCGCATGGTGCAGGCGTCCGGCATGACCGACCTGGTGGCGGACCTCGCCTTCTCGCCGGACGTGGCGGCGGAGGCGCGCGCCGCGCTCGCATCCGGCGCCCCCATCCTCGCCGATTGCCAAATGGTGGCCTCCGGCATCTCCCGCCCGAGGCTCGCGGCGGGCAACGCGGTGATCTGCACGCTGGGCGCACCCGGCCTCGCCCGGCGCGCGGCGTCGGCGCAGACCACGCGCTCGGCCGCGGCCATCGACCTCTGGCGGCCGCAGCTCGCCGGCGCGCTCTGCGTCATCGGCAACGCGCCCACCGCGCTCTTCCGCCTGCTGGAGCTGCTGGCGGGCGGCGCGCCCCGGCCGGCCGCGATCGTCGCCACGCCCCCCGGCTTCGTCGGCGCGAGCGAGAGCAAGGCAGCGCTCGTGAACGGCGATCACGGCATTCCCTTCCTCACCCTGCTGGGCCGTCGGGGCGGCAGCGCGGTCGCGGCCGCCGCGGTGAACGCGCTGGCCGCACCACCGGACGCTGAGGGCGCCCCATGAGCGGCTGGCTCACCGTCATCGGCCTCGGCGAAGAGGGGCCGGACGCATTGACACCCGCCGCCCGCGCGCTGATCGAGCAGGCCGAGGTGCTGATCGGCGGCGAGCGCCACCTCGCCATGATCCCGGACGGCCACGCGCAGCGCCTCACTTGGCGCAGCCCGCTCGCGGAGACCATGGACGACATCCGCGCCGCACGCGGCCGGCGCGTCGTCGTGCTCGCCACCGGCGATCCCTTCTGCTTCGGCATCGGCGCGATGCTGCGGCGCACCTTCCCCGAGGACGAGATGCTGACGATCCCGGCGCCGTCCGCCTTCAGCCTCGCCCGCGCGCGCCTCGGCTGGAGCGCGCACGAGGTGGTGGGCGTGACGCTCCACGGCCGCCCGCTGGAGACCATCCGCGCCTACCTCGCGCCGGGCCAGCGCCTCCTCGTCCTCTCCCACGACGGCTCCACGCCCGCGCGGGTCGCGGCGCAACTCACGCAGGTGGGCTACGGCGCGAGCCAGCTCACCGTCCTCGCCCACATGGGCGGCAGCGGCGAAGCCCGCGTGAGCGCGCGCGCCGAGCGCTGGTCCGAGGTGCACGTGCCGGACCTCAACACCATCGCCATCGAGTGCCGCGCCGAGGGCCGGGTGAAGCGCTTCCACGGCGTGCCCGGCCTGCCGGACCGCGCGTTCGAGAACGACGGCCAGCTCACCAAGCGCGAGATCCGGGTGCAGACGCTGAGCGCGCTCGACCCGCGGCCGCACGCCCTGCTCTGGGACGTGGGCGCGGGCGCAGGCTCGGTCGCGATCGAATGGCTCTTGAGCGAGCGCACGTGCAGCGCCATCGCGGTCGAGCGCGATGCGGAGCGCTGCGCCCGGATCGCGCGCAACGCCGCGGCCCTCGGCGTGCCCCGCCTCACGGTGCAGCAGGGCGCGGCGCCGGAGGCGCTGGAGCTCCTGCCGGTGCCGGACGCGGTCTTCATCGGCGGCGGGCTCGCGCTCCCCGGCCTGATCGAGACCTGCTGGGCGCGGCTCGCGCCGGGCGGGGTCCTGGTGGCCAACGCAGTCACCCTCGCCGGCGAGGCCATCCTCGCGGACTGGGGCGCACGCCACGACGGCACGCTGACCCGCCTCGCGGTCTCCCGCGCGCGGCCCGTGGGGAGCCACCTCGCCTGGCGGCCGCTCATGCCCGTGACCCAGCTCGCGCTCATCAAGGGGGAGGCACGGGGCACCCGCGCGCGGATGCCATGAACGGAGGCCTGCTCAGCGGCATCGGCGTCGGCCCCGGCGATCCCGACCTCATCACGCTCAAGGCGCTGAAGGCGTTGCGAGGCGCACAGGTCGTCGCCTACCCCGCGCCGCCGGAGGGCGAGAGTCTCGCCCGCAGCATCGCCGCCCCCCACCTCCCCGGCGGGCAGGAGGAGATCGCCATCCGCATGCCGCTGGAGCCTGCCCGCTTCCCGGCGGCCGAGGTCTACGACGAGGCGGCGGCGACCCTCGGCGCGCGGCTCGACGCGGGCCGCGACGTCGCCGTGCTCTGCGAGGGCGACCCCTTCGTCTACGGCTCCTTCCTCTATCTCTTCGAGCGCCTGGCCCACCGCCACCGGGTCGAGGTGATCCCCGGCGTCTCGTCGCCCATGGCCTGCGCCGCAACCCTCGGCCTGCCTCTCGCCGCCCGCAACGACGTGCTCACGGTGCTCCCGGCGCCGCTCGATGCCCAGCGCCTCGCCGCCCATCTCGCCAACTGCGATGCGGCGGCCATCGTCAAGGTGGGCCGCCACTTCGGGAAGGTGCGGGGCGTGGTGGAGAGCCTCGGCCTGCTGGAGCGCGCGCACTATGTCGAGCGTGCCTCGATGGCGCAGGAGCGGATCCTGCCGCTCGCCGCAGTCGAGCCGCCGGCCCCCTACTTCTCCATGATCATCGTCCACAAGCGGGGCGCGGCATGGCGCTGACCGGCGCCGCTATCGTGATCCTGGCGCGGCGCCAGATGGCGCTGGCGCGGCGCATCCGGGCGGCGCTGCCCGGCGCGGCGGTCCATGGCCCGGCGTCGCTCGACGGCGCCGCCGATATCGCCTACGAGCGCCTCGCGTCCCACCTCCCGGCCCTCTTCCGCGCAGGCACGCCCATCGTCGGCATCTGCGCGTCGGGCATCCTCATCCGCCTGCTCAGCCCCCACCTCGCGGACAAGCACACCGAGCCGCCGGTGATCGCCGTCTCCGAGGACGGGCGAAGCGTCGTGCCCCTGCTGGGCGGCCACCACGGCGCGAACCGCCTCGCCCGCACCATTGCCGACGCCCTCGGCGCCTACGCCGCCATCACCACCGCGGGCGACACGGCGCTGGGATTCGCCCTCGACGCTCCGCCGCCGGGCTGGCGGCTCGGCGAAGGCGCGCGGGTGAAGGAGGTCACCGCCGCCCTGCTCGCAGGCGGGCCGGTGCGCCTCGAGACCGAAGCCGCGTCGGCCGACTGGCTCACCGCAGGCAGCGCGCCGTTCGGGGACGACGGTCAACTCACGGTGCGCATCACCGACAGGCGGCCCGCGCCCGGCGACGACGCGGCCGATGTCACGCTGCATCCTGCGGTCCTCGCCCTCGGCCTCGGCTGCGAGCGCGGCTGCGCGCCCGAAGAGCTGATCGGACTTGCCGAGCGCACTCTGGCGGCAGGCGGGCTCGCACCGGAAGCCGTGGCCTGCGTCGCCTCCCTCGATCTCAAGGCCGACGAGCCGGCGGTGATCGCCGTCGCCGACTGGCTGGGCGTGCCGCTCCGCCTCTTCGACGCCGCGGCGCTGGAGCGCGAGACCCCGCGGCTCACGGCGCCGTCGGACGTGGTGTTCCGTGCCGTGGGCTGCCACGGCGTCGCCGAAGCCGCCGCACTCGCCTGCGCCGGGGCGGACGGCACGCTCGTCATGCCCAAGGTGCGGAGCGGGCGCGGCACCTGCGCTATCGCCCGGGCACCGGCGGTCATCGAGCCCGCACGCTGCGGGCGGGGGCGCGGGCGGGTCACGGTGGTGGGCATCGGCCCCGGCGCGCAGGTCTGGCGAACGCCGGGCGCGGACGCCGCCATCGCGGACGCCACCGACCTCGTCGGCTACGCCCGCTACCTCGACCTGCTGGAGCCGCTGCCACCGGGCTGTGCGCGCCACGCCTTCCCCATCGGCGCGGAGGAGGAACGCTGCCGCGCGGCCCTCGCCCTCGCGGCGGGCAGCCGCCGCGTTGCCCTGGTCTCCTCCGGCGATGCCGGGGTCTACGGCATGGCCTCGCTCCTCTTCGAGCTGCTGGCCGGCGAGGCCGACCATCCCGGCTGGCGCGGCATCGAGCTAGCGGTGGAGCCCGGCATCAGTGCGCTCCAGGCCGCCGCGGCATGTGCCGGCGCGCCCATCGGCCACGATTTCTGTGCGATCTCGCTCTCCGACCTGCTCACGCCCTGGCCCGCGATCGCGCGCCGGCTCCGGGCCGCCGCCGAGGCCGACTTCGTGGTGGCGCTCTACAACCCCGCGTCGGGGCGGCGGCGCACTCAGCTGGCGCAGGCGCGGGCGATCCTCGCCGCCCGCCGCCCGCCCGACTGCCCCGTGGTCGTCGCCCGCAACCTCGGGCGGGACGGCGAGCAGGTCAGCGTCACCACGCTCGACCGCCTGGATACGGACGCAATTGACATGCTCACCGTCATCCTCGTCGGCAGCAGCCAGACCCGGCGCGCGGAGCACGGGGGCCGGGTGTGGCTCTACACCCCGCGCGGCTACGCGCCCGGCGACGTGGCGGAGCCGCGCGCGGCCAAGAGCGCGTGACGGTTCACTTCATCGGCGCCGGCCCCGGTGCTCCGGACCTGATCACCGTGCGCGGGCTCACCCTGCTGCGGCGCTGCCCGGTGGTGCTCTACGCCGGCTCGCTGGTGCCGCCGATGATCCTCGCGGAAGCGCCGGAGGGTGCCCGCATCGTGGATACCGCGCCGCTCGACCTTGACGCGATCATGGCCGAGATCGAGCAGGCGGTGGCCGCCGGCCACGAGGTGGCGCGGCTGCATTCCGGCGACCCCTCCCTCTACGGCGCCATTGCCGAGCAGATGCGCCGCCTCGACCGCCTCGGCATCGCCTACGACGTGACGCCGGGCGTGCCGGCCTATGCCGCGGCAGCGGCAGCGCTCAAACAGGAGCTTACGCTCCCCGGCATCGCCCAGACCGTGATCCTGACGCGGACCGCCGTGCGCGCATCCTCCATGCCGGACGACGAGCGGCTTGAGACGCTCGCCGCAGCCGGCGGCACGCTCGCCATCCACCTCTCCATCAACAACTTGGCAGCCGTGACCCGCACCCTCATCCCGCACCGCGGCGCGGCCTGCCCCACCGTCGTCGCCTACCGCGTGAGCTGGCCGGACGAGCGGATCGTGCGCGGCACCCTCGGCACCATCAGGGACAAGGTGAAGGCGCTCGGCCTCACGCGAACCGCGTTGATCCTCGTCGGCCGCGCGCTCGACGCGCCGGACTTCGACGAGAGCCACCTCTACGACCCCGCCCACCACCACGTGCTGCGCCCGAAGCGTTAGAGCGCGTCCGACGTTGACGGTCGCGCCGAAAGGCGCGCGGAATCGGTCGAGCCGAGATCGTGCGCCGCGTCATCGACCAGGGGCAGACCCCGAAGGCGGTGGCCACCGCCTTC
>LXNI01001401.1_pt1 | contig 21174 bp, 15 predicted proteins | sample 809091 | NCBI WGS metagenome assembly LXNI01 (sample SAMN04870527, study PRJNA318959) | sponge metagenome | biome: 01000161; feature: marine sponge reef; material: water | host: Sarcotragus foetidus | place: Greece: Milos, Mediterranean Sea | collected 2013-05-29 | depth 5-7 m | reverse complement strand
ACCGGCACCCCCCGCCACACCACCCCGATCGAACACGAGAACGCCTACTACAGTCAAACCGTCACAGCCGACCCGGCCGCGACCCACAAAAAACAGTCTCCACTGAACCCGGTGTGATTCATACCTCGGTGAGGCCGCCGTTCTCGTAGTAGTCGATGTGGTGGGATTCGGTGTGCTCGGAAGTGAGGTCGCAGCCGATGCAGCCGCCGTCGCGGATGGCGAGGATGAGGCGTTGGGCGTCGTTGGCGTTGCGTGTGCGGCCCAGCGCGAGCTCGGACCAGTCTGATGTGAACACTGCGGGCAACACGTCGGCGTCGACGGCGTGTTCGGCAACCATCTTGGCCGACAGTGGTGTGCCGTCGTCGAGGCGGGGGTTGGCGAGCCGGTCGTTGACGACGTCGTAGTCGGCGATGATCACCAGGCTGGTGTTACGTCGCCGGGTGCTGGAGGTGCCGGCGATGAGATCGGCGATCGCGTCCGCGGTGAGCTGCGCACGAGTCGGCACAACCCCGGAGCCGTCAGCTTCTGTGCCGCTGTTTGCGTCGTCGTGTTCTGCGGTCGTGCTGTCGGCGGTGTCGGCGCGGCGGCGAAGCGAGCGCACCATGGCCTGCAGGGCGGTGTTGATGTGGCGTCCGGCGAGGAAGTCGAAGGTGCCGTTGAGGTGCCACATGCCGTCATCGCCGAGCTTCATCGAGCCCCACCGCTGGGCATGCTGGTGGGCGAGTTCTGCGTCGAGCGGGCTGAGGTCCTTCGCGGCGGCCTCAGCGTCGAGATCCGCGAACACCTCCAAGCTCTCATACGCGAGCGAATGACGGGCGACGGTGTCGGAGGGATAGACCCGGCACAGCTCGAGAAAGCTCGCTTCGCTGCGGCGGTGCTTCTTGGGGGCCTCGCGGGCGATCACTTTGGCGTGGGCCATGCCGATCTCGCCGGCCTGCATCGCGTCCAATGTGGCTGTCATGCCTTCGGCGGCGAGGGTTTCGGCCAGGCGGGCCTCGCTGCGGGCCTGGGACGCGTTCAGGCGTGTCTGGTCGCGCAGCACATAGGCCGCGGCCTGGGCGCCGTGGCGCGCTGCCATCTCGGCCACCGCCGCCAGATAGCGGCCCTCGACGCGCGCCCGTTCAGCGGCGAGCTCGACCACGAGGTCCTGCAGATCGCCGTATCCCAACGACCCCAGCCCGGCGAGCCCAACAGCATCGCCGTCCCGGCCGGCCCCGTTGCCGCAGCCGGCGCTCCGCAGCGAATCGGCCCCGTCGGCTGCGTCGTCGCGACGCCACACCGACGCCGGATCGGGCCATGCCCCCACGTCGTCGTTCCGCACAGCATCGGGCCCGTCGCCCGTCTCGCAGCCTTCGACAAGGCCGGGAGCCAACTCGCGGATCACGTCGCCGAACATGAGACAAGCATACACACGTACGCAGCCAATTGCAAACACTTGTCCGTACACCGTTCGATGCGCCGCGGGCAGCCGAAGCCACGACCCGAACGCCCAGTCAGCGCAGCGAACGTCAGCGGGAAACAAGAGGCCCCCCACGAGGCCCACCTGCCCGCTCGAGTCCCGAACGCTCGACTGCGCCCCGACCAAATTGGGGTCAGCGACTGCAAGCGTCGTCTGAATGGCGGACGCGCCCAAACAAGCACAGACGCACTCCTGAACCGTCGCGCTAGCCTCAGCGCCCGCAACACAGCGCTGGCACGAACCTCAATTCGAAGATGAGAACGACGCGCCGAATTTGGCGCCTGTCTTCGCACCAACTCCGGCCCGAGTAGCTCAGTGGCAGAGCGGCTCTCTCGTAAAGAGCAGGTCGTGGGTTCAATCCCCACCTCGGGCTCGCCGGCTGCCGCGGCTGACTCGTCGGCGGGTCTCAGCGGGGTGAGTGGCCGAGGCGGATGAACAGACAGCCCAGGGCCAATCGCTGGTTCGCGTTGAAGCGCAGTGCTTCGGCTGCGTCGCCGATGGCGTGGAGCTGCCTCGCGGCCGGCTCGGGCCGGAGGCTGCCGCTGCTGGCTTCGTCGCGGATCTGAGCGGCCAGCACTGCCAGTCCCATCGTGAGCTCGTCGGTTCGCACGCGGCGCAGCTCGCGCCGGTGGCGCTCGTCGAGCGAGCTGCGGCCGACGTTCGTCCCGTACAGCTCGGCCTGCTCATCGGCTGCCGCACGTTCGGCCTCGTGGCGGGTTTCGAGCGGTGCCGCTGCCTGCTCGGTCGCCTCCAGCGCAGCGTCCGCAGCGGCCATCGCCGCGGCCGCGGTGCCGTTCAGCGAACCCCGCAGACCTCGCCAGGTTTCGATCCGGACAGAAGCGTCGTCATCGGAAGCGAGCAGGCGGGCACGATCGATCGAGCCGCCGGCCGCAGCCGCGGCGAAGCTGGCACGGCCAGCCTCGACGCCATCGGCGATGAGGATTGCGTGCAGGTCGGCTTCGCCCAGCGCCTCGAAGTCGACGCGTGCGCAACGCGAGGCCAGCGTCTCCATTGACCGGTTGACCTCCTCGGCGAGCAGCACGAACACCGTCGACGGCGGCGGCTCCTCGACCGACTTGAGCAGGATCGGCGCGCTCTGCGCGGCGCGGTCGACGTCGCTGAGCACGATGACCTTCTGCTCGCCGGACACGGGCGCTGCAGCGGCGGCGCGCACGGCGTCGCGAGCCTGCCCGGCCGTCATGGCTGCGCCGACCCGGTCGAAGACGAGCAGGTCGGGATGCTGCTCGGCGAGCGCAAGGCGGCGCTCACGCTCGGGGGTCGCGCTGCGCGCCGCTAGCAGTTCGCCCGCAAACCGGCAGGCCGCGCTGCGCAGCCCGGCACCCGCGGGACCGACGAACAGGTAGGCCGGAAGCGGCGAGGCAAGCGCTGCCTGCAAGCGGTCAACGGCTGCCGGCTGCCCGACGATGCCCTCCAGCAGGTTCCCGGTCGGCGCCTCGTCGGCTGGCGCTTCATCCAGCGATGATCGGGCACTGGGGACCGGGGGCGGCGCGACCTCAGGGGCGGCTGGGACGTCAGCAGTGAGCGAGGGTTCGGTCCCCGGCTCAGGCTGTGACTTGGATTCGCGCTTGGAATCAGGCCCGGGCTTGGGCACAGATTCGAGCGCAGACTCGGGCTTGGATGCGGGCTCCGGCGATGGTGGTTCGGGAGCGGGCGGTGGCGGAGCGGCAGGCTCGTCTCCGAAGTCGAACAGCGACAGCGGGGCGGGCTCGGCTGCGCGAGGCGGCTCAGACGTGGCCGGCGCCTCGGCTAGGTCTGCAGGGCCAGCCGGTTCGTCTGAACTTTCGGTATCGGATGAGCCGCCGGCTTTCGATGCCACCGCGAACGCCTCAATCCGCCATCGCGGGATGCTCGACAACCGCCGCACGCACCCGCTCGGCCACCTTGCTGACGCTGCCGGCGGCATCCACGCGGACCCAGCGATCAGGCTCTGCGTTGCACAGCTCGCGGTAGCTGCGCCACACCCGCAGCGCAAACTCCAGCGCCTCACCCTCCAGACGGTCGGGCTCGCCGTCGGGCTGTCCCGCCTCGGGATCAGCCGTCGACGCAGACTCCAGCAACGACATCTGCTCGCCGCCGACGCGATCGAGATGGTGCACACGTCGATCCGCGTCGACCAGCGGCACATCGAGCAGCACGACGACGTCGGGCAGGATGATCTCGGGCAGTTCGCTCGACGCGCCCGCCGGTCGGCGGGAGGCGTAGTCGATCAGGTCACGGAGATCGTCGAGGGGCAACCCCCGGCCATAGCCCTGGTACGCCAGAGTCGAGCCATAGGAACGGTCGGTCACCACGTCTCGGCCCGCTTCGAGTGCTGGCGCAACCACCGTGGCGATGTGCTGGGATCGATCAGCGGCAAACAGCAGCGCTTCGGTGCGCGCTGCGGGCGCATTCTCTGACGGTGAATGCAACAGCACCTCACGCAGCGAAGCGCCGAGCGGCGTCCCGCCTGGCTCACGGGTGGCGACGGCATCGAGGTGGGTTGCCAGCATCTCTGCCTGGGTCGACTTGCCGCTGCCGTCGAAGCCCTCCAGCGCGATGTAGCGGCCTCGGGCACTCATGCGCTGTCCCCGGCGCTGCCTGCGGCCTGCGGCGCCCTGCGCCCCTCGCCACGTCGGCTGCGCAGGGAGATCCCAGCCAGGACGCCCGCCATCAGGATCAGCAGAGCTCCCAGCCACAGGGCACCTCGCACGCCGGGAAGTGCCAGCACTGAGCCGCCGATGGAGATCTCGTTGTTGAACACGACGTCAAAGAGCCACTGGAAGCCGTCCGACAAGAACCCGCCGGCCGCCATGGAGATCAGCAGGCAGAACCGCACCAGCGTGTACATGGCCGCGAAGACCCGCCCACGCAGCACCTCCTCCACGTTCTCGTGCAGCAGCGTCAGCCCGGTGACATACACCGACCCCGCAGCCAGCCCCAGCAGCAGGACCCCCCCGAGCACCAACAGCGTGACGGACGCCGAAGCGGCAAACAGCAGCGACGCACCGGCGAGGAACACCGAGAACACAAAGAGGCGGGCACGCCCTTCCGCAGCCAAGGCGGATTGGCGGCCGAGATAGTTCGCGGCGCTCTGCAGCAGCGTCACCAGCGCCACCCCGCCGCCCACGCCGAGGCCCATCGCCACCAGGATCGAGCTGAAGCCGGCACTGCCGGCGCCGAGCACCTCGTCGTTGTAGACCGCGCCGAGCGGCACCAGCATCCCGCCGCCGATCATGCCGGTGCCCAGGCCCACGAGCACGGCGCGGACTTGCGGGTTGAGGGCGATGAAATCCCAGCCTTCGCGCAGCTCGCGGAAGCCTTGGCGCCAGTCGATGCGGCGGCCGGTGTCGCGCTTGCGATGCGCGGCGGTGATGTGCGACGAGAGCGGCAGTGTCGCGATGATTGCTGCAGCGATCAAGAACGTCGCCGAGTCGAGGACCAGCGACATTTCCACCTGGCCGATGTCGGTCCAGCCGATCAGCTCGCCCAGCTTCGCCATGGCGGCAAAGGCGGCAGCGCCCAGCGGGAACGTGCCGTAAGCGGCCACCAGGCCCAGCGAGTTGGCGGCGGTGAGGTGCCGGGCGGGCACGATGTTGGGGACGATCGCCTCCTTGGCCGGGCTCCACAGCGAGGTGGCCAGTTCCAGGGCGAGCGATGCCAGCACCAGCAGCCACACCCGGTCGATGAACGGGATCGTCAGCAGCACGCTGGCCCGCGCGATGTCGCAGATGACCAGCAGCCGCTTGCGGTTGAAGCGGTCCACGATGATGCCGCCCGCCGACGCCAAGAAGAAACCCGGCAGCACCCGTGCCGTCACCACCAATGCGATGGCCGAACCCGGCTGGTCGCCGCCGATGCGCCGCGCCACCTCGATGGTGGCAAGCAGCCCGATCCAGTCGCCGAACGAGCTGACGACCTGCGCCACCCACAGGCGCAGGAATCCCGGCGCTGCGAACAATCCGGGCCGCGGAGCCTTGTCGTCGCCTCCATTGCCGGTCCCGGCGTCAACATCGGACGCGTCCGAGCCGTCGAACGAGGGGTCAGAGCTATCCGAACTCATGGCACTCAGCAGGCTAGGAGGCTGAGTGTCTGACTCTTTCCCGGGTTACTTCTTCGCAGGCGATTGCTTGGCGGCTCGCTTCTTCGCCGACGCCTTCTTCTTGGCCGCAGTCTTCTTGGCCCCGGTCTTGCGGGCCACAGACTTCTTGCGCGTCGGCGACTTCTTGGCTGCCCGCTTCTTGGCCGGTCCCCTCGCACGTCGCATGGCCAGCAGCTCCGCCGCTCGCTCGACGGTCAGCGTCTCGGCGTCGTCACCCTGGCGCAGCGAGGCGTTGTACTCACCGTCGGTCACGTACGGCCCGAAACGGCCGTCCCTGAGCACCATCGGCTTGCCGCTGTCGGGGTCGGTGCCGATCTCACGACCCGTAGTCGCCGCTTGCTGGCCGCGCCGGCGCCGGGGCTGAGCCAGCAGCGCCAGCGCTTCTTCCAGGGTCAGCGTGAAGAGCTGCGCTTCGGACTCGAGGCTGCGGTTCTCGTCTTTGGCCTCGCCCACCGCTGCCTTCGTCAGGTATGGACCGAACCGCCCGTTGCGAACCGTGATCTCCGCCCCGTCCGCGGGATCGACTCCCACCGTCCGCGGCAGCGAGAGCAGCTGCAGGGCGTCGTCGAGCGTGATCGTCTCGGGTGTGTGATGGCTCAGCAGCGATGCCGTGCGGGGGCGCTCGTCGACCTCGTCGGGTCGCCCCACCGAGACGTAGGGGCCGAACCGGCCAGGCCGCACGATGATGTCGAGGCCGGTGTCGGCGTCGGTGCCCAGCACCCGCTCGGTGGGTTCGTCGAGCAGCGCAAGTGCTCGTTCGATCGTCAGCTCGTCGGGCGCAAGGTCGTCGGGCAGCGGCCGGGTGGCGTCGCCGCGTCGAAGGTACGGGCCGAATCGGCCCACCCGGGCGACCACCGGCTCACCCTCGTCGTCGATGCCGATGGGAATGCTGTTGATCTGCGCCGCGTCGATGTCTGCGAGCCGGTCGTCGGAAACGAGGTAGCGCAAGCCGCCCGCCGCCTCGGACGTGGGCGCTTGCTTGTCGCCGAAGTAGAACTCCGTCAGCCAAGGCTCAGCATCGCGCTCTCCGCTCGCGATCTCGTCGAGGTCTTCCTCCATGCGGGCGGTCAGCGCATAGTCGACCAGGCGATCGAAGTGCCGCTCCATCAGGCCCACCGTGGCGAACGCCGTGAACGCCGGCACCAGCGAGGAGCCCTTCTTCCACACGTAGCCGCGCGCTTGGATGGTCTCGATGATGCTGGCGTAGGTGCTCGGGCGGCCGACGCCGAGTTCTTCGAGCCGCCGCACCAGCGACGCCTCGGTGAAGCGGGCTGGCGGGCTCGTGTTGTGGGAAGCGGGCTCGAGCGCCACCGCGGTCGCCGAATCGCCGGCGTCGATGTCGGGCAGGATGCGCTCGGGCTCTTCGTCGGCGGCGACTGGGGGCGGCGCGTACACCAGCCGGAATCCGGGACTGCGCACCACCGTGCCTGCGGCGGACAGCTCGACGCTGTGGCGGCCCGGCTCGGCCCCGTTGGCCGGCGCGAGGCCACGAGCCAGGTCGCACACGGCAGTGCCCGCCAGCTTGATGGTGACCGTCTCGCCGGTGGCGTCGATCATCTGGCTGGCGACGGTGCGCTGCCACACCAAGTCGTAGAGGCGCGACGCATCGCCCCCCAGGTCGTCGACGCCACCGGGCGCGGGCCAGCTATCGCCGGCGGGGCGGATCGCCTCGTGCGCTTCCTGGGCGTTCTTGACCTTGCGGGTGTAGATGCGGGGCTTTTCGGGGAGGTTGTCCTTCCCGTAGCGGCCGGCGACGATGCGCCGCGCCGCGTCGAGTGCCTGAGCCGACAGCGTGGTGCTGTCGGTGCGCATGTAGGTGATGCGGCCGTTCTCATACAGCCGCTGGGCGGCTGCCATGGTGCGTGAGGCCGAGAAGCCCAGCCGCGCACCAGCAGCCTGCTGCAAGGTGGAGGTGATGAACGGTGCCGGCGGTCGGCGCCGGTACGGCTTGGACTCGCGTGAGGTCACGGTGAACGGCGCCCCGGTGAGAGCGTCAGCAAGCGACGCCGCAGCGCCCGCGTCAAGCACAGCGATGTCACCCGAGCGCAGCTCGCCTTGCTGGTTGAAGTCACGGCCGGTCGCGACGCGTCGCTCGTTCAACGACACCAGCGACGCGTCGAACTGTTCCGCCGGGCGAGTCGCATCAGGCGCCGCACCGCTGCCCGCGCCGGCACCCGCGCCACCGGCCGCCGCGCCCGACCCAGTGTCAAGCGTCGCAGTGATGCTCCAGTACTCAGCAGCCCGAAATGCCATGCGCTCGCGCTCGCGCTCCACGATGAGGCGGTTGGCCACGCTCTGCACCCGCCCCGCCGACAGCCGAGGCGCCACCTTGCGCCATAGCACCGGCGAGACCTCATAGCCGTAGAGACGGTCAAAGATGCGCCGAGCCTCCTGCGCATCAACCAGCCGCCGGTCGAGGTCACGCGGGTTGTCGATGGCCGCGCGGATGGCGGCGGCGGTGATCTCGTGGAACACCATGCGGCGCACTGGGATCTGCGGGTTCAGCACCTCGAGCAGGTGCCAAGCGATGGCTTCGCCCTCGCGGTCCTCATCGGTGGCGAGATACAGCTCGTCGGCGTCGCGCAGCAGCGACTTCAACCGCCGCACCTGATCACGCGCCGTCACCACGTAGACCGGCTTGAAGCCGTCGTCGGGGTTGACGCCCAGCGTCGCCCACGACTCGGACTTGTAGGCGGCAGGCACCTCGGAGGCATTGCGAGGCAAGTCCCGGATGTGGCCCACCGAAGACTCCACCACGTACTCGTCGCCCAAGAAGCGCGAGATCGTGCGCGCCTTCGCGGGCGACTCGACGATGACGAGAGAAGTGGCCATAGAGATCAGGGGTAAGCAGCGCCCGCACCGCAGTGCCGACGGTTGCGGCGCCGACGCAGACAGCGCCGGACGGTAGCGCAACTGTTCAGCGAAACGACGGTGAGGCCTCTCTACGCGGTCTCGTGCCGGGTGCCCAGGCGGTGCAGTCCGACCGCAACAAGGGCTGCCACGAAGGCAGCGATCACAGCCACCACGAGGTCCGACGCGAGCGGTGCGCCAAGCTCCGCGTTCCCGAAACCACCCGAATCTGCGTCACCGACCGGCCACGGCCAAAGCACCCGCAACGAGCCAGCCATCAGCCCCATCAGCACAGCGATCATCACATCCCGCCATCGATCCAGCAACCGCGCCAACAGCCGCGAGAACAATCCCAGCCCAATCACCGCACCCAGCCCAAACAAGGCAACGGTGCCGAAGTCCCGCTCAGACACGGCCTCGGTGATCGGGTCATACAGCCCCAGCAGCAACAGCACAAAGGCACCCGAAATCCCAGGCAGGATCATGGCGCAAATCGCCAGCGCACCAGCGCCGACAATCACCAAGCCAGCCGGATCCGAAACGCTGCCAGCACGAACCCCCAGCAAGAGGAAAACAGCAATCGCAACCACAACAGACACGGCCACAAGCCCGACCCGCCACTGTCCCACCTGCATCCGGGTGGTCACCACGGTCAGAGCAACAAGACCAAAGAACGCCGCAGAAAGCCCGACAGGCTGCTCATCAATCAACCACCGAACCACCTCAACAAGCCCAACAATGGCAACGCCGATGCCCACCCCCAGCGGAACAAGAAACCCCCACTCAGCCCGCCGGATCAAGCCAAGCGCATGGCGCACCCGCCCCCGCAGCAGCAGTCCCGCAGCCGAGCTCAGATGTGCAACCTGCCCCACCAGCCGGTCATAGATCCCCAGCAACAGCGCCAAGGTGCCACCCGAAACCCCCGGCACCACATCGGCAGCCCCCATAGCCAAGCCCCGAGCAAAGTCCGAGAGCACCCGCCGCAGCACCCAGCCGAACCTAGAGCATCATCCGAGAGCCGCAGATGCCACAGCGGAGGAGGCGGCAGGGAACTCTGCGACGTTGCGACCTGCTGGATCGCGGGAGCAGAGGGCCCTGCCGCCTCCGCAGCGGGCGCAACCGGGCAAACGGACAAACGCGGAAAGTCCCCGGGCAAGAACCCGGGGACCCCCGCTGACAGCAGAAAAGGAAGGGCCAGACAACTCAGCCCATGGCCGAGTGTCAGCCGCTCGAAACCACGTCGTCCAGCGCCATTCCAGGACCCCCATGCTCAGAAACATCAAGGCCCACCATCTCCTCCTCCGCCGACACCCGCAGCCCGATAGTGGCCTTTAGGACCCCGAACAGGATCACCGAGGTAACGATCACCCAGACGGCCACGATCACCACCATCAGGAACTGCACAACGAGCTGCTCGATGCCGCCGCCGTAGAACAGGCCGGCGTTCTCGCGGCCCAGGAAGGCATCGTCGTAGCGGGCGAACAGGCCGATGGCGAGCGTCCCCCACATGCCTGCTGCGCCGTGAACGGCGAAGGCACCGACGGGATCGTCGATCTTCAGCTTGCGGTCGACGAAGCCGACGACCAGCACCACGATGAGGCCCGCGATGAATCCGGTGACGATGGCGCCCCAGGGTGTCATCGTGCCGCAGCCAGCGGTGATGCCGACCAGGCCGGCCAGTGCGCCGTTGCCGGCCATCGGCACGTCGGGACGGCCGCTGCGCAGCCAGTTCAGCGCTGTGGCGCCGATGACGCCGGCGCACGCAGCCAGCACGGTGTTGAGCGCCACGAACATCACGTATTCGTCGGCGGCGAGCTCCGAGCCGGGGTTGAACCCGAACCAGCCGAACCACAGGATGAACACGCCCAAGATGGCGAGCGTCACGTTGTGGCCTGGAATGTTGCGCGACGTCCCGTCGGGGCCGTACTTGCCGAGGCGCGGTCCGAGCATCCATGCACCGACGAGGGCCATCCAGCCGCCCACGCTGTGGACGATGGTGGAGCCGGCGAAGTCGCTGTAGACGGCGTCGCCGATGGAGATGTTGGCAATGAGGCCGCCGCCCCAGGTCCAGTGCACGACGATCGGGTAGATGATCGCCGTGGTCACGAGGCTGAAGATGAGGTAAGTGCTGAACTTCGTGCGCTCGGCCATGGCGCCCGAGGCGATGGTGACCGCTGTGGCCGCAAATACGGCCTGGAAGAAGAAGTCGGTCGAGCCCGACAGGCCTTCGGAGATGTCGAACAGGTCGACGCCCGACAGTGCGAACGAGCCCCAGCCGAATGCGCTGTTGCCGTCACCGCCGTAGGCGAGGCCGTAGCCGACTAGGAAGAACGCCAGGATGCCGATGGACGCATCGGCCAGGTTCTTGGCCATGATGTTGGCCACGTTCTTCGAGCGGGTCAGGCCCGACTCGAGCATGGCGAAACCGGCCTGCATCAAGAAGACGAGCACGCCGGCGATGAACACCCACAGGTTGTCCATGACTGCCTGCACCATCTCGGCGGACAGCGATTCGTCCTGCGCGCCGGCTGGACCGGCGAACAGGAACAGGCCGCCGACGGCGCCCGCGACGATGACGAAGAGTTTGCGTTTCATGGCGAATCTCCTAGGACTCGACTCCCGATGTATGGCTGACGGGGCGAACCTAGAAACGGCGTGTTGCGCGGGAGTCACCTCGACATGACCGCTCGATGCACAGCGCGGGTCGGCGCTGTTGCCGAAGTGTTTCCGCAGCGTTGCGAGCGCCGGTGTGGCAGCCGGCTCAGCTGCTCGCGGGGTACCGCAGCTTGGGCCCCGCTTCGGCCCAGTCCATGTGATCGCGGATGTACTCGTTGGACGGATCTCGGGACGGCGAGTAGTCCCAGCCCTGCGGTGCTGCTGCGTGGACTATTCGGCGGGACCGTTGGGAGGCGATGACGTGGGCGCGAATTGCTTCTGAGTCCCAGCGCTCTTTCACCTCTGTCGCGAACGCTGCTGACATGTCTGCCAGATCAGCTGAGCCGGCCAGGTTTCGGTGCTCGGATGGATCGGCGTTGAGGTCATAGAGCTGGGGAGGGTCGGTGTCGCAGTGGATGTACTTGTATTGGCCCCGGCGGATCATGAAGATGGGATGGGAGGTCAGCTCGCCCGTGTACTCGCCGACGGTTTCATCTACCGGGTCGGCGGCGCCGGTGGCTGCGGGCCACAGGCTGCGCCCTTCGAGCGGAGTGCCGAGTTCGACGGGCGGGCCTCCCGCAATGTCCAGCAGCGTCGGCGCCAGGTCTGTCAGGGAGCACACGCTTCCGACCGTGCCCGGAGCGATGTCGGGCCCTGCCATCACCAGCGGGACGCGGGCGGAACGCTCGAAGAACGACATCTTGAACCAGGCGCCCCGGTCGCCGAGCATGTCGCCGTGATCGCTGGTCGCGATGACCACGGTGTCGTCGGCATGGCCGGTCTCGTCCAGCACGGCCAGCAGCTCGCCCAGCCACCAGTCGAAGTAACTCGTGTTGGCGTAGTACGCATGGCGGGCGTTGCGGCATTGCTCGTCAGTCCATCCGACGGTGTCTGCCTCGATGCCCGCTCGGATGCGCACGGTGTGAGGGTCCAGCTCGGCGGGCATCGGCCCGGGCAGGTCGATCTCGTCGTGGTCGTAGAGGTTCCACCACTCGGGGCGCGCCACGTAAGGGTCGTGAGGGTGGATGAAGGCCACCGCCAGGAAGAACGGGCGATCGTCGGGTTCGCGTGCCAGGTCGTACAGGCAGCGGCGGGTGGCGAAGCCCACCTCGTCGTCGTAGTCGATCTGGTAGGTGGCGAGTGCCTGGCCGGCCCCAGAGAGGCTGTCCATGTTGTGGTACCACTTGCCGATCCGCTCGCCGGCGGCATCCCAGTTGGGCGTCCACGCAAAGTTGGCCGGGTAGATGTCGGTGGTGAGGCGCCGGCTGAAGCCGTGCAGCTGATCGGGGCCGACGAAGTGCATCTTTCCCGACAGCACCGTGCGGTAGCCCGCGAGGTTCAGCCAGTGGGCGATGGTGGGTGCGGCTGCGCTCCACTCCGCGGCGTTGTCCCATGCGCCGATCTGCGACGGGAGGCGGCCGGTCATCATCGAGTACCGCGACGGCGCGCACAGCGGCGAGGGGCAGTACGCCGCGTCGAACCGGACGCCCCGCTCGGCGATCGAGTCCATCGACGGTGTCTGGACGAGCGGGTGGCCGTAGGTGCCGGTGAAGTGCGGCGCGAGCTCATCCGCCATCACCAGCACGATGTTGGGAGCGGGCATCGAACCGCACAGTAGGGCCGCCGGAGACCGGCCAGAACCGGGGTCGAACCCGAGTCGATTCCGGGCTGAATTTGGGCCGAAACCGGCACTGGACGGCCCGCTCGCACCCGGCAGCCAGTACCGCGCACATATGCGCGGTACTGGCATTTTTCGGGCGTGCTAACGTTTGTAAAACCGTCTAGATGGCCTGTTTTACCGGGAACGTCCGGGGGTCGCTCCCACAGCAGGCCGACTGCCCTCGGTGAGGGCTGCCGGCAGATACCGGCGACAGGCGGAGGACACAAACCGGGGGTGCCCATGTCCGAAGTATCCAAGTCCGGCGAACGAGCTCGCCGGTCACAAGTGCGCCGGAATCGGCGGCTCAGCAGTGGGAAGCTGGTCCTAGCGCTCGTTGCAGCGCTCGGGCTGTTCGCTGCAGCCTGCACCGGCGGCGACGATGACGGCCTCGGGTCGCAGAGCACGATCACGCTGGCCGCGAACCCGTGGAACGGCTCGGCCCTGAACGTGGCCGTCGCCGCGCAGCTGCTCGAGAGCGAACTCGGCTACGAGGTCGAGATCGTGGACATTGACGAGAACGCCCAGTGGGCGGCCATCAACACCAGCGAGATCAGTGCCTCGCTCGAGGTCTGGCCGTCAGGCCACGCGCAGAACGTGATCGACTTCATCGAGAACGAAGACGCCAACGTGGACAACGCCGGCCTACTCGGCCCAGTCGGCAAGATCGGCTGGTTCACGCCGACCTACATGATCGAGCGCCATCCGGAGCTGGCGACATGGGAGGGCTTCGCCGACCCGGCGCTGGCCGGCCTGTACGCCACCGCGGAGACCGGCGACCTGGGACAGTTCCTGGGCGGCGATCCAAGCTTCGTCCAGTACGACGAGGACATCATCAACAACCTGGGCCTGCCGATGCAGGTGGTGTATGCCGGGTCCGAGGCTGCGATCTTGGCAGCCGTGGACTCCGCGTACAGCCGGGAGGAGCCGATCCTGGTTTACCTGTGGACGCCCCACTCGGCGTTCAACAGCTACGACCTCACCAACGTGCTGCTGCCTGACTACAGCGACGATTGCTACGCCACGGCAGATGCCGGCGGTGTCGACTGCGACTATCCCGCCGACGTCCTGTTCAAGATCATCGATGCGAGCCTCGCCGACAACGCCCCCGCAGCTGATGCGTTCCTGCGGGCCATGAACTACGACAGCGCTGACCAGATCGCGATGCTTGCCGCCGTCGAAGGCGAAGGCATGTCGGTCGACGATGCCGCTGCACAGTGGATCGCAGACAACGAGGCAACTTGGAGCGCTTGGCTCGAGTAGCCCGTCAGCGCTCAGATTGCAGCACGACGCTGACCCGTCGGCGTCGGCCCACCAGAGGCTGAACCGCAAGGCGAGGCCGTGGCCGGCACCGGCGGGGCTCGTCCCGCATGTCCGCAGACGCTGTCTCGCAGGTGACCTGGTGACCGAACCCGTGTACGACTTCATCATCATCGGCGGCGGATCGGCTGGCTGCGCGCTTGCCAATCGGCTGAGCGCGGATCGGGCGAACAAGGTGCTGGTGCTCGAGGCCGGTCGCCGGGACTACCGCTGGGACGTGCTCATCCACATGCCTGCCGCGCTGGCGATGCCCATCGGCAACCGGTTCTACGACTGGCAGTACGAGACTGAACCCGAGCCGCACATGGGAGGCCGGCGGGTGTACCACGCCCGTGGCAAGGTGCTCGGCGGCTCCAGTTCCATCAACGGCATGATCTTCCAGCGGGGCAATCCTGCCGACTACGACAAGTGGGCCAGCCGGCCGGGCATGGCGTGCTGGGACTACCGACACTGCCTGCCGTACTTCAAGCGGATGGAGACATGCCTGGCGGGCCCCGATTCCTGGCGCGGCGGCGACGGACCGCTGGTGCTCGAGCGGGGTCCGGCACGCAGCCCGCTGTTCGAGGCGTTCTTCGACGCCGTGCAGCAGGCCGGCTACGAGCTGACCGACGACGTGAACGGCTTTCGCCAGGAGGGCTTCGCAGCGTTCGACCGCAACATCCACCGTGGCCGGCGCCTGTCCGCCTCGCGGGCATACCTGCACCCCGTGATGGATCGCCCCAACCTGACGCTTCGCACCGGAGCAATGATCGGCCGGGTCCTGTTCGAGGGCAACCGGGCGACGGGCGTGGCATACCAGCAGCGCGGCCGCAGGCGGGTCGCCCGAGCGGGCCACGTGATCCTGTGTGCGGGCGCCTTCGGCTCGGCGCAGCTGCTGCAGCTGTCGGGCATCGGCTCGGAGTCTTTGCTCAGTGAGCACGGCATCGAGGTCGTCTCACCCCTCGAGGGCGTCGGCGAGAACCTGCAGGACCATCTGGAGGTCTACATCCAGTACGCCTCGAGGCTGCCGGTCTCGATGCAGCCCCATCTGCAGCGCTGGCGCCATCCGTGGATCGGCTTGCAATGGCTGACGCGGCGAGGGCCGGGGGCGACGAATCACTTCGAGGCGGGCGGCTTCGTGCGGAGCAACACCGACGAGGCCTATCCCAACCTGATGTTCCATTTCTTGCCTCTGGCCGTGCGCTATGACGGCTCGGCCCCCGCCAGCAAGCACGGCTACCAGGTGCATGTCGGGCCGATGTACTCCGACGCCCGCGGCTGGGTGCGCATCAGGTCCCGGGACCCCACAGCCAAGCCGGCGATCCGGTTCAACTACCTCTCCACCGCCCAGGATCGACGCGAGTGGGTCGAGACGGTGCGGGTCACGCGCCACATCATGAACCAGCCTGCCTTCGAGGTCTACAACGACGGCGAGCTGTCGCCCGGCCCCGCCACCGAGTCCGACGACGAGATCATGGAGTGGGTGGCACGTGACGCCGAGACGGCGTTGCATCCCGCCGGCACCGCACGGCTCGGCACCGACCCCGATGCGGTTACCGATCCGGCGACCATGGGGGTGCTGGGCACGTCAGGTCTCAGCGTTGTCGACGCCTCGGTGATGCCGAACGTGACGAACGGCAACATCTATGCGCCGGTCATGATGATCGCCGAGAAGGCCGCCGACCTGCTGCTCGGAAATGAGCCGCTCGCGCCGCTGCACGTGCCGGTCTACGGGCGGGCGTGCGGCGGGTCTGCGGCGGCCCCGCCGATGTCGCGACCCCCATCGTGATCGGAAATCATCGCGGACACGAGGTCGAGCACCTCGTGGCGCTCGGCCTTGGTCGGAGGTGCGAGGCCGAAGAGGTCGATGAGCCAGAGCCCGTCGCCCACGATGCGTGCGAGCAGGCCGGCGGTCTCAGCCAGCTTGTCGTCATGCATGAGGCGTTCCTGCCAGCGCTCGAACGTCGCCCGGGTGTTCGCGAGCAGTTCGTCGTCAAGCGCCGCAGCCGCGAGGATCGACGCCGAGGTGTCGTCGGCTGCCTTGTAGGGCTCGCGCACGTAGTCGAGGTAGGCGAGCGCGAACGTGCCGCAGGCGGCGGGATCCGCAGCACGGAACTGCGCTTCACGGATGTCCAGCTCGTCGTCGAGGACGGCGAGCGTCTCGTCGAGCAGACCCGCCATGAGGGCGTCCTTGGAGCCGAAGTGGTAGAGAAATCCGCCTTTGCTGACGCCCGCAGCGGTCGCCACGCGATCGAGCGTCAGGTTGGCGGCGCCGTCAGTGCGGATGACCTCGATGGCCGCTTGCAGGATGCGCTCGCGGGTCTGCACGGCCCGATCCTGCACTGGGCCCGATCTCGACGCGGTGCTGTCCGCGGCGGGCGGCGGCACGTCACTGTCGCTGGGTGTCTCATCGGAGGGGCGAGATCGTGCCACAGTCAGCACAGCGTATCGACACGCCAAACCCGTCCAATTAGACGGTAACGCTGCGAGCGGAGGCAATGGGGGCAACCATGGAGCCGATCGTCACGGTCAGCGGTCTGTGGAAGATCTTCGGCAAGAAGGTCGACGCCGCCCGTGAGCTCGCGTCCGGAGGTGCCGACCGGGAGCAGATCCAGGCCGAGACCGGCTGTCTGGTGGCGGTGCACGACGTCACCTTCGACGTGCAGGCGGGCGAGACGTTCGTGGTGATGGGCCTGTCAGGTTCGGGCAAGTCGACGCTGGTGCGCTGCGTGTCGCGCCTCATCGAGCCCACCTCCGGCGACATTGACGTGTGCGGGACCGTCTTGGCTGACGCCAGCGATGCAGCATTGCGCGAGCTTCGACGCAGCAAGATGGCGATGGTCTTCCAGCACTTCGGCCTGTTTCCGCACCGGCGCGTCGTCGACAACGTGGCGTACGGGCTCGAAGTGCAGGGCGTCGGGCGTGAGGAGCGCCATGAGCGCGCCCGTGAAGTACTTACGACCGTGGGCCTCGACGGCTGGGCCGACCACTACCCCCAGCAGCTCAGCGGCGGCATGCAGCAGCGTGTCGGGCTGGCGCGGGCGCTTGCCGTCGAGCCTGAGGTGCTGTTCTTCGACGAGCCGTTCTCGGCGCTCGACCCGCTCATCCGCCGAGACATGCAGGACGAGCTGGTGGCCCTGCAGCTCGAGCTGCAGCGCACAATCGTGTTCATCACCCACGATTTCGCCGAGGCGCTGCGGCTCGCAGACCGGATCGCCATCATGCGGGACGGGGCGTTCACCCAGGTCGGCACGCCGCTCGAGATCCTGACTCAGCCCGCCGACGACTACGTGCGTGCGTTCACCCAGGATGCGCCGATCGCGAAGGTGCTCCCCGCGTGCTCGTTGATGCAGCCGCTCGGCGACGTCGCCATCGACGACGGCTGGCCCCGCACAACCGAGACCGCCACGCTCGAGTCTGCGCTGCCATTCCTGCTGTCATCCCACCGCCCGGTCGTGGTCTGCAACGCCGAGGGCGATCCCCTGGGTCTGCTGCACCCAGACGACGTGGCAGCGGTGCTGGAGCAGAACCTGCGATGAGCCAGAACCTGCCAGCCACCACAGCTCCGGCACCGCCATCGAACACAGGGCTGGAGCAGAACCTGCGATGAGCCAGACCATCGAGGCTGGGTCGCCTGTGGGCACGGGCGCGCCGACGGCCCGGCGGCGGTCGCCGGTTGCCGTGGTGCTGGCGACGGCTGCGGCCGCGCTCGTGATCGTCGGGTTCGCCGCATCGGTCGGCGCCTTCCCCGAGTCGTGGAACCTCGGGCTAGCCGACCCGATCGACCGCGCCCGGCGTTGGCTCATCAACAATCAGACCTCGCACTGGCTGTACACGGTGCTGCTGAACCCGATCACCGATCTGGCCGACGCCGGTATCCGCCAGCTCGAGACGATCCTGCGGTGGTTCCCGTGGTACGTGTACCCGGTCGTCTGCGGCCTCGGGCTGTGGCGGGTGCGCGGCCGCGTGGCAGGGGCGCTCGGCTTCTGCGGCGTCGTGATCATCGGCATGACCGACCTGTGGCAGCAGGGATTCGCCACGCTCGCGCTGATGGGGGTCGCAGTGTTTCTGTCGCTGCTGGCCGGCATCCCCCTCGGCATCGCCGCATGGCGCAACGACCGGGTCGCCGGCGTGCTGCGTCCCACGCTCGACGCCATGCAGACCATGCCCGGTTTCGTCTACCTCATCCCGTTCGTGCTGCTGTTCGGCATCGGTTGGGTGCCGGCGCTGATCGCAACAGTCATCTTCGCCTTGCCCCCAGTGGTGCGGCTCACCGACGTCGGTCTGCGCAACGTGCCCGACCCGATGGTGGAGGCCTCGGAGATGTTCGGCGCCACCGACCGCCAGACGCTGCGGCTGGTACGTATTCCGGCTGCTCGACCGGCGATCCTCGCCGGCGCCAACCAGACGACGATGCTGGCCATGAGCATGGTGGTGATCGCCGCGTTCATCGGCTCGGGAGGTCTGGGCCAGGACGTGCTGCGGGCCATGCGGGACATCGACGTCGGCGAGGCCTCTGAGGCCGGCATCGCCATCGTCATCATGGCGATCATCCTGGATCGCTTCACGCGGGGCATTGCGACACTGGGCGAGCGGGGCCGCGGGGACACACAGAACGTTCATGGCGACGGCGCCCTGCGTGCCGCAGACCTAGCGGCGATCCGCTGGATCGGTGCCGTCACGGCGCTGGTGGCGCTGGTTGGCGGCATTGCGGGTCACAACACGTTTCCCGGATGGCTGCAGTGGCACTACGCGCCATATGTCAACGACATCACGGCGTGGGCCCGCGACAACCTCTATGACATCGGTTCATCGGGCATCGGCACCGGTCCGCTCAGCGATTTCATCACCGTGTACATGGTGACGCCGCTGCGGGAGCTGCTCTCGTCGGGCATTCCCTGGCCGGCCATGATTGGGCTCGGCGTGCTGGGGGGCCTGGTGGCTCGCGGCGTCGCGCTCGGGCTCGGCATCGGCATCGCCCTGTTCGGAATCGGGTGGCTCGGCATGTGGGAGCTGTCGATGGACACGCTCGCCCAGACGCTGGTGGCCGTGGCGGTCACGCTGGTGATCGCGGTGCCCTTGGGAATCCAGGCCTCCCACAGCGACCGCTTCCAGCGGTTGATGGACCCGGTGCTCGACTTCATGCAGACGATTCCCAGCTTTGTGCTGCTGGTGCCAGTGATCACGCTGTTTCACGTGGGGCGCATTCCGGGCATCATCGCCTCGGTGGTCTACGCGCTGCCCGCTGCAGTGCACTACACCGATCTGGGGCTTCGCCGGGTGCCCGCCGAGGTGCACGAGGCCGCCACGAGCTTCGGCGCGACCCGCAGCCAGCGCCTGCGGCGGGTGGAGCTGCCGCTCGCCGCCCCCGAGCTGATGGTGGCGATCAACCAGGTGATCATGCTCGTGCTGGCGATGGTGGTGATCGCCGGGCTGGTCGGCGGCGGCGGCCTCGGCTTGGAGACAGTGAACGCGCTGCGCCGAAGCGACGCGGTCGGCCGGGGCTTCGAGGCAGGCATTGCCATCGTCCTGCTGGCAGGGATCCTCGACCGCCTCACCCGCGGCGTTGCCGACCGCCTTCGCCCGCCGGCTGCCGCCTGACCCCAGCGTCTCGGCGGCGAAATCGCGACGAAGACCGCTGCGAGCTGTTCACCGATGTGGTCACAAATCGATTTGTTTCGAGACTACATCGCTGTCTAGTGTGGTCACATGAGCGCGAACATGGGCATTCGAGAGTTGAAGGCGAAGCTGTCGGAATGCGTGCGGCGGGCTGCCGGCGGTGAGTGCATCATCGTGACCGACCGCGGACGTCCCGTCGCTCAGCTGACCGCACTGGACGACTCGACACTGGACGACCTCGCACGCATCGAACAAGGCGTCGCCGAGGGCTGGATCACTCCGCCGAAACGCAGGCGAGGGCTCAAGCCGTTCACCCCGCCGCTCCTGTCTACCGATGCTCCGAGCATCATGGAGATGCTGGACGAGGACCGCGGCGACTGATGCTCTACGTGGAGTCGAGCGCGTTGTTCAAGCGATACAGGACAGAGCGCGATTCAGAGACAGTGCGCACGCTCATGACCGCGGAAGAAGTGCTGGTCACCTCGCGTTTGACAGAGATCGAAGTCAGGCGCAACTTGCGACGGCTCTATGAGGGAGAGGAACTGGCGCGGGTTCAGAACCAGTTGCAGTTGGACCTCGACGAGTTCGCAATGATGAACCTCGATGCAGATGTATGTGCGGACGCTGCCTGGATCGCTGAGGAAACGCTGTGCCGGTCGCTCGACGCCATCCACTTGGCGGCTGCCCGTCGAGCGAGTCCGAACGCGACCGTGCTGACGTTCGATCGGCGTCAGGCCCAAGCAGCCCGCGCGATCGGCATGTCGGTACTCGGCGTCTAAGAGCTTGAGCTCGCAGGCACAGATGCCAGAGCCGCGGAGGCGGCAGGAGACTCGGCGACGTTGCGACCTGCCGGATCGCTGGTCGCAGAGGGTTCTGCCGCCTCCGCAGCGGGCGCACGTATCGTGCGCGACGGCTTAGAGAAAGGCGGGGACGAAGACGAGGCTGACGATGGTCATCACCTTGATGAGGATGTTCATCGCCGGGCCCGAGGTGTCCTTGAAGGGGTCGCCGATGGTGTCGCCGACCACAGCGGCCGCATGGGCATCGGTGCCCTTGCCGCCATGCGCACCCGCCTCGATGTACTTCTTGGCGTTGTCCCACGCACCGCCCGAGTTCGCCATGTAGATGGCGATCAGGAAGCCGGTCACCACTGCCCCGGCCAGGAAGCCGCCGAGCGCGTTCACGTCGATGAAGCCGATGACGAGCGGCAGGATGACGGCCAGACCGCCTGGCAGCAGCATCTCGCGCAGGGCGGCCTGGGTGGAGATGTCCACGCAGCGGCGGCTGTCGGGTTTCACGCCCGGCTCGCCTTCCCGCAGTCCCGGGATTTCGGCGAACTGCCGGCGGACCTCCACGATCATCGCCTGCGCCGCCCGCCCCACTGAGGACATTGTGAGCGCCGCAAAGATGAACGGCGTCATGGCGCCCAGGAACAGGCCGATCGTGACCGCGGTGTCGTTGATGTCGAGGAACACCTGGTCGCCGGCGGTCAGGCTGAACGACTTGAACAGCGCCAGTGCGGTGACCGCGGCCGAG
>LXNI01001400.1_pt1 | contig 21178 bp, 19 predicted proteins | sample 809091 | NCBI WGS metagenome assembly LXNI01 (sample SAMN04870527, study PRJNA318959) | sponge metagenome | biome: 01000161; feature: marine sponge reef; material: water | host: Sarcotragus foetidus | place: Greece: Milos, Mediterranean Sea | collected 2013-05-29 | depth 5-7 m | reverse complement strand
CCCGACAAGTCGCCTGGCAGGGGACCTGCGTAGAGAGGTCCATCGCCCTCTTCGGCCGGGTGCCGCCTGGTGGCCCTCAGCGGGGTCAGCAGCGGCATCCGCCCGCGGCGGAAGGTCTCGGCCTCCGTCGGCGTCAAATAGCGCATCTGCACATAGTAGCGCAGCTTGGCCCGGTGCAAATCGGCCAACTCGGTGGCGAAAGTCTCAATGTCCGTGTGCTCGGCGGCGTAGCCCAGCAGGGCCGCAAGATCCGGATCCCCGTGCCCCGCGAACGTAGTGGGCGTGTCGCCCCCGAACCGCGCCGCATACCGGACGGCCCGCTCGAAGTGGTCGCGCCCCTTGGCGGCTACAGGCTTCACGATCGTCCGGAGGCTGCGGGCGGCATCCGGCAGGGCGACCCGGCCGGTCCCTTCGGCGTTCTCGCAGAACGCTCCACAGCGCCAGACGTACTGCGCCAGCGATCGGACGTGGTTGATGTGCTCGAAGCGCTCCCCCACCGCCTCGTTGCCGAACCACTCGCTCACGGTCTGCGCGGCGTGCCAGCGATGAACGAACAGGGTGCGGGCGAGGCGAAAGCGTTGGCGCCAAGATGGGAGATGGTTCATCGTGACAGCGAGTCCCGTGTCAGAGTTGGAGTATCGGTCGGTTGACGCGACGGAACGATACGTGTACTGTGTATGACACGCAACCCAATCGAGAAAACCAATGAGTCGTTTCGGAGCCAGAACGCGCAAGATCAGGGAACGCCTTCGCGAGACCGACCGCAGCTACTCCTTGCGCCAGGTCGCTCATCGCATCGGCGTGGAGCCAGCCTACCTCAGCAAGATCGAGCGTGGGGCCGCCGCTCCTCCCTCGGAGGCGACGACGCTTCGGCTCGCGGCTGAATTGGGCGAGGATCCGGACGTCTTCCTCGCCATGGCTGGCAAGGTTTCGAGCGAGTTGCAGCAGATCATTCGCAAGAGACCGAAGCTGTTCGCGGACCTGATCCGGCAGCTTCGCGACGCACCCGACGAGGCGATCTTCCGCGTAGTGCGGGTGGTGCGGGACGGGGATTGGTAGTGTCACCTCACATAGGAGGAAGCGAAGCACGATGATCACAATCGTTGGCGGACAGTTGTCCTTCCGCTTCCCCGCGGTCCATGGGTTTGCGGAATGCGGGATCGAATTCCACCGAACCCTGCGCATCCCGGACGACGAGCGGACCTACCCTCTGCCGCCCGGGCTCGGACGGTTTCCGCTTCGGCACCTGGACGACTTCGCGGATCGTCTGCCGCGAGAAAGCGTCCGGCGCGGTGGTGTGATCATGCCCATTCACCAGGCGGAGGCGCTGTGGATCAAGTTCGAGGATCGATGGGGCTCACCTTACCCGTTCGCAATCAAGATCGCCACGGGGAAGGTCTGCGCGATCAGCGGAGAGCCATGGCAAGAGGGCCTGACCCGGGATCCGCAGAACTACGCGGTCGTTCCCGGCCAGCCGTGGCTGGACGGCTACTGCGTGGCGAAGGGAACGATCCGGCAGTTCGTGGCGATGCCCCTCGGCGATGGCCGCACGGTTGAGGAGCAGTTGACGGGACAGAGTAGCTACGGCGGTCTCCAAATCGCGGTGTACCCGATGAAGCGCAAGGTTCACAAGGAACTGGGTCTGGTCGAGCCTAGCTGGGTCTGCCGTGAAGGGGTGGTGGCCTATTCGCGGGAGATGGGACTGGCCCCCGGTGGTCGCATGAGCCAGGAGATCTACCGGGACGGATTCGGGCTGAACGCCTGGGACCAGGAACAGGGCAACCGCTGCTTTGTGACCATGGCCAATTCCCAGCAGTGGATTGCCATCACGGGCGAGCGTCCACCGACCCAGCCGCCTACGGTACGGGAATACGCGAAAGCCGGGTTGCCGTGGTTCCTCCACTACGACAGGGACCGCGAGGCACTGGCCGGAGCCGAACGGCTGGCCGGGCTCAGGAGTGTGGCTGAGACGGTGCGGAGAGGCGATGTGACGAGGGCGCACCAAGAAGGCATCGAGAGAGGGAAGCCATGATCTACAACGCCGAGGAAGGACTGGCCGCCATCATGTTCCCGGTCGAGAAGGTGGATGTATTCGCGGAAACGGAGCCGGGCCGCCGCGACCGAATAGCCGGCAAGAAGGCCATCATCAATATGGACACCCGCGCGGCGCTGTCCGTCGTCGGTCGCCAATACGGCCTGTTGGAAAACCGCAGAGCGCTGGAACTGGCCAAGACGTGCTGCACCGCCGCTTTTCCGAACACCGCGCCTGCGGGCTGGTACGTGGACGGCATCGAAGCGCCGGTCACCGGGGGACACTGTCGAATCGACCTCAGGTACGACGGTGATGTCGTGGCCTACGATTGGTCGTTCCCGGAAGCCGTGCAGGATCAATACCATCCCTTCTTGCGCGTCACCAACAGCTACAATGCCAGCCGCGTCTTCTCGATCCACTTCGGCTTCACGCGCATCGGGTGCATGAACAGCATAATCACGGAGGAGTCCGTCAGGGTGTCGCTCACCCACACAAGGGACATCGAACGCAGGATCGGGAAGGAGATCAACGAAGCCAAGTTCCAGAAGGTGGCGAGCCGGTTGGAGGGATTCCTGCAAGCGCTCGGCGACACAAGAATCCCCCGAGACCGGTTTCGGCCAATCATCCAGTCTGTACTGGAGATTCACAGACCCGAGGGCATGCCCAACGACCGCAGAGCGTCGTGGTGCGCCTTGGAACAGATCCTCGACAAGACGGTTGACGCGTACCTCCAACGGTTCGGAGAGACGGCCTATGCCCTGCTGAACGCGATCACCGACCTCGCCACGAGACCTCCCACCAAGGAACAGGTTGGCTACTCGTTCATACGTCGTGAACGGCACAGTCTCCAACTACTGGCCGGTCGATGGGTGGCGGAGTTCAGTTGGAGCCTTCGGCGACCGGGGTTCGACTTGAGCGACTACCTCCGGGACCCGTCGGCCACTCGGTTGCGAGCGCGGAATGGCAAGCGGACACGAGGATACCCGCGATGATCCTCCGCACGGCGGGAGTGTCGGTACGGCTTGGGTTTTTCCTAGCCGTAGTGACGGGGTTCGCTTGCGCGGAATCTTCCCCCGTACCCGGTCGGGCGACGGGTGCGTACGCACTTGCCTGCCAGTCTGCGCCGCAGAGTCTCGGTCTCCCGACAGCTCTCGAAAGGGTAGCGTGGTTCGAGAACGTGTCCGGTCAGTGGCTGTCTTGGGAGGTGGGGGAATGGCTGCAATCCAATCTGGCGGTTCGCGTATGGGCCGAACTGACCGATGAGGAACGCTCGGCCATCTGGACGGGAGAAGAGGTGACCGAGAAGACGCTGGCTGATCTACAGCTCGCGTTGTCGAGGGACTCCCTGTCCATCGAGGAAACGGACGCCGCCATGGCGTGGCTGAGGGCGGGGCTAGACAAGTTCGCGGCTGTGGTAACGGCGAGTTGGGAAAGCTGCATTTGGCTCGACGCAGGTGAGGAGGTGGAGATCGTTCGTTCCGGGACTTTTGAGGGCTTGCGCGTATACGAAGTCCGGACCCACTCCGATTCGACGCTCTATTGGACTGTGGATGCGGTTGAGAACGGTGCCGACAACTAGTCTTTTAGACTGATATGGAAGGGCCCTCTTGGAGAAGGGAGAACCTGATCAAACCGCGCACACTGTACCTCGATACGGCGCATTGGATCGACTTGGCCGAGCGACGCTTGGACTCAGTACCGCTTGAGAACGCCATCGTGAACGGCCGTGTCACCCCCGTCGTATCGCTCGCTCACGCGCTGGACTTGGCCGCCGACGGCAACGAGGATAGGCGAGGCCGAGTGGCGGACTACATCGATTCGCTGGAACGGGTCAAGTGGATTCGGAACTACCAACACGCATTTCGACGAGAAGCGATCGCCTGCTTCCAAGCGTTGCACGATGCCCGTGCGGAGTCCCCGGTTGAGTTCTTCGACTCGTTCCACTTCATGCTACCCGAAGCAGATACCGAGATCATCAGGATCGTGGGCGAGGGCACGCCCCGACGCTTCTCCGAGTTCTTACGCCTTCTGGCAAGCCAGGATGAGTTCCAAGGATTCCGCAACAATGAGTGTGCGAGCTACCCCCATCTCCGGCCCACCATCGTGCGAAAAAGGAGTGAACAGGGGGCGGAAAAGCGATTCACCGAAGCGGAGAAGCGGAATTGGCTGGCAGCCCACCTGCCCGACGAGGTTGCAATGAGCTTCGGCTCGGTGCCCGTCACTGATGACCTGAAAGAAAGGTTCTTCGAGCAAGCCGACCTGACGCTGTGCCCCGCGTTTCTCGCGAATTGGGCCTTCCACGAGGGTGCCAATCTCGATCCCGGTACAGCGCGTCCCAGCGATGTCGTAGACCTCCTGCACGCCACCGGCATCGCATACTGCAATGTGGCTTTCGCCGACCGCGGGACGGTGGAGCGGCTCCGAAAGGGACACTACGACAGGCTGCCCAAGCGTAACTCGGAATTCGTGGGGTGGATTCGGGAGTGCGGCAAGAACGATTGAAGTGGAATGGAGCGCGTCATGCACGTAGCGATCACCCAGTCGTGAAGACCGAAGTCATTGAGAAGGCAAGAGACCGATGATCGAGATAGCACTCCGGAACCTACAGAAGAGACATCCCGGACTGGCGAGCAAGATGGCAAAGGATAAGGAGACCGATCCGAAGACCGGCAAGCAGACGACGAAGCTCGGTCTGTGCCTGAAGGAAAGATTGAAGGAGGGGGGCCAAGCGTACCGGAAGAGGGTGAAGCGGTTCGTCAACCAAGGGGTGCCACAGACATACGCGGAGAAGGCCGCCGAGGTAGGCCGCGCCAGATCGGTCCGGACGGCCATCCGCTCAGTCTTGTACGATGACAATGGCAACGGACGGATGACATGTGCCGAGGCCCTTGCTCATCCTGTCTCAGCGCGTCGAACGGCTTCGATGCGATCCAGGATCGTTGGCTTCCGGCGGCACCCAATCTATTGTCCGCGAGTTGCCGCGTCAGCGGCGGCTGAGATTTCCCGCCCTTCAAGCCCGGTTTTCCCGCTTTCGCAGCCCGGTCCAGCAGGGTCCAGTCCAACGGCAGAAAACGCAGATCGTGCAGTCCTGTAAGTAGTTAGACGATTCTCTGCCGTGATTTCGGTCCCAGCGGATCCGCCGACGAGTCGGAGTAGGCGATGGTACCGTCGGGCAGTACGTCCCAGTGGAATCCGGGCTCGAAAAACGGTCGCTCTCCAAGCATCCCCGTGATCGCGGATAAGTCCATCAGATCCTCTGGGCTCAGCTCGCCACCGGCTTCCTCCCGCGGAACCGTCCAACCCTGCAGGATCGGCGTTGTCGACACGGATTCTCCGTCGAGGCCGAGCCGTTCGAGTCCGCGATCGTCAACCCCGGAGTCCTCGGTTTCCTGCGTGTCACCCAGCATCTCGCCGAACAGGCTGCCCATCCTGCTCATGGCCGAAGATATTCCTGGGGCGATGAGCGCGTTGCCGCGTGGATCCGGTCTGATCGCCGTTCTTGCCGCGCCGACCATGGCTGCCGGTCCCTGGCTGGTACCGATTCTAACAAACCGGTCGAGTTCACCTTCCGCGGTGAAGACCTGATACGCGATATGGCCCATATCGGCGACTGCGAAGCGCCCGTCACGCCAGACCGCAAGATCCATCGCGCGGTTGAACTCGCCAGGTCCCTCTCCCTGACTCCCTACGATGCGTGCCAACCGCCCCTGCGAGTCGAGGACGACTACTCGGCCGGCCGGGGCGTCGAGGACATACAGGTTGCCGTCCGCGTCGAAGCCTGCGCGCGAGAGGTTCGCGAAAAAGGCCCACTCCTGCGCATTCATGCCGCCGGCGCGGTAGACCTCGGGGAAGTCGGCGGAGAGCGGCCGGTCCTGGGCGGCGGCGGGGTTTGCGCACACTCCCAAACCGAATCCCATGGCGATCGTCAGGTGGGCAAGCGCCACCACGTTGCGTCTCATGACTCTGTTCCCTCCCGTCGGCCATGTTGATTGGCCATGAATTCCTCCGTGCGCTTCGGCAACAGCAGATTGTCCGAAATCGCCGCGATCTCCTCGGCGTCCCGCCAGGCCTGCTCCAGCCGCCAGAGTTCCCCTTCAAGGGCCCGGCGCTCGTCCTCCTCGTGGACGGCCATTTCGAGCGCGAGCCGAGTCGGCTTCGGCATGACGTGGATCCAGCCAGGGGTGCCTTTTGAATCCCTGTATACGTCGTTTCCTAACACATCATTCAGGAACGCGTTGGGATGCTTGTGGGACTCGATCTGCGACACCGCCCGCTTGACCTGTTCGTCCGGCGCGCCGCCGAAGTTGATCAACCGCATGACCGCGTTCATTGCGCGCCGTGCGTCCTCGCCCTCGAACCACTCGCGTTTGTCGGCCCAGAAACGTCCGCTTCCCGGCGTCAGGTGTTTCCCCAGGTGGGTCTCGATCCGGAAGCCGATCTCGTCGTCGGCGGACTCGACTCTGGTGGTCTTGCGAGTTGCCAGGGTCAGTGCCCTGACCTTGCCATCGGAGTGGGCGAACCGGGCGACTTCTCTCGATGCGTTCCACGCCTGGATGGCGCCGTAGGGAAGCATTCCGAGAAACGCGGCCAAAAACCCTCCGGCTGCGACGCTGGATGTGATCGCAATGCCGCCGACCCACGCGACGCCGGCAGCCGAACCGATCATGATGCGCCGCCGCCGCCTCCTCCCGAACTGGTCCCCGTACCGCCAGGCAGCGAACTCGGGCCGCAACGGCTTCCCGATCCGCACCAGTTCAAGCCCTTCCGGGTGCCGCGCCAGCCCTATGTTTTCTGTAGAAGAGCGTAGTTGGGTATCACGAAAGAGCTTCTCGCACGTCTCCACCGCCTCCCATCGCTCCTCCAGGGGAGTGAGGTTCCACCGCTCGCAGCTGCGACAAACCACCCAAAGGCGACCCTTCGCCTCGTCGAAAGCGAGACGACGACCGATCGGGAATTCCTCCACGACCTCGTTGGTCCGGAGCGACTTGTTGCAGAACATGCAGGTGGTGTACATCGATCCCCGGGTCCTACCGCCCCGGTGGCCCCGCCGGCCGCTCCGGCGGCTCGCCCAGCACGAAATCCCGCCGGTAGTACAGCGTGCCGCGCTTCACCGTCAGCGCCACCGACCGCAGACTCTCCGGGCCGGCCAGCGGGTCCTCACCGAGGAACGCGATGTTGGCGTGCTTGCCGGGCTCGAGAGTGCCGATTTCGTCCTCCATGCCGAGGGCGACGGCGCCGTGCAGCGAAGCGGCCTTCAGCACGTCCATCATGGGCATGCCCACGTCGTCGTGGAGGAGGCGGATCTCGTCGTAGAGGGCGGGGAAGACGGAATCGGGCGGGGTCATGCCGTCGGTGCCCGCCGCGATCATGACTCCGGCTTCGTAAGCACGGCGGGTGAGCGCGAAGGCATCCGCGGTGTCGCACCGAGGGCGAACGCCGCGCCGTCTCCGGTCGATGGGCGGCTCGCGGCGCGGATCGGGCCCGGCCTGCGCGGTGTCACCTGCGTCACCGGCCGGACGCGCGCCGACCGTGTCGATGGCTGCCATGCGCCTCTGCCCGATCTGGACCACGATGCGAAGCGTCGCATCGAGGACCGTTCCGTTTCGCTTCATCACGGCAAATACCGAATCGATGGCCGGGTTGTCAAGGTCGATATCCACGAATCCGGATCGCAGCCCCTCCTGGCCCTCGCGGAACACGTCGTCCGGGATTGCCGCGCTGCCGACATCGCACACGTGAGACATCGCGCGCACGCCGGCGCGCGCGACTTCAAGCGACCGCGCGGGCCCGACGTGCACATGCGCCCAAACCGGGATATCCTGCCGGCGCGCCTCGGCCGCGATGGCGGCGAGCAGCTCGCCATCGATCGCCGCGTAGGTCTTGATCCCGGTGGCCCAGGTCCCCCGCGCGAGCGTCACCGCCTCCTGCAGGTCGGTCTCCGCCGTGACCGACTGCATCCAGGTCACCGCGCCGGGCGTCTCTCCGGCAGCCGACGACACCGTGCGCGGGTCGGTGAAGAACTCCGGCCCGGCCATCAGCGCCGAGAACAGCAGATCCGGGGCGTCGATCTCCTTGACCAGCGAGGCCCGCTGCAGATCCATGAGCGAGCGCACGTCGCCCGCCATGTCCCGCGCGGTCGTGATCCCACCGTACAGATACCGATTCAGGATGAACTGCGCCTGCTCGCGGTTGGCCATCGTCGCCACGTGGGTGTGCGACTCGACCAGGCCGGGGATCGCATGCCACCCGCTCGCGTCCACCACCTCGGCGCCCTCCAGCAGCTCGTCCCCGAGCTCTGCCACCGGGACGACCGCTGCGATCACTTCGTCCTCCACCGCGATCGCCATGCCGTCACGCGGCCCCGCGCCCGTCCCGTCGATCACCGTCGCGCCGCGAAAGATCGTCCGCGCCGGTCCCGCGGCCTCCTCACCGCCAGCCACTGCCTGCGCTCTCAAATCCCCCGCCAGCGACAGGGCCGCCAGGGCCGGAACCGCCATCCAGCCACCGCTTCCAATCATGCCGCGCATCTCGCTCCTCCAGCGTTGATATCCGCCCCCATCATTGACCGGGGAGTCCGCCGCGGCAAATGCATCGCCCTCCAATCCACAATCAATCAACGGGTTGACCGACCCCCACCGGCCGCGTCCCAGGGCTGGCGGCACTCCGACGCGCGGCTCTATCATGGTGGGTTACAGTTCCGATATGGCCCCGCAGGCCTGAAGTACATATTCGAGGAGGTCCACGATGTCATCTGCCGCGCACTTCGGATTCGAGCGCGACATTGTCGAGATAGAGAGCCAGATCTCTCGTCTGCGGGAGATGGCGGGCAAGCGGGGGCTGGACGTCGCCGACGAACTCCGCGTTCTCTCCGCCAAGCTCGACGTTCTTCGGGAAGAGACGTATCGCAACCTGGACCCGATGGAGCAGGTCCTGGTCGCCCGGCATCCCCGCCGCCCCTACACGCTGGACTACATCGATTCCGTCTTCACCGACTGGTTCGAGCTGAAGGGAGACCGGCGCTTCCGGAACGACGAAGCCATCGTCGGGGGATGGGCCCGCCTGGAAGGGCGCTCGGTCATGGTCATCGGCCACCAGAAGGGCCGGGACATGAAGGACAACCTGAAGCGCAACTTCGGGATGCCGCACCCCGAGGGATACCGCAAGGCGCTTCGCCTGATGCGGATGGCCGAGAAGTTCGGCAAGCCCGTGGTCACCCTGATCGACACGCCGGGCGCATACCCCGGGTTCGGCGCGGAGGAGCGCGGCCAGGCGGAAGCGATCGCGACGAATCTGCGCGAAATGGCCCGCCTCCGCGTCCCGACCATCTCGGTGGTGATCGGCGAGGGCGGGTCGGGGGGCGCGCTGGCGCTGGGCGTCACCGACAGGATCCTGCTCCTCGAGCACTCGGTCTACTCGGTCATCTCCCCCGAGGGATGCGCGGCGATCCTGTGGCGGTCCGCCGAGAAGCGGTCCGAGGCGGCGCGGGCCCTGCGGCTCACTTCGTCGGACCTGTTCAAGCTGGGTGTGGCCGACGAGGTCATCGGCGAACCGGCGGGCGGCGCGCACGCGGACCCGCAGACCACCATGACCAGCGTGGCCGAAACGCTGGTCCGGCACCTGAATGAGCTCGACGAACGGGAGATCGACAGGCTGCTGGCCGAGCGGTGGGCCAAGTACGAGTCGATGGGCACCTGGGATGAACCCTAGCTGCTCAATATGTAATCCAAACATTACAAATTGTCATGTATAGTATACATTTTTCGGTGACTTGCTAGCCATGCCCGGCTTCGCGGAGGTCACCTTCAAGGGCACGCGCCGGGGATACTTCCGGTTTGACGGAATGGATCTCGTCCCGGGCGACGGCGTCATCGTGCAGGCCGACCGCGGCGAGGATCTCGGCCAGATCACCGCCGTCGGCACCATCGCCGAGAGGAAATGTTCCTCGTCGGGCGGATGCGCCACGCCGACGCCCACGATGCGCGTCCTGCGGGTCGCGAACGCGGAGGAGCTTCACCGGGCGCGGCACAAGTCCGACGACGAGCAGCGGGCGCGCCGCGAAACGCGCAGGCACGTGGCCCGCCACCGCCTCAAGATGAAGGTCACCGAGACCGAGTGGCAGTTCGATCGCAAGAAGCTGATCGTCTACTTCACCGCCGAGAAACGGGTGGACTTCCGCGCGCTCGTGCGAGACCTGGCCCGCGCCTTCCGCACCCGCATCGAACTCAAGCAGATCGGGGTCCGGGACGAAGCCGCGCTGCTGGGGGGCGTGGGGCGGTGCGGGCGCGAGCTGTGCTGCTCCACATGGCTGCCCGAACTGAAGCCCGTCAGCCTGCAGCTCGCCAAGGATCAGCGGCTCTCGCTCAACCCCGCGCAGATCTCGGGCTGCTGCGGACGCCTGATGTGCTGTCTGATGTACGAACACGACAGCTACGTCGAGGCGCGGCGGAAGTTCCCGCGCGAGGGGCGCATGCTCAATACGCCGCACGGGCCCCAGCGGGTCGTGAGCGTGAACATCTTCAACGACACGATTACACTTCGGGACGAGACTGGCGGTCATCGCACCGTCACGGTCGTCGAGTTGAAAGAGGAAATGGCCTCGCGCAGGAGGAACTGAATGCAGTTTGCGATCGTGCCGCCGCAGCCTCCGCAGCCTCCTCGAATCCCTGGCCGTCCGGGGCCCCCGCGCCCGCCTCCGCCTCCGAAGCCGGTACCCGGGGATCCGCTGACGCCGCGCAGACGCCGGTCCGGGTGGCCTTGGCCTCGGGTTGTCGCCGGTTCGCTGCTGCTGGCCGGCACTCTTTCCTGCGCCGAGGCGCCCCCGGCGGCCGACGCATCCGCCGACCTGGCCGCCATCGCCGAAGACGTCTGGCAGCGCCAACTCGAGGTCGACCTCCGCGCCAGGGTGCGCGAGGGGCTGCCCCTGGACGAGCTTCCCATTCCCACCCTCGAGCGTGCCCAGGCCGACGCCGAATTCAGCCGCGCCGTCCTCGACCGCCTCGAGGCAATCGACCCCGTTGCCCTGAACACGGACGAGACGATCACCCGGGAGGTCCTGCAGCGGCGGGCTTCGCTCACCATCGAGGGCCTCGATCACTACTGGGTTATCACCAACGTCCTCACGCCGTATTCCTCTCCGATCGGCGGCATGCGCGCGCTCTTCGGCATGGTCGCCGTCGCCGACGACGAGGGCCGCGACGAGTACCTGACGCTTCTTGCCCAGGTGCCCGATGCGGTCGCCTTCGTGGAGTCGCACGCCCGCGGCCAGATGGAACGGGGCATCGTGGTCCCGCAGCCCAACATGGATGCCGTGGTGGGGATCGTTCGCGCGAGTTCCGCCCCGTTTTCCACCGGTCCGTTCGCGGTGGCGGAGGCTCGCCTCGGGGCGGAGGGCGATGGCTCGGACGCGGCCGAGAGCGCGGCCGCCTTCCTGGCCGAGGCCGAGCGCATCGTCGACGACGAGATCAACCCCGCGCTCGAGCGGCTCGCCGACTTCCTCGATGGCGAGTACCGGGCTGCGGCCCCGCCCGAGGTCGGGCTGTCACGGCAGCCGGGCGGCGAAGCGGCCTACCGCTACCTGGTGAGGGTCCACACCACCATGGACATCACCCCCGAGGAGATCCACGAGATCGGGCTCCGCAACGTCGCCGATATCGAGGAGCAGATGCTCGCGATCCAGGCGCAGATCGGCTTCGAGGGCTCGGTCGACGACTTCCGGCGCCACATCCCCACCAATCCCGACTACTTTCCGGCCTCGGTGGAAGAGGTCGCGGAGCGGTTCGATTCGCCGTCCCGGCGGTTCTTCGAGCGTGCGGACGAGTTCTTCCTCACCAAGCCCGACGCTCCCTTCGGCGCGCGGCGCCTCGACCCGGCGCTGGAGGGTTCCCAGACCTTCGGCTACTACAACCCGCCCACTCCGAACGACCCCGTGGGCTACTACAACTTCAACGGCTCCGATCTGGACAAGCGCAGCTGGCTGACCTACGCGGGGATCTCGCTGCACGAACTTTTCCCCGGCCACCACTTCCACATCACGCGCCAGTACGCCAACGAGGCACTTCCCGCGGTGCGGCGTAACGGAATGCACACGGCCTACACGGAAGGGTGGGGGATGTACTCCACCTTCCTTGGCATCGACTCCGGTTTTCTCGCCGACGATCCCCTGAGCGAGTACGGCGCGTACATGATGGAGATCTTCGTCGCTACCCGGCTGGTCGTCGACACGGGGATGAACCTGCTCGGGTGGACGCTTGAAGAGGGCCGCCAATACATGCGCGACCACGTCTTCGACTCCGAGACGCAGATCGCGTCGGAGTCCCTGCGGTACTCGACCGACATGTGGGGGCAGGCGCTCGGCTACCAGATGGGCAAGCGGGCGATCCTGGGACTTCGCCGGAAGGCGGAGGCAGCGCTGGGAGATGATTTCGACCTGCGCCGCTTCCACGAGGCCGTGCTCGCGCCCGGGTCCCTGCCGATCGCGGTGCTGGAGAGCCACATCGACCGTTTCATTGAAGAGGAGCGCGCCGCGGCGGCTTCCTAGACCCTTCCCAACACCACACAGACCTCAAGCGCAGCCCAATGTCCCTGTTCGCCCGTCATTCCCCGGCTTGCGGCCCCTCGTGGGTCGCGGCAGCCCTGCTTCTTCCACTTGGCGCCGCCGCATTCGCCCCCACCCCCCTCGCCGCCCAGTCCGGCGCCGATATCGCGCAGGCCTACCGCCAGGCCCACGAGGCCGAGATCGTCCGCGACTTCGCGGAGATGCTCACCTACCCTAACCGCGCCAGCGACACCGAGGACATCACGCGCGCGGGACTCTACATCCGCGACCAGCTGCGCGCGGCGGGCGCCGAGTCGGAACTGCTGACCCTCGAGGGCGTGGCGCCGCTCGTCTACGGCGAGCTCATGACTCCCGGCGCGACCCGCACGCTCGGCATCTACGTGCACTACGACGGCCAGCCTGTCGATCCCGCCAACTGGACCCATCCCCCCTTCGAGCCCACCCTCTATTCGGCCTCGATGGAGGCTGGCGGCCAGCCCCTTCCGATGCCCGAACCCGGCGAAGCGGTCGATCCCGAGTGGCGCATCTACGCGCGCTCCGCCGGCGACGACAAGGCGCCGATCGCGGCGGTGCTCACGGTGCTCCACGCCTTTGCGGAAGGCGGAATCACGCCCACCTCGAACCTGATCTTCTTCTTCGACGGCGAGGAGGAAGCGGGCTCGCGCAATCTGGGCCGCTACATGGAGATGAAGGCCGAGGCGCTCGACGAGATCGACATCTGGCTCTTCTTCGACGGTCCGGCGCACCAGAGCGGGCGGCCCCAGCTGACCTTCGGCGTGCGCGGCTCGATGGGCATGGAGGTCACCGTCTACGGCGCCACCCGCAACCTGCACTCGGGCCACTACGGGAACTGGACCCCCGACACGGGCAGCATCCTCGCGCACCTGCTGGCTTCGATGAAGGACTCCGACGGGAACGTCCTCGTCGATGGGTGGTACGATACGGCCGACCCCATCGGCGAAGAGGAGCAGGCGGCGCTGGAGTCGATCCCGGACGTCGACCCCACGCTTCGCGAGGAACTGGGACTCGCCTGGACCGAGGGGCAGCCCGAGACGATTGCCGAGCGGCTCCTTCTTCCCGCGCTGAACATCCGCGGCCTCACGAGTGGGAACACCGGGGCGCTGGCCCGCAACGTCATCCCCAACACCGCCGTGGCCGCACTCGGGATCCGACTGGTGAAGGGCAACGATCCCGCCCACCTGCGCCAGCTCGTCGTGGACCACATCGAGGGGCAGGGCTTCCACGTCGTCTCGGAGGACCCCGACATGGAGACGCGGCTGCGCTATCCGCGCATCGCCAAGGTGACGGGCGGCGGTGGCTACCCGGCTGCCCGGACCGGCATGGCGGACCCCTTCGTGCAGCAGGTGATCGGGGCGGCTTCGCGCGCGGCCGACCGTGCCTTCGGGCCCGGCTCCCTGGTGCTCGCGCCGGGGATGGGCGGCACGCTCCCGCTCTACCTCTTCACCGATGTCGCGGCAAAGCCCGCAATCGTGGTTCCCGTCGCGAATCACGACAACAACCAGCATGCACCCGACGAGAACCTGCGCGTCGCCAACCTCTGGTACGCGATCGACCTCTACGCGGCGCTTCTGACGATGCCGCCGGGGGTGTCGTGACTGGCGGAAACACCGGGGCGCCGGCGCCCGACGCCGCCCACGTCGAATTCAGGGGCGTCAGCAAGAGCTACGATGGCCGCACGCTGGTCGTCGAGGGCCTCGACCTGAGCATCCGCACCGGGGAATTCGTCACGCTCCTCGGCCCCTCGGGGTCGGGCAAGACCACCATCCTGATGATGCTGGCCGGGTTCCAGGCGCCCACCGCGGGCGAGATCCGGCTCGACGGGCGGCCGATCCAGGATCTGCCGCCGCGCAGGCGCGGGATCGGGATGGTCTTCCAGAACTACGCCCTCTTCCCGCACATGACCGTGGGCGCCAACCTCGCGTTCCCGCTGGAGGTTCGGGGAATGGACGCGGTGGAGCGCCGTGAGCGGGTCGATCGCGCGCTCGGTCTGGTCCGCCTGGAGGGGTTCGCCGACCGGCGGCCCGGACAGCTCTCCGGCGGCCAGCAACAGCGGGTGGCGATCGCGCGCGCGCTGGTCTTCGAGCCCACCCTGGTGCTGATGGACGAGCCGCTGGGGGCGCTCGACCGGAGCCTGCGCGAGGAGATGCAGTACGAGATCCGGCGCATCCACCGCACCCTGGGGGTGACCGTCGTCTATGTCACGCACGACCAGCAGGAAGCGATGGTCATGTCGGACCGGATCGCGGTGCTGCGGGGCGGCATCGTGGAGCAGATCGCGCCGCCCGAGGGGCTGTACGAGGAGCCGGAACGCGCATTCGTGGCCCGTTTCATCGGGGAGAACAACCAGCTGCACGGCCGCGTCACGCGACTCCTCGATGGGGATGTGTGCGAGGTGGAAACGGGCGATGAGAAGGTGCGCGCGCTGAAGGTCGTGCCCTGCGGGGTGGGGGACGACGTCACCCTGTCGATCCGGCCCGAGCGCATCGCGATCAACCCCGAGCCGGGGCGCTACAAGAACGAAGTGAACGCGACGGTCGAGGACATGACCTTCCTGGGCGACCACCTGCGCATCCGCCTGGCCGCGTGTGGCCGGCAGGACTTCATCGCCACGATCCCGAACGTCCTGGGGCACGGCGGCCTGCTCGAGGGCGACACCGTTCGCATCGGGTGGACGGTCAGCGACTGCCGCGCCCTCAACTACGACCATTCCTGACCACGAGAGGACCACGCCATGAGGTATCGCGTCGAGTCGACTATTCCCGCGCTTTTGGCCATCCTGTTTGCCGCCGCGTGCGGATCGGACGCATCCCGGTCGATCACGACCGTGTCCTGGGGCGGGTCGTACGGACGCGCGGTCAACGAGGGGGCGAACATCCCCTTCACCGAGGCGACGGGAATACAAGTCGACATCGAGGACTACAACGGCGGCCTCGCGCAGATCCGTGCGCAGGTCGACATCGGCGATGTCCACTGGGATGTCGTCGACCTGGAGATCGCCGACGCAGTGCGGGGGTGTGACGAAGGACTGCTCGAGCCGATCGACCTGGCCTCGCTGCCCCCGGGCGCCGACGGGACGCCCGCGGCCGAGGATTTCGTCGCCGAGGGCCAAACCGAGTGCGGAGTCGGCAATCTCTACTGGTCGACCGTGTACGCCTACAACGAGGAGAACATCCCCGGCGCCAAGCCCACCACAATGGCCGACTTCTTCGACCTGGAAGCCTTCCCCGGCCGGCGCGGGATGCGGCGCGTGCCGCAGGTGAACCTGGAGTTCGCGCTCATCGGCGACGGGGTGCCGCTCGATCAGGTCTACGCCACGCTGGACACTCCCGAGGGGCTCGACCGTGCCTTCGCCAAGCTCGAGACCATCAAGGACGAGGTGATCTGGTGGGAAGCGGGCGCTCAGCCACCGCAGATGCTGGCCGACGGGGAAGTGATGATGACCACCGCCTACAACGGCCGCATCTTCAACGCACAGGTGCTCGAGGACCAGCCGTTCGTGATCGTTTGGGACGGCCAGCTGCTCGACGTGGGCCAGGTCGGGATCGTCGCGGGGACGCCCAGGCTCGAGGAGGCGCTGGAGTACGTGGCATTCTCCACGAGCGCCGAGTCGCTGGCGCGGATCGCCCGCCGGATCTCGTACTCCCCCACGCGCAGGTCCGGAATGCCGCTCGTGAGCACCCACGTGGTCGCCGGGGTGGAGATGGAGCCGCACATGCCCGCCAGCCCCGCCAACGCCGCGCGCGCCCTGCGCTATGACTGGTCCTGGTGGGTCGACAATCAGGACGAACTCAACGAGCGCTTCAGCGCCTGGCTGGCGCGCTGAAGGTGTCGGCCGGCCCCGAGCGTCGCGCGCGGCTCCGAGCGCTGGCCCTCGTCGCGCCCCTCCTGATCTTCATCGGGGTGACCTTTGTAGCGCCGTTGGCGACAATGCTGATGCGCAGCGTCCACGATCCCGTTGTGGCCGACGCGCTGCCCGAGACGCTGGCGCTGCTCGAGGCGTGGGATGGCGAGGGAATCCCGCCGGAGCCCGTCTACGCGACCGCGGCCCGCGAACTCGAGCGCGCAGCGGCGGAGCGGACGCTCGGTCAGGTGGCCGGCCGCATCAACCGTGTGCAGGGCGGACTTCGCAGCGTGATCACCAGCACCGGTCGCGAGCTGAGCGACATCGAGCAAGGCCCCTGGCGCGAGGCGATGGCGGCGGTCGACCCGGCCTGGGCCGACCCCTCCACCTGGCACGCGATCCGAACCACCGGCGAGCGCTTCACCTCGCGCCACTACCTCAACGCCGTGGACCTGCAGCGGCTACCTGACGGTTCGGTGGCTTCACAGCCTGAGGAGCGGCGGATCTACCTGCGGCTGTTCTGGCGGACCCTGATGGTCAGCGGGGTCATCACCCTGCTGTGCCTGCTGCTCGGCTACCCGATCGCGCACCTGATCGCCAACTCGCCGGCCCGCCGGGCGAACCTCCTGCTGGTGCTCGTGCTGGTACCCTTCTGGACCTCCCTGCTGGTGCGCACCACCGCCTGGATCGTGCTGCTGCAGACGCAGGGCGTTCTCAACGACCTCCTGGTCGCAATCGGCCTGGTGAGCGACGACGGACGGCTGGCCATGGTCTACAACATGACCGGGACCATCGTCGCCATGACGCACGTGCTGCTGCCATTCATGGTCCTGCCGCTCTATTCGGTCATGCGGGGCATCCCGCGCGACCACATGAACGCGGCCGCCTCGCTGGGCGCCACCCCGCGGCAGGCCTTCCTGCGCGTGTACTGGCCGCAGTCGCTGCCCGGCGTGGGCGCGGGCTCGCTCCTCGTCTTCATCCTGGCGATCGGGTACTACATCACCCCCGCGCTCGTCGGGGGCAGCGACGGGCAGCTCATCTCGAACATGATCGCGTACCACATGCAGACATCGCTGAATTGGGGGCTGGCGGCGGCGCTGGGCGGGGTGCTGCTGGCGGGCGTGCTGGCACTGTACGCGCTGTACGACCGGCTCGTGGGCGTCGAGCGGATGGGGCTGGGGTGAGAATGGCCGCGCCAATGACGGGCGCCACGCGACGGGGCCCGGGCCGCGTTGCCTACCTGGCCTTCTGCACGCTCGTATTCGTGTTTCTGGTGGCCCCGATCCTGGTCATCATCCCCTTGAGCTTCAACGCGGAGCCTTACTTCACCTTCACCGAAGGCATGCTGCGCCTCGATCCCGACGCCTGGTCGCTGAGGTGGTACCGCGAGATCGTCGAAAACGAGGCCTGGACCGGGAGTCTGGTGAACAGCCTTGTGATCGGGGTAAGCGCGACGGTGCTGGCGACCGTCCTGGGCACATTGGCGGCGCTCGGGTTGGCGAGTCCGTCGATGCCGGGCAGGCGAGCGATCATGGGGATCCTGATTTCGCCGATGGTGACGCCAGTGATCATCGCGGCGGCCGGGATGTTCTTCTTCTACTCGGGGCTCGGGCTGGGCCAGACGCATCTGGGCATCATCCTGGCCCATGCGACGCTCGGCGTGCCCTTCGTGGTGGTGACGGTCACGGCGACGCTGGCTGCCTACGACCCCAACCTGAACCGGGCGGCGGCGAGCCTGGGCGCGGGCCCGTGGACCACCTTCCGGCGCGTGCAGTTTCCGCTCATCGCACCCGGGGTGATCTCCGGCGCGCTCTTCGCGTTCGCGGTCTCGTTCGATGAGGTCGTGGTGGTGCTCTTCATGGGCGGCGTCGACCAGCGCACGATCCCGCGCCAGATGTGGTCGGGGATCCGCGAGCAGATCAGTCCCGCGATTCTCGCCGTTGCCACATTTCTGATAGCGTTCGCGGCACTGCTGCTACTGACGGTGGAGTGGCTGAGACGGCGGAATAACAACTAGCTCGCCCATCCGCACTCGGCAGCCGGACACGCCCGGCACCGCCGACCCCTCAGTTGTTCGGCGCCCCCGCCTCGATCCACGCCCGGATGATGGCGATCTCGTCCTCCGGCACCCGATCCCCCTCTTCGGGCATGTCACCCGCGACGATCATGTCGAGGAGGAAGCTGCCGTCGGGATCTCCCGCCTCGATCACCGTCCCGAATTCGGACCCGGCCATCACTCTCTCGTACTCGAGCAGGTTCAGGCTGACCTCGGTGCGGATCTCGCCGTTCTCGTCCTCGGCGCCGTGACACTGCGCGCACCGCTGCTGGAAGATCGGCAGGATATCGCTTGCGAAGCTGACGCTGTCCTGTGCGGACGAAATCGCGCTCGCGACGGTGTTCCCTTCGAGGCCGGATCCGGGGTCTACGTGCTCCGGGAACGCAGCCACACTGGCAACGAGCGCGCCCGTCACCGCGATCGCGGACGCAAACCGGGCCATGCGCGCGGATGATTGATCTGTCATAGGAGTCCCGAGGTGGTTAACCCAGCCCCTCGGCCTCCTTCATCAGTCGCAGGTGCGTAGCCGCCTGCGCGAGACCGCCCTCGCCCTCGCCCCAGGAAACCCGGCCGTTGCCGTCGGCGTCGGTGCCGTTCACGATGGCGTCTGTCATCGCGACGATCTCGTCCGCCAGCGCCTTGGCCGCAGCCATGTCGGTAGCCGCCGCCACTTCCGCGGCCTTCTCGGCAATGCCCTCGGCCCACATCGCCACGTTCGAGCAGCTCGTCCCCACGTGAGTGGAGTGCGCCTGCACGGCATCGGACGCGTCGTCCGACTCGCCGGCCATCCCGATGTGGCCGGCACAGCCGCTAGCCGCCCTGGCGAGTCCGTAGCCGTTGCCGGGGCCTCGCTCGGAGGTCGACGGATCGACCGCGTGCAATACGTGAACGATGTGCCGCTGGATCCCCGCCAGATCGTCGGATCCGGCGGCGTATCCGGCGTGCGCCGCCGCGACTTCGGCTTCGGCCTGGGCCGCCGCGAGCAGCCCGACATTGTCCGGCGTGCCGTTGAACATGTCGCCGACGTGTCCGATGTGGCGGTGCGCAGCGCTCTGCGCCGAGATGTCCTGGGGTGCGGCCGCCGCCAGCGCGGCAGTTGCAAGGGCCGCGGTGATCACGAACTTCGCGTTGGCCATTGTCTTTGCTCCTTGGGGCAAGAGATTGACGGTATCGTCTTCTGGTCGTTGTTCGGAGCGAAAAGGTACGCACCTTTGCGCGGAGGAACCAGATGGGGCAGCCCCTCGGCACGGCAACGCCCACCGCGCCTGGCTCCTGTTGCGGCCCGACCGCGACGGCTACTCTGTCCTCGCGACCCCCCGATCCAGCACCACGATCCAGCCAAGGCCAGGACCTCATGTCCCGCACCCAGCCCCGCGCTCTGCTCTTCGTCCCCGTCATCGCGCTCATCGCGGTCCTCACGGCCGCCGCATGCTCCGCTCCCGAGCAATCCGGCGACCCGGCTTCCGAAGCCGAGGCGACCGAGACCGCCGCAGTCAGCCCGGCCCCCGTCGTCGACCTCATCGCCAGCGGCCAGGTCGTCTTCGGTGCCTTCCCCGGACCGACCACCCGCGAGCAGGGCGCTCTCATGGGCCAGAACCGCGAACTCGACTTCGTGTTCTACTCCCTGGAGTCAGGTCCATTTGACATAATGACAACTAAAGTTTACATGTCGGGGATCGCGGAGGGTTCGGGCACCGAGCCGCCCCACCCCCTCGTCCTGAGGATTCCGCCGATCCGCAACGGGGTGGAGGCGGCCCAGGCCAATGTGGCCGAGGCGCTCGACGCGGGCGTCAGCGCGATCGTCTTTCCGCACGTGGAATCGGCCGAGGACGCGGGCGCCGCGGTTGCCGCGATGGGCGACGAGCACTGGCCGGGCAACCCCTCCGGCTCGCTCTTCAGCATCCTCATCGTCGAGGACCGCAGCGGCGTCGAGCAGGTCGACGCGATCATGGGCACCGAGGGCGTGAGCGTCGTCTTCGCGGGCCCGGGCGACCTGCGCCGCTCCTACGAGGGCGACATGGAGGCGGTGGAGGCCGCCATCCAGACCGTGCTGGCCTCCTGCCAGGCCCATGGGGTGCCGTGCGGCATCACCGCCGGCGTCGACGACATCGCCGAGCGCATCGAACAGGGCTTCCGGATGTTCATCGTGAGCGATGCGGCTGCCGCGACGGCGGGAAGGGCGGCGGCGGGGCGGTAGGGGCGGTCGGATGGTCCCGCGGAAACGAGCAGGGACACGCCGATGCTCGGATGGGACACAGGATGGCGGTTGACCGGTCCGGGCCTTTGCCCACGAGTGTCAGCCGGTGATGTTCGCGATTTGTCGTGATGCCAAACCCAGGAAGTCCTCGGCAGCCGCAAGGGCAGTTGCGGCCTGTTCCTCGCCGAACGCCATGAACGGAACGCCTCCCGGGAGGCCATTCGGATAGCGGGTGGGGATGTAGTATTGGTCGAGAATACCTGCTTCCGCCCGCAAGGCGCCCAGATCCGGAACACTGTCTCCGTATCGGTCCGCGAGGACCAGAATCGAGTGACCCAGGACTGTCCGTTCGCCTAGCCCGGATTTCTCACACGAATAAAGCGGCACCGGCCTCTGGAGGCTGTTAAGTTCAGTTGTGCCAGCAACTTAACCACAGCCACACGGGAGGACCGATGCCGACACAGTGTAAGCCGCTA
>LXNI01001399.1_pt1 | contig 21180 bp, 16 predicted proteins | sample 809091 | NCBI WGS metagenome assembly LXNI01 (sample SAMN04870527, study PRJNA318959) | sponge metagenome | biome: 01000161; feature: marine sponge reef; material: water | host: Sarcotragus foetidus | place: Greece: Milos, Mediterranean Sea | collected 2013-05-29 | depth 5-7 m | reverse complement strand
ACGTGTCGCTTCTCGACGACGCGGGTGAGCCCCCCGGTGCCGGGCAGCACCGCCAGCAGGGGGATCTCGGGAAGCGAGACCGACGAGGCGCGGTCGTCGACCAGCAGGATCTCGTCGCAGGCGAGGGCCAGTTCGTAGCCGCCTCCCGCAGCCGTGCCGTTGACCGCCGCGATCCACACCTGAGAAGAGTGAGCAGTCGCGTCCTCGATGCTGTTGCGAGTCTCGTTGGTGAACTTGCAGAAGTTCACCTTGTGCTCATGGGTGGCGCCGGCCAGCATCCCGATGTTGGCGCCGGCACAGAAGATCTTGTCGAGGCCGCCGGTGACGACCACCACCTTGACCTCGGGGTGCTCGAATCGCAGCCGTTGGACTGCGTCGTAGAGCTCGATGTCGACACCGAGGTCGTAGGAGTTGGTCTTGAGCTCGTAGTCGTCGCGTAGCCCTGCGGTCGGGTCCACGTTCATGGTGAGCGTGGCCCGCTCCCGGTCGATCTCCACGACCCAATGGCGGTACTGCTCGGGACTCGTCTCAAACTCGATCTCGAGATCGCTCACGGTTCCCCCTCGGCCGCTCAGCGATGGCTGCTGAAGAAATCGCTGAGCAGCTCGCCGCATTCGGCTTCGCGTAGCCCGCCGATCACCTCAGCGTTGTGATTGAAGCGGGGGTCCACCAGCAGGTTGTAGAGCGTCGCCGCAGCACCCGCCTTGGGGTCATAGGCCCCGAACACCACCCGAGCCACGCGGGCCGACAGCGCAGCCCCGGCGCACATGGGGCACGGCTCGAGCGTCACCACCAGCGTTGCGCCGCTCAGCCGCCAGTCGCCGACCGCCGCAGCGGCGTCGCGCAGTGCCAGCACCTCGGCGTGCGCCGTGGGGTCGTTAGTGGTCTCGCGTTCGTTGTGGCGGGCAGCGACGACCTCGCCGTCGATCATCACCACGGCGCCTACAGGCACCTCTCCGATGGCAGCAGCCTGCCGAGCTTGTTCGATCGCCTGTTCCATGGCCGCGTCGTCTGTCACCACCGCAGTGTGGCCGCTTTCTTTCGGCGTCAGGCAGCTGCGTCAGGCGGTGGTGATGCCGCGGCGAGCCTTGGCCCGCTCTCGCATCCGGGCATGGGCTTCGGGCGTGCCGTCGTGGAACGTGCCGAACAGCTTGTCGAGCGGCACGGGCCGGTTGCCGTAGTTGCACTCGAAATAGCGATGATGCAGGTGGTGGAAGTAGTCGGCCCCCGCCATGGTGGGCCCCTCGCGCTTGCCGATCTCGAAGCGCTCGAATCCCGAGTGGGAGAACGTGGTTGCGACGGCGTTCGACAGCAGGGTGAGGATCAGGATGAACGGGTGAGCAGGCACCACCCACCACAGCACGATCATGCTCAGATACATCATGTGCTCGACGGGGTGCATCGACAGCCCGCTCCACGGGCCGGTGTTCACGTTGCGGTGATGCAGGTAGTGCACGTGGTCGTAGACCCATCTCATGTGCAGCACCCGGTGGATGCAATAGAAGTGCACGACTGACCACAGCGACGCGATCACCGTGAGCGCGCAGACATAGGGCCACCATGTGCCCCACGACACCGACGGGATCCAGTCGTTGGCGTAGAACCACATGGTCAGCGCCTCATAGCCCGACCACACGGCACAGCCGCTGACCAGGCACCAGAACATGTTGTCGCGGGTCTGGTTCTTCCACCAGAACGCCCGATTTGTGGTGCTGAGCCACTGGCGGTTGTACTTGTACCGCTGCTGCTGGACCCGCCGGACGTACAGCGCCAGGTGCAGCGAGCCCGCGACCAGCGTGAACACCACCACGTTGCGGAGATAGATCTCCAAGATCCACCGGGGCCTCAAGGTGGCCATCCGCTCCATCGACGGCGTGAAGAAGTTCCACACCACCGCAGACATCGCCACCCAGAGCAAACCCTGGGGGAGCATCATCAACGAGATGTGCCGCAGCGTCGCCAGCGGCCGCGGCGGCCAGTCCAGGATCGTCGACACCGAGATGGGCAGGTCTGGTTCGTAGCCCTTGGCCTTCTGGGCGGGGAGGCCGCTGCCAGACATCAGTGTTCAGTCTGACATGCGGAGAGTGTGGGATTCGAACCCACGGAGGCCGATGAAAGCCTCACACGCTTTCCAAGCGAGCCCATTCGTCCACTCTGGCAACTCTCCGTAACGATGCAGCGATCACACGGCGATCGCTGTGATGATGCAGCGATCGCACGACGATCGCTGTGATGATGCCGGGATCGCACGGCGATCCCTGCGCAACAACGTGTCGCCGTCTGGCGAGGCGGCCAGGCGATCTGCGGCACACAACGAGGTCCGCTGAGAGCTGCTGCCTCCCGGCCCTGACTCGGTTCACGGGTCGCCGTTGCACAGGACCCGGCCGCCACGTCAGACGGCGACACAGCCCGAACGATAACCGCAGAGCCAGAAGATGAGTCACAGTCGGGGCCTAGCGGCCCCGTGAGCGCAGCGAACAAGAGCGGCAAGCAAGATGGTGGCCGGAAAGCGGTCGGCGAATCTTCGTGCCGCCTCTTAGTATCGCCGCGAGATGCCGCACCAGTCGCTCTACCGCAGGTTCCGGCCTCAGCGATTTGCCGAGGTAGTCGGCCAGCCTCACCTGGTCCGGGCCTTGCGCAATGCCGTCCGGGACGACCGCGTCGGCCACGCGTACCTGCTGAGCGGACCCCGCGGCACCGGCAAGACGTCCACCGCACGCATCCTCGCCAAGGCCCTCAACTGCGAGTCCCTCGACGACGGCGAACCCTGCGATGCCTGCGACAGCTGCATCGCCGTCACCGCGGGCACCTCGATGGACCTCATCGAGCTCGACGCGGCGTCCAACAACTCGGTGAACCACATCCGCGACATGACCGAGAAGGCGGCGCTGGTCAGCTCGGGGCGTCGCAAGGTGTACCTGCTCGATGAGGTGCACATGCTCTCGGCGGCGGCATCCAATGCACTGCTCAAGACGCTGGAAGAACCGCCGCCTCACGTGGTGTTCATCCTTGCCACGACCGATCCGAACAAGGTGCTACCCACCATCCGCAGCCGCACTCAGCAGTTCGAGCTCTCGCTGGTGGGTGCCGACGAAATGGCACCCCATGTGCGGGCGATCGCCGACGCCGCCGGAGTGCAGGTCAACGAAGCCGTCGTCGACTATGTGACCGAGCGCGGTGCGGGGTCGGTGCGCGACGCGCTCTCCGCGCTCGACACGGTGCTGGCGGCCGGGGGCATCCCTGATGACCGCACCGACGTGAACGCGTTGGTGCAGGCGCTGGCACAGGCCGACTTGGCGTCGACGCTGATCGCCGTCGCTGCGGCCACTGCGGCGGGTGTCGACGCTCGCGATCTCGCCGAGCGGACTGCACGCCGCCTGCGTGACATGTTCCTGGTGGGTGCCGGGGTGGAGCCTGCTGAACTGCCGCAGGCCGACATCACCTCGGCTCGGGAGCTGAGCGACACGATGGGTCGGCGCGCCAACGTGCGGGCGCTGGAGGCGCTCGGCAGCGCGCTGGCGCAGATGCCGCAGTCGGCCGACCGGCGCCTGACCCTCGAGACCGCGCTGGTGGGCTTGCTCGCCGACGAGGCGGTGGGCGCTGGCGCATCGTCGCGAGCTGCGCCGGCGTCGGAGGCGCGCGGACCGGCGGAACGAACCGCGTCTGTGGGCGGCGGACCGGCCGCCGCGCGCGCTGCGATGGCCGCGACCACGGCGCCTCCGTCGCTGCAGCCGCCGCGCCCGGCTCCGGCGCCCCCACCGCCCCCACCGGCACCCGCGCCGCCCTCACCGCCGTCGGCGCCTGCTCCACCCCCACCGCCCTCATCGTTGCCGGCCCCGCCGCAGGAACCAGAATCTGATGAACGGGTTGCCGCGCCCGACGCGACTCCCCAGGCGCCTCCCGACACCGCACCTGCCGTTGACTCCGGTGCGCCGCCAGCGCAGCTCTCAGTGGAAGGACTGCAGGCAATCTGGTCTGAGCAGGTCGCAGCCCGGCTGAAGCCCCATGCGCAGGGTCTCTTCATCGAAGCGGTGATCGTCTCGATCGAGCGGAACGTGGTGAGCCTCCGCGTCCCCCACCAGACCTTGGTTGAGCGGGCCCGCAAGCGCAGCAACGAAGTCGAGGCAGTGCTGGGCGACCTTTTGGATCGGTCAATCCGCGTCGACGTGCTCGACAGTTCCGCTGCGGACGCAGCCGATGCCGGCGAGACCGGCGAGACCGCAACTTCACCCGAACCTTCCGCACCGGCCACTTCCCACGAGGCGAAGGTGCAGCGGATCGTGGAGCGCTTTCCGGGCTCGGTCGTGGTCCGCGACGACGAGGGCACCACCTGACACTCTCTACCAATCACCGGCGGCAGGGACTGACGTGTACGACGACGCGGTCGAAGACCTGATCGACGAGCTCAGCCGCCTGCCCGGTATCGGTCCCAAGGGTGCGCAACGCATCACGTTCTGGCTGCTGAAGCGACCGGCGGCCGATGCACATCGCCTGGCAGCGGCCATCACTGCAGCCAAGGACCGGGTCGGATTCTGCAGCCAGTGCTGGAACCTCAGCGAGACCGACCCGTGTCCCAACTGTGCCGATCCGGCCCGCGCCAATGGGATGATCTGCGTCGTAGAAGAACCTCGCGACGTGGTGGCGATGGAGAAGGCCGGCTTCCGGGGCCGCTACCACGTGCTCGGCGGGGCGCTGAATCCGCTCGAGGGCGTCGGCCCCGAACAGCTGCGCATTCGCGAGCTGCTCGCACGTCTCGACAGCGAGTCGGTCACCGAGCTGATCGTGTGCACCAACCCCAACATCGAGGGCGACACCACCGCCATGTACCTCGCTCGCCAGCTCGAGCCGCTCGGTGTGCAGGTCACCCGTCTGGCGAGCGGCCTGCCCGTGGGCGGCGATCTCGAATACGCGGACGAGCTCACCCTCGAACGGGCCCTCCGCAACCGCCGCACCCTCGCCCCCTAAGAGGCTGAGCCGATAGGCGAAGCCGTGGCCCGAGCGGCCCGTGAGCGACAGCGAACAAGAGCGGGAAATAACGAGTGCGGCAACGGGAGGGTTCACCTACTAGCGCGGCTCCTCAGGGGGAAGGGGCGTTAATCGCTGGACGGTGGGACGGCGGCTGCCTACGGTCCCGGTGGCACTTCCCTGGCGGCCTGCGCGCGCAAGGAGTGCCATGGCTGCCTTCGACCACAACGACCCGACGACTGACCGCACGGCCCACGACTTGCCGGTTGCGGTGTTCCGACCGTCACCCGATGAACGTGTGATGGTGGCGGGGCCGTGCCATGCGCAGGCACTGTGCCGCAGCGCCGGAACGGCACCGCAGGGGGTAGCCGCGGTGTTCGTGGACCCGTGCGGCGTGCTGCTGGCGATCGCCACCGCGCCTGCAGCCGTGGTCGGGGCGATGCTCGTCGATCCGGCCCCCTTTGCCCGGTTGACTGAGCTGCTGGCGGCGAGCCGCATCTACCTGGAGGTGCCGTCCGCCGACGCTGCGGCGATCGACGATGCAGTCCAGGCTGCGCTGTGGCCGCTTTGCGTCGCGACCGAAGTGCTCGCCCGGCCACAAGCGGCCTGAGACAAGCCCCCGGTGCCCGTCGATACGCCAGTGGCGCCGGCTAGGTGACTTTCAGGACGACGGCATCGCCTTGGCCGCCGCCCCCGCACAGCGCCGCCGCACCCAGGCCGCCGCCACGGCGACGCAGCTCGCTGGTGAGCGTGAGCGCCAGGCGAGCGCCGGACATGCCGATCGGATGGCCGAGCGCTACCGCGCCACCGTTCGGGTTCACGATCTCCGGCGAAACGCCGAGATCCTCCGTCGACGCCACTGCCACGGCGGCAAAGGCTTCGTTGATCTCGAACAACGACAGATCGTCCACCGTCAAGTCAGTGCGCCGCAGCGCACGCCGGATCGCATTGGCGGGCTGGTGCAGCAGGCAGGTGTCGGGACCTGCCACCATGCCGTACGCCACGACTTCGGCCAGCGGCTCGATGCCGCGCTCGGCAGCCGCCTCGGGCGACATAACGATCAACGCGCAGCCGCCGTCGGAGATCTGCGAGGCATTGCCGGCGGTGACGGCACCGTCGGATGCGAACGCCGGTCGCAAACCGGACAGGCTCTCGGGTGTCGTCCCCGGCCGCACGCCCTCGTCGTCGAGCACCGCCAACGGATCGTCGCGGCGCTGCGGGATGCTCACCGCCACGATTTCGTCGTCGAAGCGCCCGTCCTTCTGCGCCGCCGCTGCACGCTCGTGCGACTGTGCTGAGTATTCATCCATCGCGCTGCGCGAGATGCCCGCACTCAACGCGTCGCGTTCAGTGCCGTCGCCCATGTGGCCGTCGTCGAAGGCACACCACAGACCGTCGTGGATCATCGCGTCGAGCACCGTCGCAGAACCCATGCGCATGCCGTTGCGTCCCTCGGGCAGCAGGTAGGGCGCGTTGGTCATCGATTCCATGCCGCCCGCAACGACCACGTCGGCGTCGCCCGCCGCGATCATCTGGTCGGCCATGTAGAGCGCGTTCAGCCCCGACAGGCACACCTTGTTGATGGTCATGGCCGGCACATCCATCGAGATGCCGGCGTTCGTCGCCGCCTGCCGGGCGGTGATCTGGCCCTGACCGGCCTGCAGCACTTGGCCCATCACGACGTAGTCGACCTCGGCGGCCGCTACTCCGGACCGCTGCAGTGCGCCCTCGATTGCGATGCCACCGAGTTGCGCGCCGCTCAGGCCGGCCAGCCCGCCGTTGAACTTGCCGATCGGCGTGCGTGCGCCCCCAACAATCACCGAACCAGACATCGCAACCCCCTCGCCTGCATCGACGCGCCAGCCCGCGGGCTGGGCGACAGATGTGTGAACGGCGAGTGTACGAAACGGCTCATGAGGCTGCCGGGGCGCCACTCGAGAGTGGAACTTGCAGCCCGTGCACACCGTTAGCGTTCGGGTCCGTGAAGCAGTTCGCTGATGCCATCGCCGCCGGTGCGTCCGGTCCCGAACTCGAGGCCATGCCGATCCCGGAGAGCTTCCGTGCGGCCTATGTACGGCGCGATGAGCAGGCGATGTTCGAGGGGCGCGCTTCGGCTGACAAGGATCCCCGCGAGGCAGTGCACATCGGCGAGGTCGCCACGCCAGAACTCGCGCCCGACGAGGTGTACGTGGCGGTGATGGCCAGCGCCATCAACTTCAACACCGTCTGGACGTCGATCTTCGAACCCCTGCCGACGTTCGGCTTCTTGGACCGGTTGGGTCGCGAAAGTCGCTGGGGCGCCCGCCACGCGCTCGACTACCACGCGCTCGGCTCCGACGCCTCAGCCGTGGTGCTGCGGTGCGGCTCGGCCGTGCGCAACTGGCGGCCTGGCGACCGGGTCGTCGTTCATTGCAACTACGTCGACGATCAGGATCCCGCCGCGCACGAGGACTCCATGAAGGCCTCCAATCAGCGGATCTGGGGCTTCGAGAGCAACTTCGGCGGTCTCGCCGACCTCTCCGTCGTCAAGGCCAACCAGCTCATGCCCAAACCGGCACACCTCTCCTGGGAGGAATCGGCGGTGAACGCGCTCTGCGGCGCCACCTCGTACCGGATGCTGGTCGGCGACAACGCCGCTCGCATGAAGCAGGGCGACTCGGTGCTCATCTGGGGTGCTACGGGCGGGCTGGGCGGCTACGCCTGCCAGCTCGTGCTCAACGGCGGCGGCGTCCCGGTCGGCGTCGTCAGCTCTGCGGACAAGGCGGAGCTGCTCGGCCAGCTCGGCGTGGAGCACACCATCGATCGCGGCGCCGAGGACTATCGCTTCTGGAGCGACCCCCACACCCAGGACGAACGCGAGTGGCGACGCTTCGGCAAGAAGGTGCGCAGCCTCATCGGTGACGACCCCGACATCGTGTTCGAGCATCCTGGGCGGTCCACCATGGGTGCCTCGGTGTTCGTCACCAAGCGCGGCGGCAAGATCGTGACCTGCGCCGCCACCAGCGGCTACATGATCGAGTACGACAACCGGCACCTGTGGATGCGCCTGAAGCAGATCCTGTCGAGCCATTTCGCGAACTATGCCGAAGCGTGGGCGATGAACCGCCTGATCGACCAGGGACGCATCCAGCCGATCCTGTCCAAGACGTTCGCGCTCGACGAGACCGGCTTGGCCGCCTGGCAGGTGCACCACAACCTGCACGAGGGCAAGCTCGGCGTGCTCTGCCTGGCCGACGAGCCGGGGCAAGGCATCACCGACCACGAGAAACGTGAGCGGATCGGCGAAGACCGCATCACGCTGTTCGCACGCCACGCCGCGTCGCTCGAAGCGGCATCATCTGAGACAGGCAGCGCAGCCGCCGGCTAGCGCAGCCAACCGCCGTCGTCTGCACGCGCAATTGCACCCAAGAGGAGAGCAACGCTGATGATCCTGACCGAGATCGACCACGTCGCCATCGCCGTGAAGGACCTCGATGCGGCAGTCGACTACTACACCGACGCATTCGGCGCAGAAGTCGCCCACCGCGAAACCGTCGATTCCGACGGCGTCGAAGAGGCGCTGATCAAGGTGGCGCACAGCTACATCCAGCTCACCGCCGCCACCCGGCCCGACTCGCCGATAGCGAAGTTTCTCGAGCGGCGGGGCGAAGGCCTGCACCACGTCGGCTACCGGGTGGACGACTGCGCAGCAGCGCTGCAGGCGATGATCGACGCAGGCGCCGTGCCGATCGACACTGCGCCTCGTCCGGGCTCGCGTGGCACGACGGTCGCGTTCGTCCACCCGAAGGGCAATCTCGGCACGCTCGTCGAACTCGTCGAGGAATAGAGCCGAATAGGCTCACCGGCACAGGGGCGAGCGCACGAGCCAGTCTTGGCCGCCTGCGCTCACGGGAGGATCCAGATGACCGCATTCAACAAGCGATTCGCGATCGTGTTCGCTGTGCTGGCGATATTTGCCGCAGCGTGCACGGGCAGTGATGAGCCCGCAGCCACAACCGCTGCAGCACCGGCGACCACGGCGCCGGCGGAGGCGCCGGCCGACGACATGGACGACGCCGAGCCGTTCAAGATCGGCCTCGTCACCGACACCGGCAAGGTTGACGACAAGAGCTTCAACCAGTCGGCATGGGAAGGCGCTCAGGAAGCCGCTGCGGCGCTGGGTGTCGAGGCGAACTACATCGAGACCGAAGAGGCCAAGGACTACGACAACAACATCGGTCTCTTCGTCGAAGACGGCGCGAACGTCATCATCACCGTCGGCTTCGGCCTCGGAGATGCCACCATCGCCGCCGCACAGGCAAACCCCGACATCTTCTTCATCGGCGTCGACCAGTTCCAGGGCGAGGCGCTGCCCAACCTGGCTGGGCTGATCTTCCCCGAGGACCAGTCGGGCTTCCTGGCTGGTGCGCTCGCAGGCATGCTCACCGAGACCAACATCGTGGGTGCTGTGCTGGGCACCGACCTGGTGCCGCCAGTGGTGGCCTTCAAGGAAGGCTGGGAGCACGGGGCCCGCTACACCAACCCCGACGTCGAGACGATCTCGACGTACCACCCGGGCGGTCTTGACGTGGCCTTCGGCGATCCCGATTGGGGCGCGGCTACTGCCCGCCAAGCACTCGACCAAGGCGCGGACATCATCTTCGGCGCCGGCGGCGCCACCGGCAACGGGGCGCTCATCGAGATCGCCTCCCAGGACGGCGCCTTCTGCGTCGGCGTCGACACCGACCAGTGGAACACGGTGCCCGAAGCGCAGCCGTGCCTGGTGACGAGCGCCATGAAGCTCATCACCCCGGGCGTGGCTGACTTGGTCTCCCAAGCCGCGAGCGGTGACTTCGCCGGGGGCAACTACCTCGGCGAAGTCGGTCTGGCGCCATTCCATGACTTCGACGACATCGTCACCGACGACATGCGGGCCACGCTCGACGACGTTCTTGCCGGCCTGAACGCTGGCGAGATCGACTCAGGATGGCCGCCGGGCTGATCCAGCGAGGCACGAACTGAGCCGGTCGCCGTGGGCCGCGGGAAACTCACCTCGTTGTGAGCGATCTCGCTGGTCCACAGGCGCCTGCTGAGACAGAACCGACAGGGAGCGGTGGCACCGACGGCGGTGCCCACCGCTCGGGAACTCGAAGATTCTTGCGCGCATCCGCCGTGCCGCTGGCATCGGTCGTGCTGGGGCTCGTCCTCGGAGCGGTGCTCATCGCCGTGCAGGGCCATTCGGTGCTCAGCGCCTACGGAGCGCTGGTGCTGGGTGGGGCCGGCGATGCCGACGCTGTGCTGCGCACGCTGCAGAAAGCCACGCCGCTCATCTTCGGCGGCTTGGCGGTGGCGTTCGCATTCAAGGCGGGGCTGTTCAACATCGGCGGCCAAGGCCAGTTGCTGGTCGGCGCCGCATTCGCCGCCGGCGTCGGATTCGGGATCGACGGCCTGCCGCTGGTCGTCCATCTGCCGCTGGCACTGCTGGTGGGCGGGATCGCCGGAGCGGCGTGGGGCGCGATCGCCGGTGTGCTGAAGGCCACTTCCGGGGCGCACGAGGTGATCGTGACGATCATGCTGAACTTCGTGGCCGGCAATCTGACGGACTGGCTGGCCGCGAACCCCTGGCAGGACCGCTCGGGCTCGAACATCATCGCCCGCACGCCACTGGTCGAGCCGTCGGCCGAGATTCCCACCTGGGGCTGGCTGCCCGCGGGCTTCCTGCTGGCGATGATCGCAGCGTTCGCGTGCTGGTTCATTCTGGAACGGACCACGTACGGCTTCGAAGTGCGCAGCGTGGGGGCCAACCGTCACGCAGCCCGCTATGCGGGCATCTCGGTGGGCTGGATCATGGCCTCGACCATGGCGGTGGCAGGCCTGCTGGCCGGCCTCGGCGGAGCGATCGAGTCGCTCGGGGTCGACGGTCGCTTCGAAGCGGGGGTCAACGTCGGCCTCGGCTTCGAAGGCATCACGATCGCGCTGCTGGCCCGCACCAACCCCATCGCGGTCATCCCCGCCGGACTGCTGGTGGGGCTGATGGAGGCGGGCGCCGCCAAGATGCAGTTCGAGTCGGGCGTTGCGCCCGAGATCATCGACGTGATCCAGGCGCTCATCCTGCTGTTCGTGGCGGCACCGATGATCGTGCGGTGGCTGATGCGGTTGCGTGACGCTGACGACCGCCGCTTGACGCTCGGTGCGGGGTGGGGCCGATGACGCTGATCGCAGGATCCGACCCTGGGGCTGCGCCCGCAGACGCCCGGGCGGGCCGGTGGACCCCGCAGCGCGCGTGGTCGCTGGCCGGGGCGGTGGTGATGGTCGCCGTCGTGTGGGGCTTCTACGCCTGGGACGGGGCACAGACCACCGCCGTGCTGTCGGGCACCGTGCGTGCCGCCACCTTGCTGGTGCTCGGAGCCATGTGCGGGATGATCGGCGAGCGGTCAGGCATCGTGAACATCGGCATCGAAGGGCAGTTCCTGATGTCGGCGTTCACCGCGTTCACGATTGCGTCGATCTCCGGTTCGTTGTTTCTGGGGGTGGTGGCAGGGGTGAGTACCGGTCTGGCCATGGGCTGGATGCTCGCCGCGATGGCGGTGGGACTGCGAACCGATCAGATCATCGCCGGCACTGTGCTGAACATCGCAGCGCTGGGTCTCACATCGTTCTTCTATGACCGCGGTCGCTCGCTGGGCCAGTTGAAGTACCAGGCCATCGAGCTCGGTCCGCTTGCCGACCTGCCGGTGGTCGGCACGGCGCTGTTCAACCGGCCGCCGCTCACCTACCTCGCGCTGATCCTGGTGATCGTGCTCCACGTGCTGCTGCTCCGCTCGGTGTGGGGGATGCGCACGACTGCGATCGGGGAGCATCCCGGCGCCGCCGCGACCGTGGGCATCGATGTGATCCGGCTGCGTTATTTGAATGTGACCCTGGCCGGCGGTTTGGCGGGCCTCGGCGGCGCGTACCTGGCGCTGGAGTCGGTGGGCACGTTCTCCCGAGCCATGACCGGCGGTCGGGGATTCCTGGCGCTCGCCGTCATGATCTTCGGGCGGCGAACCCCGCTCGGTGCGTATGCAGCGGCGCTGTTTTTCGGCTTCACCACGGCATTGCAGGGCCAGTTCCAGCTCAACGACACCTTCGACATCCCATCACAGTTCGTGGGGATGCTTCCCTTCGTCGTCACGATCATCGTGGTCGCAGCCGCCGGCCTGTTCGGCCGCATGCGCGACCCCGCAGCGCTGGGTCAGCCCTACGAGGTCCGATGATGGCTGGGACCGCCGCCTCAGGGGCTCAGCTGGAGTCTGAAGCGGCTGCTGCGCAGCCCGAGGTGCTGATTGCCGGCCGCGGCATCACGAAGCGCTTCGGCTCGGTCGTGGCAAACGACGACGTCTCAGTCGAGCTGCGGCCCGGCCGGATCCTGGCGCTGCTCGGCGAGAACGGTGCCGGCAAGAGCACGCTCGTCAACGTGCTGTTCGGTCTGCACCGGCCCGATGCGGGCCAGGTCGTGATTGCCGATGAGGAGGTCGAGCTGTCGAGCCCGCACGACGCCATCGCCCGCGGCGTCGGCATGGTGCACCAGCACTTCCAACTGGTGCCGCCGATGAGCGTCGTGCGCAACATCGTGCTGGGCGCTGAGCCGCGCAAGCTCGGGATGATCGACGTTGCACAGGCGCGCCGCCGGGTGCTGGATCTGGCGGACCGGTTCGGGCTCCATGTCGACCCTGACGCCGCTGTGGAAGACCTGCCCGTCGGCGCACAGCAGCGGGTCGAGATTCTCAAGGCGCTGTACCGCGATGCCCGGGTGCTGATCGCCGACGAGCCGACCGCAGTGCTCACCCCTCAGGAGACCGACCATCTGCTCGATGTGCTGCGTGGGCTGACCGATCAGGGCGTCGGCATCGTGTTCATCACCCACAAGCTGCGCGAGGTCATGGCAGCCGCCGATGACATTGTCGTGCTGCGTGAGGGCAGGGTCGTGGGCACCACCACACCTGCGGAGACCAGCGAGGCGGCGCTGGCGGAGCTGATGGTCGGCCGCGCTGTCGATTTGCATGGCGACCGGTTCGAGTCCGGTGCCACCGGTGTCGGATCGGCAGTCTCGATGGCGACCGCCGATGGCGGCGGCGCCGCCGAACCCGCAGACGCCATGAAAGTGGTGCTCGAGATCAAGGGCCTGTGCGCCGATGACGACCGCGGCCAGCGTGCTGTCGACGAGCTGTCGCTGAGCGTGCGTGCGGGAGAGATCGTGGGTGTCGCCGGCGTGGAAGGCAACGGCCAACGGGAGCTGGTCGAGGCCATCACGGGCTTGCGGCACGCAGCGTCGGGCACGGTGTCGATCAGCGACCGGGATGCCTCAGGTGCCCGGCCACGGCAGGTCACGGTCATCGGCGTGGGACACATTCCCGAGGACCGGGCCAAGCACGGGCTGATCGGTTCGTACTCGGTCGCCGACAATTCGGTGCTGAACCGCTACTTCAGGCCGCCGTTCGCGGCGGGAGGCATGCTGCGCCGTGATCGCATCACTTCCCACGCCCGAGACGTGGTGGCCACCTTCGACGTGCGCACGCCCAGCGTGGAGCTGACCGCGGACAGCCTGTCGGGAGGCAACAAGCAGAAGCTCATCGTGGGCCGCGAGTTCTCCGACGACATCGATCTGCTCATCGCCGCTCAGCCCACCCGCGGCATCGACATCGGCGCCATCGAATTCATCTGGCGCCGCATCCGCGAGCGGCGCGACGAGGGCACCGCCGTGCTGCTGGTTTCCGCCGAACTCGACGAGGTGCTGGCGCTCAGCGACCGGGTGGCGGTCATGTACGAGGGCCGCATCGTGGCCACCGTCGACCCCCGCACCGCCACCCGCGAAGAGATCGGCCTGCTGATGGCCGGCGCCACCCCCGCCACTTCGAGCAGCTAGGCGACTTGATCGCCGTCAGCGGCGACTAGACGACCCGGTCGCCGTCAGCTGCGACTAGACGACGCGGTCGCTGCCGCCGTCCTGGGGGATCTGGGCGCCGGTGGTGTACGCGAATGCCGGGCCGCACATCTGGGCGATGAGCGCGCCGACGTCGGCTGATGCCAGCTCGCGGCCCAACAAGTTGCGCTTGCGGTACTGCTCGGAGGTCAGCCCGTAGGCGGCGGCGCGCTGTTCGATGAGCTCGTCGGACCACAGCCCGGTGTCGAACACGCCGTCGGGATGCACCACGTTAACGGTGATGCCCTCGGTCGCCCATTCGAGGGCCGCCACACGGGCAAGCTGGGTGAGCGCGGCCTTGGACGCGGAGTACGCGGCGGCGCCGCGGCCAGGTGCGGGAACATTCTTCGAGCCCACGATGACGACCCGGCCCCCGGTTGAGGAATGCCGCAGGACCCGATGAGCCGCCGAGAGGGTGTTCGCTGCCCCGCTGAGGTTGATGTCGAACGTCTGCTGCCACGCAGTGCCCAGCCCGGTGTCGCCGACGAGATCTTCGAGGCGTGCTGACGGGCCGAAGATGCCGGCTGCGGCCACAACGATGTCGATGCCTCCGAAGCGCTCGACCGCGCCGGCGATTGCTGCACTCACTGCACCGGAGTCGGTGACGTCGGCGACGGCGTGGTGCCGGGCCGTCCCGCTGGTGCGGGGCGGTGCTTCGGCCACATCGATGCCGACCACCGCGGCACCCGCTGCCGCGAGTGCGTCAGCCGCGGCACGCCCGATGCCCGACGAGGCGCCGGTCACCAGCGCCACCTGACCGGTCAAGACAGCGGGTGTACCGGCACGAGCCAGCTTGGCCTGCTCGAGTTCCCAATACTCCACGTCGAACAGATCGGCCTCGCTGAGCGCCACGTAGCCGCCCAGCGCTTCGGCGGCACAGATCACGTCGATCGTGTGGAGGTAGATGTCAGCGGCGATGTCGCAGTCGATCGCCCGGCGCCCAGCGGTCCAGAGCCCGAGCTGAGGGTCGAGCACAACACGCGGTGCGGGATCCAGCATCGTGAGCGTCGCGTCGGAGTCGTGCCGGGCATCGTTGCGCTCGAAATAGGAGCGGTAGCCCTCGACGAAGCCGGCGACATCGCGGCCCACCAGCGGGAACTGCTTGGTGCGGATGATGTGGTCAGGCGTGGCCGGCCCACGGCATGCGACCGATGCCACATCCTCCCGGGCGCAAAACGCCTCGGCGCGCTCGTCGCGCACGGCGCGAAGCAGCATCGGTGTGCCGGCCGCCGCCGAAATCGCGGCTCGTAGCTCCGCCGCCGTCTCGACCTCATCGGGGCTGATACGGCGCGGGCTGCTGGTGCTGCGCGCGCCTGCACCGATCTCGCCGAACGCGGGAACTCCGGCCTGCCCGAGGAACTGCTCGGCTTCGCTGATCGCGTCGACCATCGAGTCGTACGCCTGGCGGGTCGTCTCGCCGAACGTGAAGATCCCGTGATTCAGCAGGACCATTGCCTCGGTGCCGTCGTGGGCTTGGGCCTGCCATTCGTCCGCGCAGCGACGGGCGAGGTCGAAGCCAGGCATCACGTAGGGCACCACGACCACCCGGTCGCCCCACAGTTCGCGCACCTTGGCGTCGCCGTCAGCGGTGTTGGTGAGCGCCAAGACGGCGTCGGCGTGGCTGTGGAGCACGGCGCGATGGGGCAGCAGCGCATGCAGGATCGCTTCGACGGACGGATTCGGCGCCGACGCGTCGAGCAGACCGATGCGCAACTGGTTCACCATCGCGGTGTCGCTGAGCTCGGCCAGCTCCGCCAGTCGCCGGACAGCTTCGAGGCGCAGCGGTGCGAAGCCCGGAGGCTCGATGGTCGCCAAGTCCCAGCCGCTGCCTTTCACCCACAGCGTGGGTATCGGCTCGCCCCAGGCGTCGGTGCTGTGGCCCTTTATGGAGGTGTTGCCGCCGCCGTGCAACACCAGCGCCGGATCGGCCCCCACCAGTCGTGAGCCGTAGGTGATCTCACCGAGATCGCCCAAGTCGGCCCAGCGAGCTGCCTCTGCGTCATCCCAGCGATTCAGCATCCGACGGCTCCCAGCCTGGTTGGCTCGGACCCCGCCAGCGCTTGGGCGATGGAGTCGCGGTAGGGCGGCCGCAGCACGCCGGCGTCGGTGATGATTGCGGTGATCAGGCGAGCCGGCGTCACATCGAACGCGGGATTCACAGCGCCCGCGCCGGCAGGCGTGTGACGGCTGTTCCCGGCGCGGTGCACCTCGTCGGGGTCCCGCTGCTCGATGACGATGCACTCGCCCGACGGAACCGTTGCATCGATCGTGGTGGTGGGCGCGGCGACGTAGAAACCGATGGCCGCATCGGCAGCGGCAAGCGCATGCGCGTAGGTGCCGACCTTGTTTGCAGTGTCGCCGTTGGCGGCAATGCGATCTGCCCCCACGATCACCGCGTCGACCTCGCCGCGGGCGATCAGCGAGGCCATCGCGCCGTCGGCGACAACCGACACGTCGATGCCCGCGTCGGCGAGCTCCCACGCAGTGAGCCGGGCGCCCTGCAGCAGCGGCCGGGTCTCAGCCGCCAGCACACGGACCGGCTCGCCCGCTGCAGCCTTGGCGTACACAACGGCCAGTGCGGTGCCCAAGCCCGCCGTTGCCAGCCGTCCGGCATTGCAGTGCGTGGCGATGACCGTGGCATCAGCGAGCAGTGCGTGTCCGAGGCGACCGATCTCAGCACACGCCAGCGCGTCTTCGTCGCCGACAGCCAGGGCTTCGTCCAGTAGTCGCTGGCGCATCTGCGCGACGTTGGCCACACCGGGCTCGGCGAGCGCAGCGTCGATCGTGCGGTCCACGGCCCAGCGCAGGTTCACTGCAGTCGGGCGGGCATCGCCGACCTGGGTCCGCAATCGCTCCAGTGCGGCCCGAGCCGCGTCGAGTGAATGAGGTTGAGCCTCGTCGAGGCCGACGATCACGGCAAGCGCCCCGAACGCCCCGAGCGCCGGCGCTCCCCGGATCGAGAGCCGCTCGATGGCGTCCACTGCCGTCGCGGTGTCGCGCACGTCGATCAACACCAACTCGGCTGGCAGCCGCGTCTGGTCAATGATCTCGATACTGTCGCCGGTCCAGCGCAGTGTCGGCGTGAGATGTGTCGCACCCATGCAGCCGACAGTCTCGCGCCGGCGAGTGACATCTCCGCCAGCAGCAATCCGGGTTCAAGAAAGACGACTCCCGCGGGGCCCGTCCGACAGTGGCCCCAGCGCGCGAAGTGACACTGCGTGGCGTGGCCGCCGCCGGCCGCGCCACGCACCTCGATCCGCAAGAAATCGCTCGCAGCCCCGGGTGGCCGAATCGCTAACGTCCGCGCCGTGCAACGACTCATCGCGCTGGCGCTCGGAGGCGGCGAACGCTTCGTGGCCGAGCTGCAGCGTGCTTGGGACGCTGGCGACGCGGTGATGCCAGTCGATCAGCGGCTCCCGGCTTCAGCCCAAGAGGAACTCGTCGAGCGAATGGGCGCGAGCGTCGTTGTGGATGCCGCAGACCGTCACCGGCGCCGCGGCGGTTGGGAAGTCGAGGCCGGCGACGCACTCGTCATGGCCACCAGCGGAAGCACCGGTGATCCGAAAGGCGCCGTGCTCACCCACGCAGCCATAGAAGCCAACGCGATGGCAACCAGCTCCGCCCTCGAGGTCGACCCGAGCACCGACCGCTGGCTGGCCTGCCTCCCGCTCGCCCACGTCGGCGGCCTCGCAGGAGTAGTCCGCGCACTGGTCACCGACACTCCCCTCGAGGTCCACGACGGCTTCGACACAGCAGCAGTCGAAGCAGCAGCACGCCAAGGCGCCACGCTCACCTCGCTGGTGCCCACGGCACTCGCGCGCATCGACGCCACAGCATTTCGAGCAATCCTGCTCGGCGGTTCAGCGATGCCCGCCCAGCGCCCCCCCAACACCGTCGCCACCTACGGGATGACCGAGACGTTCAGCGGCGTGGTCTACGAAGGCTGGCCACTACAAGGCGTAGAACTCCGCATCCAAGACAGCGAGGTCCAGCTCCGCTGCCCCATGCTGCTGCGCACCTACCGCGACGGAACCGATCCCCGAACCGAAGACGGCTGGTTCGGTACAGGAGACGCTGGCGCCCTCTCGAAAGAAGGCCAACTCTCCGTCTTCGGCCGAATAGACGACATGATCACCACCGGAGGAGAAAAGGTCTGGCCAGTAGCAGTAGAGCGAATCCTCGCCGAGTTGCCAGGCATCACAGAAGTCGCAGTTGTCGGCCGGGCTGATCCAGAGTGGGGTCACGCAGTCACGGCAGTCATCGTTCCGGCCGCGGACACAGCGCCACCCGAACTAGAAGAACTCCGCGAAGCAGTAAAGGCCCACCTCCCCGCCTACTGCGCCCCCCAGAACCTCGAGCTAGTCACCGAGCTGCCGAAGACACCCCTGGGGAAGACCCAACGCTGGCGAGTCTGAGAAGCGGCAGAAAGAGCTGAGGGATCGGTACCAAGAGGGCAGTGCGAGGGCAGGGGACTCCGCGCGCAGTCTTGCAATCCCCAAGCCCACCCAAAGCTCAGCAACGCCGTCGCAACTGTTTGAAGCATGGAGGCCGCCGCCCTCGCACCGCCCGGGGCGATTCAAAGTGCAGTTCGCCAACAGCACGGGAACGGCAGCCCGCAGAAGCTCTATGTGCCCGTGCCAGGGCGGATGTAGTGCGCGCCTCGCCGTTCGCCTCGAAGCTCCAGGTGACCGAGGTCTACGAGCGTGGTCAAGTCCGCGAGGGCTTCACGCCGGTCCACGTCGAATAACTCTCGGTAGTCCGCATTCGACAAATGACCCTTGGCGTCGAGGACTTCGCCCAGCCGAAGCACGCGAGACCTCAGCCGCGCAACGCGTGTCGTGCGGTCCCGATCTGCTCGGCGCAGGTTCGACGCGTTCGACGGCGAGGACCAGTCCGAGGGATCGTTGCCCTCGCCGTCGCTCAGCACGTCCCTGGCCGATGCAGCCGGTGTGTTGCGGAGGCGTACGACATGACTGGATTCGTCGGCGTCGATCTCCGGCGGCAGCAGCCCCATGCCGCTCATCTCGCGGAACATGCGCGGAACACCCTCGCCCTCGTCGCGCATGATCCCTGCCGCAGCGAGGACACGCACGATCATCGGATTGCGGCTCGCATGCGTGGGCACCCCGCTGCGCAGCGCTTCGAGCGTCACCGGAGGCACGAGCCCACCGGGGCTGTGTACCTCCATGCGATCGCTATAGAGCCAGACCTCGATGCCGCGCCCGAAGTCGTCGTATTCACGGTGTGCTATGGCGTTTACCAGAGCTTCCTGCCAGGCGACTTCGGGATACTCTGGAGTGTCTTCGAAGTACAGTCCGCTGAGGCTCTCCGAACGTCGGACCTGGCCGCGAACCACGTCTCGAAGCGACTCGACGAGCGCCGCGATCGGCAGGTCGAGCTGGGCGATCTGAGTGACGTTTCGCTGCGAGCCATGCGAGCGCTCTGTTCCGTCCACGCGAAACACGCGGGCATCCGCACGCGGGTGCCAACGCCAGACGGAGTCGCGCGCAAACATGAGCACCGCGGCGTTGGTGACGCGCGCACCGCTTGGCCCACCGGGATGGATCAGCCCGTACCGCAGCAGGACTTCAGTCGGAGGCCTGCCGGCTTCGGCGACTCGGCGGAAGAACCGCTCAGCGAGCCCGATGTCGAGGTCGTCGAGCGAGGCGTCGAGGCAGATGCGCTGCTCGTAGCCACGTCGTCGGTAGGCCGTCTTGCGCTCGTTGATGGCTTCTTGGGATTCTCGCACCACGGCGTCGCCGACGCGATAGGGAAACCCGTTGCCCTCCACCATGACTGCCTCGGCGCTCGGCTCGACGGCGACAACGATCAGCTCCGCATCGTCGAGTACCGCACGTTGCGTGCGGGGCCGCAGTGCTGGAACGATGCGCTTCGCGGGCACCGCCAAGATGTCGACAATCGCATTGTCGGGGTAGCCATGACCCGACGGGGTGCCGTCGTCATCCACACCCAGGATCAAGATGCCGCCGTCGCTATTGGCGAACGCAGCAAGCGCCTCGGCGACCAATGCCCGCACCGCAGAGCGTGCGAGAACGCGCCGCCGCGCGCCGCTCCGGTCCCAGAGCGACTTGAATTCCACGAACTGTCCTTCACCGCCGGCGAGCAGGCGTCGCAGCTCTTGCTCGCTGAAAAGTTCGCTTCCAGGCATTTGACAAGCATAAATCAAGTGTTGACCGTCATATGCGGGCGAGCTTGATGAGCGGGTGTAGACAGGCGCAATCCAGCAGCACCGGACAAAGTGCGCGAACGAGCCGCACTGGGCGTCGTGACGCGGCGCCGCTCGATCCAATCTGGGTACCCGCTTCATTGCCGCAACAGCCAGCGCATTAGGGTTCCCGGCTATGTCTGCTGCAACCTACAAACGTGCCAATTGGCGAAGGTACATGTGTTGCGTCGCGGCGATGGCGGTGTGCTTGGCAGGAGCGCTGACCGTGTTGGTTCGTACGGGGGCCGTGTCGGCGCAGTCCTCTGGGGTCGTGGTGCCGCCCGAGTCGCGGGGATCGTGCGCGGGCCAAGTACCGATCGTTGTCGGTTCTGACCAGGCGGCACAGTCGGACATTTATGCCGCCGCGATGCTCGCCGGGGTGATCGGCAGCGACTGCATCGTGCTTGCCGGGCCGCGCTATCTGCCTATGCCCGGGGACCAGCGAGCACGTCTGCGGGCTGCGAACGCAGGCGGGTTTGTCATCGGCGGCATATCAGCTGTCCCCACCCACAAGATCGCGGGTCGGTCGATGACACGCTTGTCTGGAATGGACCGGTGGGCCACCCTGCGACTTGTGGGCCAGCGCGCTGCGGGCGACACCAGCGTGGGCACACCGACTGACCAAGAACAGACCATTCCCACGACCCAAGAACCGAGCATATCCACGAGAGTCTCGCCGGACGTGCCGATGATCGAGGAAGTGTTCGCCCAAGCGGCAGCTCAACGTGCCGAGATCGTCGCTGAGCTGACGCAGCAGATCAGAGCAGGCAACTACGGCGTCACCACCGGCAACGTCCTGCGGGGACCAGCGGGGTTCAGAATCGATCTTGATGACTGTCCCAGCAACTGGTCGGACATGACGGGCATCACCGACTCGCAGGTCCGCATCGGGCACACCACTGCCCAGTCGGGCAACCTCGCTGCCTACGGCAACATCGCCTACGGCTGGCAGAACTACTTCGACTGGATCAACGAGAACGATCCGATCATGGTCGGCGGCACCCCGCGCGACCTGACGCTGATCATCAAGGACGACGCCTACGTCGCC
>LXNI01001398.1_pt1 | contig 21181 bp, 14 predicted proteins | sample 809091 | NCBI WGS metagenome assembly LXNI01 (sample SAMN04870527, study PRJNA318959) | sponge metagenome | biome: 01000161; feature: marine sponge reef; material: water | host: Sarcotragus foetidus | place: Greece: Milos, Mediterranean Sea | collected 2013-05-29 | depth 5-7 m | reverse complement strand
CGCCGGCCGCCTGGTACTGGTCGGTGAGCCGCTTGAACACCTCGACCTGGGCCTTGCCGTCCTCGACGATGGTGGCCGCTTCGGCCTGGGCCTGGAGCTGGCGAGCCTCGAGGTCGGCGCGGGCCGGCACCACAACGTCGGCCTCGACCCGGCGCTTCTCGAGCTCGATCCGCTCACTCTCCAGCTCCTGGCTGGCGACAGCCTTCGCCGTCTCGCCCGCCACCAGCGCCTCCTCCTCGCGGGCCCGGGAGATGGCCTCCAGTTCGGCGGTGCGGACCCGCAGCGCGTTCTGCTCCTCGACGATCTTCTTGTCGGCCTCGATGGCCGCTATCTCAGCGGCCCGGCGGGCTTCGGCCTCGGCCTGCTTGGCCTCGGCCACGCGGTTGGCCTCGGCCACCCGGGCGTCGCGGATCACCTCGGCAGTGAGCCGCCGGCCTACCGACTCGAGGTAGTTCACGTCGTCGGTGACATTCTGGATCTTCATCACGTCGAGCTCGAGGCCGAGGGTCTTGATGTCGTCGTCGGCCTCGTCGATGAGCTGCTGGCTGAACTTGAGGCGGTCCTCGTTGACCTCCTCTGGCGACAACGTGGCCAGCACACCGCGAAGGTTGGCCTCGAGGGTCTCCTTGGCGATCTGGCCGATCTGCGCACTCCCGACATGCAAGAACCGCTCGCAGGCGTTCTCCAGCAGGCCCTCGCCGCTCGACACCTTCACGTTGGCGATGCCCTGCACATTGAGCGGGATGGCGCCGCGCGAGTAGGCGTTCTGGACCGACACGTCCAGTGGGATGGTGTTGAGGTCCATCCAGGCCACCCTCTCGATCAGCGGGATCCGCAGGGTGCGGCCGCCCTTGAGGATCCGGTAGCCCACGGTGCGACCGTCGGACAGGGTCCGCTTGCGTCCCGAGATGACCGCCACCCGGTTGGGCGGGCAGATCACGATCAGGGACTTGACGATCAGGATGACGAAGAACACGGCCAGCGCTACGGCGATGCCGGCCACGATTGCTGAGGACATTGCGGTTTCCCTCCCACGCGCCTTCAGGTGTCTGTGCAGGCCCGCTGCCGGCGAGCGTACCAGCACCCGAGCGGCCCTCATAGGGCGTCTAGAAGGGCCTTCTATTCCAGTTCGGGGTCCAGGCGGGTGACGAGGGCGACACCGCCCTCGATACGGACGACAATGACGCGGGCGCCGGCCTCGATGACCTTGCCGCCGTCGATCCGGTCGATCGGCGCGGCCGTCATCTGGGTACGGGCTCCCGCCACGGTCAGCACGATCCGGCCGCGCCGCTCGTTCGACATGGGCAGCGAGACCCGGGCGATGCTGCCCTCGATCTCGCGGTCGGACACGTCGCTGGACGCCTCGGTGCGACGCAGGTAGGCGAACGCCGCGCTGTTGAGCCCCCCGGCCAGCACCCCGACCACCGCCGCCATGAGCAGCGCCAGGATCGGACCGGATCCGAGCCACTGGGTGACCAGCCCGGTCGCGCCGAAGAACGTGGCGACGAAGGCCAGGCTGCTCAGCGGGATGATGGTGAAGACCTCTGCCAGCCCGTCAGCCTCGCCGCCCATTTCCATTTCGCTGTCGCCGCCGGTGAACACGAACCACAGCAGCAGCGGCGCCCCGGCTGCCAGCATGAACGCGTACAGCCAGGTCATGCGGTCGCTCCCGCTCCGGCAAGCCGCGATCGGCGCGACAGTGTTGGCATCTGGCCGGACATGGTCCAAAGCTAGTATCCCGGCGATGCCACCCGCGCCGACGCCCGCCTTCCCGCTCTGCCCTCGACCGGCACTCCGGCCGGTCTCTGGGCGCCGGTCGAGTCCATGAGCTTCACGGACGCCTTCTTCGCCTTGCGCGACGAGGTCCGCAACTGGGGCCGGTGGGGTGACGACGACCGCCTCGGAACGCTCAACCTGATCACCGACGACGCGGTGGCCCACGCGGCCTCGCTGGTGCGCAGCGGACGCCGGGTGTCATGCGCTCTCGACCTGCATCACTCCAACGGTGTCCAGATCGGCCAGATGCACGGGCGGATCAACCCGCTGCACGCCATGGTCAAGATTCACAGCCCCGACCTGGGAGACGCCGACGGCAAGGGCATGGTGCCCCATTTCTCCGACGACATCGTGACCATGCCCCTGCAGGCCGCAACCCACTGGGACGGCCTGTCCCACGTGAGCTACGACAACACCCTCTACAACGGCGTGCCGGTCTCGTCGATCAATCCCACGGGCGGAGCCACCGTGCTCGGCATCGAGAACGTCCGCCACCTCACCGGCCGGGGCGTGCTGCTCGATATCTGCGCGGCCAAGGGACTCGAACGGCTCGCGAGCGACCACGAGGTGACCGGCGACGACCTCGACCAGGCGGCCGAACACGGACGGGTGACCATGCGCCCCGGCGACATCGTGCTGCTTCGCACCGGGCGTATTCAGGTGTTCCAGGAAATGGGGGCGCTGCCCTATGTAACCGGCCCCGACGGCGACGGCACCAGTCCCGGGCCCGGCTTCGACGCGGTTCGCTGGTTCCATCGCCATGATGTGGCCGCGGTCGCCGACGACACCTACATCTTCGAGGTCTTCCCCGGGCCGGCCTGGGACGACGCTCTGGGCGTCCATTGCGTGCACGTGGTGGACATGGGCATGACCCAGGGCCAGAACTGGGATCTCGAAGCCCTGGCGGCGGCCTGTGCGCAGGAGGGCCGCTACGAGTTCATGCTGCAGGCGAACCCCGAGCCGTTCGTCGGAGGCTGCGGCTCCCCGGTGAACCCGGTGGCGGTCCTGTAGCCCTTACGGACGGCGGTTGTCGAGGTCAGCGACCAGATCTGTGACCGATGCCAAATCGATTGCCGGTAATCTGGCGTGTCCTCCCAAGTGATCCCGGAGGACGCGGTTCGCCGTCTCGCCGACCTCTTGGGGGCGGCGCCGTCCGCTAGTCGCCTCGTCAGCCGGGAACCTGTGAGGCGACAGCGCCTTCCATGTTGCTATCTCAATTGCGCTCCCGCGGCACGAAGGCCAAGTGTTCGTCGCACCAGTCAACCAGCCGCCGCTCGGCTTCGGGCACCGCAGCGTCGTACCAGGAGGCGATCGTCCTCGACTTGTTGCCACCCAGCAGGATCACGGCCACATCACCCAAGGTCGGGTCACGTACCGGCCTGGCGTAGCCGTACAGGACGCGGATGACGGTATCGCCGCGCATCGCGCTGGATCCCGTTCCACGCGGCACCGGTGGCCACCGCAACTCGTAGAGGTCGAAATCCGTGCCGGCCAGTCGATCGCCACGAGGCATCGAGAGAGGACTCTGTGACGCCTCCAACAAGTCGATCAGGGCGTCGATCTGAGCACGGATGGCGGCACTGTGGTCACCGAGGAACTCGTCGCTGCCCCGGTCTACGATCGCGTTCATCCAGGCAAGAAACCTGGGATGACGCCCAACGGCAAACACGAACTGAGCCGGGGCCGCGATGCGACGCTGTCAGCTCAGAGAGCCTGCCGGGGTGGAATCGTTCGCTGTGTCTCGTTGCGACTGAAGCCACCCGACGAACTCCCCGAAGCCGAGCCGGAGCAACTCGTTCAGGACGGGCTCCATCCGCTGTGGATCGAGCAGCTTGTCGAGCCGCGCGACCACCTCGGTGAGGTGCCGAAGCCAGAGATCGTCACTTGACGTCTTGGCGTTGTGGAGCAGCCGAGCCAACAGCTGAGCCGTTGATTCGGGATGCTCAATCAGATGGTGGGGGCGGGGCTTCTCATGTTTGGGCGTATCCAGGCCCGCCAGTCTGTAGAGCAGCCGAGAGCCGTGACCCGGCGGAGCTGGCGACTCAGCAGCCAGCTCGGCCGCCTCCGGGAAGTTGCTGCCGAGCACGACGGGCCACTCGGCCATGACCGAGGCCTCCTCCGGCGTCATCGCGACAGGAATGCTGGCCAGACGGCTGTTCCAGTAGCTCCGCATCCACTTGGACCAGTGTGCGTCGGCGGCGTCCGCAGACAATCCCGCCAGACGTCCTGTCATTTCTTGCACCCATGCGACTCGGGTCTCGATGTCGCTTGACGCCACAAGCTCCGACAGCCACCCATCCTCCAGAGGGTCTATCGCGGTGTCAACGCAGATACCTGCCGTCAGTCTAGCGTAGGCCGCCCGAGCCCCGGCGTGGCGACTGTCCATCCGCTCCACCCGCGGAGCCATCGAGACGAAGCGACCCAATAGGCCAGCATGGAGAAGAGACTCGTCGATACGTCCTACCCGGAGCCAACCCTCCCAACACCGCTCCGCTCGACAATCGTCGACCATCGGATCGAACATGGGCAGCACGTTGCACCGGCTCCACGGCTCATCGAGTTGGAAGAGAAGATGGAGGCGAGCGGCGACGACGACCTGAGCGAAGTGCGAGGCCTTGGTATCGCCTCCGAGGACCACCTCCAAGGCTGTCTTGGCCGTGTCCGGCAGTCCGGTCCACCCGTCGTCGGCAATTCGCCGTTCCGCCAAGACGGCCTCCAGCCATAGACCGGCGATCATCCCCGCCCAATGGCACTCAGCGCTCTCCAGCCACCCGAAGTCGCCAAAGGTTGTCTTGGCGTCCCCCCAGCGCCGCAAGCCACGCTCCCACACATCGGGCAGCAGCCCCGCGAGATGAGTGCACTTCTCGTCGGTAAGCGATGCGGTCGCCCGAGCGTGTGCCCAGCCACTCAACACCGCCTCGCCCAAGTCGCGCTCCAAGTCTGGCGCCCCTGTCGGCTCGTCGGCGAGCACCCGAAGCACTGCCGCTCCGTCTTCAGAGTGCTCGACCACCGTCGAGAACAACGCATCCAGCGCGTCGGTCCAGTCAACGCCGCGCCCTGCCCGTTCGTCCTTCTCGTTGATCAGACCTGTTACCGCTGCATCGGCGTCGGCCCGGATCCGGTCATGGAGATCCTGCAACTCGAGCGGCTCCGTCAGGTCTTCTGCCGAGAGCGCCGACCAGGTCGGGAAGTCTGGATCCTCCCGCGGTCGCCAGTCGGGACGGCTGGCTTCCAGTTCTGCAAGAGCACTGCCCGCTGCCGTTGACTCGGGCGCATGCTTTCCGATCCAAGCGAGAAGATCGAACGTATACCGCTCGTCGTCCCCACCTCTGCAAGCCGCGGCGACTCGGCTGACCGTGGTCTCGATGCTTAGCGGAGATGCCACCGGGAGGGCGGCTTCAAGCAGCCGCATGACTTCCGGCCGGAGCAGGCGATCGAGCAACAGATCGGACTCTTGGAGCCAGCGGAGCTTGTCGTCGGCAGAGCAGTCCTGTCGTCTGAGCCATCCATGCACGGCAAGGCGCCGCAGGATCGGCCACTCATGCTCGCTCCAGGCTCGCAGATACCCGCCTGCGACCTCGGATGCGTCAGCAACCAAGACTTCGAGCACGTCGCGAGCAATATCGATCAGAGGATCGGGGCAGCAATCGCGCCAGTCCGGCTCGTGATTCTCGATGGAGGCCCGATGCAGCCCCTTGAGCTCCCAAACCTCGACGGATGACCCGACGGTCTTGGTGAGAATGAAGAACTGCCGGAGATGCCGGTCGAGGAGCGGAGCCAAGTCTGTCGCCAAGTTCGCCCCGCTCGGTTCCAGCCATTCCCTGCCGATGCTTGGAAGCCAAGGCTCCTCAGGACCGGCCCGGACCTTCATGTGGGCCGGGTCGGGAGGGTCAACCGCAAGTCGGGGCTCCCAGATCCTGTCGAACAGCGTCAGGAAGAGGTGCTTGTCCCGAGGAAGCTCAAATTCCTGCAGCAGCATTCCGAGCCATTCGTTGCATCCCGGCGGCATCGTGTGGGCCAACAGCGGAATGAAGCGGTCGGTTGCCTCGGACTGGACGCGGTCAGGCCGCGACAACGACTGCACGAGCGTGAACCAGAGTTCCCTGTGCACGAGGCCACCGTTGGTGGCCACAACCTGGAGGGCGTCGCCCGCAGCTTCCGGGTTCGCGGCGTAGTGCTTCGCGAACCAGCCCTTCAAGTCGTGCTCCACTGTGCCGAACGATGCCGACGGGTCGAACAGGCTCTTGAACTGCGGCCGTGAACTGAGCCAGCGAAGCCACTCGACGCCGCGGGCGTGGGTGGTGAACAGGCCGACCCTCTCGGGATCGGCGACCACCGAGTCGAGGTACGACTCGTCCTCGGGTGACAGAGGTGGCGCGCCGGACACGATGGAGCGGACGCGCCGGTCGTGGTCCAGCATTCCCATCCGGGCATTGTCCGCCCATTCTCGGACCAGCCTGGGTAGGTGCTCGTGACTCCCGTAGCCCACGGGAACAATGCCGTGCTCCTGCCAGCGCGGGTCATTCGGTTCGTCCGTCAAGGCGTACAACTCGGCCTGGGATGGCAGCGCTCGGGTCAGGTACTGCACGGGCGTGTCGTTGAGCCCGTAGCCGATGAACACGACGGAGCGATCTCCGAACAGCTTCGTGAGGAACTGCGCCGCCCAGCGCTCTGACAGGTAGGCCCGGCCAAAGTCGGCCTTGGTCACCACCAGTCGGCCCGGATCTTGGCGAACAGAGCCGTGCAGGTACACCAGGCCGTGGAAGTCGTGGCCCGGTGGTAGCGCAGGCGTCTCGAACTCGTCTACGCCGGTCGGCAGCAGACCCGAGAGGTGTCGGTCGTAGTTGGTGGTGACGATCCGGCACGCCGAAGCGGTGACCGCTAGGTCCACGATCGCCCGGTGAAGCTCGTTGGGTCGAGAATCCTCCCTACAGATCAGTTCCCGGACACGCAGGTGGACATCCACGTTCCCATCGTCGATCCGGCCGAGGAGTTCGTCGGGCTTGTCGAGGTCGGTCTCGGTGTAGGAGACGCGACTGTCGTCGGCGATCCGCTTCGCCAACTCGATGAACGTCGGGAGGTTGGAGGGCGCGGGCAAAGACGCGCCTGCGCCGACGAACAGCACCAAGCGTCCGTCCGTGTGGGCGGAGACCAAACTCTCGGGCAGGTCGACATCGCCGAACCTCATCGTGCTGAGGCTACCAGCCATCCATGACATATCTTCAATGCTATTCGTATAATTCTAATGTTGGACACTGCACGGCGATGCCCGAAGCCGACGGTGGCACGGGGACTACGATCTGGCCGTGTCTGACAACGCCGGGACGGGGCCAGAGGTTGCAGTCGTGGGCAGCGCCAACCTTGACCTGGTGGTGGAGGTGGCGGCCATCCCGGTGCCCGGCGAGACGGTGCTGGGAGGCGACCTGCGGCGCATCCCCGGCGGCAAGGGCGCCAACCAGGCGGTGGCCGCGGCCCGTCTCGGCCGGAGGGTCGCCATGATCGGGCGCGTCGGCGACGACGACTCCGGCACGATCCTGAGATCGGCGCTGACCTCTGCCGGCGTCGACACGGCCAACGTTCTCACCACCGATGGAATCCCCAGCGGCACCGCGTTGATCGCGGTGGGCGCCGACGGCGACAACGCCATCGTGGTGAGCCCGGGCGCCAACAGCCGCCTCAGTCCTGACGATGTGGCCGCAGCCGCCGGAGTCCTCGAGGCTGCGGCAGTCGTGCTGCTGCAACTGGAGGTGCCCGTCGAGGCGGTCGCGGCCGCGGTCAGCGCCGCTCGAGGGACGGTGGTGCTCAACCCCGCGCCCGCGCCGGCAGCGCCGTTGCCCCTCGATGTGCTCGACGGCGTGGATGTCCTCGTACCCAACCAGACCGAACTGGCAGTGCTGGCAGGGCACTCGGGGCTATCGGCCATCGGTGAGGTGGACGCCGAGACTGCGGTGGCCCTGGCCCGCGGGCTGCCGGTCACCTCCGTCGTCGTCACCCTCGGGGCGAGCGGCGCGATGGTCGTCACCGAGGGAAGGGCGATCCACGTGCTCGCTCCTCCAGTCGACCCGGTCGACACCACCGCAGCAGGGGATGCCTTCTGCGGAGCGCTGGCCGATTCTCTCGCAGACGGGGCCGATCTCGTGCCCGCGGCCGAGTGGGCCGTGCGGGTGGGCGCCGCGGCCACTCTGCGACACGGTGCCCAGCCGTCGCTGCCGACCAGGGACGAGGTCGATTACCTGCTCGGTGCATAGGCTCGGGCGATGACCGCCGAACAGGGAACAACTCGACCCAGGATCGTGCTCGACTGCGATCCGGGGCTCGACGACGCCATCGCCATACTCACCGCAGCCCACTTCGGTGAACTCGTGGGGATCACCACCGTCAACGGCAACGTCGGCATCGACCACACCACCCACAACGCACTGGTCACGGCTCAGATCGCCGGACTGGACGTCCCCGTTCACCGGGGCGCGGCCCGCCCGCTGATCGCGCCCACCATGGACGCGGCCCGAATTCACGGGGCCACCGGTCTCGGCGACGTCGCTCTGCCTGAGCTGACCAGGGCCGTGGACTCCGAGGACGCGGTGGCGTTCCTGTGCGACACGGCCCGCTCCGTCGACGACCTGCACCTGGTGGCGGTGGGCCCGCTGACGAACGTGGCCCTCGCGCTCAGACGGGACCCTGACCTACCGAGCCTTCTGGCCGGTCTCACGATCATGGGCGGCGGCGCCCACGCAGGGAACGTCACCCCGGTCGCCGAGTTCAATGTCTGGGCCGATCCCGAGGCGGCCGCCATCACCTTCAGCGAAGCAGCCCCGTTGACCATGGTCGGCCTCGACGTGACCCATCGGGTGCTGCTCGGCGGCGACGAGGCGGCCAGGATGCGTTCGGCGGGCACCCCGGCGGCCGACTTTGCGGCCGGCCTCCTGGATTTCGCCTACGCCCGGTGCCGCGAGTTCGGGCTGGAGGCGGCCCCGGTGCATGACGCCACCGCCATCATCGCGCTCACCCACCCCCACCTGTTCCGCCGGTCGAGCCACCCGGTGGCGGTGGAGTTGCGCGGCGAGCACACCCGGGGCATGACCGTTACCGACGTGCGCCCGCCGGCGGCCATCGCCGCCGAGCCGGCCCCGCCCGTCCACGATGTCGTGTGGGACGCCGACGCCGGCGCTGTCATCGATCTGATCGTGGAGGCCGTCGTCAACACCTAGATCGGCCGCTCGGCGGACTCGTGCCCCGCACAGCGCCGGACGGTCACCGGCCCGCCCGGACGGGAGCGAACATCGGATGGTCAGCACACCACTGTTCGAGGCGCGCCTCTGCGACACGGATGTGATCCGCATACCATCGGTCCTGCGAGCCAGACCTCGCGATGGCGGCCGTCTTGTTCCCGCCGAACAGCACGACGGCACTGCGGCCTTGGCCTCGTGAACGACCGAATCTTCTGGCGACCAGTCCGTAGAACACGCGTACGACCGGTTGTCCGCTCCGAGCGTCCGGGCCCTCGCCTCGACCCGACCGCGGCCATCTCAGCTCATGAAGCGCGTAACGACTGCCCCGCAGTGGCGCACCGTCCGGCCTGCCGACGGGATGTTCGGCAGCCCGCAGGATGTCGATCAGCGCTTCGATCTGACCCTGCACATGCAGGCCCGCATCACCCAGGTACGCCGGGGATCTGCTGTCGACGATGTCCGCCAGCCACTGATCGAACGCGCGAGTCCGGACAGCCCTCACAGCATTGCCTGTTCATATTGCGAGAGGCTTGTGCTTAGCCAGGCGGCGACCCCACCGGCGATCCGAGTTCCAAGTACGTTCGCTCCCGAGATTGAAGCCATGAGACAAACTCCTCGTGTCCGAGTCTGAGCAGCTCGTTCAATATGGGCTTCATCTCATCTGAGTCGAGGGCTCGGTCGAGCCGCTCGACAGCGTCCGTGATGTTCCAAGGACCACCGTCATCAGCCGTGGTCTCGCTGTTGGAGAGAAGATGCGCGAGCAGGTCGCGCACGACTAGCGGCTCGAGGGCGATGTGATCCGGCCGGGAGCGGTCACCGTCTGCCCCGGCGTGATCCAACAGCACCGAAGGAACACGAGAGTCATCCACAAAGCCGGCTTCGGTGCAGACTGCCAATCGAACGGCTTCGGTGAATCCAGTCCCCAATAGTACGGTCCATTCGGCCATCGCTGATGACTCGTCCGGCGTGAGGGCAAGCGGGACGCTCTCAGCACGATTGTGCCAGTAGCTCCTCATCCACCTCGACCAGTTGACGTCGGCTGCGTCAGCCGACTGCTCCGACAGCATCCAGGCCACGTTCCTGGCCCACTCACAGCGGCCTTCCGGATCAATCCGGGCGATCCACTTCATGAGCCAGCCGTCCTCCACTGGGTTGACCTGACTGCAGAGGCAAATGAAGGCCCCCATGCTCAAATATGATGATCTGACCGACTCATCGCTGTCATCCGCTCCCGACTCGCGGCTCTCGAGTTGACAGCTGAAGCCGACGAAACAGTCTAGGAGTCCTGCCGCCAATAGATCGTCGTTCATCTGGCGACCTGCCAAGAGCCCGTCCCAGAATCTGAAAGCCTGCGATCGGTCACGCTCACTGTCGAACCGATGCAGCAGGTTTTCTCGGCACCATCCTTCGTCAGCGGCAAACAGGTAGGCGACCTTGCTGGCTAGCACGGCTTGAGCATGGTGCGATGGCTTGCTGTCGTCATCCAACATCTCCTTCAATGCTGTACTCGTGACATCGCTGAACCCGTCCCACGTCTCACCGGCATTCTGCCACTGGGTTGCGATCAAGACAATCCACAGTTCCGTCAGTTTTCCAGCCCAATGATTGATGGCGGCGTCGAGCCATCTCGACGGACTCACGGCATGGCTCTGAGGATCAAAGCGTTCAAGACCGGTCTTCCACAACCGCGGCAGAACAGCCTGCAGGCGATCGGGCTCGCTCTGGAAGCGATCCGTGTGACTCAGCGCGAATAGCACGGTCTCTGCAACGGCCTGACTCGCACCAGCATCGATCTCCGGATCGTCCGCGATCACCTCAAGAAGGGCCACACCGTCTTCGGGGTGCGCCTCAACCGTGGAACGCAGAGCATCTAGGGCCGAAGGCCATCCCGGTGCCTCCCAATCATCGGCATCGGTGTACTTCAGCAGCAGCGCCACCGCTTCCGATGGTCCTCGTCTGACGAGTTCATGCAGTCTGTGCGCCTCGGGAATGGGTAGACGCGGAATGAGCCCACCCCGGATCGCGCCGCCACGGAAGTCTGCGTCATCCGGCATCTCCCACTGGGGATGAGCCGTCCTCGCGTCCTGGAAGGCCCGCTGGGCCGCAATCGACTGGGGCGCGTGCCGTGCGATCCAACCCAAGCGCTTCAGTTCTCTCGGCCCAACCGAATCCGACGACGCATCCTCAATCAGCCCGGCGAGCGCGCCCTCCGAGGCCGACGACACGGCTTCGGCTATCAGCCTCATCACTTCATGATGCGCGTCGCGATCGCCTAGCCAGCCCCCACCCGCGAGCCACTCCAGTTTCTCGTCTGCGGTCACGTCTGTTCGCTGGCTCCAGCCGTGATTACTCAGGCGTCGCAAGAGCGCCGATTCAGCGCCGCTCCAACTCTCCAGGTAGCTGCTGGCGATCGTTGGTGACCGTTCCACAAGCAGCTCCAACACATCCCGAGCAACATCGATCAACAGGTCGACGCCGCACGGTATGTTGTTTCGGATGTGAGACTCGATGGCTTTGCGACTGTAGCTGATGCTGTCGAAGAACTCGCGATCGGTAACGTGTGAGATATCTTGGCCCAACTGTCCCATCAGCTGCACGATCGTGGAATCATGTTGTTCAGTTCGGCAGTGGATCGCTCGCTGCAAGCAAGCGACTCTACGCAGGTGCCGATCAACAAGCGGGACTAGGTCTAACGCGAGCGCCGGGATGTACGGTTTGATCTTGCTGAACCAGTACTCAGCTAGCGAGTTGCTGCACAGCGGTACGATGACTCTGTCGCCCTGACCGCGACGCATGTCCAGCGTCGGCTCCAGGATTCTGTCCAGCAAGAGCAGAACTGTAGCGCGATCCCGGTCTAGGTCGCATCCGTCCAAGAGTAGCGGGAGAAGCCGTACGTGATTTTGACGACGACTGAGGGGAGCAGTCTCCACCAACAGCGGAAGCCATCTGTTCATCGCCTCGCGGCGCGTGCCTGGCTGAAGTCGCAGAGACCGCGCGATCGTCACCCAGAGTTCATCGTTGAGAGTGCCACCAGCATCTACTACGGTCCTCAAGGCTTCGGTCGTGTTGTCGTCGTTCGCCGCATAGTGGTCAGCGAACCATCGGGCCAAACCGCTGTCGATACGCTCGGGCGGCACGAACGGATCCATGAGTTGCTTGAAGCACGGCTTGGAACTCATCCAGTGGAGCCAGTCGAGGCCGCGCGCCTGACTGATGAACAGCCCTCGTCGACGGGTGTCCGACACGATGCCCTGAAGGTAAGATTCGTCTGCAGGTGTCAGCGGTGGCGATCCTGAGACGATCCGGCGGACGCGTTGCTGATGATCCAACATGTTCATTCGGGACAGATCCGCCCAGTCTTGGACGATGACGGGCAACATGTCATGACTCTTGTAACCGACGGGCGTGATGCGGAGATGCTGCCACTGCGAAGCGTGGGGCTTATCGGTCAAGACATACACGCGGTCGGAGTTGACTCCTCTGAGCAGGTAGTCCATCAGCGTGTCTCTCACGCTGTAGCCGACGAACAGCACCGACATGCTCCGGAACATCGAGCTCAGGAACCGGGCGGCACCCTGGTTGACCAGGTAGTGACGGCCCAGATCGTCACCGGTGACGATCAAACGCTTCGACGGCTGGCGCACGGAGCCGTGCAGGTAGACCAACCCTGTGAACTCGTCTTGTTCGGGAAGGGCGTGCGCCTCGTACTCGTCCACGCTCTCCGCCAGGCAGTCCGAGAGGCAGCGGTCGTAGTTGGTGGTGACGATCCGCACCGGCGGCGAGGCCGTGGCCAGGCTGGAGATGGCTTCGTGGAGTTTGTTCGGCTCGGGCACCGACCGGTGCGGCGGATTGCTGATCAGGTTGTGCACGCGCTCCTGGACGTCCACGCCGTCCGACTTGAGTCTGCCAAGCACTAGGTCCGGTCTGTCGAGGTCTGCCCCGCAGACCGGCTTCTCGCTCTGCGCGGCCACCTTCTCGGCCAGTTCCCGGTAGGTGGGCAGGCAGGTTGGCTCGGCGACTGATGCGCCGGCGCCGACGAACAGGACGAGGCGACCTTCGGCGTGCGCGTCCACCAGTTCTCCCGGCAGTTCGATGGACCCCACTCGCATGTGTGTGACCCTACCGGCGGGCCACCACCGTGACAATCCTCAATGTCGTCCATGCAATCTTGCGCGCTCAACGCCACCGTGCAACGGTTGTCGACCGAGGGTGGAGGAGTGCTCGACTCCAAGTCGCGAGTCGGCAAGGCATGGATGGAAGCGCCGAGGGTCGGCGCTCCGAGAGCAGACGCACCGTGCGGCTGCGCCTGCGGTCTGCGCCAGGGAACTAGCCGGGCCGAGGTAGTTCATCGGTCCCGAAGGCGCTGCCTGTGTGCTCACCTCATCCGGTGGTCAACACCCGATAGGACGGTGGACCTCGGCCAGCCAGCGGTCCTCGATATCGATGGGGCACAGGGCCCAGCACACGCCCAGGAGCCACCGGAGCACCTCGGCAGGCGACGCGTCCACCGGTGGATGGGCGACGATGCCGTGCTTGGCGTGGTCCTGCACCTTGCGCCAGCCCGCCGGCAGCGGCGCCCCGGCATCGGCGAGGCGGTCCAAGGCCTTGGGGCCGGCGCCATGCTCGACTCCGACCGTGGGCTGCGCCCCGGCGGGGCCTCCGGGCGGCGGGGTCCAGGTGGCCATGGGCACTGCCGGACCCCTGCCCGAGAACCAGCGCCCCAGCGCCGTCGGCGACGGCGGCAACATGTCGATCTGGTCGTCCCGCAGGCCGGGACCGATATTGATCCAGCCCAAGCCGTCGCCGCGGGCGACCAGGCTCTCCATCTCGCGAACGACGGGCGAAGTGTCGGCTGAATCGAAGTCGATCGTCTCAGTGCTGAACGGGCCCACCGGCACCGACCGTATCGCCGCGAGCGCCGTGCCCACCCGTCACGGTGGCCGGGACCGCCGCCCTGACTATCGTCATGGCATGGAAGACCGGAATTGGGGGTTCCGCACCCGGGCTCTGCATGCGGGCAGCCAGCCCGATCCCACCACTGGGGCCAGGGCCGTGCCCATCTACCAGTCGACGAGTTTCGTGTTCGAGGACACAGCCGATGCCGCCGACCTCTTCGCCCTCCAGAAGTACGGCACGATCTATACCCGGATCTCCAACCCGACCAACGCTGCCTTCGAGGAGCGCATGGCCAGCCTCGAGGGGGGCATCGGAGCGGTGGCCGCCGCCAGCGGCCAGGCCGCCGAGTTCCTCACCGTCACCGCGCTGGCCTCAGCCGGCGACCACGTCGTCGCCGCGGCCGGCCTCTATGGCGGCACCTACACGCTGCTGGATGTGACACTGCGACGCCTCGGGATCGACACGACGTTCGTGGACGGGACCGATCCCGACGCCTTCGCGGCCGCCGTGCGTGCTGACACGAAGCTGCTGTACACCGAGATCATCGCCAACCCTTCCGGCGCGGTCGCGGACCTGGCCGCCCTGGCCGACGTCGCCCAGGCCCACCGCCTGCCTCTGGCGGTCGACTCGACCTTCGCGACGCCGTACCTGTGCCGCCCCCTCGACTACGGCGTCGACATAGCACTGCACTCGGCCACCAAGTTCCTGGGCGGGCACGGAACCTCAATCGGCGGAGTGATCGTGGAGGCAGGGCGCTTCGACTGGGACTCGGGCCGCTTCCCGCACATGACCGAGCGGATCCCGAGCTACAACGAGCTGCGCTGGTGGGACAACTTCGGCGAGTACGCCTTCTGCACCAAGGTCCGGGCCGAGCAGCTGCGCGACACCGGCGCCTGCCTGTCCCCGTTCAACGCCTTCCTGCTGCTGCAGGGGATCGAGACGCTGCCGTTGCGCATGGACGCCCACGTCGCCAACGCCCGGGCGGTGGCCGAATGGCTCGACGCCGACGACCGGGTGGCATGGGTGCTGTGGGCAGGACTGCCCGACCATCCCCAGCACGACCTGGCCCGCCGCTACCTGCCCAAGGGGCCGGGCGCCATCTTCACCTTCGGCGTGGTGGGCGGGCGGGCCGCCGGCGCCCGCTTCATCGAGTCGCTGCAGATGGTGTCGCACCTGGCCAACGTGGGCGACGCCAAGACGCTCGTCATCCACCCGGCCTCCACCACCCACCAGCAGCTCTCCGACGCCGAACTCGAGGCGGGCGGCGTGTCGCCCGACATGGTGCGCATATCGGTCGGGCTGGAAGATGTCGACGACATCATCTGGGACCTCGACCAGGCCCTGACCGCGGCAACGAAGGACCCGAATGGCTAAGCATCCGACCGTGGAGGGCTGGACGCCGCCGACCGCGCGGGAACGCCAGCGCATCCTGGACCGGTCCAAGACCGTCGCGGTCGTGGGCGCCTCGTCCAACCCGGCCCGGGCCAGCTACTTCGTGCTCACCTACCTGCTGTCGTCGTCCACCGACTTCGAGGTGTACCCGGTGAACCCCCGCATCGCCAGGAGCGAGATCCTCGGCCGCCGGGTGTACCCGTCGCTGGCGGACCTGCCGGTCGCGCCCGACATCGTCGATGTGTTCCGCCGCTCCGAGGACCTTCCCGCCGCGGCCGATGAGGCCATCGCGGCAGGGGCTTCGGTGTTCTGGGCGCAGCTCGGCCTCTGGAACCCCGAGGCCACCCAGCGCTGCGCCGCGGCCGGGCTCGGCGTGGTGATGGACAGGTGCCTGAAGATCGAGCACGCCCGGTTCGCGGGCGGTCTGCACCTGGCCGGCTTCGACACGGGCGTGATCTCCTCACGCCGCAGCCATCACCATTGACGCAGGCGGGAGGTCCGCTAGGATCGCCCCCTTCTCATAGGGGTCGGGCGGGCATCCGAGGCACCGGGAGGGAGCAGATGGCACGAACCGTTACTTCCGCCGTCGTCCAGGTCGCATGGACGGGCGACAAGGAGTGAGACGAAGATGACAACGCTGATCAAGGGAGGCGCCGTCGTCAGCGCGACCGGAGCGGATCCGGCCGAGGTGCTCATCGACGGCGAGCAGATCACGGCCGTGCTACGCCCCGGCAGCGACATCGCAGCCGCAGCCGAGCAGGGTGCCGAGGTCATCGACGCCACCGGCAGGCTGGTCGTTCCCGGCGGAGTGGACGTCCACACCCACATGGAGATCCCGTTCGGCGGGACGTTCGCCTCCGACACCTTCGAGACCGGCACGAGGGCCGCGGCCTGGGGAGGGACCACCACCATCGTCGATTTCGCCACCCAGTACTACGGCGACAACGTCCGGGAGGCGCTCGACGCCCGCATGGCCGCCGCCGAGGGCAACTGTGCCATCGACTGGGGCCTGCACATGATCATCGGCGACGTGCACAACGACTCGCTCAAGGAGATGGACCTGCTGGTCGACGAGGGGATCACCAGCTTCAAGCTGTTCATGGCCTATCCGGGGGTGCTCTACGCCGACGACGGCCAGATCCTGAGGGCCATGCAGCAGGCCGCGGGCAACGGCGGGCTCATCATGATGCACGCCGAGAACGGCCTGGCCATCGACGTGCTCGCCGAGCAGGCCTTCGAGCGGGGCGAGACCAGCCCGGTCACCCACGGATACGTGCGCCGCAAGGAGCTCGAGTCGGAGGCCACCCACCGGGCCATCGCGCTGGCCAAGGTGGGCGCGGCCCCGCTGTACATAGTGCACCTCTCCGCCTCCGAGGCCCTCGAGCAGGTGGCAATGGCCCGCGACTCCGGCATGAACGTGTTCGCCGAGACATGCCCGCAGTACCTGCACTTCAGCCTGGAGGAGCACCTCGACCGGCCCGGCTTCGAGGGGGCCGCCTACGTGTGCTCCACACCGATCCGGTCCCGGGCCGAGGGCCATCAGGACGATCTGTGGAAGGGCCTGCGCACCAACGACCTGGCCGTGGTGTCCACCGACCACTGCCCGTTCTGCATGAAGGAGCAGAAGGAGCTGGGACTCAACGACTTCCGGGCCATCCCCAACGGAATCGGGGGTGTCGAGCACCGCATGGACATGATCTACCAGGGCGTGGTCACCGGCGAGATCGGCCTGGCCCGCTGGGTCGAGCTGTGCTCCACCACCCCGGCCCGCATGATGGGCCTGTACCCCCGCAAGGGGATCATCGCTCCCGGGGCCGACGCCGACATCGTCATCTACGACCCCGACAAGCAGTGGACCGTCAGCGTCGACAACCACCACATGAACATGGACCACTCCGCCTACGAGGGGATCGACGTGACCGGCCACGTCGACACCGTGTTCTCGCGGGGCCGCAGGATCATCGACGGCGGCCAGTACCTGGGCCGGGCCGGAGACGGCGTCTACCTCAGGCGCGGCCTGTCCCAGTACCTGCAGTAACCGCACTCGCCGCGGGGCCGGGCACGGCCCCAGCGGCAACCACCCCATCCCCAGGATCAGGAGGAGTCAAGTGGAGACGATCAATCACTACGTGAACGGAACGACCCTGGAGTGCCGGTCGGGCCGGTCCGGGCCGGTGTGCAACCCCGCCACCGGCGAGCAGACCGCCGAAGTGCGGCTCGCCGGCGTGGAGGACGTCGACGCCGTGGTCGCCTCGGCCGAGGCCGCCTTCGTGGAGTGGCGCCACACGTCGCTGGCGGCCCGCACGAAGCTGATGCACTCCTTCCGCAACCTGGTGGAGGCCAACGCCTCCGAGATCGCGGCACGGCTGACGGCCGAGCACGGAAAGGTGCACTCCGACGCGCTGGGCGAGGTCGCCCGCGGCCTCGAGAACATCGAGTTCGCGTGCGGCTTGGGCGAACTGCTCAAGGGCAGCTACAGCTCCCAGGCGTCCACGGGAGTGGACGTGCACACCGTGCGCCAGCCGTTGGGGGTGGTGGCCGGCATCACGCCGTTCAACTTCCCGGCCATGGTGCCGCTGTGGATGATCCCCAACGCGGTCGCCTGCGGCAACACCTTCGTGCTCAAGCCGTCCGAGCGCGACCCTTCGGCGCCTCGTTTCTTGGCCGAACTGTTCTTCGAGGCGGGGTTCCCGCCCGGCGTTCTCAACGTCGTCAACGGCGACAAGGTGGCCGTGGACCGGCTGCTGGAGCATCCCGGTGTGAAGGCCGTCAGCTTCGTCGGATCCACCCCTATCGCCCGTCACGTCTACGAGACGGGCACCTCGGCGGGCAAACGGGTCCAGGCCCTCGCGGGGGCCAAGAACCACATGGTGGTGCTGCCCGACGCCGACCTGGACCTCGCGGCCGACGCAGCCGTCTCCGCGGCCTACGGCTCGGCCGGGGAGCGGTGCATGGCGGTGTCGGTGGTGGTCGCCGTGGGCGACGCCGCCGACCCCCTGGTGGACGCCATCAGGGTGCGCATGGACAAGCTGCGCGTGGGGCCCGGAGACGATCCCGAGTCCGAGATGGGCCCGCTCATCACCCGCGAGCACCGCGACCGGGTGGCCGGCTACGTCGGCATAGGCGCGGAGGAGGGCGCGACGGTGGTGGTGGACGGGCGCGAGGCCGTCTTCGAGGGCGACGGGTTCTTCCTGGGGGTGTCGCTGCTGGACCGGGTGACCCCCGACATGACGGTGTACCGGGAGGAGATCTTCGGTCCGGTGCTGTGCGTGGTGCGCTCCGACACCTACCACGAGGCCGTCGAGTTGATCGAACAGAACCCGTGGGGCAACGGCGCCGCGATATTCACCCGCGACGGGGGCGCCGCCCGCCAGTTCCAGCTCGATGCCGACGCCGGCATGATCGGCGTCAACGTCCCCATCCCGGTTCCGGTCGGCTGCCACTCCTTCGGCGGCTGGAAGGACTCGCTGTTCGGCGACACCCACATGTACGGCCCCGAGGGCATCCACTTCTACACCAAGGCCAAGGCCATCACCTCGCGCTGGCCCGATCCCGCCGACAGCACCGTGGACCTCGGCTTCCCGCGGAACCAGTAAGCGTCGCCTGACCATGGACTTCGAGTACCTACCACCGGCGTCCCTCACAACGGCTCCGTGCCCTCCTCCAATACTTCCAGATAGCCGTCGTAAGCGAAGATCCGGTTGCGTCGCCGGCCGGTGGCCTCCGACACGATGCCCAGATCGCACAGTCTGGACAACGCGGCTCCCACCGTGGGGGCCGTCAGCCCGGTTCGCTCGACAGCCTCCGCGACGTTCACCAGGACCATCTCTGTCAGCGCCTCATGCACGCGCAGAGCCGAACCAGCGCCGCGACCGCTGCCCGCGATGCGGGCACGGTGCTCGACCGCCATCCGCGCGAGGCGCTGGGAGGTGTCGAGCGCCGTCGCCGCGCTCGAGCGCACGCCCTCGAGGAAGAACTCGAGCCAGGCCTCCCAGTCGCCATTCGCACGCACGCGGTCCAACAGTTCGTAGTAGAGGTCGCGGTTCTGCTTCAGGAACAGGCTCGGGTACAGCATCGGAGCAGACATCACCCCGCGCTCCAGCAGCATCAGGACTATGAGCATCCGTCCGATCCGGCCGTTGCCGTCGAGGAATGGATGGATGGTCTCGAACTGCACATGGGCGAGGCCGGCGCGGACCAGCGCAGGGAGCCCATCGTCGGACGCATGCAGGAAGCGTTCCAAGGCGGACATCGCCTGCGCCGCCTCGAGTGGCGGGGGCGGAACGAACGCCGCATTGCCGGGCCGGGTTCCGCCGATCCAGTTCTGCGAGCGCCGGAACTCGCCCGGCAGCTTGTCGCCGCCCCGGGCCCCGGTCAGGAGGATCCTGTGCGCCTCCCGAAGGAGCCGGTTGCACAGGGGCAGGCCACCGTGGCGATCCTGCATCCGTTCAGTGGCGTGGTACAGGGCCTCCACATAGCGGGACACCTCGGCGGCGTCATCGCGGGGAACACCCGGCGCGTGATGCAACTCGAAGCGCATCAAGTCCGAGAGCGACGACCGGGTCCCCTCTATCTGCGACGAGAGCACAGCCTCCTTGCGGACGTAGGAATACACGAACAGATGCGGGTTGCGCAAGTGGGTCGCCGCTCCGTCGAGACGCCCGACAGCGAGGGCGGCCTCCTCCAGCGCGATCAGCAGCGGTCCCTCCAACAGCAGCGGCGGACTGGGCGGGAGAGGCCGCGGGACGAACGCCCACACGTCCTCGCCTCCTGCGGAGGTGACTGCGTACTGGCCGGTGAGGCCGCGGTGCATGCTGCCCAGCCCTCCTCGTGTGCTGCTTCGCTTGCGTAGCTGACTTACATTCGCATCTCTGCTATTCAAGTTTACGACTGAAACTTTATCAATGTGCCGCCCAGTCCGCCACAAGGCAACTGACTTACGCTGCTTCTGCAGCTGCTAAGGAGTAGCCGCCGGCCCGGCCGGAGCGGTTCCCGGTCGGCGGAAGGAGCCGCGCCGATGGGCGGGCCAGTGCCCTTGCCTGCCTCTCGTCCACACATCCGGTCGCTTCCGCGCCCACCGAGACAGGCTCGTCATAGCATTATCTATAATATCTTCTCATTATCTGCTATGTAGATTAGTCGGGTGCACATCGAGGCAAGCGCCCGAAGGCATGGCGTCCGAGACGGCGACATGCTGCACGCATGGCGCCATCACTGGTTGCGCATCGAAACCGAAGAACCGAGCGTGAACGTACTCATAGGCCCGTCGACTACCGGTGAGCCACTGGAGATCGCAGTCGTGCTCGATGAAGCGGGCGCCGCTATTATCCACGCCATGCGAGCTCGCCGAAAGTACCTACCCCTTCGGAGGAGCCGATGAGCATGGACAGGGCCGAGTACTTGGCGGAGAAGCTACAAGCGTTCGACGAATGGGCCGACCGCGTGAAGCCCGAGGACTTGAAGGTATCGGGCCATTCTCGCGAGATCGCCGAACTGGTCGAGAACAATTCTGCAGTTGACGACATGATTGAAGAAGCGAGGCGCGCCGCTCTGCGAGAACGCGGATCGGCGTAGAACGCCGCTGTTACAGCGGCAGCCTTCCGCCTGGCAACGACAGAATCGTCACACAGGCGGAGCGTGGAGATCGCGGTTCTTCGGGAATCTCGGGAGGGTCAGCGCTGCCCCTCCCCCCGGAAGGCTCCGGGGGAGGGGCGAGCGGTGATCGTGCCGGCGGGGTGGGTCAGTCGTTGTCGGTGATGGTGCCTATGGCGTGCCTGTTGGCGGTTTGGGCGCCGTCGACCCAGACGAGTTCGAGGTACATCTTCTCGTCGCCTTCGACTTCGTTGTCGTCGAGGGTGGCGACGCGCACCAGTTTGCGTGTCTGTCCG
>LXNI01001396.1_pt1 | contig 21202 bp, 19 predicted proteins | sample 809091 | NCBI WGS metagenome assembly LXNI01 (sample SAMN04870527, study PRJNA318959) | sponge metagenome | biome: 01000161; feature: marine sponge reef; material: water | host: Sarcotragus foetidus | place: Greece: Milos, Mediterranean Sea | collected 2013-05-29 | depth 5-7 m | reverse complement strand
GTCCGATGATCTCTTGTCTGTGTTGGGTCCTTATCCGCGTGCGGTCTCCGATGGACTGCCCATGCGCAGGGTGTGCCAGGAAAAGAATCGCCCCGAGAGCCAGGGTTAGCAATGCGGTTTTTTGCATCGTAGCATTCCGGTTGAAAAGGGTTCGTAAAGGCTGGACGCCGCTTTAAGATACTGGCGTGTCCGCGCATCCTAAGCTGCTACCGGAATTATTAGCAACATCACAGGATCTAACACAAGCAAGCAGCAGCAAATAAAAAGCAATTTAGTCATGGAGTCCTCCAACTATTTGAGGAGCGTCATTCGGTGCGTACTGTGAAAATCCCCAGCCTGTATCCTGTAGAAGTAGACGCCGCTTGGAAGGTTCCGAGCATTGAACCGCGCGCGGTGCGTGCCGGCGGGCAACTCCTCCTGTACGAAACGAACTACCTCCCTGCCCAGCACATCGTATACGATGAGCGATACCATGGCGCCTTCGGGCAGGTCGAAAAGAATCTCCGTAGATGGATTGAAGGGATTGGGGAAGTTTGGGCAGCCCGATTTTGCTTCATCGACTGGACCGTAAGCGGAACAGCAGGAAGGTTTGGGGCCTTGGGGCTCAGAACGATATCCGGGCTCCCAGGGCCAAACTACCGCCCGGATGAACACCGATAACCGGCATAACAGACGCCGCGCTTTGACCGGGAATATCCAGATTCTCCCATCTCTCGTGGCCGTGATCGACTGGTACAGCCGCAAGGTGCTGGCCCACCGGCTCTCGAACACGCTCGACGCCTCTTTCTGCGTCGAAGCGATGGAAGAGCCATTGTCCGCTACGGAGCGCCCGAGGCGTTCAACACGGACCAGGGAGCGCAGTTTACTTCGGAGGCGTTCACCGATGCGCTCAAAACGCACGGCGTGCGTATCTCCATGGACGGCAAGGGTCGCTGGTTGGACAACATGTACGTGGAGCGTCTGTGGCGCAGCCTCAAGCAGGAAGAAGTCTACCGGCGCGCCTACTGATACGGTGACCGAGGCCAGGAAGGGAATCGCCGACTACCTGCGCTACTTCAACGAAGAACGCCCACACCAGGGGCTTGACAATAGAACGCCCGACGACGTATTCTACAAACGAAAACCGCTGCCCAAGGCAGCATAACCCGACGCAGCGCTACACTTAAAAACGCTGGAAAAACTGTCCAGTTTTTTCGGACCATTTCTGTTTGTGCCTGATCTCGAACGAGGGCTTACGCCCGCCATCTCCAAATGGGCGATTGAACTTGCGAGCACACCTGTGGCTTAGACGAGGTCAATGTGATTTATGCCGTGCAGCTACTCACATATTGATTGGAAGAGGTCTTTGAAAACAGCAGAGGGTTTCTTCTGTATTCATCTCAATTTCGACATTCTCTAATTGACTACTTGCTCCCCGGCGTATATGTTTTATTAGCCATGCCATAGCGGAGCCGACAGATACAAAATGCGGGGCCACAATGGCCAAGTTGGAAAACTGGTTTTTAGAAAAAAAAAAAAACAGGGAGTAGAGGAAGTAGACATGACCAAACCTAAGAATGTGCACCTCATTGTGGAAACCCTTTCCGGTAGATTCGAGGGTGATTTTGAGACCGATCAGAAACTCCAAGATGTCATCGATAAGGCATTCCTATCTCTTGAAATCAAGCCTGCGCCTGGCTCAAATTGGGAGCTGCGGTACCAAGATGTACTCCTAGCTCCTCAAAAGACAATTGAGGAGCAACACATTCCCAACAGAGCTGTTCTCACGCTTGCCCTCGATGAGGGCGGTGGAGGATAATAGTAGTATCCGATCGGTGGGGGCAACATGGATAAGGTGGTCAGCCGTAGAAAGTTTGAGGCCGAAATTCGTTCACTTCAAAACGAGGCAGCTCCATACGTCTCCATCAAAGGATGGAGGCTCACTTCTGTGGTCTATCCAACACTCGCGGTGGTCCTTCGACATGTTCGCTCTCACCGCGAGATCGAATTCCGCTTTGTCTGCGACAACTGGGATGAATGTCCACCATCCCTTACCCTCCACGATCCTGAGGACGGGCGAGAACTCTCTTGGGAGGAATGGCCAAAGAATATATGGTCCGTTCTTGATTCTCACCCATCTACCGGCAAGCCGTTTCTCTGCCTTCCGGGAATTCGCGAGTACCACACTCATCCGAGCCATCTTAATGACAAGTGGGATGGGTATCGACTCAAGGGAATGCATAGGTTACGAGATATCGTTGACCGAGTGCACCAGAGGTTCAATGACTCAAATGGCTAATGGAAGTGTTAGTAACGTGCTTAGATATGTAGTGCCTCAAAACATCGTCGCTGAATCGGCGAGAATGCTACGCTCGCTGAGTGGTGGCGTCCGGGAGTCAGTCGTTTTGTGGACAGGTATCATCCAAGCCGAGGAAGCCCTAGTGCAACGTGTCGTTGTGCCTCACCAACTCGCCAGCGCAACGCACTTTGACGTCCCTCTCCTTGAGCGGCTTAGGATCGCCCGACAGCTTGCAGACTGTGGTGAGAAACTGCTTGTTCAGTTGCACACACATCCAAGGGAGGCATTTCACTCGTTCGTCGATGACCGCTTAGCGCTTCCGCGCCATACCGGTGCACTTTCTATCGTCGTCGCAGACTTTTCCACTAAGTGGAACGGAGATCTGCAGCAAGTGTCGGTCAATCGTCATCTTGGCGAAGGGGTGTGGCACGAACTCAGCTGGGAGACTGTGGCAAAGCTTTTTGAGGTGCGCTGATGGGTTTCCGGCACGAGAACATCAGATTCGCTGATCATATCAAGGTCGCGCCAGAGGTATTCAGTCGTCCAATCATCGCCGTCGAACTTCGACCAGAGACCGCTAATAACCGCGGAAACAGAGCAGCGTTTCTTCTCGCGTTGAATCTGTTATCAAGGATGTTCGAAAGAGTTTATGCGGTGTTCCCAGAAGGGACTGAAGCATCTCGTCACCCGTGGTGTCTCAAAACAATCGATGCCGTGATCAATGATCTAAATGACACAGTGGAAGGGACTATAAGTGTCGGCAGACCCAAACACTCGGATGTAGTGCTGTCGATCGGTAAGCAATCATCCATATCCGCAAGCCGCGAAGTCGTGGTGGGGGGGTCATCTTGGTGCGCTGCCTTGGACTGTAACCTTCCAGAGAGAGGTGAAGGAGTTCTCGGTTATTTATACTCGGCGTGTCTGGGTGCTGCTCAAGTGCTACTCCATGTACTAAAAAGCATGAATGCAGCCTACCAGCCGATGGCACCATTCAGTTTCTCACTTCTAGATCTCCTGCAGTCTGGTGCAGACCATGATGTACCACAATCGGTCTCAATTCCAGAAACCCACTTGGTAGGCATCGGTGCGGTCGGCTCGGCTGCAATCTATGCTCTTGCGCATCTTGAGAATGTCCGTGGAACCCTGAATCTGATTGACAACGAGAAGTTAGACGATACGAATCTCAATCGTTATGCGCTCATGCGGCGAGCCGATCTTGATTGTTGGAAGGTGGACATAGCATGCCAAACACTTGAACATACTGCGATTGAGACAGTGCCGTACCGAGGTGCTTTTCAGTGCTATGTGAACGAGCACGGCTCAGATATCAATTTGCTGCTCTCTCCTGTGGATAGCAAAGAAGGGCGGCGTGGACTCGCCAAGATGCTTCCCCGTAGGGTTATCAATGCAGCCACTGGTGGGACAACCGTGACGGTTTCTACGCACGGTTTCAATGACGGGAAAGCCTGTCTGCATTGCTTGTATCCGGTCACTCTAGATCGTGCGAGTCGAGAAGAAATCATGGCAAAGGATATGGGACTTCCACCGGATAAAATCATCGAACTAGTTCGATCAAATGCTCCAGTGGACGCCGAACTAGCAGCACAAATTGAGAAAAATCGTGGTGTCAAATCGGGGACCTGGATCGACTATATAGGATCGCCGATCAGCTCCTTCTACGTGCGAGCTGTTTGCGGAGAGGCGTCACTTCGTATGGAAAACGCTAACGTGATTGCCCCGCTATCATTCATTTCTGCCTCTGCCGGGGTATTGCTGGCAGCCGAATTAATAAAGGCCTCTCATCCCGAACTCAGTAAATGGGCGCTGGACAACTATTTTCGCGTCGACACCCTAAATATTCCCAACCCTGTGTTCCGCCGGGTGTATCCGCAGGATCAATCGGGAAGATGCATTTGCAAGGATACCGATTACATAGAGGTCTATTCCGGGAAGTATGGTAGCTAGTGCAGAGGCTTCTAAGGACGTGTCCGCTAAACTGTGTAAGTGGGATTATTGTTCAATAGGGACACGGTCCCCGTAGAGTATGACAAACTGGTTGAGCGCGGCCTTCCAGTCGCGTATGGGCCGCTTCCGCTTCTTCGAGCGCATGAAATGCGCAAGACCAAACGCATACTCGGCTGCCACTAGCCACAAGTCGTTTGTGTCCTCACTCCTCACCCCCACAGCTCCGTCGTGATGCCGATCCCCGCCACGATCAGCACGATCTCCCCCGGACCTTCGGTTACTCTTCAGGAAAAGCGGCAGTCCCTGTACCACCCCTCAAGCCATGCACCGTTCGAGGCGCTCCTTGCGTTTGGGCCAATCGGGCAACACCGTATCAAGCAATGTAAAGAAGGCCGTACCGTGGTGCGGTTCGGCGATATGGCAGAGTTCGTGGGTAATCACGTAGTCGATGGCGTCTACGGGCGCCTCGATCAGCCTTCGGTTCAAAAGCAGCCGCATGCCGGGCGACATGGACCCCCATCGTTTGCGAAGCTGGCGGACGATGATCCCCCGGGGGCGAAAGGCTTCCGCATCGGGAAAGCGCGCAAGGTTCGCTTCCAGCCGTTCGGTAAACTTGACGCGCGCGCGATCCCGGTACCACCGCTCAAGCAGCGCCCTTGTAATGTCCGGTTCGTCCGGCCGACGGCTATGGACCACAAGGAACCCGCGAATCAGCTGCACCTTCTGCTCCTCCCCGGGCACGACCTTCAGGCGATACTGCCGTCCGAGATAGCGGTGCGTTTCTCCGGCGACGTATCGCCGCTCGGGCGTCCGGGGAAGATATTGCTCGAAAAACCGTTGCTGCCGTTGCACCCATGCCGCCCGTTTCCTCACCTTCGCAGCAATGTCCTCCGGCGTGGCGTCAAGGGGCGCGGCGACCACAACGGACGCATCGGGCTCGACGGCGATCTCAAGCGTACTTCGCTCGCGGCGAGACACGGTAAATTCGACCGTACCCGAACCGAATTCGATACGTTGACGCTCGACAGTCATGCCGGGAACCTCGCTCGCGCCACGTTCATGATCTTTTGCTGCAGTTCGTCCAGAACCTCTGTCGACAAGTCAATCCCCTTTCCGTCGCGAAGCACATCGAAGAAATAATCGTCTATCGCATTGCGCATGGCGTTCTGGGCCTCTTCATTAGACCACACATCCACAATGTGGCGCTGCTTGACGATTTCGACAAGTGCGCGTGCAACCTCGGCGATCAGATCGCGATCGGGACCCTGTCCGTTTTCCCGGACCAGTTTGTCGTCCAGTATCCCGAAGAAAGCCAGTGCGTCTTCGTCGCCGCGCAAACTTTCCGGCACATCGCGCCCCCTGTCCTTTCTGGCGACCTTGCGGGCCAGCTCGACAACTTCATTCAGATACCTGCTTTCGGAAATCCTGCGCTCGCGGTAATCGCGCATCGTTTCCTCAAGAAGCTTCGAGAATCGTTCGTAGAACGCCGGATCCTCATCCATCCTCTCCGTAATCACTCGCCTCGTCGCGCTGGCGATCCGGTCCGCCTTCGAAGCATTCGAGATTCCGGTTTCCGAGAGGACGGCGTTCAGGGCATTCGGATCGTTGATATTGACCAGGGGAATGATCGTCTCGGCAGGCAGCGCAGCGACATGATCGTCCAGTAACCTGCGGATTTTCGGTTCGAATTCCCGTACGTCCACCACCTCCTGGTAACGAAGTCGCACGGAACGCCGAAGCTCGCTGAACTGCTTCCAGTCCTTTTTCAGGCGAGCAATTTCCGCATCGCCGAACTCATCGAACAACTTGTCCGACGACAGCGAAATGTGGAGACAGCGGCTGAACGCCCGAAGACGTTCGTAGAAATCCTGGCGGGCAGCCTCATCGGACAGGAACTGTTCAAACTGCTCCATATCCTTCTTGTTGGCAACCGTCTTGAATACGTCCCAGAGCTGGTCGTGCAGTTGAGGAAGTTTGCGAATTTCCTCGCGCACATCGCGCACAGTACCGGCAAGATCGTCGGGGTCGTACCCCTCGAAAGCGCTATACGCGGTCAAGGCGGCATCGAGCTCGCCAAGCAATCCCTCGTAGTCGATAATGAAACCGAACTGCTTTTCGATGGGCCGGCCTTCCGGTCCCTCTTCCTCATACAAACGATTCACGCGAGCGATAGCCTGCAAAAGGTTGTGCTCGCGAAGCGGTTTGCACACATAAAGCACTGTGTTCGCTGGCGCATCGAAGCCGGTCAGCAACTTCGAAACAACGATCAGAATCTCCGGTTCGGTCGCATCCTTGAATGCGTCGATGATTTCCCGGTTATACGTTTTCTCGGTCCCGAATCGAGTCATCATCCGGTCCCAGAACCGGCGCACGAGATCCCTGGAATCCCGATCGACTTCTTCGTTGCCTTCGTTGTCGTCGGGCGGGGAAATAACGATTTCGCTGGTAACATGGCCAATTTCGTCCAGCATCTCCTTGAAACGCACTGCCGCCGCCTTGGACGGCGCCACGAGTTGCGCCTTGAAACCGGTTCCCTGCCAATGCTGGCGAAAATGCTCGGAGATATCGAAGGCTTTCGCGCGAATGGTCTGTTCGGTCTTCGACAACGCGTCCATGCGCGAGAATTTGCGTTTCAGGTCGGCTTTTTGGGCCTCGGTCAATCCTTCGCTTATTTTGTCGAACCACTGGTCGATTACATCGGGGGCAATCTTCTGCTCGACCAGACGCCCCTCGTAAAGAAGCGGCACCACCGCCCCGTCTTCGACCGCCTCGTTGATGGCGTACTGATGAATCAGGCCGCCGAAGGTCGCAAAGGTGTTTTTCTCTCCCTTGAGCAGCGGCGTACCGGTGAAACCGATGTAGCAGGCCCTGGGCAGAATCCTGCGCATCCGGGCGGCAAGTTGACCGTGTCCGCCATAGCGGCCTGTCTGCGAACGGTGGCTTTCGTCGACCAGCACGAAAATGTTGGCGTCGTCGTCTACATATTCGGCTTTGTTCGCCGCCGCGTAGAATTTGTTGACGACGGTCGTGATCAAAGGCTTCCGGCTACGGATCAGTTCGATGAGATTTTTTCCGCTCGTCGCTCGAACCGGCTCCATGTCGCAGGACTTGAAGGTGGCCTTGATTTGCTTGTCGAGATTGTCGCGGTCCGTAACAATTACGATACGCGGATTGCGAATATCCGGCGCCAGCGCAAGCGCCCGCCCCAGCATCACCATGGTCAGCGACTTACCCGAACCCTGGGTATGCCAGACGACGCCGCCCTTCCGCCGCCCTTCCATATCGAACTGTTTGACCCGCTGCATGACGGCCAGTACGCCGAAGAACTGCTGATGCCGAGCGATCTTTCGCTTGCCTGCATCGAATACGGTAAAGCGGCGAACCAGATCGAGCATGCGCTCCGGACGAGCAAGCGCATGAAGCGCCCTGTCCTGTTCGGTGACTTCCCGGCTGCCATCTGCGGCCAGCACATCGAAGTATGGGCGCGCATCGGACAAGCTGCCGGAGTATACCGCCTGTTTATCGGCGACCTTCAATGGCTGGTTAGCCAGTTTATACAGCACCGCAGACGAGCGGGATTTGCCCGTATCCGCTTCCGGGATAACCGGATACCGCTCAGCGGACGCCTGCGAAGCAGCCATTTCGGCAAGACTTGCAGCGACATCCTGATCCTCCGACCATGCCTGCCAGAACTTCCACGGCGTGCCCACCGTGGCGTAGCGGGCCTCCTGCCGATTCATGACCATGAGCAACTGCGCAAAGTGGAAGAGTTGCGGTATCTGGTCCTCGTTCTGGTAACCGATCAACTGGCTGCCGGCTTTCTTGAGACTTTCAGTCGGGCGTTTGTTTTCGACGACCAGAAACGGGATACCGTTCACGTACCCCACGATGTCGCAACGCCGGGTCTGCTCAGTGGCCGCGCGTTCCACGACCACCTCGGAGGCTACATGGAAAACATTGTTCTCGGGCGTTTCCCAATCGATGTAGCGAAAGGACCACGACTTCGAATCTCCCTTAATGGTCTTGGCGATGGTCGTGCCCAGCACCAGGGCGTCGTAGACATCCTGGTTCGTGCCGCGCAATCCCTTGAGCCGGTCAGGCATCGGCTTGAGCCGCCGGATCGCCTCGTGTATATCCTCCGGATCGAACGGATACTCCTCCCCGCGGTAGGTGAAGCGGTTGATCCGGCGCAATTGATCGACCAGTATTTCCTCGAGCAACACGTTGCGCAAGCGATCGCCGCGCAGGTTCCTGACCTCGGCCTGGGAAAGCGGCTCGAATCCGAGCGCCACAAGGAACTGGACGGCCGGAATCTGGGACTGGTGCTTTTCGGCGGGGTTGAAGGTCATAAGCCTGTCACCACTGACTTGATAAACTTTTGAATTAGTTTTTTTGCTTGGCTATTAGATACATTATTTTGGCAAAATTTACTGATGCGAATTTCGCGGCCCGATTTAATGTTTTTTTGAAATGAAATAACATCATAAACATTTTTATCCTTTTGATTTTTCTCATAGCGGTAATAGTTAGAATTGTCGCGTCCCACAAATTGATTATTTGAATCAACTGTCCAATATCCCGGATAATTAATTTTTTCGAGATTACGACGCATTTCAAGTGCACTGCCATATCTCTTGTCCAGATCAGGAGCAATGGCTGTTAAAATAATACGTCTTAATCTCATTGGAACATAATCCGGAAAATCTCTCTTATCAATGAGATTTCCTTGAATTACGGATTCATAATAATCTTGTTCTCCTTTGTCACGAAATTTGCGTCTAAGTATATTTAGATCCGTCAATATTCTAAAAAGTGTAAGACCTGTTTGATAAATATCTGTCTGTGCTGTAATTATATTTTCAATCAACACCTCAGGAGCTTGATGAATTCTATAAAAATCAGGAGGTTTAATGGGAGCCCCGCCCCGTGTAATTCCAACAATGCCATAGTCGGTAAGCATACCCTGACCCTGTGGTCCAATGAGAACATTTTGTGGCTTAACATCATTATGATAAAAATCTTTGTTATGTAGATATTCCAAACCTCTTAAAATGTCGCGACCAAAACGAATGACATCAGGAAGTTTTAAATAATGGGATGGATTTGCAAGCTTTGTAATTGATCCATTTTTCATGTAATTCATTGCAATAATGACATAATCCTGTCCTTCAATATCAACCACATCGGCTTGATGCACTCTCACTAAGTTGTCGTGATTTAAGGCATGTCCGATTTCTGCTTCTTTCAATCGATTATCAAGAGATGTATCAGGCTTTAAAATTTTGATTGCATATTGGTCTTTAATATTTTGGTCATCAGCCAACCAAACCTGACCAAAGCCACCAGCACCGATCTGACATCGAAGTAGGTACTTATCGAGCCGGTCACCAGGCTTAAGATTAGCAATATGAAGATTTGGATTCATTATTTAGATACACCCCCCCATGCTGCCATAATAGCATCGGCCATCTGCTTATCCCAATATTTTGTGGTGCGATCTACATAATTTTTAGCATCACTTAGTACTTTGTTGCTGTTGGTTTTAAGAGATTTATATATTTTCACTTCTATTGGAATATTTTTTTGATTACAAAAAAACAATACGACACCTTCTAAATATGCCGCCTCACGTTTCGGCTTATTTTCATTTCCATACTCATTAGTTTTTATACAAACTTTCTTGATATTTTTGTTCTTACGAAAAACATCATCTAATTCGCGGTATAACCAACCGACCTTTTCATCTGATTTGTTCATACCTGAAGGGTATTGTAAACGGGACTCTCCATCTTTATTCAGCAGTTTAACGTGCTCTCCATTGCATTCGATAAGTGCATACCGCACCTTCGTACTATTTACCCGAATTCCCATGACTTTCATTGTAAATCCTCCTTTATATGGATTCGCCTGTCAACAGCTTTTGCATCAGGCCGCGTTTCTGACGAGTGAGAGCCTTGATCTTTGCATCAACGACAGCGATCTCTTCGTGTGCAGTTTTTACAACCTCCGCAATCGCCTTTTGTTCAGCGAGCGACGGCACCGGAAAAGGCAATTTTGAAAAATCTTTCCATCGGAGGCTGCCACGCCGATTAACGGAAGCGCTTGTATTAACCTTGAAGATGTGTCGATAGAGGCTTGTCTTGATGACGGCAAAGGCGTAATCGGCATCAACCTTGTCCGGTGCAAACCGAAAAACGGTGTAGATCGGGCTGACAAGCCCAACATCGGTCTGGTTTTGAAGGCCGATTGAGCCCTCTTCGACATGGTTGCTTGGAAAACCGAAATCTCCGCGCCAGATTTTTTTGTAGCCTGTCAGGTCGACGCTGAAGACCTGCCTCTTGAAATACTCGAGCGAGCGGACAAAACCGTCGTGCTTGGAGCAGGAAAGGACCTCGAGTTCTGCGCCTTCGGTATTTCGTGCAGCGATTTCCGTCGCGAGATGGCCAATCGGACAACAGTCCCACTCTGCGGGCAACCGGAACCAGCGATATAGGGCACGATCCCCCGTCGTGTGGATTCGGGTCAACTGCTTCAGGCCAAAGACAAGAGAATGGGTCAAAGCAAATTGACGCCGTTCCTTCGCCGCCTTCAACCCCTCCAACTTCTCAATCGCCTCGTCCCATGTCCGAAGAATCTCGGCGATCTTGAGTTGTTCGGGGAGCGGTGGGAGAAGAAGCGGTGTATCTTTGAGAAGATCGGTATCCAATCTGCCCGTTCCATGCCCCGCAGAATCAACATGGCGCAGGATTTCCGATTTTCGAGCAGCCAAGGCATAAGCAAGAAATTCCCCGTCAACCCCTTTCCTGGCTATCAGTGCTTTTATATCCTGATTGAACGTCACTGGGCGATTGCAAAACGTAACAGGCAAGTCTTTGAACAGACCCATGCCGCGAACCAAAACCAGGACAGCCCCTGCCGGAACAAGTCTAACCGTTGCCGCACCGCTGGCAGTTACACGCTGCGCTCCCTCTCGCAGACGCATGGATTTCATGTTCTTGACAGTAATCCATGGAATATCTCCTCCCCAAAAAGCGGCTTGACCTTTTCTGGGCGTTCCTCCCGAGTAGAAATCGGCGAGTTCGGATAACGGAACCGTTTTCCAATCCTCAATCATTTTCTCCCCCCTCCCTCTGCTTTCCCGCCCCCTCCGCCACCTCCCTCAACACCTTCACCTCCTTGTCGAAATCCGACTCGAACGTACGATCCTGCACGATCCGGTAGCGCTCGAACTCGCTTTCGGCGTGATTGCGGGCAATATCCGCGCTGATCCGACCGGCGTCTTCCAGAATCTCCCGGTCGGTCAGTTTCAGGAATCCATCCAGCGTTTCCTTCCAGTCCTCCATCGTCGTGGGACGTTTGCGCTCGGCGCGATCCTCGGCCAGATCGAGAAACGCATTGACGATACGGCCCAGGGATTCGAGTTCTTCGGCGCTCAGGTAGTTCTTGGCGATCGCCACATCGCCCTTGAGCACCTTCCCCTCCGGCGCAGCCGCCCAATGGGTGAGACCCATATGCGGTTTACCGCTATCCGCCCGCGCCTTGATCAATTCCGCAGCAGTGTGACCGTGAATAGCGTAGTGCAGTTTGTTCTGCACCGCAGCAAAAAACGCGCGCGTGGCAGGCGCATTCTTGTCGTAGTCGACGCTGGTGGCGTAAATATCCGTGACTTTCTGGTAGAAGCGCCGCTCGCTCAAACGGATTTCGCGAATCTCGGCGAGCAGGCGTTCGAAATAATCCTCGCCCAGGAACGCGCCGTTCTCCATACGCTCTTTGTCCAGCACATAGCCCTTGATCGCGTACTCGCGCAGAACCTGCGTGGCCCACCGGCGAAATTGCGTGGCGCGGATCGAGTTCACCCGGTACCCGACCGAAATAATAGCGTCCAGATCGTAAAATTGGGTGTTGTAGGTTTTTCCGTCGGCGGCAGTTATTCGGAATTTCCGAATAACTGAATCGGGGGCCAGTTCACCAGACCTGAAGATGTTTCCCAAATGCTCATTAATCGTTGGAACACCAACCCCGAACAATTCGGCCATCATCTTCTGGGTCAGCCAGATGGTCTCATCCTGATAGCGCACTTCAATGCTGTCCCCGCCGCTGGCCTGATGGGTGAAGATCAGAAACTCGGCGGTGCTGCTGCGGATAGCGACCGATTTCGTCGTTTTTCGGCTCATGTCACGCGTCCTCCGAAACTTCGACGCCAAGTTCCTTGAGATACCCCTTCATCCGCGCCCGCACATCGACCAGTTCCGCCTCGATCTGTTCGATTTCTTTCTGCACGGCCGCTACGTCGATCTCTTCTTCGGGCTCGAACGTGTCCACATAGCGCGGAATGTTCAGGTTGTATCCGTTTTCGGCAATCTCTTCCGGACTGGCAAGGTGCGAGTACTTCTCTACCGCCTCCCGGGCCTTATACGTCTTCAGCACCTTGTCGACATGCGCCTCGTTCATCACATTCCGGGCCTTATCCGGCGTAAAATCCTTGCTCGCATCGATAAAGAGCACATCGCGGCGCGCCTCGTTTTCTCCGCCTTGCTCGCGAGAGCGGTCGAACACGAGAACGGCTACGGGAATGCCGGTCGTAGAGAAAAGATTGGCGGGCAACCCTACCACGGCGTCAAGGAGATTCTCCTCGATCAGCGCCTGTCGGATTCGTCCTTCCGCCCGGCTCCTGAACAACACGCCATGCGGAACGATCACGGCCACGCGGCCGCTCTGGCGTTTTGCGATCTCTATCATGTGCGTGATGAACGCATAATCGCCTTTCGACTTTGGCGGCGCCCCGCGCCAAAAACGCTTATGCGGATCGTTCTCCGCATTCTCGGCGCCCCATTTGTCCAGCGAGAAAGGCGGATTCGCGACAACGATATCGAAGCGCATCAACCGGTCGCCCTCGATCAGGGTCGGACCGTTCAGCGTGTCGCACCATTCGATGCGGGCGGCGTCCTTCGCGTGCAAGAACATGTTCATGCGCGCCAGCGCCCAGGTGGCGCCGTTCACCTCCTGTCCATACAGGGCGAAGTTGTCCGAACCCACCTCCGTGGAGGCACGGATCAGAAGCGAGCCGGAGCCGCAGGCCGGATCGCAAATCGTGTCGCCGGATTGCGGAGCGGCGAGTTTCGCCAACAGTTTCGAGACCGCCGCCGGAGTATAGAATTCGCCCGCCTTCTTGCCGGCGTCTGAGGCAAAGCGGGAAATCAGATAGATGTAGCATTCGCCGATGATATCCTCGTTCACGCGAGAGGGCCGCAGATCCATTTCCGGCCCGGCGAAATCCTCCAGAAGGTTTTTCAGGCGTCGATTACGGTCCTTGACCCGGCCGAGATTGGCTTCCGAATTAAAGTCGATGTTGCGAAAAACGCCTTCCAGCTTCTGACGATTGGCGTCCTCTATCGCCTCCAGGGCGATATTGATGCGCTCGCCGATATCGGCCTCGTCCCTCGCTTCGTAAAGATCGTAGAAACTCGCATTGTCGGGCAATACGAACCGCTCGCGCTGCAGCCTGCGTCCGATGCGCACCTGGTCGTCTCCATATTGCTTGCGATACGTTTCGAGCCGATCGTTCCACAGGTCCGAAATGTACTTGAGGAAAAGCATCACGAGGATGTAGTCCTTGTACTGACCTGCATCGACGACGCCCCGGAAGGTATCGCAAGCGGCCCACGCCGTCCGATTGACTTGTTGCTGCGTCAGATGCTCGTTCATCGTTTGGTTCTTTTTTGTTCAGTAGCCCGGCTACTGCATTTTACACGTTCCCCAAGAATCCGGCTTGTAATTTTCCTCCTTTTCTCCGCAAGCAGGAGCGTGAGCGCCTTCTCCCGCTTCGAAAGCGCGTCCGCCGCTACTATCCTCTGCTGGGTCTCGACGTCCGGTATATCGAGGCGGAGATCGCTGAGGACCGATCTCGGTATCATGCGTATGCCGGTCCCTCGACCCATCCTCTCGAAATAGCGCTGCGCGTCGGGGCGGTTGATCGCCCACGCCAGGTATTCAGGCGTAACGATGTCGGGATTCGGACGAAGAACAATCAGAGGAAAAATCGCAAGGACAGGCTCTGCCAGGCATCCGTCCAGTGCAGATGCGGTGTTGCGATCCCCGCGCGAGCGGAAAACCACATCCCCCGCGCGCGCAAAATAGCGGTCCGGAAGCTCGCCAAGTTCCACGCGAATCAGCGTATCGGAATTGACCTCTCCGTCCGCAGCGACGTCGCGCAACTGGATCGCCGGCGCCCCGCCCTGTAATACAGGCTGGAGACGCCTCCGGGCGGTATACCCGGCCTGAATCGTGCAAAGGGCGGCGATGCGCATGAAACGAAAATTTCTCTGTATTTCGGCCTACAGCATACTATACGTACGTAAAAGGATTGGGTTCCGATTTTTTGCAGTAGGCGAGTTACTGTTTTTTTAGAGGGATTAATCTTCGATAAGCCTCGGCTTTACGTACCGGATATACTGTCTGCATCCGGGGCTGTCATGGTTTTATTATGCCCGGTCGTCGGTTTCGTCTTGGGGAATGGTCTCTGGATGGGGTATAAGACGGTAGAAGCTCACTTTCTTCTGTCCAGTAGCACTACTGGACAAAAGCAATTCTCTGTTGCCGTCACCCAGGGCGATGCGATAGATGCAAAATCGGCTTCGGTCGTCGATGCCGATCATTGCGATCGAGTTGCTGGACGTGATCTTGTCTCCGGGACGCGATGGTTCGAGTTCGAGTAATTGACTCCCGGACATCAAGAATTCTCCTTCACTGAAACCCGCTTTCTCTGGAAACAGCGTACGTTCAAGCGCGAACTGGAGATCCTGACAGATACCTGTCCCAATCGGTATTGCCGCTTCCCCTTCGAGATTGTCCGTATGTCCTATTAAGTTGCGTATGCGGCGCAATTTCAGAAAATGGGCCGAACTGAAGTCCTCCCAGAACCCGTGCTGCATTCGTTCGACTTTGTTGACTAGTTCTCCGACCTTAAAGATGCTGAAGCATGCGGCGTCCAAGAGAATTTCCTTCTCGGTGGGGTCGGGGCATTCGTGAGCACGCTCGCAATATCGAGTGGCCTTGGCTGTCCATCGCTGCAAATTGCCAAAGGTGGCCTGCAACCGCTGTAGAGCACTACCGCGTTCTCTTTCCCGCCAGCGACGTGTCCTTATTCTTTCGGCGACAGTGCCGAGACTTGTTGCAACCGCCTTGTCGATCGCGATGAATTGCTGAATCATCCATGATCGTTGTGCACCCTCCCTCTGCAATTTGGCAAGCAGTTTCTGTTGGGCCATGTATCCCTTCTTGACCGACTTCAGAAGATCGCGGTTCTTGTCCCATTCGGGGAGCACAACTCTGATCTCGTACCCGGAGTGTTTCTGCGTCTGGTCGGACTGTTCATCGGCAATTGTCAACTCCCTTTTGTGGATATTGACGAGGATGCCATCGACAGCCTCTTGGTCATGCATCGGTCGGGCTTGTGCTGCTTCTTGCGGAAGAGATGGCGCGTTGGCTTTGACTCGCCGTCGCGAGTGATGGTCTCGGTCAGCCATTTGGGATGGTCTCGGTTTTGGGCAGGTTGTAAAGGTGGATTCCAGTGCTGGACGGGGGCACCGAAATGGTCAGGAACAGATAGCGGTTCACGGCGGCAAGGGCCGATGGTGCTGGAAGCGCCTGCAGGAGCACGAGAGCATGCAGGCCACACGGCACGACCTTAATTCACGCACCGCCTCGCGTACGCCAGTGAATATCGCTGTGTGGAAGCGGTAATGTACGTGCAAATCGGCCCCGGCGCTCTCGGAAGCCTCCGACCGTGTAAAACGACAGCAATTTGGTGTTATGTAGAGATCAGAAACACCCTTGATGTTTCCGATCATTATAGATATACCTAGTCGTTCGAAAAGCCAAGATTACCCCTGCATTTTAGTGCCAATTTGCTGTCATTGCACACACCCTAAGCGGTGGAAAGAGTTGATAGGATCTGTTTGATCGAATCTCGGACACGCCTGACTATGTCTTGGAAGTGTTTGCGAAGTGTACCGTGTGCTTTTCTCGCGCTTGCAACCGCCGCCTGTCTCCCCTTGGGGTCTCCATGGGCTTTGACCGGATTTCGAAGGTTGTGAAGTTTCTTCAGTGGAGCGACCAACTCTTTGGCCTGCTCCTCGGTATGTCCCGTAAGGGAAAGCACGACCTCGAGTAGCTTCAGTGACCTCCATTCCTTTTCAACAGTGCCGCCTTTAGCGTTGATGATGGACCTGAGTCCCTTAATGTCAAAGCCTTCGACTACCAAATGGTCGAGCGCGAGGATTTCGTTGCCCCATTCTTCAATGGTATCTGTCGCAGGGCCGAGCACTTCCTCAACCAACGCCTCGCCACGAGGTCGCCACCAATCCGGGGGATCGCGATCTAGCGATTGGATCTGTGCCTTCAGTTCGGCAAGTGGATCATCCTCCGTCGAGAATTTTCCAAGAATATCCGTTTGATGGGCTCGCCTGGAAATATTGCTCTTTGGCCATTCGTTGAATGACTTCCAATAGAGTTGCTCCTCGTACGGCAAAGTGGCCAGATAGCAGATGTAGGTATGCACCTGCCCGGCCTCGTTAATATCGTAGGTCTTAAGATGCCAGGAACCCCGGCAACTTATGCTACGATCATTGATCGTGTATTTCTCCGGATCCAGCTTGTATTTGTGTAGAACCTCTGGCCGAAAGAATGCCGGGGATATCCCCCACGGCAAATCGGACTCTGTGAAACAGGTAACGATGTGATCTGGCCCACAGGAGGTCTCCACAAGACTATTATTCTTCCCGTCAAAGATTTTAAAGGAGGCGTACTGCTTCGTGCTGGTATCCTCCTCTGCTTCCCATTCCTTGATCAGCTCATTCTCGGTCAGTTTTGTGTGCATGACGATGTGCCCGTTAGCATAGCTGGCATGATTCGGCATAACGCAGTACCGATAGTAGATATTCTCGTCTTGATAAATCCGTTCATCCTGTCCATCCCAACTCGAAAAGGTATCTGGATCATACCGAGTAACATCGAACTTCATCACCAGGGCGGTATTGCTGAGCGCCATGTAAGTCGCAAGGTCATGCCCACGGATGATAATCGCACGCATCCGTTGCCAAGGATCGGTGTGCTCGTCGTCGAATACTGTGATAACGTCTTCGAAGTTACCACGATTATCGAGACGGCAATAGGCGCGCCGTTCATCCATATAGTAAAGCCCGAGTGCATGAACGAGTTTCTGACTGATTTCTATAACTGGGCGATATGCTTTGACGTCTTCGAAGCTGCGTAGGAAGATTAGCTTTTCTCCGCCCACAAGCGTTGAGCAGCCAGGATAGCTGAGGGGAGGCTCAAGGTATACCCGGTGGCCTTGTCCACCACCATATGATCTTTGTATACACCAAGTCTCATCAGGCATTATCTGTGCGCGGACGATGTCATCATGATCTGGGGGATCGACAGCGGCACGCGGCACTAGGACAGCATGCGCAAAAAGATGTGGTCCGGAAGCGTATAGAACGATTTCCTCATTCGTCTTGCAGCTCTGCGTAAGAAATCGAACACTTTGTTCGGCATCTTCAAGCCAATTCCCGACATCAGTAACCGGCATACGGGCAAGGTCAATCAAAGACTGCAACATTGTTGAAGGCATTGGGATTAAAGAGGTGGTTCGTGTTAATTGGACAGATTTTGTCGAGATGAAGGACAGAGTGGCGACAGAAATGGTCTGGAAAATCTGGACAGTTTTTTTCGTGTATTTAAGTGTACTGTCGTTCTACACACGGGGAGAAAACTGTCGTTGATCTCGCAGGGGCCCCTCACGCATTATGGTGTTAACTCATTGATCAGGCTTTCTGTAACTTGCTTGGGTGACATGCCGTCCAACCGAGGTGGTTCTTTTCGTTGACGGCTCGTTTCTGCAAGTAGGATACAGGCGGAAAGAACCCAGTAATTATCACTCTCAGGCAGGTTTATGTTGCCAGACAGAGCAGCTATACGTTGCGCCAAGGGAGGATAAGCAGTACTGATAACCATTTTTGTATGCTGGCCGGCCAAACGTAAGAATTCACAGACCAACAACAGCGCCATCGCCCGCTTCGAATAAACCTTCTGATAGCTGTCACCGCTCGCGCGCGCATAGTCAGCAAGCTCCGAAATGAACCAGTCGCGCGCCCAATCATCGCACTGGAGTTCCTCTTCAGCACGCGGAATACCAGCGTCGGGCTCTGCAAAAAACTCAATATGTTTGAGCTCGTGTAGAAATAGGACCGAAGTCGCCATCTTTACAAGATCATGGGCGGCGCGGTCCTGGCAATTCGCCAAATCTTCGCGGCATTTGTCTGGTAATGGGATATCGGGCGGCCATCGCCTGCAGTCAAGTTTCTTTGCACGAATAAGTGTCTTTACCGCTTCTACTTTCTCTTTATAATCACGCTCAATCTCCTTGAAATTATCATCAAGCGCTAAAACTGAAGAAAGTGGTTCCCCTGTCCATCCGGATAATAGTAGCCCAGGTGCAAACAGATCGATCGATTTCCAAAGAGAAAAGCCTAGTAACCACATGACATGCATATCCTTAGACGCGAATTGCACCTGGCCCTCCTCTGTGGCCTTAAGGACGATGCCAGAATTTCCGGCCACCCTTTCAAAACGAACGGCGTATTCTTCTCGAAATTTCTCCAAACGCTCCCGACGTTCCGGCGCGGCATCGGCAATGAGACCAAAAGCCTCTTCAGTCGGATCAACGTAATACACGGTCATTTCTTTTTAAGGGAATTAAGGAACAACCTACAAGGATTGCGAGACTGGAAGATACGCATTAGAGGGTATTCTCTGAATCCGGTGGCCTTTAACAATTTTCGTATATAAATCTCTTTTTTTGCAGTAGGCGAGTTACTGCATTTTTTTCATGCTTACAAATCGCCGCGTGGAGCAACCGGCTCTTGAACCGTATTTTAAGGATGTGCTGAGCGAAGCGGTTTTGATCAGAGTATCCTTAAATACTCCGGCTATCGCACAGAACCGGCGCCGGACCACGCAAAAACCCCCCAGCCCCACCCGACAACCATGCCCCTGAAATTCGCGCCTTCTCCGGATGCGTCCGGTTGCGTGTGCAGCCGGGCCGCCTCGGACCCGCGCTGCGTGGCGTCTTTTACGGTTCCGGGGGATCCGGCCGCCGAATTCCTGCACGTCAGAAACTGGTTAACCGGATTGCGTCGTACCGCCGTCCCCACCGCGACGGACGAGTATGCGCATGCGACCTATCGAAGCAGACTGTTCTCGGACTGCCGGACCCAGCTGGGTCTGGATCACATCGAATTGCGCCTTTGCACCGAGCACGGCGCGATCCACATCCGCTCGACCAGGAAGATAACCTGCTACGCAACGCTGGCCGTGTCTGGGGATCCGGCCGCCGAATTCCTGCGGCTCAAAAATGCGTTGTCCTCCTCGTGGCGCACTACCACCCTCGCCGAAACGGACGACTCTCTGCACGCGGTCTGGATGGTAAGCCCGTGGATACTGGACGATATCGAGTGCCGCCTTTTTGCCGGGCATGGAATGATCCATGTCCGCTCGACCTCGCAGTACGGCTTCTGGGACTTCCAGTTCAACCGGAGACGCATCGCAAAACTCCTCCGCCGGCTTCAAACCGGATAGCCGAGGAGTTCCGATGGCTGAAAGAGGGCGCAGCGGCCAGTAGCAGGATCAAAAACGGTAGCAGGCAGCGGATAAGCATGTCGGGTCAATATATTGACTCCGGTCAGTTCATGGTGAATCCAACGCCACCACCTGCGCCCATGCCTTCGCCGCCCGTGCCCAAGACCTCGCCGCCTGTTTCCATGCCTCTTTCTCCACCCTCTGCGCAGATTGCACCTGGTTTCTCCATTCTATAACCGTCATATCTTCTGTTCCTGCATCTTCTTTCGTTATTCCCCCTAACTCCCATACCGTTTCTTCCTCTTCCTCCCCCGCCTCTAACGCCTCTATCGCCTCTATCGCCTCCGTCCACGCTCCCACATTCACCCCGTCCGGAAGGCCGGGTTTGTACTTTATATCCGTCTGAAAAATTGCCCTCCGGTATTCTGTCGCTGCTTCCTGATACTTCTGCGTTGCCGTTTCCGGCATCTGCACATCCACATTCGCTGATTCCTCCCATTCCCGCGCCCGCGCCGCTTCATATTCAGCCGCCGCCGCTTCCCGCGCCTGCGATGCCGCTTCATATTGCGCCGCCGCTTCATATTGCGCCGCCACCGTTCGCACCTGTGCCTGCGCTAATGCCTGGAATGCCTGTGCAGCGTGCATCATCGCCGCCGCTTCGTGTGCCCGGGCCGCCCTAACGTAAGCCTGGGCCGCTTTTACCCACTGCGCCCGCGCCCGCACCCGCGCCTCATACACATTCGTATTCGTAAATAGCAACCTATCCCGCGCTTGCGTCCGCGCCTTCATTATTGCCCGCATCTGCGTCTCATGCTCCGCAGATTCCCTCTTATCACGCGCCCGCGCTTCTGCCGCTTGTTTGTGTCTTTGCACATCTTCCTCTTCCACCCACGCCGTCCTCGCCTCTTCCCACGCCGTCTTTGCCTCTGTCCACCTTATCGCCGCCACTTCATACGCCGCCGCCTCCCGCGTGTGCACTACCGCCTCCCGCGTATGCTCATATACTTGCGCCTGCGCTGGTGCGGCGGCCAGTAGCAGGATTAAAAGGATCGGGGGGCTGTACAGGGTGCTTTTAGGCATGGTCGTGCGTGTCGATGTTCGCGTGTCTCGATACACCCTACGCCCGGCCTTGCCGATCAGTTCGCGCCAGCGGGGAATGCACATATATCCCGAAAGTCGGGCCTTCCGGGTTGAATCGCTGTTTTCGGTCGAGTGCCGCCTTTTTGCCGGGCATGGAATGATCCATGTCCGCTCGACCTCGCAGTACGGCTTCTGGGACTTCCAGTTCAACCGGAGACGCATCGCAAAACTCCTCCGCCG
>LXNI01001394.1_pt1 | contig 21217 bp, 18 predicted proteins | sample 809091 | NCBI WGS metagenome assembly LXNI01 (sample SAMN04870527, study PRJNA318959) | sponge metagenome | biome: 01000161; feature: marine sponge reef; material: water | host: Sarcotragus foetidus | place: Greece: Milos, Mediterranean Sea | collected 2013-05-29 | depth 5-7 m | reverse complement strand
TCGCAGGCCGAGGTCTACGAAACGGCATCCTTCTACCACCACTTCGACATCGTGAAGGAAGGGGAGACGGAGCCGGCGGAAATTACTGTCCGAGTTTGTGACGGGATAGCCTGTGAGATGGCCGGCGCGACGCAGCTTTATTCCGAGCTGTCGGACGAAATTGGAAATACGGCTCAGGTGGTAAAAGTCCCGTGCGTCGGCGGGTGCTTCGCCGCACCGGTTGCCGTGGTCGGCAAGAAACAGGTGCACGAGGCCGAAGTAAGCACCGTCGCAAAGGCACTATCCGATGGCGATACGACGCCGAGTTTACCGGACGCGGAACCTCTGAACGAGTATCGGGCAGCCGGTGGTTATGCGGCACTGGAGAAGCTCAAAAATGGTGGGCTCAGTGGCGCCGATCTAATTGGCGAGCTCGAGGCGGCGGATCTCAAGGGAATGGGAGGAGCCGGATTTCCGACGGCGCGGAAATGGCGTTTCTTGGAGGGAACGGCGAAGCCGCGGGTATTGGCAGTGAATGCCGACGAAGGAGAACCTGGGACGTTCAAGGATCGATTCTGCTTCGAGACGGAGCCCCACAAGGTTTTGGATGGCGCCCTAATTGCTGCCACGGTCATCGAAGCCGAAGACATTTATATCTATCTGAGGGACGAGTACCCCCATATCCATGCGCTGCTCGAGCGGGAAATCGAAGCGGTGACGAAAGAAGGCCTCGCCGACGGTGTTCGGATTCATCTGCGGCGCGGAGCCGGCGCCTATATCTGCGGCGAAGAAAGCGGAATGCTGGAGAGCATCGAGGGAAAGCGGGGTCTGCCTCGAAATCGGCCACCCTACCCGGCCCAATCGGGTCTTTTTGGGTGGCCCACCCTGATCAACAACGTGGAAACCCTCTACTGGGCAGCGGATATCGCCAGAAACGGATCCCAGTGGTATCTGGACGAGGGACGCCCTCACCTGTTTTCGGTGTCCGGAAGGGTTAGACGGCCCGGCGTGGTTAAGGCACCATCGGGGGTAACCGTCCGCCAATTGATTGACGAATATTGCGGTGGAATGGCCGAGGGGCACGTGTTCAAGGCCTATCTGCCGGGTGGCGCCTCGGGAGGAATATTGCCGGCGTCGAAAGACGATCTGCCGTTGGATTTCGGGGTATTGGAGGAGTTTGGCTGTTTTGTCGGGTCGGCCGCAGTGGTCATTTTCTCCGAGCAGGACCAAATTCGGGATGTGGTCCTCAACCTCCTCAGGTTTTTCGCCGACGAGAGTTGCGGTCAATGCACGCCGTGCCGCGTCGGTTGCGAGAAAATGGTGAAACTGCTCGAACAAGACCGCTGGGACCAACCGCTGATGGATGACTTGAGCATGGCCATGCAAGAGGCCTCGATCTGCGGATTGGGGCAGGCCGCGCCGAACCCCGTGCAATCGGCTTTTCGGTTTTTTGAGGGAGAGATTGAATGACGGAGGGTGTGAAGTTCTTTCTCGACGGGGCGGAAGTTGAGGCCCACCCGGACGAAACCATTTGGCAAGTGGCGCACCGGCACGGCAACGAGCTTCCTCACCTCTGTTACCGGCATGAGCCAGGCTACCGCGGTGACGGCAATTGCCGCGCCTGCATGGTGGATATCGAGGGAGAGCGGGTGTTGTCGGCGTCGTGCATCCGGAAGCCGGAGCCGGGCATGCTGGTCTCGACGAACTCGGAGCGGGCAAGCAAAGCACGGGAGATGGTGATTGAACTGCTGCTCGCCGACCAGGACGAGCCACAGGCCGAATTTAAGCGCTGGGTCGACGAAATGGGGGTCGTGGAAAGCCGCTTTCCGGCCAACGAATCAGTCGCGCCCGATAGCTCGCATCCGGCGATTGCCGTCGATCTAGGCCGTTGCATCCAGTGCAACCTGTGCGTCCGGGCCTGCCAAGAAGTCCAGGCCAACGATGTCATCGGTATGGCCCATAGAGGGTTTAATTCGTCCATCGTATTCGACATGGGAGACCCGATGGGGGGTAGCTCGTGCGTCGCATGCGGCGAATGCGTGCAGGTCTGTCCGACCAACGCGCTTCTTCCGGCCGGGGTCGAACTGAAAGATGGTGAGGTGGTGGCGGACAAGGTCGTCGATAGCGTCTGCCCGTATTGCGGCGTCGGCTGTCAGGTCAGATTTCACGTCAAGGACAACAAGATCGTCCAAGTGGACGGTCGCGATGGTCCAGCCAATCAGAACCGACTATGCGTCAAGGGACGGTTCGGCATGGACTACGCCAACCATCCGCATCGGTTGACCACGCCGCTGATTCGTCGGGAGGACGTGTCGAAAACGGCCGATCCCCAGTTCGACCCCGAAAATCCTCTAGCTATTTTCAGGGAAGCGTCGTGGGAAGAGGCCCTGGATCTGGCGGCTTCGGGATTGAAGAAAATTCTCGATGAACAGGGCCCGAAGGGGTTGGCGGGATTCGGTTCGGCCAAGGGTTCCAACGAAGAAGCCTACTTGGTTCAGAAACTTGTCCGGACCGGTTTCAAGACCAACAACGTCGATCATTGCACACGCCTGTGCCATGCATCCTCGGTCGCGGCGTTGCTCGAAACCATTGGCTCTAGTGCCGTGACAGCTCCGGTCGTCGAATGCCTCAACTCCGACCTGATTGTTGTTATCGGTGCGGATCCCACCGGCAATCACCCCGTTGCCGCGACGTTTATTAAGAACGCGGCGACCAAAGGGGCCGAGTTGGTGGTCATTGATCCGAGAAAAAGGAACCTTGCCAATTACGCCTCCCACTACCTGCAATTCAAAGCGGGGTCAGATGTGGCGCTGCTCAATGCCTTGCTCCATGTAATCGTGACCGAGGAACTCTATGACCGGCAGTATGTGGAGGCGCACACCGAGGGATTCGACGAAATCGCCCGGCATGTGAAGGCGTTTCCGCCGGAGAAGATGGAAAGCATCTGCGGCATTGACGCCGATACATTGAGAACCGTCGCCCGAAAAATTGCCGGCGCACGCGCGGCCATGATCTTCTGGGGAATGGGGATCGCGCAGCACGTTCACGGCACCGACAACGCACGATGCCTGATCTCATTGGCGCTGCTGTGCGGTCACGTAGGTCGCCCCGGCGCGGGCCTCCACCCACTGCGTGGACAGAACAACGTGCAGGGTGCGTCGGATGCAGGTCTCATCCCCATGATGTATCCGGACTACAAACTCGTGACCCAAGAGGACGCGAGAGAGAAGTTTGAAGCCTTTTGGGATACCGAGCTCAGTCACGACATGGGTCTCACCGTTGTCGAGATTACCGAAGCAATCCATGCCGGAGACATCCGCGGTGTCTATGTGATGGGAGAAAATCCGGCCATGTCGGACCCGGATTCCCGGCATACCCGTTCGGCACTGGCGAAACTTGAGCACCTCGTCGTCCAGGACATCTTCATGACGGAGACGGCCGCCTTTGCGGATGTCATCCTCCCCGCCTCCGCGTGGCCTGAAAAGGACGGAACGGTGACCAATACCGACCGCCGCGTACAAATGGGCCGCAAGGCGCTGGAGATGCCTGGCGATGCACGCCAGGACTGGTGGACAATCCAGGAAATCGCAAACCGGCTCGGGTTGAACTGGAACTATAGCCATCCTCGCGACGTTCATGAGGAGATGCGGCACTGCATGCCGTCAATGGAGCATATTTCCTGGGAGAGGCTCGAACGAGAAGAGGCTGTCACATATCCATGCGAAGCAGAGGACCGGCCCGGCCATGAAGTGATCTTCGGCGATGGATTTCCAACGGAATCCACGCGTGGCCGTTTCGTTCCTGCGGACGTCCTCCCACCGGACGAGACACCGGATGAAGATTATCCGCTGATATTGACCACTGGTCGGTTGCTAGAACATTGGCATACCGGCGCCATCACCCGACGAGCGTCAAAGCTCGATGCCCTGGAACCGGAAGCGACCGTACAAATCTCGCCGGAGGATATGGAGGACCTGGGGATTGAACCAGGAGGGCGTGTACGGTTGACGACCCGAAGAGGTGCGGTCGAGTTGGCGGCGCGGCGCGAACCTGGAATGCCCCAAGGACTTATTTTCATGCCGTTTTGCTACGAGGAGGCAGCCGCCAATATTCTGACCAATTCAGCCTTGGATCCGTTCGGCAAGATCCCGGAATTGAAGTTTTCGGCGGTACGAGTCGAACCAGCGTAGATAAAGAGCGGCGTCTGGCCGACAACGGTCAACCAAGCACTTCTTTCGCGAATACCTCGGCGTGTTGCAGGTCTTCGGGGCTGTTAATGTTGAAGAACGGATCGACCGCACCGGTTTCAAATTCGACCCATTCGATTCGACGGGTTTCCGTCCACTCATCGATCTTAAGTATCCGGTCTCCGATCACCGCCTCCCGCAATTCCCCGGCAAGATCGACTTTCCACAACGAGCAAGGCGGGTAAGTTCTGCCGCCGGAAACGGCGCATACGACCTCAACGCCTGATCCGGAGGCAACTCGCATAAATCGGTCGACCAGGTCGCCGGGCGGGAAAGGCGTGTCGCCCGGTACGGTTACGACCCATTGGGCGTCCCGAACGTTCTCCGCTACCCACGTCAGGCCGGACAATATCCCAAGCAATGGCCCAAGGGACTCTTCGACGATGTCCGGAACGACGGAAAGATTGAATTGCGCAAAACGCGCGGGATCGCCATTCGCATTCAGGATCGTGGTTCGGACCTGGGGACGTATTCGAGCCAAAATCCAGTCAAGGAGTGTTTGCCCGCCGAATTCCAGGAGGCATTTGTCGCCGCCACCCATACGCCGAGCCTCGCCGCCGGCAAGTATCACCGCAACGACGTTATTCACTCCGCTCGCGCGCCCTTTCGCCGATGTTTGGCAGGCTCATCGGTCGATCCCCCGTTCCCGGCATCGAATATGATGCGATGTTCACCGGAAAGAGCGACAAACCGGCTCCCTCGCGCCCGGCCAATCAAGGTCAAACCGGCCTCACGGGCCAATTCCACACCCCAGGCGGTGAAACCCGATCGTGAAATCAATATGGGAACGTTCATCTGTACCGTCTTGATGACCATCTCGCTGGTCAACCGGCCCGTCGTATAGAAGAGTTTATCCTCGCCCGTCAGGCCGTTGAGGTACATGTAGCCGGCGATCTTGTCGACCGCGTTGTGCCGGCCGACATCTTCCATATAGATGAGCGGTCTCTCCGACCGGCAAAGGACACACCCGTGTATCGCACCGGCCTCGAGATAGAGGCTGGGCGCCGTATTTATTCGTTTGAGCAGTTCGGTTAGCTGTGAGGTGCGAATTTGAACATCGTCCGAGAGACGGATCTCGTCGAATTTTTCCATCAGGTCACCGAACACGGTGCCTTGCGCGCAACCGGAAGTGAGCGTCTTCTTGCTCAGCTTGTCTTCGAAATCGGTTTCTTCGCGGGTCCGGACAACAACGGCCTCGACATCTTCTTCGTATTCGACACCGGTTACCTCGTCCCGCCCGGACAGCATGTTTTGATTTACCAGATAACCGACGGCCAGGTACTCGGGATAATCGCCGATCGTCATCATCGTTACGATTTCCCGGCTATTCAAAAACAGGGTAAGAGGCCGTTCAACCGTCACAGACGTGTCGATTGGCTTGCCACCCTCATCAATCCCCGAGACCCGGGACGTCAGCCGGGGATCTTTGGGGTCAGGTGAGATGATCAACTGATCTTTGTCGGACAAATCGTCGAATTTCCTCGTCTCGCCCTTGACTGATCCGTACCGTGATCAATCCGTTAGGCTGAGGCAAGGACAATAACGTCTTGGATCAGCCGCCGGAGGCCTGTTCGTCGCGCCCGAATGCGGCCTCCAACCGCTCCGTACTCTTGCGGCTCTCCGTTTTCTTCCCGCCAATGCCCGGGCGGTCCGGTCCCGGGCTTGAAGCAGGAGGCCGGCGGCCTCCATATTCCGTTCATCGCGGGCCTGCTGATGAGCCAACATAATTCTAACGCTGAACCTGCGATTCCTGATTACGCCATCGCCCATCAGATGTTCCCCGGATTAAGGGTCCGGCAACCCATTTGGGGCTGGCCTGCTGGTTACCGAGACAAGAAATACATGGAGGCCGACCGTGCCGGCACCCGAATTCATCAGGCCGATTAGGGATGCCGAATCCGCGCAGGACCCGGAAAAGACGGCATTATCGATGGGCGTGGCGCGCTGGGAAACCGATAACGTGGCGCGGACACTGCGACACCGCCCCGCTCGCAAACGCCCGGCTCATCGACGTTCCAACAAAGCCGCCGCGTAAGGGCCGCGCGCCCCACGAGGTTCACACTCGAGTTCCCCGTTATTTTGTTGGGGATGACAATTGACCAGCGCGCGCATATGTTAGGCGCACCTCGGAAATTGCCGGATGGGCACCGAGTGTTTGTTGTCAGATTGAGTTGTCGCCCGGATGTCGAGCCTAATTGACCCTTTTGGCAGGACGGTATCGTACCTTAGGGTATCGGTCACCGACCGGTGCAACTACCGATGTGTCTATTGCATGTCGGAGAATATGACATTTCTGCCAAAGTCGGACCTGCTGACACTCGAAGAACTTGAGCGTATTTGCGCGGCATTTATTCGGCGCGGAGTTGACAAGCTCCGGATTACCGGCGGGGAACCGCTGGTTCGCAGGAATGTTATGTCGCTTTTTCGGAATCTTGGCCGGCACCTGGCTTCCGGCGATCTCAAGGAACTCACGCTGACAACCAACGGAAGCCGGCTCGCCGATTTCGCCGATGAACTCTATGACTGCGGCGTTCGGCGCATCAACGTCTCCCTGGACTCGCTTAATCCGGGCAAATTCAACGATGTGACCCGCTGGGGACGGCTGGATGACGTCATGCGCGGGCTAGAGGCCGCCAAATCGGCGGGCCTCGAGATAAAAATCAATGCCGTCGCGCTGAAGGGTTACAACGACGACGAGTTGGATGATTTCGTCGAGTGGGCCGGCCGCGAGGACTTTGATCTCACCTTCATCGAAACCATGCCTCTCGGCGAAATTGACGAAGACCGTACGGATCGATATCTGCCGCTGACCGCGGTCCGCGAGCACCTCGAGCGGAGATGGACCCTCGACGAGACCGATTATCAAACCGGCGGGCCGGCCAGATATATGAAGATCAAGGAAACCGGGAAACGGCTCGGCTTTATCACCCCGCTGACGCATAACTTCTGCGAAAGCTGCAACCGGGTACGGTTGACCTGCACAGGAACACTCTACATGTGCCTGGGTCAGGAGGATGCCGCTGATCTGAGAACGCCGCTCAGAATGAGTGAGGGAGATGACCGCCTGATGGCAGCAATCGACGAGGCGATCGGGCGAAAGCCGAAGGGCCATGACTTCGTTATCGATCGAGCCGGAGCCGATCCGGCGGTTGACCGGCATATGAGCGTAACGGGCGGGTAGTGTCGGCCCGCACACTGGATCACCCGCCATGGACTTCAATTCACTATCGATTGTCGCGGACAACCACGCCGAGGCGGTCGCGGCGCTGGGACGCCTTTCCGGGCAGTATCCGACCGCCGATGCCGAGCAGGCCGACCTGATCGTCGCCATCGGCGGCGACGGCTTCATGCTCTCGACCCTTCATCGCTTCATGGAAAAGCAAATTCCCATATTTGGGATGAACCTGGGCTCGGTCGGATTTTTGATGAATGAGTACCGGGAGGCGGGCCTGTTGGAACGGTTGCGGAAGGCGGAAGCAATCGAGCTTCAGCCCCTTCACATGTTGGCAACCACCGCGGATGGGGAGAGGCACGAAGCGCTGGCTATCAACGAAGTGTCGCTGCGTAGGGAAACCCGGCTCGCCGCCAAGGTTCGAATAAAATTGGATGGTGTGGTTCGACTGGAGGAACTCATTTGCGACGGTGTCCTGGTTTGCACGCCGGCCGGCAGCACCGCGTACAATCTCTCTGCCCACGGCCCGATCATCCCCCTCGGTGCAGGGTTGCTTGGCCTGACGCCTATCAGCGCATTTCGGCCCCGGCATTGGCGTGGGGCGCTGCTGCCGCAGAACGCGGTCGTTACCTTCGAAATTCTCGACCACGAACTCCGGCCAACCAGCGCCGTCGCGGATTTCACTGAAATTCGCGATGTCGTTTCCGTTGAAGTTAGAGCGACAAACAGCCCGGCCCCGTCTTTGGTATTCGATCCGGAGCACAATCTAGAGGAACGAATTCTGACCGAGCAGTTCGTTGCCGCGTAGCCGCCCTATTTGGAATCGATCCCGACCGCTTGTTCCAATCTCGTGAAACCGTCTTCCCGAAGCAGTTGCGCAAGATCCCGTGAAATTTCGGACACAATGCCCGGCCCATGGAAAATCAGCGCCGAGTAAATTTGCACCAGCGACGCCCCTGCTCTGATTTTTCGATAAGCGTCTTGAGCGGATGCAATTCCTCCGACGCCTACTATGGGAATCGTGCCGCCGGTCCGGCGGTAAATATCCGTCAGGACTTCGGTTGAACGTTCAAAGAGAGGCGCGCCGGAAAGGCCACCCGTCTCCGAGCGGTGTCGGCCGGTAAGACCGGCCGGCCGTTCAATGGTCGTATTGGTAGCGACAATGCCTTCCACCGACCGATCTACCGCGAATTCGCAGATGGCGTGCAACTCATTTTGGTCAAGATCCGGCGCCAGCTTAAGGACGACAGGCACATCCTCCGCGCCCGCCTCATGACGGGCTTTTCGAACACCGTCAAAAATCCGGGTCAAGTTGTCCAGCGTCTGCAGTGATCTAAGACCGGGTGTATTTGGCGAGGAGACATTGACGACAATATAGTCGGCGTGAGGCGCCACCGCCCGCGCACCTTCCGCATAATCCTTGATGCGGTCCGGCGAATCCTTATTCGCGCCGACATTGGCGCCAATCACAACTCCGCCGTTGCGGGTCCGAGCCGAAAGCCGCGAAACAAATGCAGAGAGACCATCATTGTTGAAGCCCAACCGATTGATGACGGCACGGTCTTCATCCAGCCGGAATAATCTAGGCTTCGGATTTCCGGGCTGTGGTCTTGGCGTAACCGTACCTACCTCGATAAATCCAAAACCGAGAGACATGAGGCCCCGAAGGGCGACACAATTCTTATCGAACCCGGCGGCTAAACCGATCGGATTCCTGAACACCCTTCCCCATATTTGGGACGAGAGGATTTGGTCATTGGCGAACGGCCGGATTCCCACCACGCCCCATTTTAGTGCCGTGATTGCGAGATTGTGAGCGAACTCCGCATCCAATTTGCGGAGCGCCCAAACTCCGGCGCGATCAATTATCGGCAACATCAATCATCCCGTTGAACTCCGCGCATTCTTATAGACGCAGCGTTCGATCGACGCTATGGCGTGGTAATTCTAGACGATCAGCCAGAACGGGAAGGTGTCGGGTAGAATGTCCGGAAGCCAGATCTTCAGATACGAATGATGGAAGCTCAGGTGCATAATCCGCTCGTAAAAGCCGACCAGGAACAACCAGCCGCCGCCCGCATACAACAGTGCGACGCGTCGGGAATACCCTCCCCAACGAATGAGGTAGGCGGCTATGAATATTGGAATGGCTAATTTTTGACCAACCACGAGCATTATCAACAGCATCAGTATCAAATAGCCGAAGAATGCCGCCGACTTCGCCAAGACCGCCTGCTCGGAGCCCACAGCCATTGCCCCGCCAAGGCCTCCGTTCATGGATATCGTCGCTCGGAGATCCCGGGTATCAAAAAAGAAGGTCATGGCCGCGAATATCGCCCCCGGTATGGCAATATTAATGGGAAATGCCTGAACCGAATCCGGCCATTGCAGCGAGTGAAAACCCGCACCCACAAAGATGATCAGCAATACCAGCGAGAAGGGCCAGGAAATGATCGGGTTTTTTCCGCGGCCCTCGCCGGCATCGGGCTCGCTTCCCTCATCGTCGGAACGTTTTGCTTTGATGACGCCCCGCGCGGCGAAAACGATGGTGAGGACGATCAGTACAAAAATGATGAGAACGATTGGCCGCCCAACCCAACCAATGCCGTCGTAGGCGCGCATGCTGATCTGGAAGGAATTTTCCATTATGGAACCGAGGATGAGGGCGAGGATGAGCGGGGGTCGCGGCCACCCACCCTTCTTCATGGTGTAGCCCACAATCCCCATGATGATGCAGGTCACCCAGTCACCAAGTGAGGAGCCCCCAAGCCACGCACCCATGAAGACAAACAAGATCACGCCGGGGACGATCAGATGACCCGGGAGGAATGCAACTCGAGCGATCTGACGACTCCAGACCATCAAGAGCGCGGTCGCCATGATATTGGCCACGACGATCATCCACACCATTCCAAAGGTCAGGTGCAGTTCGGAGGTCAGCATATCCGGACCGGGCTTTAGGCCCTGGATAAGCAGCGCTCCCAACAGGATGGCCGCACCCAGGCTCCCAGGGATGCCGAACGCCACGGTCGGAACCAACGAGCCCCCTTTGGTCGCGTTGTTGGCTGCTTCCGGTGCAATAACGCCGCGAATGTCACCCTGGCCGAACTGTGATTTGTCTTTGGCGCTCTGAACCGCATGACCGTACGCGACCCAATCGACAATTGCCGCACCCAGGCCCGGCAACATACCCACATAGGTCCCGATCGCCGCGCACCGCGTCGCAAGCCACCAATGACGAAAAGCGTCTTTGATGCCCTCGATCATCCCGCCACCGGCGGTCTGTTCTTTAGGAACACGGGAGATGGAGATATTGCGGGTCGCCAGCTCCATGAGTTCGGGAATCGCGAAGAGCCCCAGAACCACGGGAATGAGAGGCAAATTGTCGATGAGGTAGTCGGTGCCGAAATAGAAACGTGGAATGGCTACCGTCTCGGCATACCCGATTGTCGACATCAACAACCCGAGTGCCGCAACCGCAAGGCCCTTCGTGATCGATCCGCCGCTAAGGGAACCGACCATCGCGAGGCCCAGGACACCCAGCATAAAGAGCTCCGGGGACCCGAACGCGAGGATGATGGGCAGGATGAGTGGCAGCGATACGGCGAGGATTAAGGCGCCAAATACCCCTCCAAATGCGGAGACCGTAAAGGCGGCGCCAAATGCCCGCGACGCATGCCCTTTTTGGGCCAGCGGGTAACCATCCAATATTGTTGCCTGGGAGGCGGCGGTACCGGGAATTCCCAGCATCACCGATGCGATGGTGTCACTGGTTGTGGTGACGGCGAACATCCCCAACAGGAGAGCGAAAGCCGGCACCGGATCCATGCCGAACGTGAACGGCAAAAGGAGAACCAGCCCGATGATGCCACCGAGACCTGGAATGGCGCCAAGCCAAATCCCAATGAAAACGCCGAGAAACAGGAAGCCGATCGACGGCCACTCGAATACCTGGCTTAGCCCCAGTAAGAATGCATCAAGCATGTTGCGCTCCGCTCCCCGTAAAACTAGGCCGCAACATACCGGAGCCGGTCAAACCAGAACACTGCGGAGACAAGTGAATCCGAGTTCCGGTCGGTACCAATCGGCTTGCGACGATCCGCATCCCAAATTTGTGCGATGGAAAACCCACCGTTTTCACAATACTGGGCAAAACGGATCATGACCGCAATGCCCGATTTGCATTAGGTGATGCTTCTAGCGGTTCTTGAAGCCCGGTGGCATTAATGCCCGGTCGCCGAACCACCAGACGGTCGCCGTCGAAGCAGAGAAGAATACGTCAAGAAACTGGTCCACGGATCACGGGCCAACACCTATACCCTCGTCTCCTACAACGCCGCGCCGATCGAGAACCAGACTCTGTTGTGGGCCGCGCCGGTTGTTTGGGTTAAGCGCGCTTAGGTCCCCGCGGCCTCATTCCTTTCAGGACGGACGCCATGCCGGGTAACTGGCGGCGGCTTGGCGAGTTCCACCGGCGATATGACGGTCCGATCCCGGTTTCCGAACGGAGCAGGGCTCTCCACGGCCGCCGGGAAAGGAAATTTTCACGGCGGCAATTTATGCGGTCACGCATCGGGTTCTGCTTCGAAGTTCTGCGGCCCGCTCTCCGTGCCGGATTCTCGGATCGACGCCGGCTCACGGGGCGCCGGCTGCTTGGTCATTTCGCGGATCTCTCGGCTTACATTCGGCTGACTTCGGCCGACTAGGATCCGGACCCGATTGGGGGATTCTCCTTTTTGCGCCCTCCCGCCCCGCCCCTCTCACCCTGACGGGGGCGAGGGGACACACGGCAAGCTCCCTCTCCTCACTCACCCCCCAAGTCGTCATCACCGGGCTTGACCCGGTGATCCACGCCTCGCCGCACGGTACACGTGGATGGCCGGGTCCGGGCCCGGCCATGACGAAATCGTTTTATGACTCGACCTCTCCCCCTGAAAGGGGGCGAGGGAACAAAAGCCGTCATCACCGGGTCGGTCAATTTGTCCGAATTGACCTTATTTGACCCGGTGATCCACGCCTCGCGGCACGGTACACGTGGATGGCCGGAAACTGCTCTAGCCTTTGAGCCGCGCCCGGGCCTGCTTGACCAAATGCTCGTTGAACCGGCGCCGGGCCTCAGCCGCTTCCTCAGGCGTCCATTCCCGAAAACCCTTCCCGGCGTTCATGCCGAGTTCCCCGGCCGTCACCTTGTCCGTCAGCAGTTTTTGAGGTTCGGTTGAGCGGTCCAAATCAGCCAACAGCGTCCGGTGAATGTCGAGAGTCAAGTTGAGCCCGACGAGATCGGAGTTTTCCAGCGGGCCCATCACGGCGAGCCGCATGCCGAATCCTTCCTTGACCACCAGATCGACGGTCTCCGCATCACAGATTCCGTTTTCCACCAGGGCGACGGCTTCCCGTTTGAGTGCGTGCTGGAGGCGGTTGCCTATAAAGCCGGGCACGTCTTTCTTCACGTGGACGGCAGTCTTGCCCACCGAACGCAGTAGTTCGATTGTCGGTTCGACGATCGCCGGGTCGGTCCGGTCCCCTTGGATGACTTCCACCAACGGCACCAAATGAGGCGGGTTCCAAAAGTGGGTGCCGATCACCCGGCCTGCGTCACCCAGTTCCCGGGCAATTTCGCTGATCGGGAGTCCGGATGTATTGCTGGCGAGGATCGTTTGATCGCCGGTCATGGATACCAGATCGGAAAATATTCGCCGCTTTAGCTCCAGCTTTTCAGGCGCCGCCTCGATCACCAGATCGGCATCGCCGACCGCGCCCTCCAGTCCGCCCGTTAGTTCCAGGCAATCCAGCCCGGCGGCATCCAGTTCGAGCAAATTAAAGATCGACCGGATACGCTCAGGCGCGCTCGCCAGGGTATTCGGGTCCGGATCCTGCAACGCCACCCGATGCCCGGCGGCCAGAAATACCTGGGCAATGCCGTGGCCCATGAGGCCCGCGCCGAGTACAGCGATCCGTTTCATCGGTGACGACTAACCGGCGGTGAAGCCGCCGTCCACGTACATGACCTGACCCGTGCAAAAGTCGGATGCCGGCGAAAGGAGATACAACGCCATTCCCATCAGGTCTTCGACCTCCGCCAGACGGCCCAAGGGGATTCGTGAGAGTGATCTGGCGCGAGTCGCCTGCCCCAACTCGTCCTCCTCGTCATACATCCACGCCGTGAGCTTTGAGCGGAACACGGTCGGCGCGATGGAGTTCACGGTGATACCGTACTTCGCCCATTCGGTCGCCAATACCCGAGTCAGTGAATCCGTGGCGCCCTTCGAAGTGCAGTATCCGGTATAGCCGGAGATATTGCCGTGGCGCCCGCGGACGGATGACATCATGACCATCTTGCCCCTGACCTCGTTTTCGATCCAGTAAGTGCCAAGGGCCTTGGCCATAAACCAATTGCCCCGGACATTGGCATCCATTACCGCCTGCCAGGTCTCATAGTCGAGTTCGTGAATGAACCCGGCTTTGTTGTAGCCGGACCCGATCGCCAACATGTCGGCGCCCCCAAACTCATCAAGGGCGGCTTTGAGCATGGCCTCGGCATCTTCAAGCGTATCGGGCCGCCGGTAGACGGCAATCGCGTTTCCGCCGACGTCCTTCACATCGGCAACCGCCTCATCGAGGTCTTCCTTGGTCCCGGAGGCCATGACCACATTCGCCCCGAGCGCGCCCAACGCAATCGAAACACCACGCCCGAACGCGCCCGACGCGCCGGTGACGACGGCGGTCCTGCCCTTCACGTCGAACATGCTAAGCGGATTTCTGAGGGTGTCGCTGATCTCCCCCATGCGGGCCTCCCAATTCTTGTTTCTGAAGTCTTTTCGTTAGCTGCCGGTCTCGAACCGGAAATTCTGTTCGGGATCGATCACCGCCAATATGCGTACCCCGCATCCGTCTCCGCCCTCCCAACGCCATGGGAAGCACATAAAGGTGCAGCGCTTGCCGGTTACTTTTTCCAAATCTCCACCCACATTCTCGATACCCGGGATGCCGCCGCCGATCATCAACGTCTTGTGTCCGGCCTCCCAATCCGGGAAGTCCTCCTTCGGATCCCGGCCAAACTCGGCTTTGTATTCTTCGATCAAGTGGGGGTGGGTTGGCCCGAGACCATGATCAACCAGCTTGGTCGCCATGGGATGGTCGTTGGATTGCACGTCATAACCTACCAGTTTGACCTTCTTGTCCACCAACCACTGGGCGCCTTCCTTGTAGATGCCCGGCGAGTAGGCGTAGTAGTCGTCGGTGTCTTCCATGTGATGATGCATGCCGGTATTGATCATCACCATGTCGCCTTCCTGAATTTTCGGCCGGGCATTTTCCAGGTCCTCGGCCGTGATCACTTCCCACCGCTTTTTCGGAATCGAAACCGCTACGCCGGTGCCGAAGAATCGCCAAATGGGATAATCCATAATATGTGGCGTATTTTCCGTCACATGGATGGGAGCATCCATATGGGTGCCCCGGTGCATGATGCCTTCGAACTCAGCCTGGTAAACACTATCCTTGGCATGGAATTTCTTGACGTGGACATTGACGCCCGGGGTCGACGGCCATTCCGGCATGTGATGACCCCAATCCTGGCTCAAGTTGTAAATGGTCAGGCTTTCATTGTTGCTCACCAAATCCAGGTCTTCAGATGTGCGGATATCGTCCATATCAGTCCACCTCCTTGCCGCTGTCGATTCGACAGTTTCCGCCGGGATCGATCATGGCCACAAATCTCACCGGGCACGCATCACCGTTGTCCCATTTCCACGGTGCTCCGTGGAACGTTGCCCGCTTGCCGAGCAGATCATCTACATCCCCGCCGATCTGTTCAATGGTGGGGATGCCCGCAGCCAATAGCGTCTTGTGAGCTACGTTCCACTCGGGAAAATCGTCCTTCGCATGGCGCCCCGTAGTCTCCTCGTATTTCGGAACCAGCCTGTTCATCAGCGGACCACCCCTGTGCGGGCCCAGCGAAGTTGCCAAGGGGTGATCAACCTGCGGCGTATCGACGGCCACAAGTTTGACCTCACGGGCCACCAGCCACTCGGCGGCTTCCTTTGACAGTCCCGGTGAATCCCCAAAATATTCGAGGCTGTCGGAGTATTTATGGTGCCAGCCGGTGACGATAACAACAAAATCGCCGCGCCGGACACCAGGAGCCGCTGCCTCGAGGTCTTCCGCGGTCACCAGTCCCCACATCCCCTTGGGAACGGACAGGACGACACCATTGCCGAACAGATGCTCCAGCGCGATCTGGCCAACGGCAGCCCCCCGCTGAACCAAATGAAGCGGTGCATTCATATGAGTGCCGGAATGCATGACCATCTTGATACGATGGGTCATGACACCATGTTGAGCGTGCTTGACGGATCGATACATCACGACGTCGTCGTCGCCCGGCATCGAGGGTGCGCCCACGCCCCAAACGTGGCTGAGCTCGAACATCTGAAGGCCCGAATAGGGATCGACAACGGCATTCATGAATCGTTTTCCCCGCTAAACTATTTGGCTTCCATTGATTCCGTTTGGCAGTCCTCAAAAACGGATCACGTTCATTTTTGTGTTTGGGCCGGTCTTTGTCAAATGCCCAATGAGCATAGGCAGGGCAACAAATTCCATGGCAGCTCCAGGGCCTGGATTGCGCGCATCGCGGCAATCATGGATGAGCCAGGCATGAAAGTCCCCGCCCGTGCCGGATCGGCGGCCGTTGACCGCAACTCATTCAAAAGCCCGGCGCGTTTCGCTGCGTCCTCGGGCGCCTCGGGGTCCGCCGGATATACGGTGCGCCAGAGCCCCGGCGGGCCGTTCCCGGCCACCTTGAAGCAATTGCACCATTGTTCGGGGTCGGCGATGTAATTGCGGTCGCACATACCCCGCCCGGCCTCGAAATCGAATGGTGTGGTGAGAACCAGAAAGCGCTCGGGCCGGGAGGAATGGTTTTCGCCCCGGCTAAAACCGCTCCAACAACCAGCCACGACCAAAGAACTTGTCGTCGATCCCATTGGTCCTGAACGTGTGCCATATGGTTGCCACGTTGATCGGAATGATCGGTTTTCCGAGCTGTTTCTCGAGTGCCGGGAATATATCGAGCGCTGTCAAGTTGGTGCCCGCCTGGACAATGGCATCGACATCGGCCCCGTCAAGCCGGTTCATCACCACATCGATGACTTCGCCGGGCGGCGTGTGGGCGATCGACGTGGCCGTGTCGCATTTCAATCCGACCACATTCGGCACCTCGTAGCCCATTTCCTCGAGAAAACGGCGAACCTGCTCGTCACCGACCGGCTGGTACGGCGTGAGGGCGGCAACCTTCCTGGCGCCGAAGGCCTTGAGCGACGCATCTAGCGCATTGGCGCCCGTTGTTATGCCGATCTCATCGCCGCAAACCTCTCGGAGCCGCGCGGTGAACTCGGCGTTGCCCTCCAAGCCACCCCAAAACGTCTCGGCGGACATGCCCATCATGATGTGCGACGGCTCGCAGGTCATGGCATCGCGCATGGCATGCGGGATGGTGTGCCGGATGGCATCGATAAAGGCCATGAACATATCGTCGCTGGAAAGATCCGGCTGTTCGACAAAGAAGCGGCAGAAATGCCACGTGACGCCGGGAGGCGCCAATTGCTGGCAGTCGTATTCCACACCAATATTGGTTGACGGAATGATGACCGCTATCCGTCCGCGACTGCCGATCCAGGGTTCCTGCGGCTTCATGGCAATACCTCCGATCCACGCGGTTGCCGGAAAATTGAATACAATCTTGCTCAACCGTAAACCGATTGGTTCCGGTTCAGGGACCTGCGGCGTACTGTTCACGGTCGAGGATTGTCGCGGCCGCCAGGATGATCGCACCGCCCAGCCATGTCCAGACATCGGGCACCCACTGAAAAATACATAGCCAGAGAACGCAACGGCAATAAGACAGAAGAAAATAAGCCGGTCGGCAACCGTGATATCGGCAGGACGGCAAGCCCGGGTCGTTGCCGGATGAGCCACCGTCGACGGCACGGCAATCGCCGGGAGACGGCCCCAACCGGCTCGAAAAGATGACGATTATGAACCGCCGTTACGATAAGCATGGTATGACCGGAAATCCGAATGTCCCGAGGTGGAGTCTTGGGCGGCAACCGGCCACCTTCGAAGAGTTCATCCGCCGCGATCTTCGGCGCAACCGGACCACGGACCAAATTGGAGACGATTGATGCCAGTCCCGACTGACGAACGCGACCCCAACCTCGAAGGGCCGCTCGCCGGGGTGCGGGTCATAGAGATGGGTCAGTTACTGGCGGGGCCGTTCACCGGCTCCCGGCTGGCCGATTTCGGTGCTGAGGTCATCAAGGTGGAAACCCCAGGCAGTGGCGACCCCATGCGCGAATGGGGACACCATCGCTACAATGGCAAATGCCTTTGGTGGCCTGTTCTGGGCCGCAATAAAAAGTCCGTTACTGCGAACCTAAAAGATGAGCGCGGACAGGCACTCGTAAAACGCCTGGTCGAGTCCGCGGATGTTCTGGTCGAAAATTTCAAACCCGGCACGCTCGAGAAGTGGGGCCTCGGCCCCGATGACCTTCACGCCATAAACCCGGGACTGATCATCGGCCGGGTGTCCGGTTTCGGCCAGACGGGGCCCTACGCCGACCGTCCCGGATTTGCCAGCGTCGGCGAGGCCATGGGCGGGCTTCGCTACATCAATGGATTTCCCGATCAACCACCGCCGCGTTCCGGCATTTCGCTCGGCGACACCCTGACCGGTATGTTCTGTGCACAAGGGATACTGATGGCGCTCTATTGGCGGGACGCGCTGGGCGGCGGCAAAGGCCAGGTTGTCGACGCGGCTATTACCGAGTCCTGTTTCACTCTTATGGAAAGTGCCCTGCCGGAATTCGATAAGCTCGGCATCATCCGTTCACCGAGCGGTACAGGACTTGCCAACGTCGCGCCGTCAAACATCTACCCGACCAAGGAAGAGAAATACGTCGTCATCGCCGCCAACATCGATACCATGTTCCGTCGGCTGTGTGCGGCAATGGGCCAGCCCGAGTTGGCCCGGGATCCGAAATACGTGGATCACAAAGCCCGCGGAGAAAACGCGGCTGAACTCGACGCGCTGATTGGGGAGTGGACCAAGACCAAAACGGCGCAGGAGCTCGATCAGCATTTGGATGAGCATGGTGTCGTTGTCGGCCCCATCTACACCATCGGCGACATCGCCAAGGACCCGCACTTTCAGGCACGCGGTATGGTCCGGCAATTCGAGGACGAGGAACTGGATGGCCTTGCGATCCCCGGCACGGCGCCCAGACTCTCCGAGAGTGACGGCGCCGTGGCTTGGCTTGGCCCGCCCGATGTCGGCAGCCATAATGAAGAGATCTACGGTGGTCTGCTCGGGATGAGTGCTCGGGAGTTGGAGGACTTGAGAAATGACGGCATCATCTGACGCCAATCAAACCATCGAGATTTGTGATGTCGGCCCGCGGGATGGCCTGCAAAGCGAGGAGCGCCTGTGGAGCGTCGACGAGCGCGTTGAATTGATTAACCGGCTGATCGGCGCCGGGCTTAAGCGGATTGAGGCGGTCAGCTTCGTCAACCCCAAACGGGTTCCGCAAATGGCCGAGGCGGAGGCGGTCGTCGAGGGGATCGATCGCTCAACGAATGTCCGGATTGCCGGACTTGCCCTCAATGCCAGGGGCGCCGAGCGGGCAATCGCCGCCGAAGTCGACGAAGTTCGCTTCGTCGTTATCGCCAGCGAAACCTTCAACCAAAAGAACCAAGGGGCATCCATCTCCCAGACCCTCGACGGATTCGATGCGGTCGCCGAACCGGTTCGAGCCGCCGGCATTCGCTTGTCCGGGGTCATCGGGGCGTCGTTCGGCTGCCCCTTCGAAGGCGCCGTTGGACCGGATAAAGTCGCCGACATTGCCGGCCGCCTCGCCGAAAGAGGTGCAGAGGAAATCGGCCTCGCGGACACCATTGGCTCTGCTGTTCCGACCCAATTGATTGAACTCTATCCGATGATTGCGGACGCCGTTGGTGAGGGAACCAAGGTCGGATTTCATCTCCATAACACTCGAAATACCGGATTCGCCAACGCGGCCACTGCCGCAAGTTTGGGCGCGGATTTCCTCGACGCTTCGGTCGGCGGCCTTGGCGGCTGCCCTTTCGCACCAGCGGCAACGGGCAATATCTCCACCGAGGATTTGTGCTTCATGCTGCGCAACATGGGCTACGAGACCGGCATCGATCTCGATGCACTCATCGAAGTGGCCAGATGGACGGAAGGCTTCTTCGACGAACCGCTGCCGGGTCAGGTCATGAAGGCCGGTCTTTTCCCCGAGGTCGCGAAACGGGCGGCCGGGTAGGCGGCAGTGGATGGACCGAGCGCCGGCGCCGGCGAGGCAGCCGATCACGTCGCCGCTCGAAATCAGCTCGGCATACTTCTGCCCCATATCGAATAAATTGGCCCCGTGGGGACCCTCCCCCCGCCGGGAAGACAGGGTCGAGGGACATATCCCGGCCTTCTTCCTTGAAGAAGCCCAACTCAACCGCGGCGGCGGCCGGGAAATAGGAGTTGGAAATGAGATCGGGAATGGCGATTTTCATTACCGGGTCTCGACTGTATAGGGAGTTCTAATGTTTACTACGGGAACAAACTGCCTGACGCAGACATCAGTCGGATAAACACCGAGGACGCGCCCGCGATGCAATACCAATCGATTACCGTGCACGAAATGTCGCCCTCTTGTGGAGCGATCATCGAGGGCCTCGATCTTGCGGACCCCATTTCAAACCATCAGTTCGATGAAATCCACTCGGCCATGCTTGACCGAACGGTGATCATTTTCCGGGACCAGGTGCTCAGTGAAGCGCAACACGTTGCCTTTGCCCGGCGATTTGGGAATCTCCAGCCGGCATCGGTCTCCGGATTCGACAAGCACCCGGGCGAACCGGAAATCGACATTCTGGAGTACGACGCGAAAAACCCGCCGCATGTCACCCGTGACCTGTGGCATACGGATTTTGTCGGTCGGGAGAAACCCTCCATGGGCACGGCACTTTACGCCCGCGACATCCCGCCCGAGGGCGGAGACACTATTTGGGTCAACTCGGTGGCGGCCTACGAAGCGCTTTCGGATCGAATGAAAGCCCATATCGAGGGTCTCTACGCCTATCACGATTCCTACCAACCCTATGACGAGCACGTGCGCCCCGAACTGTGGCAAAACGACTACGGAATTTATGATCCCGGCGAACGCGCCAAATATCGTCCGGCCCTGCATCCGGTCGTCCGAACGCACCCGGACACCGGAAAGCGCGGATTGTTCATCAACGAATCCATGACCAGCCTCATCAAGGACCTGGAGCGACGGGAGAGCGACTGCCTGCTGCGATATCTATTCGACCATCTCAGAACGCCGGAGTTCCAGTATCGCCACAAATGGAAGACCAACGACCTCGCCGTGTGGGACAACCGCTTGAGCCTCCACTACGCGCTGTTCGATTATTCGGAGCATCGATTGATGCACCGGGTCGTCATCGAGGGCGACAAGCCTGTTTGATGACGACTGCCCGATAGGCTATCCGGGGAATGGTGGCCAGGGAGGGAATTCACCATTACCAGCGACACCTCAGGGTCATGGTTCAAAAGAACGGTAGGTTCAAATCCTGGGATCGCAGTCGATGATCAGCGGGCCGGCCGTCATGTCTCACCTGCTGGGGGGGATTACCGCTGCCAAGCGCAGTCGGTCCTGGAGATCAGGCGGTCGTCCGGCAGGTACTTCGTCTCGTAGGGGCAGTTGCCGCTTATCCCGGCATACTTACCGGTCCCGCCCACCAGGTC
>LXNI01001393.1_pt1 | contig 21217 bp, 14 predicted proteins | sample 809091 | NCBI WGS metagenome assembly LXNI01 (sample SAMN04870527, study PRJNA318959) | sponge metagenome | biome: 01000161; feature: marine sponge reef; material: water | host: Sarcotragus foetidus | place: Greece: Milos, Mediterranean Sea | collected 2013-05-29 | depth 5-7 m | reverse complement strand
CGATTCAACCCAATGCGTCGGATCTTCTCGTCGCAGACCAACTGGATGAAGACCCCGGTCGGTCGCTTCACCACCCGCACGACTTTCACCTTGTTGCGATCGTCACACCGACCGTCCTGCCGCCACCGGAACCGACCGATGCCCTTGAGCTTCACGTACCCGTACTTGCCGTTGAAAGTCGGTTTCTTCTGGAGCGTCTCAAACGACTGCACGCCGCGTCGGTACGCCTTGAAGCGCGGGAACCCATGACCCTGCTTGAAGAACCGCTTGAACGCCTGGTCGACCCGGACCAGTGCCGAATCCTGACACCACCGGTCAAACTTACGAAACCATTCATCGCTCTGGCGAATCATGGTCAGTGAACCGCGCTGGTCATACAGACCGATACTCCCACGGGTTTTCTGGTAGCAGTCGATGCGCTCCTGCAGCGCACCGTTGTATAGCAGGCGTTGCTGTTCGAGAAACTCCGCCAGATTCCGATGCGTGTACGCGTTCAGCTCGGCTTTGTACGTATACGTAATCACAGGTAAAGTTTAAGTGGATAAATGCATCCGCGCAGGACGAATTGACCCGGCAGCGACGTGTTGGTTCGAACATAGGTCGACCCGTAATAACGTCGGTAGGACTTTGGGCTGTTTCTAGCTGAAAAACACAGACAACCACATAAGAGAAACTCGACCGGTTGACTGACTTGATTACAGCGATCGCGTTGCTGGCGTTCGTTAGGGACTATCGCAGTTCAAGAACGGCCGCGAGCTCGCGGCCTGGATCGGCTGGACGCCGAAGGAACACAGCACGGGCGGGCGTCAGCGCCTGGGCGGCATCACCAAGATGGGGCAACGGGATCTGCGGTTTCTACTAGTGCAGGGCGGTATGGCGCTGGTGCAAAACCGACGTCGCCGCATGACCAAATTACCGCCGATCGTACAGGATGCACTCGTCACCAAACCTAAGAAGGTGTTGGCGGTAGTGTGCGCGAACAAGAACGCCCACCTGCTCTTGGTCTTAATCCATCACCAAGACAGCTAAGATCCTTCACATCGCGCCATGGATCATCGAAATTCACATGCTTGAGGTAAAGAAAACCAACATCATGACCCGCCACCCACCGAAAACGGCGATCGTGCCCACCACTTCCTTGAGAAGAACCATATACCGCGTAAGGGTCAGGATCGCACAGAGCAACCGGGGAAGCCATCACACGCAAAGTGCCCTCGAGCGCGTTTAAGAGAACGAGTCTGGTTGACGACATCGCTCCTTCAGAAGCACCCTTTCGGGCTCGCGGTTACGTCGCTTGACAATACCGCAACGAAAAGCCGAATATAAGACTGTCCACGATCAAGCCTTCAACGCGATAGGTGAATATTCTCAGCGCAAAAGAAGGCGAGTCTATATCAGCCTTTTTCAACACATCGGACATGCCGTCAAAGACTTCGGGTCGAGTGCCTAGCTACAGGTTCTCTTGTTGGCGGAACTGGGGCGCGCAGAAGTTCACCGTACGTCCGGTGCGTGTGTGTTCAGTTTAGTTGGTTCCAGTCCAATGCCAAGTACGGCCTTCGAAGAAGACAACTGAATCCGCCGGACCTACCGCCCGAACCCAACTTGCATCTGTATCCAACGCCGTATCCGGTTGACGACCGCTCAGGTGACTACCAGTCACGACAATCATTGCGCCGCTGTCGGTTGTGTAGTCATCCAACATCCACATTGAGTCGCATATCACCGCTGGTGAAATCGTACCTGATTCAACCAACTCATCGCCTCCGACATGGTGTCCACGATTGTTTGACCGGGTAATCGAGCCGGGTCATATCAACGTACGCTTCTCCCCCGGCGTTGGCGGCCGCATCTAAAGCTGATCTGTATGAAACCTCTTATGACCTCCCGGATGGGCGATGTGCGCATGAAACGACGAAAGTAGGAATTCGACTCCTAAGACACTGCTGACCACCTCGTGTAACGCGGGCTTCAGAAGGATGTGTCGGAATACCTGACCTTTACTAAGCAAGAACACTACCAGTTGCTTTTCCTTTGGCATATGGTGAGTGAGGCCGATTTCCTCCTCCGCCTTGATTTGCCCGGAGAGTCGGGTTCGTAATGCGAGAACATCGTCACTCGTCAAGAGCGCTCTCACGATGCAGTAGCCGTAACGTGCGATATCCGATTTGGCGGTATCCAAGTCAGTGATTGGCTATGGAAGTGAATTTGTGGTCATGATTTTTTAAAGAGCGAGAGTCGCGTGATGTTTTGTCGTGAAGACGAGATTGATTAAAGCCAACATTATGAGTAGCCGGATGTCGATTAAGGTCGCAGTTTATGCGTTGCCGTGTCTGCTGACTCGACAATATACGTGATTGAGTTTTAATTGCGTGCCGCGATACGCCTAGCGCAACACCATGCTACGAGAGATTCCAACCGACGCAACACATGAATCATTAGAAAAGAGCGCGGAATTCCTCGCCGAAACGGGAATCGATCTCGAGGGAGCGAAGCAGCAGGTAGCAGAACGCTATGGATTTCTAACCTGGCGGCAGCTTGACCTTCACCTGAGTATCGCGAACGAAGAGCACGTCAACTTTGAGCACCTCGCGTGCTTGTTTTACGTTTGGTGGGATCATCCGAGGCGTCGAGAACAAGCGAAAGAATTGCTCCGAGAGGATCCCGGTCTAGAGCATCAGAGCATCTACGCCGCTTGCACTACCGGCAACGCAAAGCTCGTTGAACAATTTATCGATGACGACGCCGAACTCTTGAATCGACGCGGCGGATATTTCGACTGGGAACCTTTGCTCTATGCCTGTTACTCGCGCTTGAATTTAAGCGATCGTTCAACGTCTGACGTGATCCAATTGCTCCTCGACCGAGGCGCGAATCCGAATGCCTATTACCGATGGGGCGGCATCTACACCTTTTCAGCGGTAACGGGTGTTTTCGGCGAAGGCGAACAAGGACCAGTGAATCAGCCCGAACATCCAGACTTCCGCGTTCTCGCAACGCGGTTGCTTGATGCGGGGGCTGATCCAAATGACAGCCAAGCCTTGTATAACCGGATGTTCAGACCTGACAATACCGCGCTTCAGATCTTGCTTAACTACGGTCTTACAAAGGACCACTTCTGCAACTGGTATGCGACAGTTGACCGACGGTTAGTCCCAAATCCCGAGAAAACACTTGACTACCAGCTGCAATGGGCAGTCAAAAATAACTTTACCGAGCGAGTTGACTTGCTTCTCGACCACGGTGCAGATCCCAAGCAGAAATTAAAAAACACTGGACGACTAACGAAGATTGCCCGGGTACAAGGATTTAACGAAATCGCCGACGCATTAGAGCACCATGGCGGTAAGCCATATAAACTCAAGAAATTTGAGCGTTTCCTAAATCACTGTTTAAACGCGGACGCGGAGAATGCACGAGGAATGCTTGAAGAGAATCCAAACTTGATCAAGCGTGCAATCAAGCACAGACCTAATGCAATGAATGACGCCGCTGATCGTGGGAATCTCGCTGCGATTGAGTTCATGATTGAACTCGGCTTCAGTGTTCACGGGAACTCACTCGATAGCCCGCTTCATCACGCGGCACACAACGGACATCTCGAACTCGTGAAAATGCTCATCGAGCATGGAGCAAACCTAAGCGGGCGAGATGCGTTTTACTTTTCAACGCCTCTGGGATGGGCTCAAGCCGGCAGCAAAGTTGAGGTAGTGGAATACCTCAAGCAATTTGAATTAGGCTTGTTCGATCTGATTGCCATTGGCGACGTTGAGCGGGTTGAAGACTATCTAGACGCGAATCCACAATCCATCGAAGTGCCACTTCGCGACAGCGTCGATGACGATCTTAAACAACACGCTGATGCCTGGCAGACACCGCTCGCCTACGCGGCCTTACGCAACGTCACTGATATGGTCAAGCTGCTCCTTGAAAAAGGCGCAAATGGAAATATTCAAAGTGCAGCAGGCGTACCGTTACGTGACCTATGTCGCGAGGAAATTCAGCCTTTACTTAGTTAGCTAATTATCCCGAAATGCACGCATAACAGACGTCAAACGCGGTACAAAATCGATGCAGTCATAACAAGTCTGCGGTTATTATTACTCTGTCGTGCACATTTAAGGAAATGTACACATGTCCAACGATTCGTATCCTGTACGAAGGCACGTTCGTAAGGCGGTTGCGGCAGGTCTCACTGCAACTTTAATCGGCATCTCTGCCGAGCTCTACGCCGCCGAAATTGAAGAGATCGTCGTCACCGCTCGCAAGAAGAGCGAATCGCTCCAAGACACTGCCATCTCTGTCCAAGCGATGACAGAGGACGCCCTTGACGACCAACAGGTCGATCTATTCACCGACTACGTTCAGTATCTGCCTAACGTTACTGCAGGTGGCCGAGGTCCATCTCAAAACGAGGTATTCATACGTGGTCTGGCAGTCGACCAGATCAACATCGCGGTCGCTGAGGCACAAGGATCGGCACCGAATGTAGCAATCTATCTCGACGACCAACCAGTAACGGCTGGTGGTCGAAACCTCGATGTCTACGCAGCCGATCTCGCTCGCATCGAGGTCCTACCCGGACCACAAGGTACGCTTTATGGTGCGAGTTCACAAGCAGGAACCGTTCGTCTCATCACTAATAAGCCCGTGATCGACGAGACTGAATTCAGCTTCGCTGCAACATCAGGTATCACCTCCGGTGGCGATCCTTCTAATTCGGTCGAGGCTGTCTTCAACATTCCTGTGATCGACAATAAGATGGCAGTCCGAGGCGTGATATTCAACGACAACATGGGGGGATATATCGACAACATTGCCGGTTCGTTCACCCCTGATCCAAAGCTCAATCCCCGGTTGCCTTCACGCGACGGCATCATGTTCGTACCGGCAGACGGCGATCCGATGAGCCATGAATTTGCTGATGGTACCTATGCTGAGCCTGGCAAGGTATACGAAGTTGGCTATCAGTCGTTTCACAATAACGATGTCGTTTCAGATAACTACAACGATTCGTCGTACAGCGGATTTCGAGTTGGTACGAAGTACCTGATCAACGATGATTGGGACGTTACCGTGCTCCACCATCAGCAAAAGATCCAGACTGAAGGCGTCTTCGACTACGACCCGGAAGTCGGTGATCTACAGGTCACACGCTTTGTACCCGAACACCTTGACGAAGAATTCGGGCAAACATCGTGGACTGTAGAAGGACGACTTGAACAGTTGAACCTTCTCTATACCGGTGCATACCTTTCTCGCGATATGTTCCATACCGTTGATTACACCGAGTACATAAATGTCGGTGGATACATTCCGGGTTACCTGTGCGAATACAACACCCCCGGATATCACGGCGGTGGTGGCGTGGGCTACGTATACGACCCCACGCTCTCTGGTGACCCCACAGTCATTGAATGCGGTGTGCCTCAAGCATCATCGGTACTAACAAACACGATGTCGCGCATGATGCACGAAGTGCGTGCACAAGGCGCTTTTAGTGACCAGCTTGAGTTCACCGTTGGCGTGTTCTACCAGAACAACACCACGACACACATCGGGGATTTCGACTACAGTCAGGATTTCTGGCCGCCGCTCGAACCCTCGCGAATTTCGCGACACACTGCGAACAGTCTTGAAACGAAATCGCCAGGCGTCCAATTCGTGAACGACATCACCCGTCCTGAGAATGAGATCGCCTTATTCGGCGAGCTCACAGCACACTTAAATGAGAGTGTCGAAGCGACGTTTGGTTTTCGTACGTATGAGTTGGAAGTTGGATTCGAGGGTTTCTCAGCTTTCCGCTATGGATCCCGACCTGTACCTAACCTCATTGATGAGTTAGGAAGGAACGGAGTGAACCCGATAGGCGTTGGAGGTCGCGACTACATCGACAACCTTCACGATTTCCAACCGCTCAAGATCAGTGACTCGATCTTCAAGGTGACCCTTGGATGGCACATCAATGATCGTATCCTGGCTTACGCAACGACGTCGCAAGGATACCGACCGCCCGGCTTCAATCGAGCGGCAGCGGCAGGCGTCGCGACTGCGGATGGTGTCGCTGCACGTGGCAATGACGGACCGGGAGGATTTCCCGATTACTTCATTCCAACCATGTACAGGTCCGACGAGATTGACAACTACGAATTCGGTTGGAAGGCGACGAGCGAGGACAGGCGCTTGGCTTGGAACGGATCGGTCTACTATGTCGATTGGCGCGACATTCAGGTCTCGCACTTCGATTCCCAGAACATTTCGATTTTCACCATCGTCGATAACGGTGGCGATGCAGAAATCAGGGGCGTCGAATCCAATATTGAGTTCTGGCCAACCGATAACCTCGCGCTTTGGGGTGGTGCGTCCATCATCAAGAGCGAGCTCGTTGACGTCAATCCAACGTTCGCGTTTGTAGTTGCGGATATCGGAAGTGAGTTGCCTCTCACGCCGACCGTTCAATTGACTGGTCGAAGTCGATACTCTTGGGATAGTCGCTTCGGGGAATCCTACGTGCAGCTGGCTGCTGTGTATTCTGGTACGAGTTGGAATTCATTGGTCGATATTCCGATCACTGACCCTCGCAAGGAACAAGATTCACACCTTATTCTTGACGCCGCCATCGGCGTCGTGGCGGATGACAATTGGCGAATTGAAGGCTACGTGAAGAATCTCACGAACACGCTCGCCGAATTGCACATTAACCGCCTCGACTTTAAGGAGAGGATCACGACCAATCGACCGCGAACGATCGGATTCAGGGTCAGCTACGACTACTAATAGTCGAGACCAACACGCGCAGCGTGCCTCTTCTCGAGGCACGCTACGAGCGCCTCCACTAAAAAGCAGCGCCGGGCGAAAAAGGTCCGGCGCGTCTCTTGAAGCAGAGGTCCAAAAGGTTCAAGATCTGCTCCGCGCTGGCCGAGCGAGGCAAGCACGCGACTTCGTTGAACCTCTCGTATCTCGTCACCCAAACCACACAGAACTCCGGTACTGTTATGCGGTCGCGCAACGACTACTCGGTCAACTCTCCAACGCGTTAGCGACGATCCAATCGGTACTTAAACAAACGCCTCGATACGGTCGTGCGTTTCAGGAACTCGCCTATATCTACCTTGCACATAGTGAAACCGAGCAAGCAAACCGTGCGTTTCGTCAAGCAGTGGAGCTCAATCCTGGACTCTTCGCGAGCTGGCAGCAACTTCGCAAACTGACACCCAACAACCGAAGTGGTATCAGCGGTCGCATCGACGCGAATTTACGGTATCTCGAATCACTGGCGCCACAGCTTCGTGCTGTGGTTAGCCTGCGACACGAAAAGAAAAGTCACAAAGCTGAACAAACATGCCGTAACTACCTTCAACAACATCCAAAAGATGTGGAGGGTATGCGCCTCATGGCGCTGATCGCGAGCGATCAAGGCATGGTGGATGATGCTGAATTCATTCTTGAGAGCGCACTCGAATTCGAGCCAGCAAACGATCGTGTCAGGTTGAGTTACATTGACGTATTGCATAAGCGTCAAAAATACGACAAGTCGCTAGCTCAAGCTGAAACGCTTCACCAAAGCGATCTAAACAATCAGACCTATCGCCTTGCCCACGCGAATCAGCTAGTCGTTCTTGGCTACCACGAGAAGGCGCTCGCTGTCTATGACGACATCCTGCAGCACGACTCAGGTTCGGCCTTAGCCAGCCCTAGATTATGGGTGTCACGAGGACACGCGTTAAAGACACACGGGCGTGTTGCTGAGGCAATCGAATCGTATCAAAGGGGATACGAGCTACGTTCGAATTTTGGTGACGCATACTGGAGTCTTGCGAACCTCAAGACTTATGAGTTCTCCAAAGAAGAACTCGCGCAAATGAAACGTCTCGTCGAAGCAGACGACGTCGAAGAAGATGACCTTACCCATTTGCATTTTGCGCTCGGTAAGGCGCTCGAAGATCGAGAGCGGTTTGAAGAGTCGTTCAATCACTACGACGAAGGAAACAAAATACGCAGGCGACAGACTCGCTACGACGCCGCTTCAATGTCAGCTAGACTGAAACTCCAACGTTGGGTCTGTAATGAAGCATTCTTCACGGAACGATTTGATGTAGGTTGCGAAGCCGCTGATCCAATATTCATCGTCGGGTTACCACGTGCAGGTTCAACGTTACTAGAACAGATTCTTGCTTCGCACTCGCAGGTGGATGGTACGCTCGAACTTCATCACATTAGCTCGATTGCACAGAAGCTTGACAGCCGGCGCCGGCGACATGATGCGCCGCGTTACCCCGGTACGTTAGGACAACTAAAGCACGAGACGTTCCGCACCATCGGCGAACGATTTATCGCCGAAACCCAAGTTCATCGGGGATCGGCTCCCTTTTTCATCGACAAGATGCCTAACAACTTCAGGCACATTGGGTTGATCCATTTGATTCTGCCAAACGCTAAGATCATTGACGCTCGACGTGATCCCATGAGCTGTTGTTTCAGCGGCTTTAAGCAGTTATTCGCGTCCGGTCAAGAATTCACATATGGCTTACGTGAGATTGGGACCTATTACCAAGACTATATTGAACTGATGACACACTGGGACAGCGTATTACCTGGTAGAGTGCTACGTGTCCAGTACGACGATGTCGTGAATGACCTTGAAAGTGAAGTTCGACGAATTCTGGATTACTGTGAATTGCCATTCGAAGCTGCTTGCGTCGAGTTCCATAGGAATGCGCGCGCAGTTCGTACACCAAGTTCAGAGCAGGTTCGTCAGCCTATCTATCGCCAAGCTCTAGAACAATGGAAGCACTTCGAGCCTTGGCTTTCGCCGCTCAAGGAAGCGCTAGGTCCCGCTATGTGGTCGTATCGAAACTAGCGAGGTTAATTAGATAGGATCAGCTAGTGATCCACTCATCCGCTACCTAAGCGCGACAGTCGGTTCATCATGTTTCGAATGTTGTGGTCGCGCAAATACGTATGCGTCTTCGCGACCCCATTTCTCATGCTGATAGTAGTCCTTACGTACGCCTACTTGCTTGAAGCCAACTGATTCATAGAGCTTGATTGCGCGACGGTTCGACACGCGCACTTCCAAGAACACCCTATCGACCGGCATCGTCTTGCTGCGGCTTAGCATGTGATTAAGCAACATTCTCCCGACACCTCGCCCTTGATAGGTCGGATCAACTGAGATGTTGTAAAGCTCGGCGGAGTCAACTTCGCACCCTAGTACCGCGTGAGCAATCGTGTACGTACTGGTGTGGGGGTCTACCACGACCCAGCACTCGTGATTGAGCTGCAAGCTGTCCACGAATGTTCGTCGACGCCATCCATGCGAGTTAGCCTTGTGCTCGACGTGCAACACCGATTCGATATCGGAGATGTCCATACGTCGAATGATCAGACGTTCAAGCGCTTGATTTGATTCCAAAGCTGCTGTTTGTCCGCGCGAGATGCTGGCAATTCGTGACGGGAGATAACATCGGGTATTGAATCGTGAAATCTTGCCGTTGTGTCGTTAGCAGGCGATCCAATTATTAGAAGCTTTTCACATTGCGGAGCTCTTTGCACAAACCAGGCCTGAAATCCCTCTTGCGCGCCGGAGAGCGTAGCGATGGTGGATACGTTGTTAGGTAGATTAGTAAGTGGAAACTTGAAATGAAGCTCGTTGATCTGATGTTCTTCAAAACCGCTCAACGCTCGTAGGATGTCGCTTATCAACGGATTCGTGTACTCCGTTTCATACTCAGTCACTATCGCAACCGAACCATAGAGGAATACTCGGAGTTGCACCTCAAAAGGTTTAGGCGCAGGCTGCTCCACAGACTTTTCTTGCGAAGTAGAAGTCGTGTCATCACCTGGCGGGACACTGCGGAATCCTGTTTCTCTAGTGGTTCGCGTCGTTGTTTGATCCAGTGGCACGCGACGAGTCCAAGACTTCGTGCGGGGTTGATGCGCTCTGTTTGCATCCAATGATTTATTGGATTTAGAGGTGCTCAACGATTTTGCTTCACCCGCTGCAATCAAGTCACGTGCACGCTGCGGGGTCACCCAGAGATCAATCCCCAAGCGTTGTAACTGCTGCAGGCGATTCTCACTCATAGCGTAATTATGATTTCCGCCCCAAACACCTGAGAGCCTTTACGCAATGCGTTACGAAACGGACGATCTGCGGATCAACGGCATGGACGAAGCATTAGCCCCGGAACAGCTCATCGAGCAGTTTCCTGTTTCGCCGGAATCGTCCAAGCTAGTTTTCGAGAAGCGCAACGAGGCAGCACACATCGTCCATGGCGAGGATGACCGACTACTTTGTATTGTTGGTCCCTGCTCGATCCATGACACGATCTCTGCACTCGAGTACGCTGACCGGCTAGTAGATGCGGCGAAGACGTACCAAGACCAGCTGTGCATTTTGATGCGCGTGTATTTCGAAAAACCTCGTACGACGGTGGGTTGGAAGGGACTAATCAACGACCCACATTTGAATGGTTCGTATGAGATCAACGATGGATTACAGACCGCAAGGCAGTTGCTGTGCGACATCGCCGAAAAGAGGCTCGGTACTGGCACCGAATATCTCGATCCGATTACTCCACAGTACGTGGGTGATCTAGTATCTTGGAGTGCAATCGGCGCACGAACTACAGAGAGTCAAATTCACCGCCAACTTGCTTCCGGATTGTCGTGTCCTGTTGGCTTCAAGAACAGTACGAAAGGCGATGTGCAAATTGCAACGGATGCTGTCAAGTCTGCATTGAACTCTCACATCTTTCTATCAGTTACCAAATCTGGCCAAGCCGCGATTTTTTCTACCACGGGAAATCCCGACTGCCACATCATCTTACGTGGCGGGGGTGGTCAAACCAACTACGACGAAGCGTCGATCAGCGATGCTGCTGAGCGACTTGCGAAAGCGGAAGTCACCCCTCGCCTAATGGTTGACATGAGTCATGCTAACAGCGAAAAAGAGCATAAACGCCAACTCGACGTCTGCACTAAACTGTGTGAGCAAATCCCACAAGCCGATTCTCACATCATGGGAGTCATGATCGAGAGTCACCTCATCGAAGGCAACCAGAAGATCGGCGACGGCACTCAATTGGTTTACGGACAGAGCATCACAGATGCCTGTCTGAACTGGGACGATACCGAAATCTGCTTTGAGCACCTCGCAAAAGCGGTTGACAAGCGTAGAAACAGTCACTAGAGACCGCCTAACCAGGTTCGTGAGTTTTAGACTGATAACCTGGTTATCAGCTTGCGATTTTTCCTGTAAGCCGGGCGGCATAGCTCTATCGTAGCCAAGCCAACCGCGCATCGTGCCTAGAACCAATACATAGTGTGAATTGATTATTTGAATTGTTGTAGGCGCGGATCCCTACCCTTGCACCCGTGACTCAATACGCTGAGTTGCACGAGTAAATTCAGCGAGAACAGCGAAGCGTTTTTAAAGCTGTTGCGCGTTGCTCGCGTTAACTGAAAATCCACGTCGCTATTTGGCAAGGCTTGACATCAGTTAGCTTCTGTAATTTCGCAATGGCAATCCCGGAGCGTTCCGCGAAACCAGCACGATCGTCACTCCAACAGGAAAAAACACGAGCCGTCAGATCCAGGCGTGTTCATTTCGGGAGTTGACGTCCGATGACTAAAAGCGGTCTACGCGATCAATGTAAGAATCAATCCCATTGATGTCATAAACACTAACCGATGTACCTGCGCCGTGAAAGATCTGAACTTTGAGTTGTCAAGGATCCGCCAGCAGCTGGCAGTCTCAAATACTCGGAGTTGACCGACACTCAGCAGAAATTCGACCAAGACGTGCGATTAAAGATCAGTCGTGAACTCCGTCATAATCGCGTTGAAATTACCCGAATGTATCTCGACTAGCTTTCGAAATAACTCGCTAAACCGCCGTTGTCGCATCGACGGTGTAGCGTTTAACTAGGAATGGCGCGCCGATGACGCGGCAAACGCTATGAAGCTACAGGCAGTCCTGGCGGCGCTTGTGGCGGCTTTCGTGAGATAACGATGTGTTTGCTGCGGTTCTTCTCGTCCTGACCAGTTGCACCTGGTTGGACTTTTTCGATTTTCTTACCGGATGAAAGATACAACTTGAGTTTGTCCTCAATCACATCCGCAGTAAGTATCGTGTTCGTAATGGCTCGTGGGTTAGGCCGTCGTGCCATGAATTGCCTCCGAAAAGCGAGCGTTAATTTTAGAAATTCTGCTATCGCGTTGTAAACAGTGATGCGCCGAATACGACAAGCGACAGGTTGGTACCTGTCGCTTGCCGTCCCGCAAAACCGCTAAGTCTTGTATTGCGGATCGCTAGAAATCGAAGCGGATGCCCAAACGCATCTGGTATACGGATCGCGTCGCAGCACTGAAACTTGGGTTGTCCGCATCAAAGTCACGAAAACGATATACGCAGGATTCAGCCGTGGGGCAAGCGGTACGCGGCGCGTCGCCTCGTAATGCCTGTGCGTCGTCAACTCCATTTGCAGCGACGTCCGAGCGCGTCACCAAGTCGGCTTGAATGATGTTTACCGCGCGGAACCTCGGTCCGGTATTGAATACGCCCCATTCGCTATCCAGGAAATTAAGCAGATTCTCAATATCGAAAATGAGTTTTGCTCGACCATCGCCTAGGAAACCCAAACCTGGTACAGGCGGAAGCTCCCATTGCAATCGCAAGTCAATGATTGTTGAAGCGTCCGCGTCGAACGCAAACGGCGCTTGAATGCCTGACGGAATGTCGTTTTCTTCAACGTAATTGAAGAAGCTCGCAGCATCAACAGACGATGCAAATACGACGAGCGGGTCGTCTTGTGACGTCGGCACGTAGAGCGGATCGTTGTCGTAGGGTCCTTCGCCTAGGCCTGCTCGGCCAAACAATGGGTTGCTCCAGTGCACATCAAACACATAGGTGTATCGGCTACCGGTTGAATGTTGCGCAAATAGGTCGAGGCGCGCCGTCGAACCACCGATCTCTCTTTCGTAGCCAAAACTGCCTTTGAGAGCGGACGTGATTTCGTAAGGTGACTTACGTGGCGATGGATTGTTGCGGTCAAGCGCTTGGATGTTACGCCAGTTTGAGACGCCACGAGACGAAACGCCCTCGATGACTGTATCGATGTCCTGACGCGCATAACTCACAGATGCGTCAATCCCGTTTTCCCACGTCTTGTTCCATGCAACCGTGAGAATGTGACTAAATCCGCCATCGTAGTTGGTTAATTGCGTCAAGTTACCGATGTCTAGTGCATCGAGATCCGCATAAATCCGACGGCCATCAGGTGCAACACCAAATGGTTTTGTTTCGGGAATTGCGAGATGAGCGAGATTACGCCAACCGAAACCATATTGCGGACGAGTCCCTAGGTATTGAGCAGTTAACACACTGCCGTCTAGCAGGTTGGACGAACGGTATTCATACTCAGCACGCAGTGATGCTTTCCAATCCGACGGTACTCTAAAGTTCGGATCAAGCACGTCGATTGGGGTACCTTGTGAATTCGCGACGCGATCCAGAAGTTCTTGGGGAATAACCTCTGGGTTCACGTTCGTTGCGTTACTAAGCCGTGCAAAAGTCGTCGGCACTTGGAAGACGTTGGACGTCCATACCTTCGGGTCCCCTCCGGAGAACAATCCGTAACCACCACTGAATACCCACTGATCGATTCCAGTCGTTCTAAAACTCAACCGCGGCATGAATAGTCGCTTGCCGTCTATGTTGTAGTCAGTTCGTTCACCGAACCTGCCGAATACGTCATTACTGAATGCCGGTCGATCTGACTGCTGGAATTGTTCAAGTCGAACACCAAAGGTAACTTCGAACATGTCATGGATCTGCCAGGTATCTTGTGCGAAAACCGTATTCTTGGAGTACTCCCAAGCGGCTGCGCCTTCAGCTGCCACGTTACTTGGGACGTTGACGTAATCAATGCGCGCCGTTCGATTGACGATGTCGTCAAAGCCATCGAACACGAATCGTCCGGCAGACGCCGGAACAAACAGATTGAACAGATCAAAGCGTTCGTGTTCGAATCCTACCTTGAGGATGTGGCGGTCGAGTAGATAGTCACCACTGATGAAGAACTGACTGCGTGTATCGCTGTAGTCATTAGCGTGGCGAAAACGGTCGCAGCCTGCGAGTAAGTCGACCTCATCTGTCAGCAAGCCAGCTAACGATGTGCCAGCTACGTCTTCGGCGCTGATGTTGTTCAATTCAAGGTGGCCGACGCCAGGACCTGCTCGACAGTTTTGTCCACGTGCAAAATCCTTGATATTCACTCTTGTGGTCGTCGAGAATCGGTCATTCCAATCTGAAAAGACCTGCGCCGTGACGGACGTTAATTCGACAGGGAAATCAATCCATGCGGATTCGAAGTTGCCAGAACTCGCGCTCGTGTTACCTTCTTCTGTTCGTTGATACGTCAACGAGAGCCGTTGTGTATCGGTGAGATTCCAATCTAGCTTCGTGAGTATGCGCTCAGTTGTGACCGGTGTAGCAGCAATGTCAGGTCGAGACCCCGGGTCAAATCCGTACGTATCAATGATGACCTGCTGAAGCGCGTCGAAGAATCCAGGCTGGATGCCGTTATTCGAGTCGAAGTTGCTAAAGTCAACCGTCCGCGTCGACTCGTACTTATCGAGCGATAGGAGAATGAAGACTTCGTCCTCGACGATCGGTCCGCTGATCGTGCCGCCAAACTCATTTTCCTTGAAGTCTCCAGGATTAAAACTTCGGTCGCCGTCATATTCGTCGCCAATAAAGCCGTCGTTCTTCACGTAACTGAAGGCAGAACCACTCCATTCATTGCCGCCCGATCTAGTCGTGATATTGACTAACCCACCGGTGTACCCCGCGCCTTCAACAGAATATTCAGACGCTACCAATGACACCGATTCGATGACATCGATATTGATAGGAGAGCGATTTGTTGCGTAGGTGTTGTCGCTCAAACCAAAGTCGTCTTGCTGTAAAGAGCCATCGATTGCTAGACCATTGAAGCGTGGGTTAATCCCGGCAACCGAGAGTTGACCAGTGCCATCAGAATGCGCTAATGGATCCTTTAGTAATGTACGCAATACATCACGTGTAACCGAGGGTTGATTTGAGATATCCGAAGAGGTGTAAACCGAACCCACGCCATTGTTCAGGTCGCGATCAGAGATTACCCTTGACGCCGTTACGACGACCTCCTCAACGTCCATCGGCTGTAACTGCAACACCAGCGGTATTTGCGCTCCTGCCGAGAAGTGCAAATCGGAAAGCTCGATTTTTCTGTATGCCGCCGACTCGACGGTGACAGTGTATGGACCACCGACTCGTAGACCGCTTTGGTAAAAAGCACCGTTAGCGTTCGTTGTCGCGACGGCAGTAGTGCCTGACGGCATATGTCGAATCGTGATAGTTGCGTTAGCAACCGGGTTGTTTTCACCCGATTCGATTCGGCCATTGATGCTCGAAGATGTACTCGAAGCAAGAACGGACGTGCAAGATAGGACGAGAACGGTAGTAATCGTCACGACCAGTCGAGAGAAGAAACTGGTTTTCATCGGTTCGCTATGATCCCCGCGTAGAAACGCCACACTCAAATTGTGCGGCAGAGTGTGAACTTCGTGTGACGATGGCTACATCGTCAAAACGAAGCAATTCTGGTTTAGTCGGCTGCGAAAATCCTGTCGGTTTCCTTCGCCATTTTGGCATCGTTTTGCGTGATGCCACCCGCTGAGTGTGACCACCAATCGACTCGTGCTTCGCCCCAAGTTAGGCTGATGAGTGGGTGGTGGTCTGCTGCTTCAGCAACTTCCCCTACCTTGTTGGTAAAAGCAAGCGCTTCAGAGAAATTCTTGAAAGTAAATCGTCGCGTGAGCTTTGATGCGTCACCCGTTGCGTCGACCGTCCAATGAGGCAAACTCACTCGGAGCTTTACAAGCTCTTCCGTAGAGAGTTGATTTGCCGTCGGATCTGCTTTATCCATGCGATGTTTCTGAACTCAAAGCACGAGGGGTTCGCAGGTTGTGTACCAGCTCAACAACCTCCTGATTTGGTGCTTTTGTGCAGTAGCTAACTACCAGAGTTACTGCGAAGTTTAACAAGGCGCCGAGTACACCGATGCCTTCTGGTGAAATGCCGAATAACCAGTTTTCTGGCACGTTCGCAAACATCGGTGAAAACAGCATGCCTTTAAAGGCGTTGATGTAGAGTGTGGTGAAAACTAACCCCGTTAACATGCCGCAAATTGCGCCGATTCCATTCACGCGGACGCTGAAGATTCCAAGCAAAATCACCGGGAAGAGACTGGCAGCGGCAATGCCGAATGCGAATGCAACAACCTCCGCAACAAAGGCCGGTAGATCAAATCCCAGGTAGCCGGCGAGACAAATCGCGACAGCCGCACAGATGCGACCGAGGAATAACTCGTTCCGATCCGACATGCTGCGATTGAATACGCTCTTCACGAGATCGTGCGACACGGCGGCAGATATGACTAATAGCAAGCCAGCTGCCGTCGACAAAGCGGCTGCGATCGCGCCTGCAGCGATGAAAGCGACGACCCAATCAGGCAACCCGGCGATTTCCGGATTGGCGAGAACCAAGATGTCTCGATCAATCGTAAGTTCATTACCTTGCCAACCATAAGACTCAGCGACTGGGACGAATGCCTCGTTCGTGTCGTTGTAGTACTGAATTCGACCGTCTTGATTCTTGTCCTCGAACGAGATAAGCCCCGTGTCTTCCCACGTCTTGAACCATTGCGGTCTTTCCGCGTATTGCAGATTCGCGTCAGGCGCACCTACCTCACCCGACTGTATCGTGGCAGTGAGATTCCATCGGGCGAGCGAACCAACGGCGGGGGCGGTCGTGTAGAGGATCGCAATAAACAGCAAGGCGTATCCCGCTGAAATGCGAGCATCACGAACTCGCGGAACCGTAAAGAAACGAACAATGACATGAGGTAATCCTGCTGTGCCGATCATCAACGCCATCGTGATGAAGAACATGTCTGTCATGCTCTTAGAGCCGTCGGTATACGACGCGAATCCCAATTCGGTAACGACCTGATCCAAGCGCGCTAACAGATAACCCGATCCATCCGCGAGTTCGCTGCCAAATCCGAGTTGTGGAATCGGAATATTGGTGACTTGAAACGTGATGAAGATCGCCGGTAAGGTGTAGGCAAAAATCATGACACAGTACTGTGCAACCTGCGTATACGTAATACCCTTCATGCCACCAAAGACCGCATACACGAACACGATTGCCATACCCGTTAACAAGCCAATCGTCACGTCGACATTCAGGAAACGTGCGAACACGATGCCGACGCCTCGCATCTGCCCGGCAACGTACGTAAACGAAATCACGATCAAACAAATCACTGCTACCGTACGAGCGACCTGCGAGTCGTAGCGATCGCCAATGAATTCAGGTACCGTGTACTTGCCGAACTTGCGCAAATACGGCGCAAGCAACAATGCGAGGATCACGTACCCGCCAGTCCAACCCATGAGGTAGACGGAACCGTCGTAACCTAAGAATGCAATGAGTCCTGCCATCGAGATAAACGAAGCAGCTGACATCCAATCTGCTGCGGTCGCCATACCGTTGGCGATCGGCGAGACGTGCTTTCCTGCGACGTAAAAGTCGCTCGTCGAATTCGCTTTCGAATAGATCGCGAGTCCAATGTACAGTAGAAAGCTACCGCCAACTACTAGGTAAATAAGAAACTGTTGACTCATTCGTCTTCGTCGACGTCGTGTTCGCGATCGAGTCGATTAGCTAACGCCGCGTACACGAATATCAATATGACGAAGACGACGATACTGCCTTGCTGCGCAAACCAAAAGCCTAGCTTGAAGCCGCCTATGTGGATCTGGTTGAGCACGTCAACGAAAAGGATGCCGCACCCAAATGAAACGACGAACCAGATGGTCAGGAGAATGCCGACTAGGCGCAGGTTAGCGAGCCAATATTGGCGATGCTTCATTTCACGTCGCCCCTTTGACGGCCTGTCGCTGCTTGCGAGTTCTGATTGTATTGACAATTCTTTCCGTAAATAGGAAGATGAGAATCACGCCATAAATCGCCGATTCCTCGAACGTAGCTCGTTCGAGCCAAAACAAGTGAATCCACGCAGCAATCGCAGCTACGTATACAAAACGATGTAACCGTTTCCAATTCTCGCGCAACCTTCGTCGCCAGCCACGCGTCGACGTGATGGCCAATGGAATGAGTGAACATAGTCCAGTTAACCCAGCGATGATGTACGGTCGTTCAACAAAGTCGTCCAAGATCACCATCAGATCGACACGAGCCAGCAACAGGATGTAGCTCGTAACGTGCAGACATACCATCGCAAATGTCCAGAGACCCGCCATGCGTCGAAACTGAATGAGCACGGGTTTCTTGACGAGGCGCGAGAGCGACGAAATAAACAACGTAAACCAAAGCAGTCGGATCGACCAGATGCCTAAGTGGTCGACAATGGCATCCTCCGGATCGGCGCCTAAACCTAGTGTGGGGGCGCCTAACTCGATACGAACATCGTTGATGAGGAGCGCGAGCGGAACCGCCAGCAAGCACCAGAAGACGACTTTGGTTAGTCTGAATTTAGGAAGTCTCAAGCGACCGGTTTTCGTCACCTTTACCCAGAACGCGAATGCACTCTGAAGGATGTTCGGGTCGGCAGTGAAATCTCAGGTAGCGAGTTTGGGTTCGATGACGCCAAGTTCGATTGAAGTCTCCACGACCGCGCGTATTGTGTCGTCAATCGGTCGAATCGTTGCGCCCAACACTTCCTTAGCCTTCTTACAGTCGTTTATTACATGTGGCTTTGGTGGCTTGCCTTCAGAATCAGGCACACCCTCACGATTTGGAATCGGCTGTGGCAGACCCAACTCGAACGACGGAAAGAAATCGTGAATGATGCCGCGCACTTCCTCACTAAACAGCAACGATGATCTGCCACCGGATCCATGCATTAGATAACGCGCCCCACCCTGTGTTGTCGCATGATTGATGTCCGCTTCACCGGCTAGTCGATGCGCTTTTACCAAGTCACGAACATCAATGATGTTGTAGTACATGTCAAACGGCGAAGGCCAATTCGGTGATTCGTTGTTTGCCATGCGACCGATCTGCTCAATCCATTGGCCAACTTGCGCCTTAAATAGGATCGGTCCGCAGATCATCGCGGGACACATGGTGACTGCATCCCATCGTCCTTCGCTCGCGACGCCGGCCTGATTGATCAGTTGTTCCGTCTCGACCTTGCTCCTAGCGTACGAATTCGCTGGATGTTGCCAACGCTGCTCCTCTACACCGTCAGACGCCCAGTCGTTCTCGGTCCATTCGTATCCTGCCTCGACCGTAGCTCCTTTACGACCGGAAACAGCAGCCATTGAGCTTGTGTATACCAAACGTCGCACCGAATTGGCCCGATTAATCGAATCGATGACGTTCTGCGTTCCCTTGAGTCCCCCGTCGTATATGTCGGTCGAAACAATCCCTGAACCGAGCGGTTGCGACTTACCATCTGCGGAATTACCAAGAACCGCTGCAACATGAAACACGGCACTGCAGCCATCAAAAGCGTCGTCATATGAGCCTTCAATGAATAAGTCACAACCTTCTCGAATCTCGACGTTTGGCAGCGACGACAAGTAATTTACGGCATCTTGACCGCGCCAGCTGTTCGCGTCACGTATACACGCGCGAACTTGATAGCCATGCAGAGCCATCTCACGCGCCATATGGCCGCCGGTAAAACCCGAACAGCCGGTAACAGCTACAGGACCTAATGTTTGATCAATTGCAGGCATATTGTTCCTTAAGAATCTGTTTTAGTAGAAATCACAGCGCGCATGGCGCCGCAGTGTTGGTCTGTGTTTACGCGTCAGCGGACTGTTCGGACGCTTCCCGATAACCGGCGTACCACTCGTCAGCAAGCTTGGCCGATTCGTGCACGTAAATCTCGTCGTCAATCACGTCGATTGGATCACGACCGTCCACACCCAAGCCAAATCGGTGGTAACCCAAGAGTCGCTTCAACTGTTCCGGCATTTTGCGCACCTCTTCGCGAGGAACGGAAACGAGTTGGATCTCTTGTGGGCGCAGATACGCAACTTGATGACTCATGAAGAATCCCAGTCGCTCTCGATCTTTGGAGACGTTTGCGCCACCTCCATGCCACAAGCCGCCTTCCCACATTAACATCGTACCGGATTTCATTTCGACTTGCAGCGTGTCGATCGATTGATCTGGCTGCCGGTCATACCAACGATGGCTGTACGGCACAATGTGCGTCGCGCCGTTCTCAATTTCAAAATCGTCTATCGCGATGAGCGCGTTGCAGACGAAGCTTGGATGTGGTCGAGGAATCGGCCATAAGCCATCGTCCGGGTGAAGGTACTGTCGCGTTTCACCCGGTAATACATTGAACAAAGTCGTGACGTTAATTTGTGTTCGTGGACCTAACACACCTTCAACTAATGCGCGAACACGCTTGTCCAGAAACAGGTAATCAACCGCACGCGTCTTCGCGAGCAGATTGTGCGCTCGCCAAGTCCGCCCGGTTTGCGTGCCAATTGCACGCATTTCGGTGATGTACACCTCGGTCATGAACGCGTGACGAATCCTTTCGACTTCCTCCGGTGAGATAAACTCCTCGACGATGGTGTAGCCTTGATCCTGGATTTGGTCAACACGATCCGTGATATTCAGTCCATCGACGAGCGTTGGACCTTCCGCTACTACTTCAGATTGCTTCATTTCGCCGCTGCGGTTTCCTTAGCAGGTTCTGCACGCTCCTTTTCCTCTGCTTCTTTCTGTGCTCGACGGATTCGACCGCCATTGCGCTGCGAAGTCATCACTCCGTCATGCTGCATGTAGTCGTATCTTGGGCGGAGCGTGGTTTTGCCATTTGCGGGTTCCATGTCAAACAGACTTCGATAGGAATCCATCGTTTGGCCGCTCTTCGAACCGGGTTCGGCCTTAGAAACTCTCTCGATATCCCAATCGTTAGCCCCAAATGGAAACAAGCTATAGACATCCATCAGTCCCGCAAACCGAACCGGATTTCGATCGAGCGCTTCTTGCGTCACAGTTTCTCGATATGCCTCTTCAGCCTGACGTCGACGTCGCATGTACTCGCACTGTAATGTCATTCGCAAACCTGAGGTCGTCTTCGGATATGAACCGTGCCAAGTGTGATTACCCCAGATC
>LXNI01001392.1_pt1 | contig 21232 bp, 33 predicted proteins | sample 809091 | NCBI WGS metagenome assembly LXNI01 (sample SAMN04870527, study PRJNA318959) | sponge metagenome | biome: 01000161; feature: marine sponge reef; material: water | host: Sarcotragus foetidus | place: Greece: Milos, Mediterranean Sea | collected 2013-05-29 | depth 5-7 m | reverse complement strand
TCCACCAAACAACCCTGGGTCCACCTGCCCCACAGCATACCGTTCAGCGAAGCGTACTATCAACCCGGCAAACTGTGGCCCAAACACTCCCTCAAACGACTCAAAAAGGCCCTCGCAAAAAAATAATAACCCACTCGCCTGACTGGCTTGACCGTGCTGCTATTCGGATGCTGAACCCCACCTTGCTGATACGCTCAGTTGGATGAAGCCTCACCGCCCGTGACCACAGTCAATCTCTGTGAACGGCAGTGCCATCCCTTCATCTCGTTTCAATGCCATCCACATTCGACTGTGCAGGCTCAATCCCGATACGGTAACCATTTGATGACCATCGCATCTCGATGATGATCCGATGATATCAACCGTAAACACCGGAATTGACATCTTCGAAGCAGGTTCTCGTTGTGCATCGGTCCGATCAAACCATTAACCAAGGAACAAAGACAAATCCAGCTGGAACCAGATTTATTGATGAACCACAATGGGGCACTCTATCTGTTGCATCCAGCCGCAAAAACCTTTATCTTTGCTCTCGTGCCGGGGTGGCGAAATTGGTAGACGCGCCAGACTCAAAATCTGGTTGGGGAAACCCAGTGTCGGTTCGAGTCCGACCCTCGGTACCACTATGTCATCAAGGATAGACCCTTAACGTTTGACATCGCGTGCGCTGCCTTTTGTCGGTCGAGTGCAGCCATTAGGCCCATCAATACGGCATGACGGACCGTCAATGGAACCAACGTCTTAGAGGTCCATGACCGGTTCCGACGGCCAATCCCGTTCATCCGCATCGACACAACGGGTTTCTGCCAGACCCTGACAAATCCATTCGTCGACTGACGGATCACTTTCCACGGTGCAACAATAGCCGGTCGCCCCCGCATCAAGTTCCACCGAAACACTGCGAAAGCGCATCACAACCGGCGCCTCGTTCCGCAGTGCACCAAAGCTGGAATGCATTTCCGCACTCACGGACCGTGCCACAGCGCGAGCCTCTGGTGCTTCTGGCCACAACAGCTGTGTATCAGGAAAACGCTCCCCCAGATATTCCAAGATGGCGAGAAAATCCCATACTTCGGCAGCACCCTCCAGCAAAATGGGTACCTTGCCATTGGAAAACCGCTTCGAAAGAACCCGACGCAGATCACTGCCGGACAGGTCATGACGCATCACCTCGACCGGCCAACGATGCTTGTGCACGAACAACCAGGGCACATCGACCAAGTGGAGTCATTGTCGTTGCCGATTATCAATTTCATCTTCGACCATCATCTGCACGAGAGCAATATAGCCTTTCCGACTTTAACCACAACCGCTTGGCATTCCCGGAAACATTGTCCATTCATGCGATAAAAGACCGAACAACCGGCAATAAAAATAACTTGGATAGGAAAAATTTCAACCAATAAAAATACTTTACTTCAATGAATTACAGACAATATTTCGATTTTAACTGACGAAATTCGACTCCAAACAGAAGATCTTTCGGTGAGACCACTTTTAAATATGAGGGCCATTATCCTGGCACTGCCTGTCAATACTCCTTCGGAAGCATGCCATCAAACGAGTATCTGTATGCGTTGAGAAGCAGGCAAAGAGCATGTCCAGCTATCATACAGCGTCGGCCCGAGTGTATTGCCTGTTGCCACCGGGGAAGAGGACGCAATCCCCAAGAGACCTATGTTGACCAAAGCAGCAGATCGGTTGAATATGATATGATTTATCGCTATCTTGGCAAAACGGTTTGTGTGGTTGATTCGTCATATTGAAAAGGTGTCATACTCATTCAACATCTCGGAACAAACTGCTATCCTACGGTTAATCAAGACGGGGCGTTCCGTTCGACCGTCCGCGATTACCTTCGTTCATTCACTATCGGAATAAAAAAGCATACTTATGAGTCAAAAGACACCGATCCTGACAGATCAACAGAAACATTTGATAGAATCAAAGTCGATGATCGGCCCCACGATCATTATTGCAGGGACTGTAAGCGGAAAGGAAAACATTCATATCGACGGAGAAGTCGAAGGACTGATTGATTTTAGAACCAATGATGTTATCGTCGGAGAAGCCGGCAAGATCAAGGCGAATATCATCGCCAAAAATATTACCATTCTCGGTGAAGTCAAAGGCGAACTCCGGGCCACGACACAAGTCACAATCAAGCCATCCGGTCGGCTGAACGGCGATATCAGGGCACCCCGGGTGGTATTGAATGACGGTTGTCAGTTTAAAGGTTCTGTTGACATGGATGAAAAATCCAATACGCTTCCACCCAGTGAACTGCGAAGCAGTCGGCCCTCTCTCAGTGACGGCAAGACACCGTATCGGAGTTTGTCAAAGGACCGAAAATAATCATCAACCGACCGTATCAAACACCCATACCATGCCTATCGAAGAAGGTCAGTCAGCCCCGGCTTTTACATTGCCCAATCAATACGGGGAATCCGTCGCTTTGGAGAGTTTGCGCGGGAAATACGTTATTCTCTACTTTTATCCGAAAGACGATACCCCGGGGTGTACCAAAGAAGCCTGCGGATTCAGGGACAATATTCTGCAATTTGAGGAAATGGCCGCAGTCATTTTAGGGGTATCACCCGACAGTGCAGAGTCCCATGTGCGTTTTATTGACAAATTCAAACTGCCCTTTCAACTGCTTTGCGATCCGACGAAAAAAGTGATGGAACGATATGGGGCGTGGGGCGAAAAAATACTGTACGGAAGAAAGACCGTCGGCACCATACGCTCGACGGTCGTAATCACCCCCGACGGAAACATTGCAAAGCACTGGAAGAAAGTCCCCAAGGCGGCAGACCATCCTGAGAAGGTCCTTGCCTACCTCAAAACCGTCATCAACAGCGAAGGATAAGCCGGCATCAATGACACCGCCGTTGTCATAACACGGTCGATTCGACCGCACCGGCCAGGTATTGGGCAAACTGGACAATCTCGTCCCTGTCTTCCCCTTCGATCATCACCCGTACCAGTGGCTCCGTCCCCGACGGCCTTAAAACCACCCGGCCCCTTGTGCCCAGGTCCGCTTTCACCTGGGCGATCGCATCGGTCACTGGCGCTGTCTTGACCAGGTCAGCGCCCGCCATATCACCGACCGGAACGTTGATCGTGTGCTGCGGGTAGACTTCCATGCACTGCACCAGGTCGGCCAACGTCTGTCCGGTCGCCAACATGGCCTCTAGCACTTCCAGGGCAGCGACAATACCGTCTCCGGTGGAATTTTTGTCGAGGCAGATAATATGTCCTGATGTCTCTCCTCCAAGACGCCAATCGTGAGCCATCAGTGCCTTGTAGACATACCGGTCACCCACTTCCGTTCGAACGAAAGGGACCGACTGTCGTTTCAGCGCCAACTCCAAGCCCAAATTGGACATGATGGTACCAACCACGCCACCCTGCAATCCACCATTTGCCATACGCTGTTGTGACAAAATGTAAAGGATTTGATCACCATCAATGGTATTGCCCATCCCATCAATCAGTAATACCCGGTCTGCATCGCCATCGAGGGCCAAGCCCAGGTCCGCGCCACAGCGGATAACTTCCGCTTTGATCCGTGACAGATCGGTCGACCCGCATTGTTGATTGATATTCAGTCCGTCGGGTTGATTGGCAATCGCAATCGTCTCTGCCCCCAACTCGGAAAATACACGTGGTGCAATCTCATACGCTGCGCCATTGGCACAGTCCACGACCACTTTAAGACGGGACAGATTCAGCCCCTTGCCCAGCGTGCTCTTGCAATAATCGATATAGCGTTCATGCGCAGCCACAAACCGGTCTGCCTTGCCTAATCGTGAGGAATCGACACACTCCATTGGTTGCAACATCCGTGCTTCTATTTTTTCCAATATCTGGTCAGCCAGCTTGGTCCCTTGTGCCGAAAAAAACTTGATACCGTTATCGTAATAGGGGTTGTGAGAGGCGCTGATCACGACGCCGGCACACGCTCCGGTCGTACGGGTCAGGTAGGCAATACCTGGCGTGGGCATGGGCCCGATCAATGAGATATTCATCCCTGCCGCTGAAAACCCGGCCTCCAGTGCTGATTCAAGCAGATAACCGGAAATGCGCGTATCCTTGCCGATCAGAACCTGATTCCCTGTCCCAACTTTAGAAAATACCGTACCGGCAGCCCACCCCAGCTTCATCACGGTGACAGGGGTGATCGGTTCCCGGCCGACTTTCCCCCTGACACCATCGGTGCCAAACAATGACCCGGACATTGTCTTGATTATCAATCAGGTGGAAACCGCTACGGATCCGTTAAACCCAAGTCCCCCTCATCAAGAAACACGGCTTCACGATCATCCTTTTCGGGTTCGTGTTTCACATTCCCGGACCGATTATTACCTGAACCGGTTGAGTCCGGTGGCGTTGGCGTCTTGCCTGTCATGATTTCTTCGACCTGATCCGCATCCAGCGTCTCCCATTCAAGGAGTGCCTGCGCCATCACCTCGACCTTGTCCCGATTTTCTTCAAGAATACCGCGCGCACGCTGGTATTCATTTTCAATAATTCGGGTAATTTCCCTTTCCACCTTTTCCGCCGTTTCAGGACTGACGTTTCGATGCGTCGACATTTCTCTTCCAAGAAAAATTTCACTTTGGTTTTCGCCGTAGACACGTGGTCCCAGCACATCACTCATGCCCCATCGTGCCACCATGTTCTGCGCCATCTGGGTCGCCTGCTCAAAATCATTCGATGCACCGGTCGTCATCTGCTGCATAAACAACTCCTCTGCAATGCGTCCTCCCATCAAGACCGCTATCCGGGCCAGAAGGTAGGTTCGATTATGGCTGTAGCGATCCTCTTCAGGCAACTGCATCGTTACTCCCAAGGCCCGCCCTCTCGGTATAATCGTGACTTTATGGACCGGATCCGTATTCTCCTTCAGCACCTTTGCAACCACCGTATGGCCGGACTCATGGTAGGCCGTATTCTTTCGTTCCTCTTCGGGCATAATAATGGAGCGTCGCTCGACCCCCATCAGGACCTTGTCCTTGGCCTTTTCAAACTCCTCCATGCTGACCAGCTTCTTGTCCTGTCGTGCCGCAAATAACGCCGCCTCATTAATCAGGTTAGCCAAGTCGGCCCCGGAGAAACCCGGCGTGCCACGGGCAATAATTGCCGGATCGATATCGTCGTTCAGTGGGACCTTTTTCATATGGACTTTCAGTATGGCTTCACGGCCCCGTATATCAGGCAACGGAACAGTCACCTGACGGTCAAAACGACCCGGTCGCAACAAGGCCGGATCCAACACATCCGGACGGTTCGTTGCGGCAATCACAATCACCCCTTCACCGGCTTCAAAACCATCCATTTCGACCAGAAGCTGGTTCAGTGTCTGTTCTCTCTCATCATGTCCTCCGCCCAGACCCGCACCGCGTTGCCGCCCTACCGCATCAATCTCATCAATAAAGATGATGCACGGTGCATTTTTCTTTGCCTGTTCGAACATATCCCTCACTCTGGATGCGCCAACACCGACAAACATCTCGACAAAATCAGATCCGGATATGGTGAAAAACGGGACTTTCGCCTCGCCGGCAATGGCCTTCGCCAACAGTGTTTTACCCGTGCCCGGGCTCCCGGTCATCAGCACCCCTCGGGGTATCCGTCCCCCCAGTTTCTTGAAACGGGACGGATCTTTGAGAAACTCGACGAGTTCCTCGACTTCCTCCTTGGCCTCATCAACCCCTGCCACATCGGCAAAGGTCACCTGGTTCTTGTCCTCGGTCAGCAGCTTGGCTTTGCTTTTACCAAAACTCAATGCACCGCCTTTCCCTCCGCCTTGCATCTGTTTCATGAAGAATATCCATACCCCGATCAACAGCAAAATAGGAAATGAACTGATCAGCAGGTGGACCAGAAGAGAGGTTTCCTCTTCCTTTTTAGCAGTAATCTCAACCCCATTGGAGAACAGATCATCGACCAGTTTGGGATCATTGGGTGCATAGGTTACAAACTTCTCTCCATTATGCGTAACCCCGCTAATCACTTCGTTGTCGATTTCAACGGCCGAGATACGACCTTCTTTGACTTGGGACAGAAAGGTCGAGTAATCAATTTCCCTGTTGGACTTGCCGGTCGGATTGGTAAAATTGTTGAAAACCGACATCAGCACCATGGCTATCACTAACCAAAGCAAAATATTTTTTGTCATATTAGGCAATTATATTGTTCCTGGTTGGATGACCTGTCGCACACCAAATCATTGCATGGTCTGTGGGATTATACGATATCTGCGGAAATCTTCCTATCCGCGTGCGTCGTGAGCCCCCCGAAGTGACGTGCCAACAGATAAATCTCTTTTGAATGCGCTCTCGACGCATCCGGTTTGATCGTTTGTACGCAGGCAAAACACTTGGCCAAACGCTGCTGTGTCGATTGCATGGTTTCACCGGCAAATACTTTTATCAGCAGACTGCCGCCCTTTCCCAAGGTACGATCACAAAACCGCAATACCGCACTGTGCAATGCTTCAGCCCGCGCCTGATCTGTCGCCTGTATACCAGATATATTGGGGGCCATATCTGACAATACAATATCCAATTTGCGATTTTGGATTTTTTCGCATATCTGGTCCACCACCGCCGGACAGGTGAAGTCGCCCTGGATAAAGCATACATTGCTGACCGATGGCATCGGCAACAAATCGACACTGAAAATCTGGCCCGGGCCCGCCACCAACCGGGACAGGTATTGGGACCAACCACCCGGTGCAGACCCCAGGTCAGCGATCAGTGAATGCGATTGGATCAACCGGTACTTTTCGGTTATCTGGATCAGTTTATAGACGGCTCTGGACCGATAACCCTGCTGACGGGCCCGTTTGACATACGGATCACGGTTTTGTCGTTGCAACCAGTGCCTGCTTTGCCGATTTTTTGACATGCTGCTGCGCGTACCGTCTGCGGTCCTGTATCTTCTCTGATTGACTCTCCGCTGTCAGTATTGACAGGACGCTGCCACGATCACTGGTGACGGCCAATAAGCGTGACCCGAAACAGGAAGGCTATCACACACTCCGTCGATTGGCCCGGTTTCGTTTCCAGCACCCCTTGAAAACCCATATCCGACCAGGCAGGCACCGTAACCGGTTTCAGACCACCAAAGAGGCGATCACACCACGGAACACACTCTCAGGGTTTCACCGTCACGACGAGCAGACAACACCGGTCGCACAATCCTGAGACGGGCTCTCTATCACACCTCGTCATCCGATTGCCGGTCTACCAGCTGAACATACGCCATCGGGGCATTGTCTCCCTTTCGAAACCCGCATTTGAGAATTCTCAAATAGCCGCCTGGCCGTGACTTGTAGTGCGGACCGAGATCATCAAACAGCTTGCTGACGATTTCACGGTCCCGGAGTCGGGCAAAGACGAATCGTCGGTTGGCCACACTGGATTCCTTTCCCCGTGTAATCAGCGGTTCGGCGACCCGCCGGAGTTCCTTGGCCTTTGGCAGCGTGGTCTTGATCAGTTCATGACGGAACAACGAATTGGTCATGTTACCGAGCATCGCTTTACGATGCGCGGAAGTACGGTTCAGTCTTCGTCCTGATTTTCTATGTCTCATTGCTAAAACACCATTCCCAAGCCATGCCGCTCTTCTTCTTTCGCAATCGAAGGCGGCGGCCAATTGTCAAGGACAACACCGAGTACCAGATCACGCTGTGCCAGCACATCCTTGATCTCAGTGAGTGACTTCTTACCGAGATTGGGGGTTTTGAGCAGCTCGGTTTCGGTGTGCTGAACCAGATCGCCGATATAATAGATATTTTCCGCTTTCAGGCAGTTTGCCGAACGGACTGTCAATTCAAGATCGTCAACCGGCCTTAACAGCACCGGATCAATTTCAGGCTCCTCTTCAATCTGATTTTGCACCATGGACTCTTCCAGATTGACGAACACCGAAATCTGGTCATGCAAAATCGTGGCGGCTCTTCGCACCGCGGTCTCGGGATCAATGGAGCCGTTGGACTTGATATCGAGAACCAATCGATCCAGATCGGTTCTCTGACCCACACGGGCATCTTCCACCGCATAGGAAATATTGGTAATCGGACTGTAGGAGGCATCCAGTTGAATCACACCCACGGCCCGCGTCTCATCATTCGACCGCAGGCGATTTTCCGCCATTTCATACCCCCTCCCCCGACGAATGGTCAGTTCCATATCCAACTCAGTTTCTTTGGACAGGGTCGCAATGTGGTGATTGGGATCGACGATCTCGACATCGTCGTTGAGTTCGATATCCCCCGCCGTTGCCACACCCGGCCCCTTTTTACGCACTCTCAACAGCGCTTCGTTGCGATCATGCATGATGATTGACAGTGACTTGAGATTCATCAGGATATCAATCACATCCTCCTGCACCCCCTCAAGCGTTGAATATTCATGCAAGACGCCCTCAATCCTGACTTCAGTGACCGCACATCCGGGCATGGAAGACAGCAAAATACGTCGAAGCGCATTCCCCAGGGTATGCCCGAACCCCCTTTCAAGGGGCTCGATGGTAATGCGGGAATGTCGCTCGTCAATCGCTTTTGCTTCAAGCAAACGTGGCCTTAGAAATTCTACCGTGGGGTCCTTCATCTGTTCTCCTCGCAGTGCAACGAAGTTAAAACCAAAATAAATAAAATTCTCGATCAGTGCGCTATTTGGAATAAAGCGCGACGACCAGGGCCTCGTTAATATCCGGCGGCAAATCCGCTCTTTCGGGCAGTGATTTGAACAACCCCTTGACACCCTTGACGTCCACTTCCACCCAAGGAACAAAACCGATCTGGTCGGCAATCGCCAAAGCGGACGCAATCCTTAACTGTTGCTTGCTTTTTTCGACAATTTCGATCTCATCCCCTGCTTTCACCTGATAAGAAGGGATATTGACCTTGTGGCCGTTCACCAGCACCGATTTGTGACTGACCAGTTGTCTTGCCTCGACCCGTGTCACACCGAAACCCAGTCGATAGACCACGTTGTCCAAACGACTCTCCAAGAGCTGGAGCAGATTGAGACCGGTCGACCCGGACAAGCGAGCGGCGGTCTTGTAATAGTTTCTGAATTGCTTCTCCATGATCCCATAAATCCTTCTCAGCTTTTGTTTTTCCCTCAATTGGATTCCGTAAACCGTGGTCCGGGGGCGTCGACCACCGACTTTGACACCGGGGATCCGATCGAATTTACACTTCTCATCAATCCGTCGGGCGGGACTTTTCAGAAATAAATCAGTTCCTTCGCGGCGAGCGAGTTTACAGGTCGGACCTATGTATCTTGCCATGTCACTACTTCATTGAGATGGTTTTAACGGCGGCTAAACGCGACGACGCTTCGGTGGTCGACAGCCATTATGAGGAATCGGCGTGATATCCGATATCGCATGTATCTCGAAACCCAGTGCATTGAGGGAGCGCACGGCCGATTCCCGTCCGGGGCCGGGTCCCTTGATTTTCACCTCGAGTTGTCTGACCCCCATTTCCTGGGCCTTTTTGCCACAGGCTTCGGCCGCCATTTGGGCCGCATAGGGCGTGCTTTTCCGGGATCCCTTGAATCCCGAGTTGCCGGCCGACGCCCAACAGAGCGTATCACCGTGCCGGTCAGAAATGGTCACAATGGTATTGTTGAATGTTGCGTGGATATGCGCAATCCCTTCGGTGACATTTTTTCTGACCTTCACCCTGGATTTGGTTTTCGATGTGCTCGCCTTGGCCATGATTGATCTATCTTCAGTCTCGTTAGCGCGCTATTTCTTAACAGCTCGAGGCGGACCCTTTCTGGTACGCGCGTTTGTTTTCGTGCGCTGTCCATTGACTGGCAGCCCCCTGCGATGCCGCAGTCCCCGATAACATCCGAGGTCCATCAATCGCTTTATGTTCATTGATACTTCCCGTCTCAGGTCCCCTTCCACCTCATACTTGGCCGTCTCTGAACGCAGTTTTTCCGCCTGCTCCTCACTCAGATCATGCACTTTGATGGTCGGATCAATCCTCGTCGCATCACAGATTTTTCGAGCAGTTTTCCGCCCAATACCATAAATCGCGGTTAAACCGATCTCGATGTGTTTATGGTTCGGCAGGTTGATTCCAGCAATACGCGCCACGTGCTAACCTCGTTAATAAATTGTTAAGACAACCACTCTTCGGGGGCGGCGGATTCTACCAAAAAACCGTGCTCCCAGCAATTGCAATCTTCCCAAGACTACCCCTGACGTTGTTTGTGTCTCGGGTCTTTGCAGATAACCCGGACCGTCCTGTTTCTGATAACGATTTTGCAGTTTCTGCAAATTTTCTTGACGGATGCTCTGACTTTCATGGTTTCTCCTGCTGATAGTGATCTTTACTGACGGATGATCTGGCGTCTTTATCGAATACCGTGCGGACGGGTCAGTGAAGATTTTTTCAAAATACTCTCGTACTGTCGCGACATCAGATGGGACTGGACCTGCGAGATCAAATCCATGGTGACGACGACGATAATAAGCAGTGATGTCCCTCCAAAATAAAATGGAACGCTCCACTGGACAATCAAAAACTCCGGGATCAGACAGACGAAGGTAATATAGATCGCCCCGACCATGGTCAGCTTTGAGACGACATTGTCAATATACCGTGCACTTTGTGCACCGGGCCTGATGCCGGGAATAAAAGCACCCGATCGTTTCAGATTATCTGCAATCTCAGTCGGGTTGAAGACCATTGCGGTATAGAAAAAGCAGAAAAAGATGATCATGCCGCCGAACGCAAAGGTGTAAATCGGTTCTCCAGGCTGCAGCTTGGTGGCAATATCAGACAACCAACCCATCCCCTCGGCCTGCCCGAACCAGCTGCCCATGCTGGCCGGAAACAATATCAGGCTGGATGCAAAAATCGGAGGGATCACACCCGACATGTTCAGTTTGAGCGGAAGGTGGCTACTTTGTCCGGCAATCATCTTCCTGCCCTGTTGCCGTTTCGCGTAATTCACCGTGATTCTCCGTTGTCCCCGCTCGACAAAAACCACGAAATAAGTGACCGCGATGGCACCGACAAACAAGGCAAGCACTCCAAGCGGAGAGAACGTTCCTGTCCGTGCCAATTCCAATGTGCCCGCAACCGCAGAAGGCAGTCCGGCAACAATGGAACCAAAAATGATCAACGAAATCCCGTTTCCAATCCCCCGTTCCGTGATCTGCTCGCCCAACCACACCAGGAACATGGTGCCCGCCACCAGCGTGGTCGCGGTAATAATCTTGAATCCGATGCCCGGTATGAGAATAACCGGACTGCCCGCAACCTGCTGGCTTTCAATCGCGACTGAAATACCGACACCCTGAAAGGTCGCCAGAACCACCGTAAAATAGCGGGTATACTGGGTGATTTTTCTTCTCCCCGACTCGCCCTCTTTCTTGAGTTGCTCCAGTTTCGGCATCACCGCCGTCATCATCTGCATGATGATCGATGCCGAAATATACGGCATGACGCCCAATGCGAAAATCGATAACCGACTCAGGGCTCCGCCTGAAAACATGTTGAACACATCAACAATCGAACCGCGCGTCTGGTCAAACAAGGCCGCAACCGCCGCCGGGTCGACGCCCGGCACCGGGATATGGGTGCCGACACGGAAAACCACCAGCGCACCCAACACAAACAAGATGCGTTGCTTCAACTCGGATAAATTTCCGAACATGCCGGGAGCAGGGAGTGCGGGTTTGGCCACTAGTCTTCTACCGTGCCGCCCGCCTGTTCAATCGCGGCTCTTGCGCCCTTGGTGGCTGCAATCCCCCGCAATGTCATTCCTCGATGGCACTGTCCGGACAAAATGACTTTCGCCCGGGTAATGTGCCGCCCGATCACTCCGGCCTGTTGCAGCGATATCAGGTCAACCACCTCGCCGGAGACTTTTGACAGTTCATGCAGTCTGATTTCAGCCGTGTGGCGATTCACCCGGGATCGGAAACCGCGCTTGGGCAGGCGTCGCTGAAGCGGCATCTGCCCACCTTCGAAGCCCACTTTGTGATAACCACCGGAGCGTGACTTCTGCCCCTTGGTTCCCCTTCCGGCGGTTTTCCCCATGCCAGAACCCGGACCCCGTCCGACCCGTCTGGCCGACTTCCTCGATCCTGCTGCAGGTTTAATTGTATTCAGTCGCATAGTGATTCTTTGATTTTTATCGCTCGTCCTGTCCGGCAGACCCTGCCGAACATCTGATACGGGGTGATGCCAAATCAGTCCTCCTGACAGGTCACCATATAACGGATCTTGTTGATCATGCCCCGGTTTTGCGGGGTATCCGCCACTTCCACCGTCTGGTGCATTCTCCTCAGACCCAAACCCCGCACACAGGCCTGATGTTTCCTGAGACGGCCATACCGACTTTTGACCAAGGTGACTTTCAGTCGCTTTTTTTCAACCATTGTCCCGCTCTCTGATCTACGTTCACTTGTTTATCTGCACCGTATCAACGGATATCCTTGACATCCTTACCCCGTTTTTTTGCCACAAACCGTGCGCTTTTCATGTCTTTGAGTGCCGCAATAGTCGCGCGGGTCACATTCACCGGGTTGGTGGTGCCAATCACTTTTGCCAATACGTTCTTCAATCCGAGCACTTCGAACACGGCCCGCATGGTCCCACCCGCAATAATACCGGTTCCCTCCGCGGCAGGTCGCATCACCACCTGTGCCGACCCATGCCGACCAATCATCGGATACTGCAAGGTCGCTCCGCGCATCTGCACTTGAAACATGTTGCGCCTGGCGTCTTCCATCGCTTTTTGGACTGCAATCGGCACTTCGCGGGCCTTTCCTCGCCCCATACCGACCCGCCCTTCGCCATCACCCACAACGGTCAGTGCGGAGAAGCCAAAAATCCGCCCTCCCTTAACGACTTTCGAAACCCGTCGTACATTGATCAACTGCTCCTGGAAATTATCTTTCCGGATCGGTTCACGTTCTCTTGTTTTCGCCATTGATACTCGATTTTATTTTAAAATTTCAGACCATGCTCCCGGGCGGCTTCCGCAAAGGCCTTCACTCGGCCATGATAGCGAAACCCGGAACGGTCAAAGGCCACCTGTTCGATCCCGGCCGCTTTCGCCTTTTCGGCCAGGTGTTTGCCGACGACCGCGGCCGCCTCACAATTCCCTCCATTTTTCAGCGTCTCACGCAAACCGGTCTCCAGTGTCGAGGCTGCTGCCAGTACCGTCTCACCCTGGCGATCGAATATCTGGGCATAAAAATGCTGTGGTGTACGGTGCACCGATAACCGCACCGCTTCCAGTCTCGCAATCCGACCTCTGGATTTTCTTGCACGGCGCAGTCTTGCCCTGTTTTTATCATTCATGATTGATACTGCCTACACTGTTTATTTCTTCTTCGCCTGTTTGCGCATGACCTGTTCATCGGCATACCGAATCCCTTTTCCCTTGTAAGGCTCCGGCGGACGATAATGCCTGATTTCCGCTGCAGCCTGTCCGAGAACCTGCTTATCAGGTCCCTTCAGGACAATTTCGGTCTGGGTCGGTGTCTGTGCAGTGACTCCGTCGGGCAACTCATAGACCACCGGATGAGAGTATCCCAGGCTCAAATTCAACTTCCCCCCCTGGGCCTGGGCCCGATAACCGACACCGTTAATGACCAGTTTCCGCTCGAACCCCTGGGAAACCCCGATCACCAGATTATTGACCATGGCCCGGGTCGTGCCGGACATGGCGACGATCTGCGCACTGTGCGGCCCCTCTTTTTGTATGTGGACAGTCAGTTGATCGGCTTTGGCAACCAGTTCGATCCCGGGCACCAACTCCAGACTGCGCTCACCCTGCGGACCTTTGGCACGAACCGACCGGCCGACGATCTTCACGTCGACACCCGCCGGAACCGTAATCGGTGCTTTCGCAATACGTGACATGATATTGACCCTTTAACCCCCTGTGATGGTTCCAACTAAAATACGGTACAGAGAAGCTCTCCGCCCAAGCGCTGTTGCCGCGCCGATTTATCCGTCATGACACCCTTGGAGGTCGACACCAGGGCCACTCCCAAGCCATTTTTGACGAACGGAATGTCATTGCATTTCGCATACACGCGACAACTCGGACGACTGATCCTGCGAATGTCCTCGATGACGGGCTGATTCTGGAAGTACTTCAATTCCACGGCCAGCTGCCGTTTCGAGCCCTCCCCCTCCATCGAGAATCCCCGGATGTACCCTTCTTGCTCGAGCACCTCGGCAATCGCCTTTTTGCCCTGCGACGCAGGCATTGAAACCGACCGTTTTTGTGCCTTCAGGCCGTTACGAATACGCGTCAGCATATCGGCGATGGGATCAGACATACTCATGATGTTACTCCGTACTCACTTACCAGCTTGATTTAACAACGCCCGGTGCATCACCGCGCATGATCACTTCCCGCAGCTTGTTGCGACATAATCCAAACTTCCTGTAATAGCCATTTGCCCGACCGGTCAGCACACAGCGATTGCGAAGACGGGTTGGTGCCGAATCCCTCGGCAGTTGCTGCAGCGCCATCATTGCCTGCCACTGTTCCTCAGCCGTCGTCTCCGAGTTCGTGATCTTCCGTGTCAGTTCTGTCCGTCTGCGGGCATATTTGGCAACCAGTTTTTGACGTTTTGCCTCGCGGGCAATAATGGATTTTTTCGCCATTGCTCAACTCTTCATTGGAAAATTAAAAGCTCTTAACAGGGCTCTCGCCTCGTCATCGCTCTTGGCCGATGTCGTAATGCAGACATCCAAGCCGCGTAACGCATCGATGTTGTCATAATCGATCTCCGGAAACACAATCTGTTCTTTGAGCCCAAAGGCATAATTTCCCCGGCCATCAAACGACTTGTTGGACAAGCCCCTGAAATCCCGAATCCGCGGAATCGCAACCGAAATCAATCGATCGAGAAACTCGTACATGCGCTCACGCCGTAACGTCACTTTTGCGCCAATCGGCCAGTCCTGGCGAATCTTGAATGCCGCTTCGGATTTTTTTGCCTTGGTGATCACCGGTTTTTGCCCGGCAATTTTCTCCAGATCTGCCGTCGCCGTCTTCAAAACGTTTTTATTGGCAACGGCTTCTCCCAATCCCATGTTCAGGGTAATTTTCGTGATTCGGGGAATCTCCATTGCGCTGGAATACGAAAAGGTCTCCTGCAGTTGTGGTGCAACGGAGCTTTTGTAGAATTCCTGTAGTCTGGCCATGGTTATACTCGCTACTCTCTGGCTGTCATTCATCTAGGCAAGGTCAATCACTTCATTGTTCGACTTGAAGTATCTCACCTTGCGTCCATCCTCCAACACCTTGTATCCGATGCGCTCCCCCTTGTTCGAGACCGGGTTATATAACGCAAGATTCGACAGGTGGATCGGTGCCTCCTTTTCCAGAATCCCACCGGTTTCACCGGTGTTTGGATTGCCACGGGTATGTCGCTTGACAATATTGACGTTATCGACCAAGGCCTTATCACTATCGATCAATTTCAGCACGTTACCACGCTTGCCCTTGTCACGTCCGGCCAACACGATGACCTCATCGCCTTTTTTTACTCTTTGCATCTGCTTATCTCTCTACCAAGAACAAATACGAATTATTCAAAGACACGATTGCTACAGCACTTCCGGTGCCAGCGAGATGATGCGCATGAATTTTTCCGATCTCAACTCACGTGTAACCGGTCCAAAAATACGCGTCCCCAACGGCTGGTGACTGGCATTCAACAAAACAGCCGAATTCTGATCGAACCGGATCCGCGAACCGTCTGAACGACGCACGCCGCTCCGGGTCCTGACAATGACGGCATCATAGACATCACCCTTTTTGACCCGACTGTTGGGCAACGCCTCCTTGATGGTAATCTTGACAATATCACCGATTCTGGCATAGCGACGCTTCGACCCGCCGAGTACCTTGATACACATCACCTTCTTGGCACCGCTGTTATCCGCGACAGACATCATTGACTGCATCTGAATCATCGTTAATCTCCTGTTGCTTTCGCTAGACCGATTTCGTGACCACTTCAACCAGTCGCCAACACTTCGATTTGGACAAGGGCCGACAGGACTGGATTCTGACCGTATCGCCGACGGCACATTGGTTATTTTCATCATGCGCATGCAGCTTGGTTGAACGACGGATGTATTTCTTGTACATCGGATGCCTGATTTTGCGTTCAACCAATACCGTAATGGTTTTATCCATCGCCGTGCCGATCACGTTGCCCTGTACGAACTGCCCACCGGACTGCCGATGCTCCTTGGCGGTTTCAATCTTGCTTGTCATAATGTGTCACCGGTCAATTGGGTCAGGACCGTTTTGATCCGCGCAATATCCTTCCGCACAGCCCCAAATCGAGCCGGATTGGCCAGCTGTCCGGAACTCCGTTGCATACGCAGATTAAATTGTTCTTTTCGCAAACCCAGGAGTTCTTCTTGCAACTCCTCGGCACTCCGGGTTCTCAACTCAGATGCTTTCATCAGCCTACCTGTCGTCTTATAAAACTGGTTTGAAGCGGCAGCTTGGCGCTGGCCAACCGAAATGCAGCGCGGGCCAGCGGCTCGGGAACCCCTTCAATCTCATACAATACCTTGCCCGGTTGAATGAGCGCCACCCAGAACTCCGGATTCCCCTTGCCCTTACCCATACGTACCTCCAGCGGTTTCTTTGAGACCGGCTTGTCCGGAAACACCCGTATCCAGATTCGGCCACCCCGTTTGACGTGACGCGTAATGGCGCGACGCGCGGCCTCGATCTGGCGGGCCGTCAATCGGCCCCGTGTCGACGACTGCAAACCGAATTCACCGAAGCTGACCCGGTTGCCGCGGGTCGCCAGTCCACGATTGCGTCCTTTATGCTGTTTGCGAAACTTGGTTCTTTTTGGCTGAAGCATGTTGCGTACCTTCTTTCTATGCCATCTCTAGTTTCGGGTCTGACCGATCAGACACCGCTTTACTCTGCTCAAAGACCTCGCCCTTGAATATCCAGACCTTGACGCCAATAATGCCGTAGGTGGTATGCGCTTCGTGAACGCCATAATCGATATCGGCTCGCAGCGTGTGCAGTGGCACACGCCCTTCCCGATACCATTCGGTACGTGCAATCTCGGCACCGTTCAAGCGCCCGGCCAACATCACCTTCACGCCTTCTGCCCCCAATCGCATCGAATTTTGCACTGCCCGCTTCATCGCCCGCCGAAACATGATTCGTTTTTCGAGCTGTTGACAGATATTTTCAGCGACCAGCTTGGCATCCAGTTCCGGTTTGCGAATTTCTTCCACCGCAACTTGCACCGGAACCCCGTTTAACCGGGTGAGTTGGTATCTGAGTTTTTCAATGTCCTCGCCTTTTTTGCCAATGACAATACCGGGACGCGCGGTAAAGATCGTCACATTCAGATTCTGTGCCGGACGGTCAATGGTAATGCGACTGACCGCAGCATTGGCCAGCCGTTTCTTCAAAAACGTGCGGATTTTCAGGTCACTGGCCAAGGTGGCCGCATAATTCCCGCTATTGGCATACCATTTGGCATTCCAGTCTTTGACAATACCCAGCCGGATGCCGGTTGGTTGTACTTTTTGTCCCATGATGATGCTCCGCTGTCTATTTCTTTCGAGGCCGTTGGGGTTCGTCACTGACACTGACCATGATATGACAGGTCCGTTTCAGAATCCGGGTCCCCCGACCCTTGGCCCGTGCCCGAAAGCGTTTCAGCGTCGGTGCTTCATTAACCATAATCTGATCAATCCACAACTCATCGATATCCGCTCCCTCGTTGTGCTCGGCATTGGCAATCGCCGCATTCAGCGCCTTTTTCACCGGCAATGCGCCTTTCTTGTCACTCAAGGCGAGGATGTTCATCGCTTTCTCGACCGGTTGCAAGCGAATCTGATCCACAACCAGCCGACACTTTTGGGCCGAAAGCCGAACATATTTTGCGACGGATTTTGCTTGCATATTATTTCGCCCTCTTCGATGCAGCGTGGCCACGATAAGTCCGGGTCGGTGCAAACTCACCGAGCTTGTGACCCACCATATTCTCACTAATCAGAATCGGCACGTGTTGCCGTCCATTGTGAACGGCAATCGTCATACCGACAAAATCTGGCAGGATCATCGACCGGCGTGACCAGGTCTTGATCGGTTTGCGTGATTTCTCTTCTTTTGCCTTCGTTACCTTCGACCACAAGTGATGATCAACAAAAGGCCCTTTTTTAATCGAACGTGGCATTTATTTTTTCCTTCGACGGATAATCATTGCAGCAGTACGTTTGTTTGAACGGGTACGAAACCCCTTGGTCGGCATCCCCCATGGAGAGACCGGATCCCGGCCACCCGATGTTCGGCCTTCTCCCCCGCCATGTGGATGATCGACCGGGTTCATCGCCACTCCACGCACCGTGGGCCGAATGCCCTTCCAGCGTTTGGCGCCTGCCTTGCCCAGCTTCCTCAAGCTGTGTTCGGCATTGCCGACCTGTCCGATCGTGGCACGGCAGTTGAGAAGCACTTTTCGCATTTCACCCGATCGCAAACGCAACTGGGCATACGCTCCTTCACGGCCGATGAACTGTACCGACGACCCGGCAGAACGGGCGATCTGGGCACCCTTGCCCGGCTTGAGCTCGACACAATGCACCACGGTACCCACCGGAATGTTTCTTAATGCGAGACAATTTCCGACGTTGTATCCTGCATCGGCACCGGAACTGACCCGATCCCCAACTGCGAGCCCGCGGGGCGCAATCATATAACGGTACTCGCCGTCCTGATACACCAACAGTGCAATATGGGCACTGCGATTGGGGTCATATTCAAGTCGTTTTACCGTGGCAACCACCCCGTCCTTGTCCCGTTTGAAATCAATTTTGCGGTATTGACGTTTATGTCCGCCACCCCGATGCCGTACAGTAATACGACCTTCGTTATTGCGACCACTGATGGCCCGCTTGGCTTCCAATAGTGGCCGATGAGGTTTGCCCTTGTGCAACCCAGGGGTCACCACCTTGACCATGTCCCGTCGCCCGGGTGTGGTCGGTTTTTGCTTTACTAGTGCCATAGTCTGTTATCCCGAATCGATTGCCGGTTACACTCCACCCATCCCCAGAAAGTCGATATCATGACCCTCCTGCAAGCTGACATACGCTTTTTTCCAATCACTGCGTTTCCCCTTGCGACGGCCCATCATCTTGACTTTCCCTTTGACGTTGGACACCTGAACCGCACTGACCTTGACCTCAAATAACGTCTCAACTGCCTCACGTATCTCCTTCTTGGTGGCATCGGGCAAAACCTGAAAGACAATCTGGTTATGTTTATCCGCCGCAAGCGTGGATTTCTCGGATACCACGGGTCGCAGGATAATCTGATAAAGCCGTTCCTTGATCATTGCAATGCCTCATCAATTTGTTTGGCCGCCTCGGCCGTCACGATCACTTTTTCATGGCTGATCAGCTGCACCGGGTTGATCTCGCCACTACTGCACACCGACACCGTCTGCAGGTTTCTGGCAGACAAGGCGACATTTTGATTTTTCGCCGCCAGCACCAGCAACGCCTCCGGCGCACCGAGGCCCTGCAGCGTCCGGGCCAGCTGTTGGGTTTTCGGTGCCTCCATCATCAGATCATCGACGATCACCAACCGTGACTGACGATGCAGTTCAGACAAAATCGACCGCATCGCCGCCCGATACATCTTGCGATTCACTTTCTGTGAGAAATCCTGCGTCAGCGCCGGGAAAGCACGGCCGCCGCCACGGAAAATGGGACTTCGAATGGTGCCCGCCCGCGCCCGTCCTGTACCTTTTTGTCGCCACGGCTTCGCGCCGCCGCCACGGACGGCCGCCCGATTTTTCTGCGCCCGAGTCCCTGACCGGGTCCCGGCCTGATACGCAATGACGACCTGATGGATCAGCGCCTCATTGAAATCAACTTCGAAATTGGTTTTTGAAACGTCGAGCGTACCGGCATCATCACCGTTTGATGTCGTTATTTTCAGTTGCATATTCATGTTTACGCCCTATTGGCTATGCTGAAAGGCGCGCTTGCGGCGACTTGACCGAGTGTCTGATCATGACATCGGCCCCCTTCGGACCGGGGATGGACCCCGCCACCAGAATGAGATTCCGCTCGCTGTCCACCCGAACCACCTCCAAATTCTGCTGCACCCGCCGGGCCGCTCCCATATGCCCTGCCATTTTCTTGCCCTTGAAAACCCGTCCAGGGTCCTGGGCATTCCCGATTGAACCTGCCAGACGATGCGCTTTCGAGTTCCCATGACTGGCACGGCCGCCACCGAAACCATGGCGTTTCATGACACCGGCAAACCCCTTGCCGATCGATTGTCCGGTGACATCCACTTTTTGCCCCTGACTGAACAGTGCAACGGTCAGTTCCTGACCGATTGCCTGCTGCACCGGACCGGCCAACCTGAATTCCCAAAGGCCTCTCCCCGGCTCCACGCCCGCCTTGATAAAATGCCCTTTCATTGCCCGGTTAACCCGGCTTGGGCGGCGCTCACCAACGGTCACCTGTACGGCATCATAGCCGTCAGTCTGCACGGTTCTTATCTGGGTGATCCGATTCGGCATCACTTCAATGACCGTCACCGGTTGAGAGACGCCTATTTCGCTAAAAACGCGCGTCATGCCAACTTTTTTTCCAATGAGTCCAAGTGTCATTTTCTTAACCCTGTTCGATCCACCCTTTGACGACCTGTTGTTTGCTACCTAGTTCAATTTGATTTCGACATCAACCCCTGCGGCCAAGTCCAGCTTCATCAAGGCATCCACGGTTTTGTCGGTCGGCCGGATAATGTCCAGTATCCGCTTGTGCGTCCTGATCTCGAACTGATCACGCGCCTTTTTGTTGACATGCGGTGAGCGCAGCAAGGTATATTTTTCTATCTTGGTCGGCAACGGAATCGGCCCCATAACCAATGCACCGGTTCGACGTGCCGTATCCACTATCTCCAATGCAGAACGATCAATCGTCTTGTGATCAAACGCCTTCAGGCTGATACGTATTTTCTGATTTTCAACCATGACTAGTTATCTCTTGTGGCTTCTTTGTGAATGACCGGACTGCTCGACGGCGACCAATGGCTACTCGATGATTTTGGACACGACGCCGGCGCCGACGGTTCGGCCACCCTCGCGAATCGCAAACCGCAACCCCTCCTCCATCGCAATCGGCGAAATCAACTGCGCCGTCAGCTGAACATTGTCTCCC
>LXNI01001391.1_pt1 | contig 21270 bp, 16 predicted proteins | sample 809091 | NCBI WGS metagenome assembly LXNI01 (sample SAMN04870527, study PRJNA318959) | sponge metagenome | biome: 01000161; feature: marine sponge reef; material: water | host: Sarcotragus foetidus | place: Greece: Milos, Mediterranean Sea | collected 2013-05-29 | depth 5-7 m | reverse complement strand
CCGTTGCGCAGACGGTGTAAATGCGCTCGCGATCAAGACCAAGGCCTATATTCTACCCAATCCGGTCTTGCATGGAATACGGCCCGCAACCGACTCCACCGTATCATCCGGCAAGCGGCATAAGCAATTCTCGATGGAATGGACACTTCCCTCTCTTGTGCGTCATGCTCATGACGCAGGCTCCCGAAGGTGGTGACTGCACACCACGAAGAATACAAACCAAAGACGGGTTCATCAGGACGCTTGCCTGCGGCTCTCACGGCTCTCCAGCGCAAGACACAATGCGTTTTTCAGGCCAGTATCTGTCATTGATTCGATATCGACATCGGTACACTGATTGAATCGGGCAAACCGAACCAGTTCCTGTGTTAGTTTCTCGACCAGCTGTTCCTTGAATCTGACTGTCTTCTCGATGACCAGATTGCGTACCCGCAGTGTGCTGTTTTTTCTGTCCGCCTTGCAATCCGCTCTGCCGATGAGTCCGGCATCCCAGAGCAAGGGGAGGCAAAAATAACCGTAAATCCGTTTGTCCGGCGGTAGATAACATTCTATCTGGTAGTCGAAGTCAAAGAGTTTTTTTATTCTCTTTCTCTGGATAACCAGGTTGTCAAAGGGGGATAAAATGCGCAATGATCTCCTTGCTATCGACTTATCCAGCCATGTCAGCGAGTCGGCTAAAGCGTAATAGACTTCGCCATCAACCCCGACCTTGACCACCTTGCCCTGTTCGCACATCTCATTCACCGTGTGCTCGATGTCGGCACGCACACCCCGTCTCAAATAACCGATCTCCGTGGCATTGCCGATACCGTTCGCCCGCAGGAATCGAATGACCAGATGCCTCATCCACTCGCCATCATCGGGTTCACTGACAACCGTATCCATCGGCAGGACATTCTCGGCCAGATCATAGACCTTTTGAAAATTGTCTCGCCGGGTGATCATCAGTTCTCCTTCCATGAACAACTGCTCCAATGCGCGTTTTGCCGGCTTCCAGTCCCACATTTCCCGCTTTTTCGTGTGCTTGCTTTCAAAGTCCCGGGATTGCAAGGGCCCCTCCTCGCGAATCCGTTTCATCACCTTTCCCATCATGGCCCGGTCGCGGTCAAACCAATGGCGCTGCCCGCCTGCAATCGCACGCATTCGTCTCAGGCAGTATCGATATTCCTCCATTGGCAGATAGGCAGCCGCATGCGCCCAGTATTCGAAGATGCGGCGCTGCTGCTGAAGGCGATCGATGTGGGACGGATGATATCGGGGATTACGATTCCACAAGGTGTGGTGATGCGCTCTTTCGACCACCAGGATGGTGTCAATTTGCACGTAGCCCAAATGCCGAATCGCACAAAGGGTCGCATCGATCGCCTTTCCCCGTCTGTTCGAGGGAAACAGCCGCTGACAATGCAGGATGATTTTTCGCGCTTCGGCCTGGCTTATCTTAATCATTTTACCGGCCGCTTTTCGGCCAAGGGTCCATCAAGTGTTTCCCTGTCGGTACCACGTGACCGATGGCCCGCCGCGATAAAAGCACATTTGCCTGACACCGCATCACCGCAAGGCACGCCCCATTCACGCCAAAAAAGACGCCGAGAAGGCGGACAGTCGGTATTCGGGATTCCACGGCTGTCCGTCCGGCTTTTTCTGGTATTGGTCGGATCGCGATGGAATATACCCGTCAATAATCCCTGCTGGCGTGCCTTTGGGACCACCAGAGATGGCCCTTGGCCCCGATGGTCATGAAAGGTTCCATAACCAGCTTTTTCGGTTCATCCTCCGCCAGCAGGTCGTTGACCATGGGATTGGGCTGACCGGTGGCCAGATCCACAATCAGCATGCCGCCCAGTGTGCCTCTGACCGTCCCCAATCCATTTTGACAGCAGGCCACGAAAACGTTTTTCTCGATCTCCCCGAAAACCGGTACCGAATTTCGCGAGAGGCAGAGTAGTCCTCCCCAGCGATATTGCATCTCAACCTGGTCGAGCATGGGAAACCGGTGTCGAAACGATCTGTCGTGTCGCTTGCCGATACGGGCCACCTGGCTTGCACTGGTGCGCATCTTGGGGTTATAGGTGAAGGTGTTCCTGACCACAATCCGGCCTTCCCTGATTCTTCGGACCGTTGACCCCGTGGGATGAGCCGGCAGGATGCCCCACTCCCTGTCTCCCCCCAGTGCCTCCTGTTCACACGGGTCAAGCAGTCGGGTCATGCTGGCGTAAGTGAAAACATGCATCAACTGGCGGTCATAAAGACCAAACGAACCAAGATGGCCGTTGACTGTCAAGATAAGATGCTTTGCCCGGATTTCGCCCCGCTCGGTCCGGATACGGTGTATCGCACCCGACTCAATGTGTAAAACCGGTGAATTTTCATAAATGTCCACCTGTCGGGAAAGCCCGTCCGCCAATCCGCGGATATATCGGGCAGGCTGTATCTGCATGCATCCCGGTGTCAGGATACCGCCACAGTAGTAATCCGTCCCGGTGATTCGCTGTAATGCGTCCGCATCCAGCACCTGGTACGCTTCTTCCAGTCTGTCCAGATGCTGGCAATATCGGTGAAGTGTCCTGAGGTTTCTTTGATCCGTTGCCGCATTGATTTTTCCTTTTGGACCGAGACAGGCATGCAACTGATGTCGGTTAATGATTTCCCGTGCATAGCGAATGGCCGCCCGGTTCAGTCTGACCTGTTTTGAATCCACCTCCACCGCGCTGCGATAGTCATCGCTTTGCAGGTCGTGTGGCAGGTCGATCATGAAACCGGAATTGCGCCCGGCCGCTCCCCATCCGACTCGCTGTGCATCAAGCATGACGATTTTTTCATCCCGGCAGCGATCCACCAGTCGCTGCGCAGCGGTGAGTCCGGCAAACCCCGCACCAATAATCACCCAGTCACACCGGATCGTCTGCTCAAGCACTCTGGGCAGCGGCGGCGCAGGCAAGAGCTCATACCAGCCTGAGCCGGGCAGATCATCGGGAACCCGCCTTGCGGACAGTTGCATCTCAGTCAACCGGGAGAGCGAGCATCTAGCCGATGGAGTCAGCAATTCGCTGATCGGAAATATCAATCCAGATTGTTTTCAATTCCGTGTACTGATCATGGGCATGAATCGAATTATCACGCCCGCCAAACCCCGACTGCTTGTATCCGCCAAAGGGTGTCGTGATATCGCCCTCGCCGAAACAGTTGACCGTCACCGTGCCGGCTCTGATCGATTTGGCCATTCGATGTGCCTGCCGAAGATCAGAAGTGAAAACCGAAGCGGTCAGGCCATAACATGTATCATTGGCCATGCTGATCGCCTGGTCCTCTCCGCTGGCTGTCATGATGGCAAGTACCGGACCGAAGACCTCTTCCTTGGCCAGGGTCATATCCGATGTGACATCGCTGAAGACCGTCGGCGTAATGTAATAGCCCTTGCCGATAGTGATCGCCTCGCCGCCGGCAATCAATTTCGCCCCCTCGGTTTTCGCCATTCGGATATGATCCAGTATCTGCTGATGCTGTTTCTCCGAAACAATCGCGCCCAGCCGATTCGCCGGATCAAGCGGGTAACCTGTCCGCCACTGGCTGAGCCGATAGCATATTTTTTCGATCAATTGATCACACAGCGACCGGTCAACAATCAACCGGGAGTTTGAGGAGCAGTTTTCTCCCATATTCCAGAACACGCCATTCGTGACATGCTGTGCGACAATATCCAGATCCTCGGCCGCCTTCATGACAACACACGGATTTTTCCCGCCACACTCCAGCACGACTTTTTTCAGATTACTGTCGGCTGCGTACTTCAGAAAGGCTTTTCCGGTTTCGGTTGAACCGGTAAACGAAACCATATCAATATCGGGATGCAGTCCGATCCATTTGCCGGTTATTTCACCCGGGCCGGTGACCACATTGAACACCCCGCCCGGGACCCCCGCCTCAACGGCAAGTTCGGCAATACGAAGTGTGGTCATGCTGGTTTCTTCGGCCGGTTTGATGACCACGCTGTTTCCGGCGCCGAGTGCCGGAGCGAGTTTCCACGCCATCATCAACATCGGGAAATTCCAGGGAAGCACCGCGGCAACCACACCGACGGGTTCCCTGACAATCAGCGCCACCGTCTCTTCACCACTGGGGGCAACCTGATCGTACAGCTTGTCAATCATCTCGGCATGCCAGGCCATACAATGGATCATCTCGGGAATATCGATCGTTTCGATCTCCGCGATGGGTTTGCCGCTTTCCAGGCTTTCCAGCACGGCGAGTTGATGGCGGTCACGCTGGATCAGTTTGCACAGCTTGATGAGAATCGCCTTTCTCTCCATGGGATGGAGACCGGCCCATCGCCTGTCCTCGAACGATTGCCGTGCCTTTGAGACAGCCAGATCCACTTCCGCCTCTCCACAAATGCTGATATGGGCCAAAGTGGAGCCATCACCCGGATTGATCGTCTCAAACGTCGACTGCCGTGTGGATATACCGAATCGGCCATCGATGAACGGCGTCGTCGGAAAAACGAGATGCCCCGCAATAGACTGGTATTCTTCAAACGTTAATATTGACGACATTGTCCTTCTCTGGATAAACAGGTTGCCGCTTCGAGGCAGACTCCGAGCGAATGGTCTTGATCGTTGACTTCAGCGTTTTCAAAACGGTTTCCAATTCGCGTTTCTCTTCCTTGGTCAACTCCCCCAACGGTTTTCTCACCGGCCCTGCTGGCAGACCATCCAACCGACAGGCATGCTTGACGATCTGGATCAGCTTGCCCCTTTGTTCCAGAAGATGCATGAACGGCATCAAGGCCGACATGATCCGTCGTCCTTTTCCAATGTCATTGTCCAACACAATCGACCGATAGAGCGCAATATGCTCTTGAGGCAAACAGTTTCCTCCGGCGCAGACCCACCCCCGGGCACCCCAGGCAAAAAACTCCAGTGCCTGATCGTCCATGCCACAAAGCAGTGTAATGTGGGGATAGTTCCGGGCCAGTCGGTGCAACTGATTGATATCACCGGTGGATTCCTTGATCCCGCAGAAATTCCGGCTGCACCCGACCCGATCAAAGAATTCAGACTGCATTGTGGTACCCGTCCGGCCGGGATAATTGTAAAGCAAAATCGGCAAATCCACCGCCCGGTCGATCGCCAGGGCATGATTGGCGAGTTCCAATTGGGTCGGTACCGCATAATACGGTGCACTCATCAATATCGCCTTGGCACCATGGGTTTTGGCCAGTTGACCGTATTCGATGCACTCTTCCGTTCTGATCCCACCGACGCCGACAATCAGAGGCAGACGTCCCCGGATGGTTTCGCCCGCAAGCTTCATCAAGCCAACCCTTTCCTCCTTGGTCTGCACGTAATATTCACCCGTCGTCCCGCCGACGATAATACCGTGCACCCCGGATGCAATCAGGTGCTCGACCATGCGGACAAATCCGTCCCGGTCAATCTGTCCGTTTTCCAGATGTGGGGTGATGATCGGTGGAAAGATACCCTCAAATTTCATGTCGCTCTCACTATCGGTGATGGTCTGCCCATGATAACCAGCATGACACCCGATGTCATCGGCAAATTCAAAGCGTACGACCGATCATTTTGCTGGGCCGGCATCGTGTCATGTCGCATCAGCGCTGTATTCAACTCGCCAACCTGTTTTGCAGTGTGATTCCCAAACAATCCTACACGGATCATCAGCGCCAGGCAAAATGGGGTTGCTCGTAGTGAGCCACTCGCGTATTCCGTCCCAAAATGCAGACTTCCCTGAACTGATACAAAATGGCGGCGGTGGGCGCCGCAATCCAATTTTGACCGATCGGCATTCGCAGAACCGGATGATTGTCCGCCGGGGCGCAGGCACGGTCCGTTTCCACTTCATTGTATGTCAGGATAGGGGCATCCTCTCGCATCAGTTCCTGAATCGGAATCCGATGAATAGACTCGACCTCATCCGGATTGGGCTTGATTCCCGCGGCTCTTCCCCCCCAGAAAACAAGTGGGGTCATCACGAAACCTGACCGGGTCACAAAATCATCCAGTCGACCGAGAAAGGCACTGTCGGTCAGGAAAAGACCGGTTTCTTCCGCCATTTCCCTTAATGAGGCGGCGCGTGCCGTTTCTCCGGCATCAATCCGCCCGCCCGGCAAGGCCCATTGACCAGGATGGTTTCTCAATCGCCTTGACCGGGTTGTCAGCAGTAATGCTGCCCTTTCCTGCCAACTCTGATAGGCACGGAAATCCGCCAGGTCCGCCCCGTAGCCCAACTCCACCACAACCAATGCGACCGCGGCGAGCTTGTCGCCAATCCCCTTTTCCACCGGGAAATTGACCAGATTATGCCGGATACGCTCACGAAGGGATTGATCACACCGCATCGCTGCAAAGACACGCTATCAATATCACAAGAGACTCAGCCTACGCGGGGAACGACCAGCGCATCGACGATATGACAACCCGATTGACTGACGATAACCGGGTTCAAATCAATTTCCCGGATCCAATCACTCAATAAAACCACCATGTCTGAAAACCGGGCAACCAGTGCCTTGAGGCTTTCGACATCCATGGCAGGTTGTCCACGAACGCCTTCCAACAATGTGGCGATTTTGAGCGCCGCCAGCATCCGGCCCGCCTTTTTGGCATCGACCGGTGCCAGTCGGACCGCGCGGTCGTTCAGCAATTCGACCAGCACCCCTCCAGCAGCCAAGACAATCAACGGACCGTATTGTGGATCATTTTTCATGCCCAGCCCGATTTCGATACCGTTGCCCACCATGGGCATCAACAGGATCCGGCTACCCAATTGATGCTGCAACTCAAGATAGGCGGTCGTCAGTTCCTCGTCATTACGGATGGCCAGTCTCACACCCCCACAATCCGATTTGTGCAAAAACCCCGGCTCCGCCGTTTTCATCACAACCGGATAACCAATACGCGCTGCCGCCTCCAGCGCTTCACTGAGCTGATCGACTCGATACCATGTCACTACCGGAAGACCAAAATCGGCCATCAATCCAAGGGCGGTGGATTCATCGCACGAGCTTGACCGGATCAGTCTGTCGCCCCATTCGGTGACCTTCCCGCGACAGCGGATCACGGGGGAGAGATCAACCTCGTCCACCGAGGGCGACCGGTAAGCACACAGATGCCTGATCGCTCGCAAGGCCACATCAATGCCATTGATCACAGGGATGCCCTTGTGGCACAAGAGCGCGGCTGTTTCAGACAGGTCGGTAAAGGTACAGCTGTTAATGACGACAAGGGGCTTGGCGTTGTACGCAGCCAACTGTTCCACGACATCAAACAACACAGGATAATGACTGAACCCATCGCGAAATTCGAATTCATAGGTCAACAAGCCTGTTTCGGGATCATCAAGCAATGCCTTGCCGCAGGCAAGATAGGTCCCCCCGACATCCCGTGTCAGCGCACCCATTGCATCCAGGGGATTATCCGCCGCCATGCCATGTTCCAGGCAACCGGCTATCTTCGATCGCGTCTGTTGGGTAATCCTTGCATATTCCAGTCCACAATCAGTGGCCATATCGACCATTTGCTCACGCATGCCACCCGAGTCGAGCAGGCTGCTGATACGTGGTTCCTTGACCCGACAGTTCATTGAAAACAGCAATGCCGTGGTGATCATTTCGTTGAGGTCCCGCGTGACAATAGCTCCGTAGCGCTCACACACGGCAACAAAGGCTTCATAATCCCCGACCAGTGCCCCGGAATGGCTCACCGCCAATGCCGCACTCTTGGCGGTTTTGCCCAATTTGGTAATCACGACAGGAATGTCTTTTCGTCTGGCATTTTCAAGTGCACGGACAAAACCCGGCACATCCCGAACGGCTTCAAGAAAAATCGCAACAACCCGGGTGGACGGCTGTGCCAACAGGTAATCGAAATAGTCCGCAACACTGCCGTTGATCTCATGACCGCTGGCAATAACATAGTTATAACAAAAACGGGCATCATTGTTGCCCAGATAGGTCATCGCGGAGCCGGAGTGCGCGATCAACCCGATATGGCCCCGCGGACGCACCGGCGGACGGTCAAAACTAATGAAAATGTCATCATCATAATTATAAAAGCCCATCGAATTTCCGCCGCAAACCGGAATGCCGGCCGTCCGGGCACTTCGCTTGAGTCTGGCCATCAAGGGGGGATCGGTATCCTCTGGCAACGTGCTGTTGGCATAGACCACCATCCCGCCGACCTTTATTTTGACGGCCTCGTCAAAGCACCGCTCAAGCACCACACCACTGATCGCAAATACCACCAGATCCGGCACGATCGGCAAATCTGTCAGCGAACGGAAACACGGCATGCCGAACAGGCGCTCATACTTCGGGTTGACCAGATAAACCGGTCGGTCACACCCGGTTTCCACCAGTTGGTGATACGTCATGGCCGCCAAGTTGTCCCGCCGTTCTGAAACACCGACAATGGCGATCGATCGAGGCGACAGAAGCGGAGACAACCAGTGGCGATCTTGAGATGGCTTCGTCATGCCGAAATCAGCGGAAACCGGCAAGGAACAGACCATTGGTGGCTAGCCATTGGCCTTTGCCATCGCATAGATATCAATTTCGATGTGCATCCCCTGATAGGCCAGTTTGGGCAACGGGATGCCGGTGGTGGCAGGACCGGGGTCTTCAAAACAAGCGGAACGAATCGGCAAGTTGGCATTCAGTGCCTGCTCGCCGCATTGGCCCTGGTACAGGGCCAAGACCTTGCAGACATCGTCATAATCCGCTCCCAGTGCATTTAGAATCGTACGAATGTGGGTCATGGCCTGACGGGTCTGTTTCCCAAGGTCGCCGGGATAAACCGCGCGGCCCCGTTTGTCCAAGGAAACCTGCCCGCCAAGGAAAATCATGCGGTCACATTTGAGTCCATGCTGGTAGGGAAGAGGGACATGCCAGTCCCAGAGGGACTCCGGCCAGACATGCTTGCGCGGTAATCGGTCGCCGTTTTCGCCCAGCATCGCGATCACCGAAACGGTGATAAGAACCTGCGGGTCGGCATGACGGGGTAACGGGATACCGGTCGCCGCTGGACCCGGTTCCGTGAAATTAGCCGCAAATTCCAGTGCTGCGGGCTCAAAATCCTGTAGTTTGTCACTGCCCACATACCAACGATTGATTTTGACAACATCGTCAAAATCAGCACCGAACAGTCTTAATTTTTCCCTTATCCGTCTTCCGACCGTTCGTGACTGGGTGACAATATTGCCACAACCGCAGACATTCCCGGTCTCATCCAGCGGGTATTGGGCCGACACGAAAATCATTTTTTCGCACCGCACCGCACTGGCAAACCGGGTCGAACCGAAAAACGCCTTGCTCGGTTCGGCATACTGCCGCGGCAATGGGGCATCGTCTTCACCACGCATCGCGATCGCTTCGATTTCCACCTGCATTCCCGGGTAGGCAAGTGCCGGAACCGGAATAAGCGTAATCGCCGTGCAGGTGCCTGAAGGCAAATTGAACGCAACCTGATGCGAAAACGCGGTTTCATTGACCTCCCCCGTGTTGACATAAAAACAGTTCAGATGGACAAGATCGGTCAGTGTGCCATTCAAGGCCTGCAAAACACGCTCAATGTGAGTCACCACCACCGCGGTCTGTGCTTCCAGATCGTTCGGATGCAGGACCTTGCCACAGGAATTCAAATCGACCTGTCCACCGACCCAGATCAGGTTGCCACAGCGCACGCCATGTTTGTGAGATACCTTGATCGGCCAGTTCCAGTGATCTTTTGGCCAGGCATGCCTTTTTTGCATGGAAATCGCTCCCGTCGTCCGTGTCACGGACTCACCCAACCGCCTGAAACATCAAGACAGGCCCCTGTCACGTAAGAGGCTTCATCAGACAACAGCCATACCGCACTATTGGCGATCTCGACCGTGTTTGCAGGACGTCCAAGCGGGACCTGCTGCATCACCCACTCCAGCCAGTCCGGATTTTGATTCGCCCATTCGACGCTCAGTTCGGTCATCGTTGCACCCGGTCTGAGACTGTTGACCCGAATGCCCTCTTGCGCCTGTTCCTTGGCCAGTCCAATGGTAAACGTATCCAGGGCGCCTTTCGATGCCGCATAGTCCACGTAACTGCCGGGCCCCCCATGTCTTGACGCCGCAGAGGAAACATTCACAATCACGCCGCCATTTCCTCCATAGCGTTTTGCCATCCGTTTTATCGCATGTTTGGCACACAGAAAGGGGCCCAGAATATTGACCTCAAACAACCGCCGGCTGACGGTCGCGTCCAGTGCCTCCACGCGACAGACCCGGCCATTGATACCGGCGTTATTAATCAGGCCGCTGAGCCGCCCCAGTTGTCGGTCCACTTCGCCAAACAGCCGTTTGACATCGGAATCAACGGACACATCCGCCTTGACGGCGATGGCGTGACCACCCGCTTCCCTGATCGCGCTGACAACCTTACCTGCCGCCTGCTCCGAATGCCGATAGTTCACGCAAACGGCCCAGCCCCTCGATGCCGCAACACGACAGATCACCGCGCCGATCCCCCGGCTGCCACCGGTCACCAGCAACACCTTCATTCGGCTTTTCCTCGTTGAATTGGTTAACGAACGGCAACCCCTGTGCATCACAACAGGCCAAGGCCGGCCGAATCCCCCTGTCCGTCCGGTTACTTCATGACCGGACCACCACTGCCGACGACAGGCCATTGCCAGTGAAACCAGACCGTGCAGTTTGGGCACCGACCGCCTGTCGGCTACGGAAGTATGGAATAAATTGGCCTGGTCCGCAATCGCCAAAACCGGTGATTCAACGCACCGGGAATGGATTGATTCCGTATCGGCGGTTTGATTGTCTCCCCGCTGCCGGATACCTTATCGGCTTCGACTTCACTGTTGGAGAAGCGATGACCATGGGACCCGCAGCCGCCACGTCGGCATTGATCACCGATCATCACTGTACCGACAACGCACTGTTCATCACCTGGGCGGACAAATCGCTCTCGTTGTTTCACTTTATCTGGCTAAGGGACCACTGTCGATGCGATGTGTGCGGGCAACCGGAAGTGGGTCGACGTGCCCTCCGGCTGACCGACATTGATCTAGGTATCCGGCCCTTGCACGTCACCCTCGACACAGACAACACCATTTTGATTGAATGGCCCGATCAACATGTCAGTCGATTCCCGGGGACGTGGTTGAAAAGACATGCCTATGATATGCACTCGAGAAAAAGACGCCTTTTCAAGCCGGTGCTGTGGACCGGGGAAACACGGTCCCGGCCACCCAGGATGTCGTACCGGGAGACCACTGAGAATCCCGTCTCGTTTGTACAGTTACTGAAAACCGTCCGTGACATTGATCTTTGTTTTGTCGAAGGCGCACCCGATCAACCCGGTATCATCGAGCCCTTCGCACGTCAGATAGGTTGCATACAGGAAAGCAATTTTGGCCGTGTCCAGAATCTGGTGATCGATTCAATCGGCAAAAGCATTGCCAACGATGTACACGCACTCAAACCCCACACCGATGAACCCTACCGGGCGTCACCGCCCGGACTCTTGTTGTTTCATTGTATAAAAACCGATGTCGATGGTGCTGGCTGTTCGTTGTTCGTAGACGGATTTGAGGCAGCACAGAGGCTGCGGACAATGAACCCGGCCGGCTTTGAGGCGCTGTCACATTACCGACAGTGTTTCCGTCGTCACTACGCGCAGGAAGTCGACCTGGTCGCCGAGTTCCCCGTCATTTCAGTGGATGAATTCGGCCATGTGGTGGGCGTCAGGGTCAATGACCGGGTTGCCGCCCCATTGTCCATTCCGGAAAATCAGGTGCCGGTCTATTATCATGGCTTACAGGACTTCCTGGGATTGACCGAAGATCCTGAGCGAATGATGCAGTGTCCCCTTCGACCGGGCGATATCGCCATTTTCGACAATCATCGAATCTTGCATGGGCGCACCAAGCTGAGCCTGAAAGGGAAACGGTGGTTGCAATGGGTCTAGGTCGAAAGAGGGGATTTTTTCAGCACACTGCGGATCCTGACAAAATCTTCCGGTGCGGCAAGTGAGACCCCAAACATGCCGAGGGGCGCATACGGCTGATATTGATTGAAGCCATCCATCTTCTTTCATCTCGTTGTTTGTTTCTCAGCACGGCGGAACCGGCCCATCCCACCGCACACCATAAGGAAAAGGCCCTCATAACGGTGCTCGAATGGCCAGGCCCGGTGATGATGGACGGTCCGACCCACGGCTCCTCTCACAGGAACATTGACCCGCCGCCGACCGATGGACAGGCCAGGAGGATGTCCCGGTTGTCAAATCCACAACCCCTTGCATACTGACGAACCCGGTTTCTCTGGGAAACGCCGCAATACATGCGATTCTGATTTTGTATATAATTCTATAAATTGACCGCCTATATTGATATAATCGCGTTCGTGTGGAAGCCAGTAGCAAATTTGGAATCTGCTATGTGTAAATAGCGCATAATTTCGTGTTCATCAGAAAATATCATCTTGTCCAATCGGATATGAAGGCCGTTGTAAAGCCCATCCAGTTCGCGAAAAACCCATCTCCTGTTTCATTCGCGGGGACAAAACAGCCATCATGTATATAGGCTTTGCCTTTCGAATCGCTTCCATACTGATTCCGATCCTGCTCGTCGGTATCATTACAACGGGGTTTTTAAGCCTCCACAAATTTGAACAGACGCTTTCGCAGTTACTGACGTCCCGTTTTGAGTTTGTCATTGACCAGATCCGCGAGGATATCCAAACACAGATGGACTTGGGACTGGCACTCAATAATCTGGAGATCAGCCATGTCATTGAATCGTACCAGCAAGATGACCGGGAAATCTTGTCAATTGAGTTTTTTGACCAGACAGGGATAGTCCTGTACAGCTCCGATCCCAGCTCTATCGGAGACCTGGTTTCCGAAGAATGGTTCAGTATATGGCGATTGTACGCCGACAGTTTTTCCTGGGCCACCCAGGACATTGATGCCGGCGTGGTCGGTGTGCCGGTCAGGAATAACCTGGACCAGAATGTCGGTGCGCTGGTGTTACGCTATTCCCATGAATATCTGAATCAAAGTGTCATGAACCAGACTGCGCGACTGCTGACTGTCGATGCGATTGTCGCAATGGTGACCATACTGATCGCTTTTCTGTGTGCCGTTCGCATGCTGAGCAATACCTGTCGGGAGCTGGAAGACATGGGCAAAGTGATGGAGGAAATAACATCGGAATCAGTCAGCGACTCCCCACAATTGCAACATTCCATTCAATACCCCGGATTCAAGCACTTCATCGACACCGTACTGTCCACTTACAAGGACATGGGCAAAACCATCCGTAAGGCTCGCGCGCTGGACGAGGGAAAGGAAACATGACCGGCGAAACCCGCCCAGTCAAGAACGAAAAGACGAGAGACGCCCGCTCTCGAATCCAGCAAAGAAGTCTCTTCTTCCGGATATTGATGTTGGGTATCTCCGTGATGCTGGTGAGTCAAATCATCATTTCGTGGATTGCGCTTGAAGGATTTGAGGTCGAGTTTGAGCCTCAGCTCAATCAAAAGGCTATTGCCGTGGGACGGGCCATTTCAAGTGAATTTTCGTATGCGATTAACGACCTTGGAATTCCGTCCGACCAACTGTTCGGTGTGTCTGATTATTTCAACGAAACATTGAATTCCAATCCCGATATCCTGTTTCTTGCGTTACTCGACGTGTCGTCCCACATCATGTTCGAAAACGGTCTCCCGAAACAGCTGACAGACCGTCTTCAGGCAAGCAACCGGGATCTTCTGGGCAGCATAGGGGAAAGCTACAAGCTTACCGATCTAGACGACTATCTCGACGGCGCTTTCCCGGTGTATTCGAACGGTCATCTGGACAGTGTGCTGCATGTCGGGGTCACTCAGGAAAGTGCCCAAAACCATATATCTTCCGTCTTTTATGAAGTGGTCGCCGTGATTGTGGTGTCGATGTTCGTCACGCTGGAATTTCTGGTCATGTTCATGAATCGGCACGTCTCGGGGCCAATGACACGAATCGCATCCGTACTGTCGGAAGGCGCCAAAGGGATGTTTATCAGCCGACTGGTCATGCGCTCCCGTAACGAGATTGGACTCATGGTGGGTAACCTGAATCGTCTTTTATACCATCTGGAGCAGCGATATCAGGACTTCCGGTTTGAACTGCGTGAGCTTGAAGATGCGCAGATTGACAAGTCAATCGCCGAGAAAATCGCCCTGCTGAAGAATCAGGCGAATCAGCGCTATGGTTTTTCAGGCAAACTCGGCTTGACCGAGAACTTTCCGTCACTGATCCGGGTCCCTCTCTTCCTGTTTATCTTCTCCGAAGAATTGTCCCGATCCTTTTTCCCCCTGTTCGTCTCCGGTTTCATTCCGGTCCAAACGGTGATTTCCTATGAAATGATGGTTGGTCTGCCGATTACCTTGTTTATGATGGCGATGTTCATTGCCACCCTTTTTGCAGGAGGACTCACCCACCGTCTGGGCTGTTCACGACTTTTCCTGGTGGGAATTGCCTGTGCATTGATCGGTTATTTCGGTACCTTCATCAGCCAGAACTATATGGAACTGATCTTTTGGCGATGTCTGAACGGGATCGGGTACGGTCTCATATTCAATGCCTGTGAAACATGGGTTGCCCTGCATGCAAAGCATCATGACCGAGCGCAAAGTGCATCCTCATTTGTCGGTGCGGTCTTCGCCGGGCTGGTCTGTGGACCCCCACTGGGTGGCATGTTTGCTGACTATGTGGGACAACAGGCCACTTTCCTGATATCGGCAGGCCTGGCCCTGATTTCCGGCTATGCGGCCTATCGACTGCTCTCCCGTTCCGAAGAGAACACGGGACAAACGGAACATCATATGTACCGGGTACTGCCTCACTTCAGGGACTGGAGAATCTTGCTCGGGAACCTTCGTTTCATCGGGGTCATCCTGACCGCCATTCCGACGAAAATGACGGTCTCTTCCTTTCTGTTTTTTATCGTTCCGCTGTATCTGAACCAGCTCGGTCTCAGTCATTCCCAGATTGGACAGATGCTCATGCTCTACGGCGTGGTGGCCGTCATCGGCACACCCCTGATCGCCCGATGGGCCGATTACATGGAAAACCACGGCCTCATTGTCGGTATTGGTTCGGCAGTCAGTGGCCTGGGTCTGTTGGCCGTTCTCGGTGGCGGGTCGAGCATGGTGCTGGTCTCAATCGTCGCCGTCAGCATCGGACATTGTCTGATTCTCTCTCCACAAAATGCAATTGTTCAGCAGATAGCCCATCAATATCGCTATGATATCAATCTATCGGTGGTGCTCGCTATCTACCGCTTTGTCGATCGTATCGGGATGATGATTGGCCCCATTCTTGCGGCGATACTTATTCAGGCACTGTCCTATATCGGTGCAGTCGCCTCGATTGGAGGTATCGTCATCTTTTCGACCTTGTTGTTTGCACTCGCAATGAATTACAGCAATCGAAGCGTACAGGGTATTTCAATTCGATGAAAAACTTCCATACAACGTTTTTCGTGATTCTGGGGCTGTTGGTGGTCACGAGCTTTGTGCCCGTATCCAAAGGCGGTATACAGGCTGTCCATGCACAGGAGACGGCCGACAAGCCTTTTCGAATCTTTGCGGTTTTGTGGCGAGGCGAAACCGAAGTCGAAGATGGTTTCAGGGACTATCTCAACCAGCGCGGTATCCCTTACGAGTTGACGATCCGCAATCTGGATACGAATCGTGGCAATGCACCGCCGATTATTGAGGAGATCCGGTCCGCCAATCCCGACCTGGTCTACACGTGGGGAACAGGAACGACATTGAGCATTGTCGGAAAGGTGGAGACCGACACACCGGAAAAATTCATTCGAGATATCCCCGGGCTGTTCGTCCTCGTTGCCTATCCGCAAGCGGCGAACATTATCAGCAGCTATGAAAGCACCGGTCGCAACATGACCGGCGTTGCGTTTCTGGCACCGATAGATGCCCAACTCAAAACCATCCAGGCCTACCGTCCGTTTACCAAGCTTGCCGCCATCTATGACAATACTTCGAGCAACTCCAGAATCAATATCGAGTCGTTACGAGAGGTTGTTCCCCAAATGAACATGGAGTTCCTTGAACTCGCAGTGCCGTTGAACGCTGCCGGCAAACCGGACTCCGCCACGCTGCCTGGTCTGATCGAAAAAGCCAAGTCCGAGGGAGCAGACATTCTGTATCTGGGTCCCGATTCGTTTCTGACCAAAAACGGGGATCTGTATACTCAAACCGCCATTGAGTTCGGTCTGCCGACCTTTGCCTCCACACAGGCTCCCTTGAAAAACACGCGTGCCATGTTCGGCCTCGTGACCGACTACTATACACTGGGCAAACTCGCTGGTGTACAAGCTGAACGGATATTGGTGAAGAAGGAAAATCCGAAGGATATTCCCGTTGCGCTATTGAGTCGATTCAAACTGTGGATCAACATGGACGTGGTGCATGAGCTGGGCATCTACCCGCCCATGGATATGATCTCCATCGCCGATTTCAAAACCACCGCGGCAAAATGATCGATCAGACTTCGGACAAGCATCACTGATACCATGCTTCTACGCTATCGAATCAGCATTTTAGTGACCTTGGCCATTGTCATTGCCTGCGCCAGTATCGTCTTCGTCGGCTTCAAGCGGGAAGAGCTTCTCACGAACCAGTACTCGGAGGAATTGCTCGCCGATCAATTGAGTCTGTGGCACAAGATCAATACGGAATTGGTTCAGCAGATGCAAGACAGGAAGCTGCTCGTATCTGAAAATCGGGATCTGATCAGAGCCATAGAAGCCGGAGATTCCTTCACCATTCAGTCATTGGGCAATGCCTTGGGCCAGGCACTCAAGACTGAAGAGGGGATTGATCGTTTTGATCTGATCTACCCGGATGGTACGCTGGCCTATTCCTCCTTGTCCTCTGTTTTCCTAAGTCCCATTATTGCCTCAAGCACGGCGCAGTTCCATATGGACAATGACACGGAAGCAAAGGGCATCGGCAATGATGACCAGCGGAACACCGCGGTGGTATACGGATTTCCGCTGTACTCGATGAGTGACAGCGGGGAAGTCATCGCGATGAGCGTGTTTGCCACCGACATTCTCGATGCGATTGCTGAAATGCAGCGGGTAACCAACTCAAAGGTCGTCTTTGTCAACCGCCGGGGCCGACTGCTTTCTTCCAGTGAAGAGGCGCTATGGGAGGAGCTGCGCAAATCGGTCAACCTCAGCCAGCTCAATCTTGTTCAGACCATCGATACCGGACAGCACCACTATTCGATCACTGTACTCCCCCAGACCGCCAATCTGGCCAGTCTTGTCGGGCGACTGGTCCTGGTCAAGGACATCTCCACGCTCATCGCCCGACAAAAACAGATCAGCCAGCAGTCGGCGATTATCATCGGAGTCCTCATTGTCTTGCTTCTTGTCGGGTTGAACTTCTATATGTCCCGCTCCTTTGCGCCACTCACCAGCGGTGTGAAAGTGCTGTCTGCGTTGTCGCAAGGCAATCTGTATGCCCGGCTGGAACATACCTTCGTCGATGATGAAGTGGGCCAGATTTCGACGGCTGTCAACGTCTTTAGGACAGACTTGGTGGCCCTAAATCGGTTTCGCCGTTCCAGAGAACGCCAACGGGCGCGCCAAGAACGGTTTATTTTCCGGGAAATGACCGAGTTGGTGGAGATGCTTGATGGGATGGAACGTGACAAGGCGCTCAGCGAACTTGAGGAATTGAGAACCAAGGTTCGGGACACGTCAACGGATATTGTTCAACATGAAAAATTCATCGTGCAGTCATCCACCCCGGATCAGCATGACCCTCACCGGAACCCCGACAGTCTGGCCTTGATGGCGATTGCATTCCAGCACATGTCGAACCGGATCCAGGACCAGCATCACTGTCTTCGGGAAGCGTTGCGAACCAAGGAGGCTCTGATTGCCATCCGCAAGGAATTGGACATCGCAACCCGGGTCCAGCTTTCGTTATTGCCCAATGACCTGAAGATATCCGTTTCATTCCATGCTGCCGGTGCCATGTCCCCAGCCAAGGAGGTAGGGGGGGATTTTTTCGATTTCTTCCGTCTCGATAACGACAATGTCGGGGTAACCATTGCCGATGTCTCCGGCAAGGGCGTACCTGCGGCCATGTTTATGATCATGGCTCGAACGCTGCTTCGAAGCACCGTATTCCATATCCACTCTCCGGCCAAGGTATTGGAATATATGAATAATTACCTGGAGCAAAATAACGATGAACAGTTATTCATCACACTGTTTTACGGTATTTTGAACGAATCCGACGGAACATTCACTTATGCAACCGGGGGGCATAATCCACCCATTGTATCGAACAGCAAAAATACACGAACACTTGACCCGACTGATGGCTTGGTACTCGGCATGATCAGTGATATCGACTATGGGGAAACCACGACGGTCATTGAGCCCGGGTCACGTATCGTCATGATGACTGACGGAATCTCAGAAGCATTTAATCAGCAAGGCGAGGCATTCGGTGATGACAGGACCTTCGAGACGGTCCGTTCGCTGCCACAAGGGCAATCACCGGACGACGATGTGCGTTGTATAATAGAGACTGTCCAGGATTTTGTGGGGACCGCACCGCAGTTTGATGATATGACCTGTATCGTCCTGCATTACGATCTTTAGTGGGCCACAAATAATCATCTTGGATATCACCACGGCGGTAATTCGGATCAGCGAACGGGCATCATGTTACGTATTGGCATCATTACCAGTGGGCATGATTGGTTCGATCATCCGCTTTGGCATGTCAGCAAAACGGTTGTAGTGTATTGCCTTATCCGGCAAACGAGCAGGGGACTGTTCCGATCGACAGTCAGGCGACCCGGGGCAACTCCGTGTTTATCGAAATCGCCTAAATGACAGTACATCGGACCCCTCCACCCAGTCTAACGGCGTCCGTCCATCCTGACCGACGGGTACATCCCGTGTGCTCGTATCTACGGTGTATGACTGAGCTTGTCGCTTTGTCGCATCAAGTGGTCATGCTGACGATGCCCATTGCAAGTACAACAATCTTCACAAAAGCAGGGGGACAATGGTTGATAACGAAACTTTAACGTTGACCCTGAAAAATGAACTGAGTGAGATCGTTCGTGTCGCAGAAGCCGTAGAGACTTTTGGAGAAGCACACCACTGGCCGACACCGTGGATTTTCAATACCAATCTGGTACTCGACGAATTGATCACCAATTGCATTCGTTACGGTGGACTGGAAAAGGCAGATGATCCCACTATCCGTATCGTGATGGCCGTCAAGGAGGGTTGTCTGACCATTGTCCTGGAAGACCCGGGCATCCCTTTCAATCCTTTTGAAGAGGCGGCGGTTCCCGATCTTGAGATGGCACTGGAAGACAGGCCGATCGGTGGACTGGGGGTCCACATTGTCAAGAAGCTAATGAGTGAGGTCGACTATCAAAGAGTGGATCATGTCAACCGAGTCTTGCTGATTCAAGGGCCTGTTGATGAAAAACCCATTGTGTCACCCCCTCCCTCCGAGGCAATGCCCGTTTCCCCTGTCGATCTGTCCGAGGCCGGATTCGATACGGCCTATCTTGCCGATACGGCATTGCAAAACTGGTATCTTGATGCCGGCGAGCCTGAAGTGGACAAACTGGACTGGCAGGACTATGACAGCATGGCACTTGCCATTCAATCGAGCTTCAAGCAAACGCCTGCAACACATCACTTTCAATATCTTCATCCTGTTCGTCTCCAGATTCCCGGGGCCGGTAAAGCCTATCCGGTCCGAATTTCGTATGCTGATACGGAGACTACCGCAGAGCCCGTCATTGCAATCGGCGGACTGATGAATACGAAGCATCGATTTGATTTTCTGGCCATTGACGCCCTCTCACATCTTCGAACAATTGCCATAGATCTTTGCGGTCGAGGGGGAAGTGGCTGGCTTGTGGAACAATCTGATTACCATCTTGATGCGTATGTGGAGATGATCGTGCAATTCATGGATCATCTGTCTCTCCCGTGCTGCACCCTGCTCGGGTCCTCTTTGGGCGGTTCTATCGCCCTCAGACTGGCGGCGTCCTATCCTGATCGGGTCGCTCGCATCATACTCAATGACAGCGGACCTTATATCCCGCAGGAAAGACGACAACGTCGATCCAAATCCATCGCCCGGCATTATGTATTCGACAGCCCTGCACAGATGTTTCGGCGAATGGCCATAGCCGGTCAACACTCCGGACCCACGTCCGATGCGGTGCTTTTGCACAACAACCATCACAAGACACGCTGGTCGGCAGAAGAAAATGGACGGATATACCGACATGATCTCAGAGCCATGCTGGCCTATCGGGAAGAGGCAGCCCGGAACCTCGACCTTTGGCAGGACTGGGAAAAACTGCACTGTCCGGTACTGTTGATTCACGGAACCAACAGCGATGCCATGCTTGACCAGACCATTGAACGGATGCGGTTGCATCCGGGGCTGTCCGTGCTCCATGTTCACGATACCGGACACACCCCGACATTGAGCAACGGACAGTTGAATCGGAAAATCGTGATGTGGGTACTTGATGACTGCCCATACAAGGAAGACCTGTACTTCCAGATCGAAGACAGGCCAAGCAGAATGCTTTTCCCCGATGTCAAGCCGTAAACATCGGACCCCCGGACTGTTCTTCGCAAGACATGGACAGTCTATCGCCAATCGTAACGAGGTCAGTTCAGGGGGAGACTCGGACCCGGAATTGACGGTGCTTGGTCGCGAGCAAGCTCGCAAGATTGCCCATACTCTCCTCCGTCAGGACACCCTGCCCGGACTGATTATTTCGTCACCACTGAAACGGAATCTGACAACAGCACGCATTATCAGTGAACTGCTGAATATCGAAATCAGGCTCGAGGAATCACTCATCGAACGGGCATTGGGTGACTGGAACGGCCAGTCCAGTGCAATCACCAACAAGCTGCTGCGTGCCGGTCACAACCCTCCTAACGGCGAAAGTGCCGACCGGTTCCACCATCGGATAATCACTGCATTGCGTGGCTTTTCCGGTGAATACGAACAGTGGCCACTGATCATCGGGAGCCGAGGAACCGCCCGAGTGATGCTTGAGGGAACGGAATATACGGATTATCGGCACATGCCGAACGGCGCACTTGTTTTTATCAAGCTCACGACTGGCGATGAATTTGAAATCGCCGAGATAGACAGGCTCTGCCACGCCCCGTGAGCCAG
>LXNI01001390.1_pt1 | contig 21279 bp, 17 predicted proteins | sample 809091 | NCBI WGS metagenome assembly LXNI01 (sample SAMN04870527, study PRJNA318959) | sponge metagenome | biome: 01000161; feature: marine sponge reef; material: water | host: Sarcotragus foetidus | place: Greece: Milos, Mediterranean Sea | collected 2013-05-29 | depth 5-7 m | reverse complement strand
GGCGGGCGCCAGGCCCATCAGCTTCTCGGCGAGGTCAATGCCGGGTAGGTGCGATTTCTGACCGAACTGGTGGTAGTAGGGCAGGGTTTCGAGCTGCTTCACGGCGGCGGCGACGAGGCGCTTGTGCTGGAAGCCGAGCGAGGTGGACCACAGGCCCGCCATGCCCTCGATATACTGCTTGCCGCCGGTGTCCCAGACATAGACGCCGTCGCCGCGCTCGATGACCATCGGCCCCTGCTCTTCGTGCTGGCGGAAATTGGTGTAGGGGTGGAGCAGATACGCGACATCGCGCGCTTCCGGCGAGTTCGGCTGCAATGGCATGGGACGGTCTCCGGGGAACGATGGTGGCAGGAGTGCGCGCACCCTAGCACCTCGCGGAGGCCGGCCCCAACCGTCTTTATCGGCAGTCGGGGTCCGGGCGGTTGCGCGGTTGGGTGCGCGGCCAATCGTTGCGTTGACTCGCGCAAGCGTTGGTGCATGGTGGCAGGATACCGGCAGGGGGTTGCCGCGCGGCCGACCCTCGGGATGCGGCCCCGCGCGCCTTTCCGCCGGACACCGAACAGGGAGAGGACTGAGGATGAGTTTCAGGAAATTTGCGGGCGTGGCGATGTCGGTCGCCGGCGCGGCGCTAATCGCGAGCGCAGCCAGCGCCGGACCGGACGACGATTCGCTGGTCATCGCATGGGGCTCCACCGGCCCCATCGAGAATGTGGACAATTATTTCAACACCAACCGGACGGGCATCTGGTTCAGCCGCATGGTCTGGGACCAACTCATCTATCGCGAACCGAAAAGCTTTGAATACAAGCCGCTGCTTGCGACGAGCTGGGAGCTGCTGAACGACACGACCTGGCAGTTCAAGCTGCGCGAGGGCGTCAAGTTCCACAATGGCGAGCCGTTCGACGCCGACGATGTCGTGTTCACCATGAACTGGATCTCGAACCCGGACAATGGCGTCAAGGTGCAGCGCAATGTCAACTGGATCGACCGGGCCGAGAAGGTGGACCAGTACACCGTTAACCTGCATATGAAGAAGCCGTTTCCGCAGGCTTTCGAGTTCCTGTCCGGCCCGCTGACGATCTATCCGAACGAGTATTACGCCGAGGTCGGCCCGGAAGGCATGGGCCGGCAGCCGGTCGGCACCGGCCCGATGAAGGTCGTCTCGATCAACACCGCCGAGGAATATGTCTTCGAGAAGAACGGCGACTACAGCTGGGGCAGCCCGAAGGGCGAGGCGCAGGTCTCCAAGATGATCGTGCGCGAGATCGCCGATGTGCAGACCCAGATCGCCGAGCTGCTGGCGGGCGGCATCGATGTGACGGCCGACATTTCGGCCGATCATGTGGACCAGATCGGCCAGGTGCCGGGCTACGAGGCCCTCCAGGCCGGCACGATGCGAACCGGCTATATCGGCTTCGACGCCGCCGGGCGCGGCAATTTCGAGCCGACGACGAAGCTCAAAGTGCGCCAGGCGATGGCCCATGCGATCGACCGCGCCGCGCTGGTGAAGAACCTGATCCGCGGCGATGCCGGCGTCATCCACACGCCCTGCTTCCCGACCCAGTTCGGCTGCGACGCCGAGGCGGCGGTGAAGTACGAGTTCGACCAGGAAAAGGCCCGAGCGCTGCTCGCCGAGGCAGGCTATCCGGACGGCTTCGAGATCGGGTTCTACACCTTCCGCCCCGCGGACTGGGCCGAGGCGATCATGGGCGATCTGGCCAAGGTCGGCATCAGGGCGACGCTCACCAAAATGCCTTACTTCGCGTTGCGCGACAAACAGCGCAATGAGGGCACGACGCCGATGTTCCTGATGGACTGGGGCTCCTATTCCATGAACGACATGTCGGCGATCACCAGCCATTTCTTCAAGAAAGGGCCGGATGATTTCGCGCTCGACGACGAAGTGGCCGCATGGCTGGAAGAGGGCGACACGAACTCCGACCCGGAGGTGCGCAAGGCGGCCTACCGCAAGGCCGTCGAGAAGATCACGCGCGAGGTCTATTGGCTGCCGATGTTCAATCATGTCCGGAACTACGCCTATCGCGAAGAGCTGAACTTCATCCCCTACCAGGATGAGATTCCGCGCTTCTGGCAGTATGGCTGGGCGAGCAGCTAACGGCGCTTCGCTCCCGCAAGGGGGCGGCTGCAGGGCAGGGTGGGGCGCAATCCCGCCCTGCCGTTTCTTCCATCGTCGGAGAGCGGCGGCATGCCTGCCTACACGCTCAAGCGGACCTTCGTTGCGTTCCTGATCCTGATCGTCGTGTCGGGGCTGACCTTTTCGCTCAGCCACCTTTCGGCCGATCCGGCGCTGACCATCGGAGGCGAGCAAGCGAGCGAGGAGGACATCCAGGCGATCCGCAAGCTCTACGGCTTCGACCGGCCGATCCATGTCCAGTATCTCGACTGGCTCGGCCGCGCGCTCGCCGGCGATTTCGGCGAAAGCTACCACTACAAGCAGCGCGTCTTCGACATGGTTTCCGAGCGGATCGGGCGGACCATGCTGCTCGGCACGCTGGCGATCCTGTTTGCGCTGGCCGTTTCGATCCCGCTGGGCACGCTCGCCGCCATGCGGCCCAATTCGATCATCGACCGGATCGCGCTGTTGATAGCCGTGCTCGGCCAGGCGCTGCCGACCTTCTGGTTCGCGCTGATGATGATTATCGTCTTCGGCGTCTGGTGGCGCTGGCTGCCGATTTCCGGCCATACGCAATGGGCCAATTATGTCATGCCCACCATTGCGCTCGGCTATTACGCCACGCCCGCGCTGATGCGCCTGACCCGCGCCGGCATGATCGAGGTGCTGGGCTCCGACTATATCCGCACGGCGCGCGCCAAGGGGCTGAGCCCCGCCTCGGTGCTCTTCAAGCATGCGCTCAGGAACGCGATCATCCCGGTGGTCGCGCTGGCGGCCGTGTGGTTCGGCTTCATGCTCGGCGGGTCGATCGTCATCGAGACGATCTTCAACCTCAAGGGCATTGGCTGGCTCTCCTATGATGCGCTGCTGCGCTCAGACCTGCCGGTGGTGCAGGCGATCGTGTTGGTCTTCGCCTCGTTCTATGTGGTGCTGACGCTGCTGGCGGATCTGCTCAACGCCTATCTCGACCCACGAATTTCGGTGCGCTGAGGGGCTCCCATGATCGAACCCCGCGCCGCCAGCTCCCTCGTCTTCCGGCAACGCCAGACAGCCGAGGAAATCCTCGAGCCCTCGCCCTGGTCGAAGCTCCGCCGGCGTATTCTTGGCAATCACAGCTTCCTGATCGGCGCGGCCATCCTCGCCGCCATCTTCGCGGTGGCGGTCCTCTCGCCTCTGCTCGCGCCGCACGACCCCTATGACCAGGACCTTACAAAACGCCTGACCAACCCGTTCTGGCACGAGAAGAAGATCGATCCCGCGCACATCCTCGGCACCGACAAGGTCGGGCGGGACTACCTCTCGCGCCTCATCTATGGCAGCCAGATTTCGCTGCTGATCGGCTTCTCGACCATGTTGATCTCGGGCGTGATCGGCACGGTGCTGGGGGTAACGGCAGGCTATTTCGGCGGTCGCGTGGACATGGTGGTGAACTTCATCATCAACACGCGGCTCGCCATGCCTGTCTTCCTGGTTGCGATGGCGGCGGTGGTGGCCTTCGGCGCCTCGCTCACCGTGGTGATTCTCGTGCTCGGGCTCTTTCTCTGGGACCGCTTCGCCGTGGTGATGCGCAGCATCACCATGCAGGCGCGCGACCTGGACTATGTGAAGGCGGCGCGCGCCATGGGCTGCTCGACGCCCTATATCATCGTGCGCGAGATCTTCCCCAATGTGCTCTCGTCGCTGACCGTGGTCGCAACGGTCGAGATGGCGAACGCGATCCTGCTCGAAGCCGCGCTCTCTTTCCTCGGCTTCGGCGTGCAGGCGCCGACGCCGAGCTGGGGCCTGATGCTGAACGAGGGGCGGGAGTACATGTTCTTCTCGCCCTGGCTGCTGGCATTGCCGGGCGTGTGCCTCTTCATGCTGGTGCTGGCAATCAATCTCTTCGGCGACGGGCTGCGCGATGTCACGCTCGAACGGGAGCGTTGACATGGCGTCCGAAACGATCCTCGAAGTCGAGAACCTGTCCGTCGATATCCCGGTCGCGGCCGGGATGCTGCATCCCGTGCGCGGCATCGGCTTCTCGGTCTCGCGCGGCGAGACGCTGTGCATCGTCGGCGAGTCGGGCTGCGGCAAGTCGCTGACCTCGCTCGCGATCATGGGGCTGCTGCCGAAGACCGCCCGGCGCAGCGCCGACCGCATGGACTTCCTCGGCGGCGATATCCGTCATTTGCGCGAGCGCGAGATGGCGCGCCTGCGCGGCGGCTCCATGTCGATGATCTTCCAGGAGCCGATGACCTCGCTGAACCCGTCCTACACCATCGGCAACCAACTGGCGGAGGTCTATCTGCGCCATGTGGAGCAGAGCCGCGCGGCGGCGCGCGACCGGGCCGTGTTCCTGCTCGAAAAGGTCGGCATTTCCTCCGCGGGCTCGCGTCTTGGCCAGTATCCCCACCAGCTTTCGGGCGGGCAGCGCCAGCGCGTGGTGATCGCCATGGCGCTGATGTGCGGGCCGGAGCTGATTATCGCGGACGAGCCGACCACCGCGCTCGATGTGACGATCCAGGCGCAGATCCTCCATTTGCTGGCCGAACTCCAGCGCGAATTCCGGATGGGAATGATCCTCATTACCCACGATCTCGGCATTGTCGCGCGCGTGGCCGACAAGGTGCAGGTGATGTATGCCGGCAAGACGGTCGAGGAGGGTCCCTGCGAGACGGTCTTCGATGCGCCGATGCACCCCTACACGCAGGGGCTGCTGCGCTGCATCCCGATTCCGGGCAGGACGAAGCGCGGCGAACGTCTGGGCTCTGTGCCCGGCATCGTGCCGAACCTTGTCGGCGAACTCTCCGGCTGCATGTTCCGCAATCGCTGCGACCATGCGAGCGAGGCTTGCGCCGGCATGAGGGACGAGCCGACGCGCATGGGCGACGGCCACGCCTATACCTGCCTGCGCGCGCCGCAGGAGATTCTGGACCAAGCCCAGGCGGCCGAGGCGCCATGACCGAAGCCGCCGCAGCACTCGAAACCGTGGATGTCACCTGCATCTTCCAGGTGGGCCAGGGCTTCCTGCGCGGCTCGAAACCGCTTCGCGCGGTCGATGGCGTGTCGCTGAAGATACCCCGGGGCCAGGTCGTCGGGCTGGTGGGCGAGTCCGGCTGCGGCAAGAGCACGATGGCGAACATTCTGCTCGGCCTGCAACGCCCGAGCTCGGGGGATGTGCGCTATGCCGGCAACAGCGCGGCCGGCTTCTCCCGGCGCCAGATCGCGCGGCGGATCCAGCCGATCTTCCAGGACCCCTATTCCTCGCTCAACCCCACCAAGACCATCGAGGCCATCGTCTCCCAGCCGCTCAGGATCCACGATGTCGGCGCGCCGTCGGAATGGTCCGCCAGGGTCGGCGACATGCTCGATGTCGTGGGCCTGCCGCGCCGGGTGGCGTCCAGCTATCCGAGCCAGCTTTCCGGCGGCCAGCGCCAGCGAGTGGCGATCGCGCGCGCACTCATCATGCGCCCGGAAGTGGTGATCTGCGACGAGCCGACCTCGGCGCTCGATGTCTCGGTGCAGAGCCAGATCCTGAACCTGCTGCAGGACCTGAAGGAGGAATTCGGCCTCACCTATCTGCTCATCAGCCACAATCTGGCCGTGGTCCAGCATATGGCGGACCGGGTGGCGGTGATGTATCTCGGCCGGATCGTCGAGGAGGCCGACTCGGATACGCTCTTCAGCGATCCGCGCCATCCCTATACCCGCGCGCTGCTCGGCTCGGTGCTGACTCCCGACCCGCGCCTCGGCGTACCGGACACGCATCTCGGCGCCGTGTTCCCGAACCCCATCGACCCGCCGTCCGGCTGCTCCTTCCATCCGCGCTGCTCGGAGTGCATGGCGATTTGTCGCTCCCAGCCGCCCCGCCCGGTCCTGGACGGCGGCCACAGGACCGAGTGCCACCTCTATGACGGCGGGCCCTGAAACCGCGATCCCAAGAGGGAAGAATCCATGAAAGTCTTCATCGCCTGCCTCGGGACCGAGACCAACACCTTCTCGTCCATGCCGACGGGTGTGCGGACCTTCGAGGACACCATGCTGTTCCGCGGCGACGCCACCCGGCATCCCGCCTCCACCTTCAGCCTGCCCCTGCATGTCTGGCGGACGGCGACCGAGGAGCGCCAGGGCCAGGTAGTGGAAAGCCTCGCCGCCTTCGCCCAGCCGGCCGGGCTCACCATGCGCAAGGTCTATGAGGGTTTTCGCGACGAGATACTGGACGACCTCCGCGCCGCCTTACCGGTCGATATCGTGCTGCTGTCCATGCATGGCGCGATGACCGCCGAGGGCTATGAGGATTGCGAGGGCGACCTGCTTGCCCGCGTCCGCGAACTCGTCGGGCCGGATGTCCCGGTCGGCGGCGAACTCGACCTCCACTGCTCGATCACCCCGAAGATGGTCGAGAACGCGGATGCGCTGGTCGTCTTCAAGGAATATCCGCATATCGATGTCGGCGAGCGTGCGGCCGAACTGTTCGACATTTGCCTGGCCGTCCACCAGGGCGATGCGAAACCGGTCATGGCCGTCCATGATTGCCGGATGGTCTCCATGTGGCGCACGCCCGTCGAGCCGGTGCGCAGCCTTGTGGCGGAGATGCAGGCGGCGGAGGGCCGGGACGGCATCCTGTCCGTCTCTTTTGCGCATGGCTTCCCGTGGCAGGACGTGCCCGAAACCTCCGCCAAAATGCTCGTCATTGCCGATGGTGATGCCGGCCTCGCCGCCGAGACCGCGCAGGCCTTCGGGCAGAAGATCTGGGAGCTGCGCGAGGAGACCCAGCAGGACACCGTGACCATAGACGAGGCGCTGGACCTGGTCGAAGCCGGCCCCGGCCCGGTGGTGGTGGCGGATGTCGCCGACAATGCCGGCGGCGGAGCGCCATCGGACTCGACCTTCCTGCTGGCGCGTGCGCTGGAACGCGGCGCAACCGGGCTGCTCTCCGGCTATTACTGGGACCCGGTTGCGGTGCGCTTCTGCGAGGAGGCCGGCGAAGGCGCTACGCTCAGGCTCCGCATCGGCGGCAAATGCGGGCCGGACTCGGGCTGGCCCGTGGACCTGACGGTGACCGTGAACCGCATATTGGAGGGCGCCTCGCAAAGCTTCGGCGACGCCACCATGGGCATGGGCACGGCTGTCTGGCTGTCCTCGGACGCCGGCATCGACCTCATTCTCAACTCGGCCCGCACGCAGGTCTTTCATCCCAACGGCATGACCCAGCTCGGCATCGACCCGGCGCGTTACAAGGGCATCGCCGTCAAATCGACCCAGCATTTCTACGCCGGCTTCGCGCCCATCGCCTCGCGGATTGCCTATGTCGCCGGCGAAGGCGCCATCCCACCCGACTTCGCCACCATCCCCTATGAGCGTTTCACCGCGCCCTACTGGCCGCGGGTGGGCAATCCCTGGGAGGACTGAGACGCGGCGCCGGGCCGAACCGGCTGGCGCAGGCACAGAACAGGAGGGAGTACGCCATGGCGGAGCTACCGCAGCAACCGATGGTCACGGCGCGCCGCCATATGTGCGTGGCGGGCCATTATCTGGCGGCCGAGGCGGGCGCGGCCATGCTCGAGGCCGGCGGCAATGCGATCGACGCCGGCGTCGCCGCCGGGATCGCGCTCGGCGTTGTCCACAGCGACCAGGTGCAGTTTTCCGGCGTCGCCCCGATGCTCGTCTATGTCGCGGAACGGGGCGAGGTCATCAGCATTGCCGGCCTCGGACACTGGCCGCGGGCGGCCAGTCTCGACCTGTTCCTCGACCGCTATGGCGGGACCATTCCGGTCGGGCTGCTGCGCACCGTGGTGCCGGCCGCCCCGGACGCCTGGATTACCGCGCTGCAACGGTTCGGCAGCATGTCCTTCGCCGAGGTCGCCGCGCCCGCCATCCGCTATGCCCGCGAGGGTTTCACCGTGCATCCGGTGATGGCGGCGTTCATCGCCCGCTATCGGGACCGCTACCGGAGTTGGCCCGGCAGTGCGGCGATCTGGCTGAAGGACGGCGAGCCGCCGGCGGCAGGCGACCTGCTGGTGCAAGGAGACCTCGCCGCCACGCTGCAATATATGGCGGACGAGGAAGCCGCGGCCCCTGGCGGGCGGCTGGAGGGGCTCCGGGCGGCGCGCGATGCCTTCTATACTGGCGACATCGCGAAGAAGATCGTCGCCTATCACGAGGAGCATGGCGGTCTGCTGCGAGCCGGTGACCTTGCCGGCTACCGCACGCCGGTCGAGGAGCCGCTCTCCGTCAGCTTCGCAGGCGTGCGCGTCTATAGCTGCCGGCCCTGGTGCCAGGGGCCGACCCTGCTGCAAATGCTGCGGATGCTGGAAGGCTTCGACCTGGCCGGCGTCGGGCACAATGCGGCCGACTACATCCACACGCTCGCGGAGACGATCAAGCTCGTCTTCGCCGACCGCGAGAAATTCTACGGCGACCCGGATGTGATCGACGTGCCCATCGACCGCCTGCTCTCCGGGGACTATGCCGCGGAGCGCCGCAGGGAGATCGACCCCGCCCGCGCCTGGCCGGGCATGCCGCCGCCCGGCGACATTGCCGGCCATGGCGGCGTGTGTTTCGCGCCTCCTGTGGACCGTTCGGCCTCACTGGCGGCGGCTGACACATCCTATGCAGCCGCGATAGACAGCGCCGGCAATGTCTGTTCGGTCACACCGAGCGATGTGTCCTTCGAGGGCCCGGCGATTCCCGGTCTCGGCTTCTGCCCGTCCTCGCGCGGCTCGCAATCCTTCGCGCTTGCCGGACACGCCTCGGCCGTCGCGCCCGGCAAGCGGCCGCGCCTCACGCCGAACCCGGCGCTGGCCTTGGCGCCGGGCCGGCTGGCGATGCCGTTCGGCGCGCCGGGCGGCGATGCGCAGCCACAGGGCATGCTGCAGGTGCTGTTGAATCATCTGGTGTTCGGCATGGACATCCAGCCAGCGATCGAGGCGCCACGTTTCACCACACACAGCCATCCGAACTCCTTCGAGCCCCATGAGGCGAAGCCGGGGCGGCTCGTCGTCGAGCAGGGCATCGCGCCGGAGGCTGTCGCCGAGCTCGCCGCGCGGGGCCATGAGGTGGAATGGCATGGGCCCCGGTCCGATTCGGTGGCCGGCGTCTGCGCCATCAGCGCCAATCTGGAGACTGGACTGATCTGCGGCGGCGCCGACCCGCGCCGCTCCGGCCGGGCCATCGGCTGGTGATCGCAGGCGCGGCCGGGCGGTAGGGCCGGCGGAAGGGGCGCAATCTGCGCCGTTCCCCGCTATGATGCCGAAAAGGCTGGAACGGCAATGCGACGGCAGCAGCAGCAAGCGGGGGCGCAAACCGCGGAGCCGGTCTATGCGGCGCTGGATCTCGGCACCAATAATTGCCGGTTGCTCGTCGTGCGGCCCTCGCAGTGCGGCTTCGACGTGGTGGACAGTTTTTCGCGCATTGTCCGGCTCGGGGAGGGCCTGCACAGCACGGGGCGGCTTTCCGAGAAGGCGATCCAGAGGACCATCCAGGCCCTGCATGTCTGTGCCGGCAAGATCCGGCGCCGCGGCGTCACGCGGCTGCGCTCCGTCGCGACCGACGCCTGCCGGCGGGCCGCCAATCGCGCCGGCTTCGTGGAGCGGGTGAAACGCGAGACGGGCGTCCGGCTGGAGATCATCGGTGCACGCGAGGAGGCGGCGCTGGCGGCGGCGGGATGCGCGCCGCTGCTTGATCCCGCCCGCGGGCGCGCGCTGGTGTTCGACATAGGTGGCGGCAGCAGCGAGCTCATGTGGCTCGCGGTGACGGGCCAGGGGCACGCCCGGCTGCTGGATTCGGTGTCCCTGCCCTGGGGCGTGGCCCGCATGGCCGAAACCTTCGGCTCGAACCTGATTTCGGACCGCGCCTACCGGACCATGACAAAGGCCGTAGCGCCCTGGCTGCGCCGCTTCGACGAGGCAAACGGGATCTCCGCCGCCGTGGCGGCAGGCCAGGTCCAGATGGTCGGCACCTCCGGCCCGGTGACGATCGTCGCCGGGCTGCATCTCGGCCTTGCGCGCTACCGCCGCGACCTTGTGGACGGATGTTCGCTCGCCTTCGACGATCTCGACGCCGTGTCGGCCATGCTGCGCCGGCTGGATCGCGAGGGCAGGGCGCGCCTGCCCAGCATCGGCCGCGAGCGCGCGGATATGGCGGTCGGCGGCTGCGCCATTCTCGAGGCGATCTGCCGGATGTGGCCCGTGGGCTCGATCCGGGTCGCCGACCGCGGCGTGCGCGAGGGCATCCTGACTCGCATGATCGCAAGCGACGACCAGGCGGCATGAGCCGGCCTCCGCGCGCGCGGCCGGGACGGCAGGCCGGGCTCAAGACCCGGCTCCGCACGGCGAAAGGGCGCAAGACGGCCTCCACCCGCTGGCTGCAGCGCCAGCTCAGCGACTCCTATGTGGCGGAGGCGAAACGGCTGGGCCTGCGCTCGCGCGCCGCCTTCAAGCTGATGCAGCTCGACGACCGCTTCCGCCTGCTGAAGCCGGGCAGTGCCGTGCTCGACCTGGGCGCCGCGCCTGGCGGCTGGACCCAGGTGGCGGCGGCGCGCACGGGCGGAACGGTTGTCGCGGTGGATCTCCAGGCGATGGAGGCGGTTGCGGGCGCCTGCTGCCTGTTGCTCGACCTCGAGGACAGCGACGCCCCCGCGCGACTCGGCGCGGCTCTGCCGGTCGGCGCCGACGTCGTGCTGAGCGATATGGCGCCGCGCACCACCGGCCATGCGGCGACCGACCGGCTGCGCATCGCCGCGCTGGCGGAGCTGGCTTACGATGCCGCGCGTGAGCTTCTGCGGCCCGACGGCTCCTTTGTTGTCAAGATTTTTCAGGGCGGTATGCATCACAGTCTTCTGGATGACTTGAAGAAAGATTTCGCCTTTGTGCGCCATGTCAAGCCGGAGGCCAGCCGCAAGGAGTCGTCCGAACTCTATCTTGTGGCGACGGGTTTTCGCGCCTCCGGCGGCGCGGCTTCACATTCCGGCTGAGACGGGTATAAGAAGCCGTCAACCCCGATGACATGGGACGGCCTGCCTTGCCAGACCTTGATGCCATCCCGTTGGCGTTGACTTTCGACGATGTGCTGCTGCAACCGGCCGACTCGTCGATTCTTCCTGCGACGGCGAACACCCGCACCCGCCTGACCGCTGAAATCGACTTGGCGTTGCCCGTCGTCTCAGCGGCCATGGACACCGTGACCGAAGCGGCGCTCGCCATCGCCATGGCGCAGGCGGGCGCGCTCGGCTGCATCCACAAGAATCTGGATATCGAACGCCAGGCGGCGGAAGTGCGCCGGGTCAAGAAGTTCGAGTCCGGCATGGTGGTGGACCCGCTGACCATCGGCCCCGCCCGGCCACTGGCCGATGCGCTGGCGATGATGTCCGAGAACCGCATCTCCGGTGTTCCGGTGGTCGAGGAGAGCAGCCGGCTGGTCGGCATATTGACGCATCGCGATGTCCGGTTCGCCAGTGACATGAGGCAGCCGGTCTCGGAACTGATGACCCGCAATGTCGTCACGGTGCCGGAAGGGGTGGAGTCGGAGGAGGCCAAGCAGCTCCTGCACCGGCACCGGATCGAGAAACTGGTGGTGGTGGATGACAAGGGCTTCTGCGTGGGGCTGATTACCGTCAAGGATATCGACAAGGCCGCGCAATTCCCGATGGCGACCAAGGATCAACGAGGCCGCCTCCGCGTCGCCGCGGCGACCGGAATCGGGCGCGACGGGATCGCGCGCGCCGAGGCGCTGTTCGATGCCGATGTCGATGCCATCGTGGTGGACACCGCGCATGGCCATTCCGAGGGCGTGCTCGCCGCCGTGGACCGGATCCGCCGGCTCTCGAACTACACCCAGATCATCGCCGGCAATGTCGCTACCGCCGATGGGGCGCGGGCGCTGATCGACGCGGGCGCGGACGCGGTCAAGATCGGCATCGGCCCGGGGTCGATCTGCACCACCCGCATCGTCGCCGGCGTGGGCATGCCGCAACTGACGGCGATCGCCGAGGCGTCGTCGGTCTGCCGCGCGGCGGGCATTCCCGCAATCGCCGATGGCGGCATCAAGTCGTCCGGCGATCTGGCCAAGGCCATAGCCGCGGGCGCGGATTGCGCAATGATCGGCTCGCTGTTCGCCGGCACGGAAGAGAGCCCCGGGGATGTCTTCCTCTATCAGGGCCGCTCCTACAAATCCTATCGCGGCATGGGCTCCGTCGGCGCCATGGCCCGCGGCTCGGCGGACCGCTACTTCCAGGAGGAAGTCAATGACGCCCTCAAGCTGGTCCCGGAGGGCGTGGAAGGCCGGGTGCCCTACAAGGGGCCGGTCGCCAATGTCGTCCAGCAACTGGTCGGCGGGCTGCGCTCGGCCATGGGCTATACCGGCTCGGCTACCATCGCCGATCTCAAGGAGCGCGCCAGCTTCGTGCGGATCACCAATTCGGGCCTGCGCGAGAGCCATGTCCATGATGTCACCATGACCCGCGAGCCGCCCAACTACCATCCCGGCCGCGAATGGGCGTGACCGTCCGCATCGCGCGGGACGAGGACGCCGAGGCGATCGCCGCCGCGCATGTGGAGACCTGGCGGCACGCCTATGCCGGGCTGCTGCCGCAGGAAGTGCTGGATGGTCTCTCCCGGCGCCGGCAAACGCGCCGCTGGCGTCGTGCGATCCGGAACCCGGATGAGGAATTGGGGCAGGTGTTCGTGGCCGAAGCGCACGGCATTGCGGGCTTCGGCAGCGCCAGCCGCGGGACGGGCGAAATCACCACGCTCTATGTGCGCCCGGGTGCGCAACGCCGGGGCATCGGGCGCCTGCTCTTCCGCCGCATGGCGCAATTCCTGGAGGGGCCGGTCGCGCTCTGGGTGCTGGACGGCAATCCGGCGGCGAGCTTCTATGCGCGGCTCGGCGGGCGCCCCGGCGTCCATGCCACGGTTGAGCGCTGGGGCCTCGAGCTCGGCCGGACCCGGTATTGCTGGCCGGACGCATTCGCGCGGCCCTGCGCCGACGGTCCCGAATAGGGCGCTGTCAGACCGCTCCTTCGCGGCGCAGCGCGGCGATTTCCTCTTCCGAAAAGCCGAACTCGGCCAGCACCTCGTCGGTGTGCTCGCCGATCAGCGGCGGCGGGCGGTCCGTGCCGCGGGCGGTGTTCGCGCCGTGAAAGGGCAGATCCACATAAGCGCCCGCGCCGCCGCCAAGCGCCTGCTGGCGCGCAACCGGCCGGAAGATGCCGCGATGGTCGAGCTGGCTGTCCTCACAGACCTGCGGCACGGACGCCACCCGGCTCGCCGGCACGCCGGCCTCGGCCAGGCGCGCCTCCCATATGCCGGCATCGGCCGCGGCGAGGGCCGCGATGAGCTCCTTGCGGAGCGCATCCGCATTGGCGATCCGGTCCGGGATTGTGAGGAAACGCGGGTCCTCGCAAAGATCGGCGCGTCCGAGCGCGCGGGCGAGCGAAACGAACTGGCCTTCCGTCGGCGCGGCCACCATCAGGAAGCCGTCGGCGGTGGGGAAGGCGTCCGAGGTCGGGTTGCCGGTCTGCGACCTGTTGCCGTTCAGGCGGGGGTTCTGCCCGTTCACCTGCCAGGGGGTGATCGTCGGCGCCATGATGCCGACCGCGGTGTCGAGCATGGAGAGGTCGAGATGGTCGCCCGCGCCGCTGCGCTCCCGGTGGTAGAGCGCGGCCGAGATGGCGAAGCAGGCCTGGATGGCGGTCGCCATGTCGGTCAGCCAGTAGCCGGTCTTGAGCGGTCCGGTTTCCGGCAGGCCGGTGACCGCCATCATGCCCGACGCAGCCTGGATCGAGGGGTCGTAGGCGGCGGCGGGCGCGCGCGGCCCGGACTGGCCGTATCCCGATATGGAGCAGTAGATGAGGCGCGGATTGACCTGCCTCAGCGCTTCATAGCCGAGGCCCATGCGGTCCATCGTGCCGGCCTTGAAATTCTGCACCACCACATCCGAGGATGCGGCGAGCCGGCGCACGACCTCGCCGGCGCGGGGATGCTTGAGGTCGAGGGTCACGGACCGCTTGCCGGCATTGACGGACAGGAACAGCGTGGACATGCCGTGATCGACGAGGCGTGGATCGGTCGCGGGGCCGAGGCTGCGGCCCTGGTCGCCGCCGGCGCGGTTCTCGATCTTCACCACATCGGCGCCGAGCAGGGCGAGTTGCTGCGTGCAATAGGGGCCGGCGAGCACCTGGGTGAAGTCGATGATGCGCACCCCCGCCAGCGGCGCCGCCGCCGTCCCGTCCCGCTCGTTACCGGCGGCGCTCTCCGTCCCGGTCATCCCCTGTCCCCCTTCGTTGCCGGACTCCGCCCTATATATCCGCTCCGGCGTCGTTTGGCGCAGAAGGCAGTTCGAGTTATCGCGGCGCCAGCCTGATCGCGCCGTCGAGGCGGATGGTTTCCCCATTCATGTAGTCGTTGCGGACGATCTCCATGACGAGGGAGGCGAATTCGCGGTCGCGGCCGGTGCGCTTCGGGAAGGGCACCTGCTTGCCGAGCAGATCCAGCGTCGAATCGGGCAGGCCGGCGAGCAGCGGCGTGTCCATGATGCCGGGCGCGATGGTGCACACGCGCACGCCCCAGGACGCGAGGTCGCGCGCCGCCGGCAGCGTCATGCCGACAATGCCGGCCTTGGCCGAGGCATAGGCGATCTGGCCGATCTGGCCTTCATAGCCGGCGACCGAGGCGGTGTTGACGACCACGCCGCGCAGGCCTTCGCCATTCGCCGGGTCCAGCTTCGCCATGTCCTCGGCCGCCTGCGAGAGCATGTTGAAGGAGCCGAAGAGGCAGATATCGACAATGCGCTTATAAGCATCGAGAGGAATGCGCCGGCCGTTGCGGTCCACAATGCGTTGCGAACCGCCGACGCCGGCGCAATTGATGCAGATGCGCGCAATCCCGTGCGCCTCGCGGGCGGCCCGGATGGCGGCGGCCACCGCGTCCTCGCTCGTCACGTCGCAAGGCACCGCGAGCGCGCCGAGTTCCGCCGCGGTCTCCTCGGCGAGTTCCGCATTGCGGTCGAGCAGCGCCACGCGCGCGCCCCCCGCCCGAAGCGCCGCCGCCGTTGCGCGGCCGAGGCCCGACGCCCCGCCGGTCACCAGCGCCGCTTCGCCCTTCGCCTCCATCGGCTGTTCCCTCCGCGTCCGAATGCCGGGCGCACTCTGCCACAGCCGGCCCCGGCTTTCGACGCCCTTGATTTCCGCGCGCCCTTGTTCATTATGCGTCTCTTGCGCGCGGCCCCTTCGTCTAGCGGTCCAGGACGCCGGCCTCTCACGCCGGAAACACGGGTTCGAGTCCCGTAGGGGTCACCAGCGCGCCAGCTTGCCCGGACGAATGCCGCGTTGCTACAGTCGAACGGCGGGCTGCCGGCGGCGGGCGTCGCCCCGGATGCCGCCAACCGCGGGACTCGCCACGTGACCGACAGCTATCGCCTCGGCATCGACATCGGCGGAACCTTTTCCGACTTTGCGCTGGTCAATGACGCCGACGGCGCCATCCGGATCGAGAAGACCCTGACCTCGGCGCACGCGCCCGAGGAGTCGGTGATGCGCGGCATCGCCGACCTCTCCGCCGCAGTTCCCGGCCTGCTGGACCGGACTACCGAGGTGATCCACGCGACGACCCTCGTCACGAACACCATCCTCGAACGCAAGGGGGCGAAGACCGGTCTGCTCACGACCGAGGGCTTCCGCGACATCCTCGAGCTGGCCCGCGAGGTCCGTTACGACATCTACGACATGTTCATCCGCCTCCCCGAGCCGATGGTCCCCCGCCGGCTGCGGCTCGGCGTCCCGGAACGGGTGCTCGCGGACGGCGCCGTGCTCGTTCCCCTGGACGAAGTGGCCGTCCGCCGGGCGGCGGCCGTCTTTCGCGAGGAGGGCGTCGGCGCGGTCGCGATCTCGTTCCTCCATTCCTATCGCAACGGGGCCCATGAGCGCCGGGCGGCCGAGATCCTCCGCGAGGAGCTTCCGGGCGTCACCCTGTCGCTGTCGCACGAGGTGCATCCCGAACCCAAGGAGTACGAACGCACATCGACCACCGTGCTCGACGCCTATGTCAAGGCGGTGGCGGAGGGCTATCTCGAACGGCTGGCGGAAGGCCTGGCCGGGCGCGGCTACCGGGAGCGGCTCTTCATCATGCTGTCGAACGGAGGCACCGCGACGGTCGAGACGGCGAAGCGGGTGCCGGTCCAGATCGTCGAGTCGGGACCGGCGGCCGGGGTCGAGGCGGCAGCCTATTTCGGCCGTCTCGCAGGGATCGACAGCCTGCTGTCGTTCGACATGGGGGGAACGACCGCGAAGCTCTGCATCGTCGAGAACGGCCGGGCCGCTCGGACCCGCACCTACGAGGTGGACCGCCAGCACCGGTTCAAGTCGGGGAGTGGCCTCCCCGCCGCGGTGCCGGTCTATGACCTGCTGGAGATCGGAGCGGGGGGCGGCAGCATCGCCCGGGTGGACGATCTAGGCCTGATCCAGGTCGGACCCGACAGCGCCGGTTCGGCGCCGGGCCCCGCATGCTACGGCCTGGACGGCGCGGCGCCGACGGTGACGGATGCGGACCTCGTGCTCGGCTACCTCAACCCCGATTATTTTCTCGGCGGACGCATGGCCCTCGACCGCGCGGCGGCGGAGCGGGCCGTCGAGGGGCGCCTCGCGGCGGCGACCGGACTGACGGTCTTCGGGGCGGCCGCGGGCGTCCACGAGATCGTCAACGAGAACATGGCCGCGGCGGCCCGGGTCTATGTCGCCGAGAAGGGCAAGGCGCCCTCCGAGCTCTCGATGGTCGCTTTCGGCGGGGCCGGGCCTGTCCACGCGGCCGGGCTCGCCCGCAAGCTCGGCTGCCCGCGCCTTGTCGTCCCGCCCCATTCGGGCGTCATGTCGTCGCTCGGCCTGCTCGCCGCCCCGGTCGCATTCGAGCGGAGCCGCGCCGTGAGGCGGATCCTGGCGGCGGTCGACCTCGCTGCGGTCGAAGCCGGGTTCCGCGAGCTCGAGGCCGAGGCCGGAGACCCGATACCGGACGGCGCCGCCCCCATCGTGCGCCGCAGCGTCGATCTGCGCTATTCGGGCCAGGACTACCCGCTCGAGATCGAGGTCGCGGGACCGTGCGACGCGCCTTCGACGAAGCTCGACTGGGAGACGCGCTTCGAAGCGCTCTATCGTTCGTTCTACGGCAAGGTCGATGACGACAACCCCGTCGAACTCGCGAGCATCCGGGTGCATGCGAGCCAGCCCCCGCCGGCGCTCGGGATCGCCCCGCCGCCGGCGAAGACCGACGCCGTGCCCAAGGCGTGGCGCGACGTCCACGTCCGGGCCGGGTCCGGCATGGAACGGGTGCCGGTCTATGAGCGGGCGGCGCTTCGCATCGGGCAGGAGATTGCCGGCCCCGCAGTGATCGAGGAGCGCGAATCGACGACCGTCATCGGCCCCGGAGACAGGCTCGGTGTGGACCCGCTGGGGTGCCTGGTGGTGGACCTCATCATCCACCGGCCCGCCGCGTCCGACGGCGATGCCGCCGCGGCGCCAGTCCCGGCGGCGTTCGGGCGGGGTTAGCCGGTGCAACTCGACCCCGTGACCATCCGGATCCTCTGGAACCGCCTCATCACGATCGTCGACGAGGCGGCGACGGGGCTCATGCGTACCGCCTATACGCCCTCGGTGAAGGAGTACCACGACTTCTGCTGCGCGCTGTTCGACGCCGACGCGCAGATGTTGTCCCACTCGACGGTCACGACCGCGGGGTTCCTCGGCATCGTCCCGGAGGTGCTGCGGAACTTCATCGCGAAATACCCCCCGGAGACCCTCAGGCCAGGCGACGCCATCATCACCAACGATCCCTGGATCGCGAGCGGCCACCTCATCGACATCTCGATCGCGGCCCCCATCTTTCATCGGGACCGGATCGTCGGCTACACGCTCTGCATCGTCCACCACCTCGACATGGGGGGGCGGATGTCCACGCTCGAGTCGAAGGACATGTACGAGGAGGGGCTGAAGATCCCGATCCTCAAGCTCTTCGACGAAGGGCGGCTGAACGAGACCGTGTTCGACTTCATGCGGGCCAACATCCGGGTGCCGGACAAGGTGCTGGGCGATGTCCGGGCGCAGCTCGTCGCCAACAATGTCTGCTCGCGGGGGCTGAAGGGGCTGCTGGAGGAGTATCGGCTCGACGGGCTCGAGTCGCTGGGGGCCGAGGTCATCCGCCGCACCGAGTCGAGCCTGCGGCGCAAGATCGCGGCGCTCCCCGACGGGTCGTACCGCAATGTGGCGGTGCTCCCGAAGGTCCCGGGCTGCGACGACGAGATCGTTGTGAAAGTGGATGTCACGGTGGCGGGCGATCGCGTCACCGTCGATTATTCGGGCTCGTCGGGCGAGGTTGGGGCCGCGATCAACTGCTCCTACAACATGACGCGCTCCTACACCGCCTACCCCATCAAGCTCGCCCTGGACCCCCGTGTGCCGAACAATGAGGGCGGCCTGCGGCCCATCGAGGTGATTGCGCCGGAGGGCACCGTCGTCAATTCGCGCCCGCCCGCCGCCACCTGGGGCCGGACGATGATCTCGCACCTCTTTCCGGAGATCGTGTTCGCGACGATGGAGGGGATCATGCCGGAGTCGATCCTCGCGTCGAACGGCGGCTCTCCGGCCAACGAGGTCTATCTCCACGGACGCCATTCCGACGGCCGGTCGTTCCTCGCGATCGCCCAGCACAGCGGCGGCTTTGGCGCGAGCGCCCGCCATGACGGCTATGCCTGCCTCTGCTTCCCCAACAACACGCGCAACATCCCCGTCGAGGTCACTGAGAACGAGGCGCGCATGTACTATGTCCGCAAGGAGCTCCGCGCCGATTCGGGAGGGCCCGGCCGCAACCGGGGCGGGCTCGGCCAGGATATCGAGTTCGCCATCCTCGACGGCGGTAACGAGCGCGCCCGGGACGTCGAGAGCTCGGTGCGGCTCAGCGGCCGCACCGAGGACGGCCCCTTTCCGGTGTTCGGCCGGCTTGGCGGCCGGAACGGGCGCGGCAGCGGCCTCTGGCACAATGGCGAGCCGGTCGATCACGGCATTTACCGGCGTTTGGCCCCCGGCGACCGCATGCGGTTCGTGCTGAGCGGCGGGGGTGGCTACGGCGACCCGTTCGAGCGCGAACCCGAGCGGGTGCTCGCCGACGTCGGGCAGGGCTATGTGACGGTCGAAAGCGCCGAGGAGGACTATGGCGTCGTCATCGACAGGGCGTCGATGACCGTCGACGACGAGGCGACCCGGCGCCTCCGCGCCAGGGGGCGGTCTCCGGCGAAGTGATGGCCGCGGACGGTCCGGCGGGACGGCGGTCGGCCGATTCGGTTGGACAATGGGGAATTTTCGCCCCTATTGTCGGGGCCCCTTTCGCGGGGACGGGACGACCCGGACCGTTGGAGCCGCGGGGAACCCCCGGCCCTGCAGAGGATCGCCAGTCGAACGCGCCGGACGCCTTGCCCATGGACGGAGCCCTGAAGACAGAACCCTTCTGGTGGGAAGCCGCGCCGCGCCCCGATCCCAAGCCGGAGGCGCTGCCGGCGCGGGCCGATGCGGTGGTGGTGGGCGCGGGGTTCACGGGGCTCAGCGCCGCGCTCACGCTTGCGCGGGCCGGGCGCCATGTTGTCGTGCTGGAGAAGGACAGGCCAGGGGAGGGCGCCTCCAGCCGCAATGGCGGCATCGCCAGCGGCAATCTGCGGCAGAGTTTCGCCGGCATGATCCGCGCCTGGGGCCTGGAGCGCGCCAGGGCGGTGGTCGCCGAGGGGCAGGCTGCGCGCGCCGACCTCGCGCGCTTCATCGAGGACGAAGGCATTGATTGCGACTGGAAGCTGACCGGGCGCTTCACGGGCGCGATGCGGGCGAAGCATTACGAGTCCATGGCGGCGGAATGCGAGCTGCTGAACCGCCATCTCGATGTCGGGGCCTGGATGGTTCCGAAGGCGGAGCAGCATCGGGAGATCGGCTCGGACCTCTATCACGGCGGCATGGTGCGCGAGGATATCGGCGGGCTGCATCCGGGCAAATTCCACCAGGGCCTGCTTGACCGGGCGCTTGAGGCGGGCGTCGCCGTCCATGCGCGCACGACCGTGGAGGCCGTCGAGGACGACAGCAGTCCGAAGCGCGTCCATACCGACCGGGGCAGCATCGCCGCCCCGCATGTCATCGTGGCGACCAACGGCTATACCGGCCGCGCGACGCCCTGGCTGCGCCGGCGCATCGTGCCGATTCCGAGCCAGATCGTCGCGACCGACCCGATCCCGAAGGATGTGCTCGACCGGCTGATGCCGAAGCGCCGCATGCTGGGCGAGACGCGCAATCTCTACCACTATTTCCGCCCGGCGCCGGATGACAGCCGCATCCTGTTCGGCGGCAGGGTGGGCGCGCTGACGGACGATGAATCGCGCAAGGCCGCGAGGCTCGGCGCCGGGCTGGTGCAGATCTTCCCGGAGCTCGCCGGCATCGGCATGACCCATTGCTGGTTCGGCTATACCGGTTTTACCTTCGACTTCATGCCGAAGCTGGTGGTGCGCAACGGTGTGCATTACGCCGCCGGCTTCTGCGGCTCGGGCGTGGTCTGGGCGCGCTGGCTCGGCATGAAGGCGGCGCAGGGCATCGCCGGCAACCGCCCGCCGGAGACGGCCTTCGCCGCCGGCGATTTCGCGACCCGCCCGCTCTATTACGGCCGCCCCTGGTTCCTGCCCCTCATGGTCGGCTGGTACGAGTTCAAGGACAGGATGGGGCTTTAGCCCGCATTTCTCACCGGGGTCACGGTCCTGGCGATAGGGAACGCATTCGAGTGAACAACCCGATTGTCGCTCCGGATGGAGCGCCCGGGACCCCCGGACCCCGCCGCGCCTCGCCGGCGTTCAGGAGAACAGGAAGTCGTCCTGGCTGATCAGCGCCGGGTCCACATCCTCCAGCAGGATCCGGTTGTCCGTGCCCGTCACCCGCACCACCGCATCGCCCTCGGCGTTGCGCTTGATGGAAAGATCGCTCCATTTCCGACCGAGGGACATGAACTTGTCCACGCCGTCCTCGAAATCCACGATCCGGTCCCGACCGAACGAGCCCGTGTTATAGACGAACCGGTCCGCCCCCTGCGCCGCCATACAGCACATCATCGCCCCGGCCGCCCTCCAGCCAGTCCTTGCCCTCGCCGCCCCGGAGCGTGTCG